>PJUA01000748.1_pt1 | contig 12152 bp, 10 predicted proteins | sample 1512151 | NCBI WGS metagenome assembly PJUA01 (sample SAMN08177678, study PRJNA422409) | Soil metagenome, whole genome shotgun sequencing project. | isolation source: Soil enriched on filter paper: beechwood xylan treatment | place: USA: Madison | collected 2015-01-15
AACAAGTCCGACTACCGCTTCATGCCGGTGGGCGAGCCCGGCAAGAAGGCCACCCAGATCCGCTACGGCCTGGGCGCGGTCAAGGGCGCCGGGCAGAATGCCATCGAAGCCATCCTGGAAGCACGCAAGAGCGGCCCCTTCAAGGACCTGTTCGATTTCGCCAAGCGGGTGGACAAGAAACAGATCAACCGTCGCACCATCGATTCGCTGATCCGTGCCGGTGCCTTCGATTGCTTCAAGGTCGATCGCGCCATCCTGCAAGCCTCAGTCAACCTGGCCTGGGAAAGCGCCGAGCAGGCCGAGAAATCGGCCAACCAGGTCAGCCTCTTCGGCGGCGACGACAGCGACCTGGAAGCCCCGCTGGAATACGTGCAAGTACCGCCCTGGAGCGACAAGCAACGCCTGACCGAGGAAAAGGGCGCGCTGGGCTTCTACCTGTCCGGCCACCTGTTCTCGGCCTACGAAAAGGAAGTGCGCCGCTTCGTACGCACCAAGATTTCCAGCCTGGAACCTTCCTGGGAGCCGCGCAGCCTGGCCGGCATCATCACCGGCGTGCGGGTGCAGATGACCCAGCGCGGCAAGCTGGTGATCTGCACGCTCGACGATGGCACCGGGGTGATCGAAGCCACCATCTACAACGAACTCTTCGAACCCTTCAAGCATCTCATCAAGGAAGATGAGTTGCTGGTGGTCTCGGGCAAGGTTTCCGAAGACCGCTTCAACGGCGGCCTGCGGGTGGCCGCCGACAAGGTCATGGACCTGGGCGCGGCGCGCATCCAGTATGGCGTGCGCATGGTGGTGTCGCTGAACAAGGCGGTTGATCCCAACCAGCTGCGCGACACGCTCTCGGCACACCGCCAGGAGCAGGGCCTGCCCTTCGTGATGCGCTACCAGCAATCCGACGCGGCCTGCGAAGTGGTGCTGGGTGACGCCTGGCGCGTCAATCCCAGTGACAGCCTGCAATCGACGCTGGTGGCGTCGTTCGGCAAGGAGGCGGTGGTGGTCGAATACTAGTCTGTCGGGTCCCAGTCACATAAAACAACATCACTACCATGCAGATTTCCTCGTGTCGGCTGCCGTCGCTCGCCGTCCTTCTGGCCTTTTCTTCGCTAGGCCTGGTATTGCCCAACCTGTCCAATGCCAGTCTGTTTTTGCTGGTCCTCCTGGGCATCGTGACCCTGTTCGTCTATCGCCACCAGACGCCAGAGTGGCACGCCCAACTGCCGTCGATGAAAGTGCTCTTCGTCGTCATGGCCCTGCCGGCCCTGGCAGTGCTGATCCATCAGGCGGGTGTGGGGCACTTCACCTTCCGTGACTATGACCGCCCCTTGCGGCTGGCCTTCTTCGTGATGGTGTTCCTGGCGGTCTGGCGCGTGACCGATACGGCGCTGGACTGGCTGCCATGGGCCTGGATGCTGGCCTGCGTCCTGTGTTTCGTCAAGGCCTGGATGATCACCGATGGCGGCAGCCTGCCCAATTCCGGCAGCCTGGGTTTCATGGCAGGGATTGCATTTTCGAATGCGGCCATGCTCATCGGGACCTGGCTGTTACTGTCGCTGCAACTGCCGACATCGACCTTGCAGCGCTGCCTGCGTATCGTGGCCATCGTCCTGTCCCTGGGCGTGACCTTCATGGTCAAGACCCGCGGCACCTGGCTGGTGCTGCCGTTCTTCGCCGTCTTCCTCATCCTGTATCTGCGCCAACTGAGCATGATGCGCAAGATGCTGATCCTGCTGCTGCCGCTGGTACTGGTGGGCGTCGCCATGCTCACCAGCGACATGGTGAAGCATCGCATCTACGACATCGGTGATGACATCCAGGCGTATTCCGATCGTAGTGACCGCGAAACTTCCGTGGGCCAGCGCCTGCAGATCTGGCTCGGTTCCTGGCAGCTCTATCGCGAGCATCCCGGATTGGGCGTGGGGCGGGAAGGGTTCAAGCCGGAACTGCATCGCCTGGCCGACAAGGGGGAGATCTCCAACGCAGTGGCCGAACTTCCGCACTCGCACAATGGCATGCTGTTCCAGATGGCGCTGTGGGGGACTGGCGGCCTGGTGGCCTGGGTGCTGACCTATCTGGTCCCGCTGGTGATGTTCTGGCGGGAACTGGGACACGCCGACGTGAAGGTAAGGACCTACGCCGCCATGGGCGTGGCTTTGTGTCTGGGCTACTGGGTGTTCGACTTCACCGATGTGATGTTCTTCTGGGTGATCCTCAATGGCTTTTACACGATCAACCTGGCGATCTTCTTCTGCGCGATAGGGCGGTGCAAGCGGGCTTCGGCCGGCCTGCCCGCGAACGCCTAGCCGCGCTGTCCAGCCGCTATTGCGGCGATGCCTGGCTGTCGGTGATCCAGCCCTGCACAACGTCCAGCACGCTCTGCACGCTGATGGCGAGCATGCAATCGCAGGTCATGATGCGCAGTTTTTCGCAGCCCTGGCAGGACGGTTGATCGGTGCACAGATTGCTGGCGCGCTTGCCCAGTGCCGCCCAGCGACCGGGGTGCATGGGGCGCGTCGGGGGGAACAGGCCAAGGGTACGCTGACCGATCGCCGCCGACAGGTGCAGCGGACCGGTACCGCTGGCAATCAGGCCATCGGCCTGGGCGATGAACTGCGTCAACCGCGCCAGGCTCATCGTGCCGCAGGTATTGATCACGTGCGGCAGGGCCAGCAGGGCGCCGGCATGCTGCTCCAGCCACTTTCCTTCGTCGGCGCTGCCGGTGAGCCAGATACGCAGCCCGGGTTGCTGCTGCAGGGTCTGTGCCAGCGCCGTATAGCGCTCCACCGGCCATTCGCGGCCGTGGCCGTTGGACTTGGTGTGCAGGATCAGGTTGAACGCGTGGGGCGCAAACTCTGCCGCAATCCCGGCGTCAACCGGAATCGAAAAATGATAGCTGTCGGCAATCTCTTGGCGAGTCGGAATATGGCTGTCGCCATAGGGACGCAAGAACTCGAAGTTGATCTGTGACTCGTGGTTCTCGGACAAGCCCTTGCTGAAGCGCACCCTGTCATTGCAGTAGATCAGCTGGTACACCTTCTGCCGCGCATTGCCGATCCGGTGCTTCACCCGTGCGAAGAAGGCGGCCTTGGCCAGGTCGCGGTTGGGCTGGGCCAGGATCACGGTGTCGATGTCGCTGGCACGCAGGAATCCATAGAGATTCTCACCCACATCCTCTTCTTCCACCACGTCATCGATATCGTCGCAATAGCGCACCACGTCGGCCGCATAGCGACGGCACAGCATGCTGATCCTGACCCCGGGGTTGAGTTCTTTGAGACGCGCTGCCATCGGCAGGGTCAGGACGATATCACCGATGTTGTCGGTACGACTGATGAGGATGTGCTTGCTGGTGATCGGCATGGCAGGAAGGAAAGTGAGTCTGTTCTTCTTGGGGACGAGCTTAGCGGGCGCGGCGCTTGCGCAGATAGCGCACATACCACTTCAGGCTCTCCAGCGGGCGTCCCTGGCGGTACATGAAGCGCGAATGCATGCGCAGTTCCTTGGTGTTGCGCGGCTCCTGGTCCAGTGCCATGTCGGCCCAGGGCGAGATGTCCAGGTAGCGGCGGAACAGGTCGCAGGCCTCATGCCGGCTCCATGCCGCCCATGGTTTCACGGCACCGGCGAAGTGCACGAAGATGGCCTTGCCCACCGGCTTGAGCGCGAACTTGTTGACGTTGAGGTCGTGGATCAGGTCGTACAGGTAATTCCATTTCGGCGACAGATAACGCGCCCGGCCGTTGAGGACGATGTTGAGCGCGTCCTGGTCGTTGAAGCGCATGTCGGTCTTGCTGTCCAGCAGCGCTTCCAGCGTCTTGGGCGTGATGTCTTCCGCCAGCCATTTGCGGATGTTGATGAAGATCACGCCGCCGTTGAAATATTCATTGTGTGCCAGTCCCAGTGCCGCCACCCGACGTTGCAGCGTCACCGGCGCGTCCGGTACCACCACTGCGATGTCGTTGGAGATATCCATGTCCACCAGTTCGTCGACGCGGTTGAAGCACAGGATGTCGGCGTCCAGATACAGCACGCGATCGGTCACCTCGGCCAGCACGGTGGGGATCACCAGGCGCGTGAAGATCGACAGCGAATAATGCGAATGGCCCAGGAAGTGCGAGAACTGGGTGAAATCGTTCAGGTCCAGCAGGTGCAGTTCGGTCTTGACCTGATACATCGACTCAAGCTGCTTGAGGCGCCGCTGATGGTCTTCCGATACTTCGAAGGCCAGCACGTGGAAGGTGAAATGCTGCCCCGGATTATTGGCCACGATGGAGGCAATGGTGCCACCCATGGCGCGGAAATAATTGTTGTCCACGCAAAACGCGATGTGGAAGGAGGGCTTGCCGTTACCGGGCTGCGCCTGGATGTCTGCTTGGCTTGGGACGTTCATCAGATGGCTTTCATGACTTGTTCGACGCTGACCGCCTTGACCCAGTCGCGGCGGCCCGGGGCGGTGATGACGACGCTGTTGGCGCGATCGACCGGTACCCATTCCGGATTCTTCTGTCGCATCAGGGCGATCACCGGCACGCGCACGGCGTTGGCCAGGTGCATCACCGCCGTCTCCACCGAGATGATCAGGTCGCATTCGGCCAGCATGGCCGGCAACTGGAAGAAGTTCTCTTCGGCGCTGAAGAGTTGGGTGCGCTGCAGCTGGTAGCGGCCGATCACCTCGCGCGCATTGGCCAGTTCCTGCGGTACCGCGTTGACGATGAAGCAGGCATCCTGCCAGCCCTCGCGCGCCTGCATGGCCTGGATCAGCGCGGCCACCTGTTCCAGCGTCCAGCAGCGCTTCCTGGTCTTGGCGTAGGGATTGATGAACACCAGCTTGCCGTTGCGTGCGGCGAATTCCCAGCGCACCAGTTGCTCCTGCGCATACTGGTGCCATTGCAGCGGGATGTCCACGAACGGGAACCGCGCCTCGTCCTTGACCTCCAGTCCACTCAACTGACGGAACCAGAAGGCATAGACATCGCTGATGTGATGCTCAGGATCACTGCTGCGGTAGCTCGGCATCTCGGCATCCAGCTGCCGGTAGGCCAGCAGATGATGCGGTTGGAACAGCGAGACCTTCTTGCGCATGCCGACCACCCAGCCTTCCGGACTGATCTCGCGCGCCAGTCCGGCGTACAGGTGCGGGCGCAGGGTCGCCAGCGATACCACGATGGGATAGTGCTCGCCACGCGCCTCGGTGATGGAGGCGCGATACAGCTCCGGACTGTAGGTGCGGGTGTAGACCTTGTCGAAGAAGGGGCAGGCGGCGGTCCAGTCGTAGAGCGAATACTTCTTCAGGTGCGGCCACTGGCTGGCGTCAGCCGTGCGGCGTACTTCATCGACCCACAGGTGGACCTTCAGATGCGGGTTCTGCGCGGCGAAGGCCTTGAAGAAATTCTGCAGGTAGGTGAAGTCGCCCAGGGCCAGGTGGGCGATGAAGAGGATCTTGTCGGATTTCTTCAGCAGGTCGGCGGGGATCAGGCAGTTTTGCATGGGCATGCTCAGACGGAGGCTTCCTGTTGCTGGGAGAACTGCAGGCGATACAGGTTGGCATAGACCCCCTCCTTCTGCAGCAGTGCCTGGTGGTTGCCCACTTCGACGATCTGTCCGTGCGACAGCACCACGATGCGGTCGGCGCGTTCGATGGTGGACAGGCGGTGGGCAATGACGAAGGTGGTGCGGCCCTGCGTCAGGCGATCCAGCGCAGCCTGCACGGCACGTTCGGATTCGGTATCCAGCGCCGAGGTGGCTTCGTCCAGGATCAGGATGGGCGCATCCTTGTAGATGGCGCGGGCGATGGCCACGCGCTGGCGTTGACCGCCGGACAGGCGCGAGCCGTTGTCACCGATGCGCGTCTGCAGGCCTTCCGGCAAGCCCGCCACCACATCGTTGAGGTGCGCGGCCTCGACCGCTGCGGCCATGCGCGCTGCATCGGGCCTGGGGTCGCCATAGGCGATGTTGGCGGCCAGGGTGTCATCGAAGAGCACCGTGTTCTGGTTCACCATCGCGATCTGCTGGCGCAGGCTGGGCAGGGAGATGGTTTCGATGGGGCGGCCGTCGAGCAGGATTTCACCCGAGGTGCTGGAATAGAAGCCGGGGATCAGGCTCACCAGGGTGGACTTGCCACCGCCGGACATGCCCACGAAGGCGATGGTCTCGCCCGCTTCGACCTGCAGGTTGAGGTTCTTCAGGGCCAGTTGTTCGTGGCCCGGATAGGCGAAGCTGACATCGGCGAAGTCCAGCTTGCCGGTCGCGCGCGCGGTCAAGGGCTGGCCGGTGGTGCGTTCGGTGGTCTTGTCGATCAGGTTATAGACTTCTTCGGCGGCGGCCATGCCGCGTTGCAGGGGGCCGTTGATTTCGGCCAGCTGCTTCAGCGGTGCCAGCAGCATCAGCATGGCAGTGATGAAGGAGACGAAGCCGCCCACGGTGATCTGGCCGTTGCCGGACTGGATCAGGGCCATCACGATGACGATCGCCACTGCGGTGGCGGTCATGAGCTGGGTGATGGGAACGGTGGAGGCAAAGGCGGCCGTCATGCGCATGGTGTAGCTGCGCAGGTTCTCGGCACGACGATGGAAGCGCTCCTTCTCGTAGTCCTGGCCGCCGAAGATCTTGATGACCTGCTGGGCGCGGGTGGTTTCCTCGATGACCTGGGTCATCTCGGCGTTGACGTTGAGCGAATCACGGTTCAGTTTCTTGAGGCGCTTGCCGGTGGTGCGCACCACGATGGTCACCAGCGGCAGCAGGACCAGGGTGACGATGGTCAGCACCCAGTTCAGGTACAGCAACCAGGCCAGCAGGCCGAGCACGGTCAGTGCCGAACGCAGGATGGAGGTGAAGACCTTGGTCACCATGTCGATGATCTGCTGCACTTCGAACATCATCGAATTGATCACCTTGCCCACCGTATTGGTGGCATAGAACTGCACCGGCAGGTCCAGCATGCGGGCGAACATCTGGCGACGCAATTCGTTGAGGATGCGGGTGGACACCCAGGTCATCATGTAAGAACTGGTAAAGGTGGCGATGCCGCGGATGAAGAAGATGCCGATCACCGCCGCCGGCACCAGCCAGAGCGAGAAGGTCGGCTTGCCCACGAAGCCCTTGTCCAGCAGCACCTGGAAGATGTAGGGCACCACCGGTTCGGTGGCGGCGGTGACGATCATGGCGATGAATGCCACGGCCAGCCGCTTCTTGTAGGGCAAGTGCAGGGCCGCCAGGCGTTTCATGTTGTAGGACAGCATCGGGAGAATCCTTGCGTGCAGGTAATGCGGGTAACGAAAAGGTGAGATTATGCCGTGTTCGCCGGTCCAGCAGGCTGTTGCCGTGCCAATGACCACAGGATGACCCCCAGGAAGGCGAACATCATCACGCCATTGTTGTGTGTCAGGAAAGCCTGGGTCAGCCCGAAGGCCAGGTAACTCAGCATGAGCATCATGCCGGCGCCGGCGGCCATACGAGCCTCGATGCTCATGCCAGGGACGGCCCGCCCGGCAAACAGGCGCAATGGCAGCAGGTACAGCACAAACACGGCCAGCAGGCCGGGGATGCCATGCTTGACCAGGGCATCCAGGTATTCATTGTGGAGATGGGTATGCTCTGCCACCGAGTCCGATGCCAGGCCCTCTTCGACCATGTGCTGCTTGGCCTGCATCATGCCTTCCTTGCCGAATCCCAGCAGCAGGTGGTGGGGTGCCAGGTACAGGCCCACTCGCAGCATCTCCAGACGCGCGCCCACCGAGGACTGGGCATCGGCGTGTTGGAGGTAACCGCCGGCCTCGCTCACGGCCTGCCGGTAGCGTGCGGTCAGCGGCGAATGGGGTAGCAGCGCCAGTACCGCCAGTGCGGCCAGAGCGAGCACGGCTGGCTTGAGCAGGCGCCGGGCCTGGCCGGCACGTATCAGCAGGTATGCGGCCAGGATCGCGCAGAAGGGCAGGGCCAGCCAGCTGCCGCGGCTGCCGCTGAGCAGCGTGGCGACCAGGGCCATCAGAACGCCTGTGGCATGCAGCAGTTTCCAGCGCAGCCCGTGGCCCAGCGCCAGCGCACGCGCCAGCCCGTAGGCCGAGAGTACCGCCAGCAGTGCGCTGATGTTGCCGTACTGGATCGGATTGGTACTGCCGCCCGGACGGTCCATGCCCCAGGCCAGCCATTGCCACAGACTCAACAGCCCGGCGCCGATGGCGCCGACCGCCGCACCCGACCACAGCGCGCCCGGCCGGGGCGGGAAAGTGCACAGCAGCAGCAGTGCCGGGATCGCCAGCAGGAAGCGCAAGGGCGCATCGTATTCCCGCCCCGGCGCGTGATGTATCAGGTTCAGGGCCACATGCAACAGGAAATAGAAGCCCAGGGCGGCGATGAACAGGTAATCCGGCGCCGCCAGGCGGGGACGGGGAGATGCGGGCCGCAACAGCACCGTCGCACCCAGCACCAGCATCCCCGCGCCCAGGGAAAAACCGCTTGCGATGACCAGCGAAATTGCCGACAGCAGGAAGACAGCCAGTGAGGTATAGATGGGCATGGAAAGCGAAAGAACGCGCAGGCGGGCCGCGGAGTGCGCATTGTAATCGATGCACTGCGGCCATCGCCTTGCGCCGGGGCGTGGTGTCCGGCAATTCTGCGCTACGTGTTGCGTCCGGCCGGGCCGGGCGCCCTGAGGCCGGATCACATCAGGATGATGTCGTACTGCTCCTGCTGATAATCGCTCTGTACCTGCAGCGACACCGGCTTGCCGATGAAGTCCCCCAGCATGGCCAGGTGCTGCGATTCTTCTTCCAGGAACATGTCCACCACCACCTGCGAGGCCAGGATGCGGAATTCACGGGGGTTGAACTGCTTGGCCTCGCGCATGACCTCGCGCAGGATTTCATAGCACACCGTACGCGGCGTCTTGACCTGGCCGCGCCCCTTGCAGGCCGGGCAGGTCTCGCACAGGATGTGGGCCAGCGATTCGCGGGTGCGCTTGCGCGTCATCTCCACCAGGCCCAGCGTGGAGAAGCCCGACACCGAGATCTTGGTGCGGTCGCGCTGCAGCGCCTTGCCCAGTTCGGCCAGCACCGCCTGGCGGTGCTCTGTGCTCTCCATGTCGATGAAGTCCAAGATGATGATGCCGCCCAGGTTGCGCAGCCGCAACTGGCGGGCAATGGCATGTGCCGCTTCCAGGTTGGTCTTGAAGATGGTGTCGTCAAAGTTGCGACCATTGACGAAGCTGCCGGTGTTGACGTCGATGGTGGTCATCGCCTCGGTCTGGTCGACGATCAGGTAACCGCCCGACTTCAGGTCCACCCGACGTCCCAGGGCGCGTTCGATTTCCTCTTCCACGCCATACAGGTCGAACAAAGGGCGCTCGCCGCGATAGTGCATCAGCTTGGGCAGCACCGAGGGGGTATAGATGGCGCCGAACTCCTGCAGCATGTGGAAGTTCTCGCGTGAATCGACCTGGATGGTGGCGGTCTGGTCGGACACGAAGTCGCGCAGCACACGCTGGGCCAGCGACAGGTCCTGATGCAGCAGCGTGGGCGCCGGCTTGGTCTTGGCCTGCTTGATGATGGTGGCCCAGGTGGTGCGCAGGTATTCGACGTCCATCTGCAGGTCGGCGTCGGAGGCATCCTCGGCCATGGTGCGGATGATGAAGCCGCCTTTTTCCTCGGCCGGCAGCAGGGCTTGCACCTTGCTGCGCAAGAGCTCGCGCTCGGCTTCGTTCTCGATGCGTTGGGAAATACCGATGTGCTTGTCCTGCGGCAGGTAGACCAGCATGCGCCCGGCAATGGAGATCTGCGTGGACAGGCGCGCACCCTTGGTGCCGATCGGGTCCTTGATCACCTGTACCGTGATGGTCTGGCCATCGTGCAGCAGTTTCTCGATGGGGATGGCAGGCGCGTTCTGACCGTCATGCGGACGGGCTTCCCAGATGTCGGCCACGTGCAGGAAGGCGGCGCGCTCCAGGCCGATGTCGATGAAGGCTGACTGCATGCCCGGCAGCACCCGGACCACCTTGCCCAGGTAGATGTTGCCGGCCAGGCCGCGCGAGAGGGTGCGCTCGATGTGCAACTCCTGCACGGCCCCTTGCAGGATCAGCGCAACCCGCGTCTCCTGCGGCGTGATGTTGATGAGGATGTCTTCGCTCATAGGATTCGAACGCCCGCTTGTTGTAGTAGTTGAGCCGTCTCGAATAGCGGCAGTCCCATGATACCGGAATGGCTGCCCACGATATTGCTGATGAACACCGAGGCCAGACCCTGGATACCATAGGCGCCGGCCTTGTCGTAGGGTTCGACGGTATTGCAGTAGGCGGCGATGGCCTCGGCGGTGAGCGGCGCGAAACTGACGTCGGACTGCTGCACGATCTGCCAGACCTCGGTTTCCACGCCCAGCGTCACGCCCACGGCCACGCTGGTCAGGACCTGGTGCGTACGGCCGGAGAGCAGGGTGATCATGCGCACCGCTTCGTCATGGTCGGCCGGCTTGCCCAGGATCAGGTCGTCCACCACCACCGTGGTATCGGCCGACAGCAGCGGCCGGTGCGGCAACTGGCGCAGGATCATGGTCTGCTGGGCGCTGTCGAGCTTGGCGCGGGTGACGCGGGCGACGTAGTCCAGCGGGGCTTCCCCGGGCAATACCCTTTCGTCGACTTCCTTGTCCGAGAGCATCAGTTCGAAATCGATGCCGATCTGGCGCAGCAGTTCGCGGCGGCGCGGGCTTTTCGAGGCGAGGTAGATTTTGTGGTCCGCTTGTTTCATTGAGCCATGCATGTCAAGGGCCGCTGCCCGGGAGGCGAGGTCGGCAGTGGACGGGTTCAGGCGCGGTGATACGGGTGGTTCTGCGTAATCGACCACGCGCGGTACAGTTGCTCGGCCAGCAGCACACGCACCATGCCATGCGGCAAGGTCATGCTGGAGATGCGGATGAGCGTGTCGGCGCCGGCCTTGAAGCCGGGATCGAGCCCATCGGCACCGCCGATGACGAAGGCCACGTCGCGGCCATCCTGCTGCCACTGGACCAGCTGCTGCGACAACTGCACCGAGGTCCAGTCGCGGCCACGCTCGTCCAGCGCAATCACGCGCGCGCCCTTGGGCAGCGCGGCTTCGATCTTTTCGCGTTCCTGTGCCATCACGGTCTCGGCCGTGCGGCTGCCGGAGCGTTCGACGGGTTTGATTTCCTTCAGGATGATCCGGCATTCCGGTGGCATGCGCTTGGCATACTCCTGGAAGCCGGTCTCGATCCACGCCGGCATCTTGTGGCCGACGGCAGCAATCACCAGTTGCATCAAGCCTTGCTGGTGCGCTTGGCGGCCGGCTTCTTGGCGGTCTCGCTCTTGGCGGGCGCCACGCGCACGGTCTTGCCGGTCGGGGTCTTGGGGGCAGCGGTTCTGCTACGGGTGGTCGCAGCCTTGGGCGCGGCGGTCTTGCTGCCGGCAGCGGTGCGGGTGGTGGTGGTCTTGGCGGCGGTGGTCTTGGCGGCGGTGGTCTTGGTGCCGGTGGTGCGCGTGGTCCTGGTGGCAGCAGTCTTGGCACCGGTAGCGCCCGTGGTACGGGTGGTACGGGTCGTGCCGGCGGCAGCGCGGGTGCCGGTGGTGGTGCTGGTCGAGGTGGCGCGCGGCTTGCGGGCCGGCTTCTTCGGCGCATCCTCGTCGTCGTCCAAGGCCTGGCTGGCTTCGACCGCTTCGGCCTGGGCACGGGTACGGCGGATCTTGGGGGCCGGCTCCTCGTCGGCGGCGGCGCGCTTGGCGGAGGCCGAGGTGCCGGTGCGCTTGGCCGCGCCCAGCTTCACTTCCTTGTCGCCCCAGATTTCTTCCAGGCGGTAGTAGGTGCGGATGGCCGGCTGCATGATGTGTACGATCATGTCACCCAGGTCGACCAGCACCCATTCACCGGTGTCTTCGCCTTCGATGCTCACGACGTTGCCGCCCTTGGCCTTGACCTTGTCACGCACCGAGGCGGCCAGCGCCTTGGTCTGGCGGTTCGAGGTACCGGAGGCGATCGCCACGCGGTCGAACAGGCTGGTCAGGTGGGTGGTGTCATAGATGCGGATTTCTTGCGCCTTGACGTCTTCCAGAGCGTCCACGACCAGGGTTTGCAGTTTTTTGATGTCCATTATTGAGTTCGGTACAGATGTTGTTGTTCGATATAGTCTAGCACCCTGCCCGGGATCAGCGAATCGGG
>PJUA01000749.1_pt1 | contig 12114 bp, 10 predicted proteins | sample 1512151 | NCBI WGS metagenome assembly PJUA01 (sample SAMN08177678, study PRJNA422409) | Soil metagenome, whole genome shotgun sequencing project. | isolation source: Soil enriched on filter paper: beechwood xylan treatment | place: USA: Madison | collected 2015-01-15
AAGGCCAAGACGGTGTTCTTCATCAAGCGCGGCATGGCTGCCGGTTACGCCGGTGTCGAGAACGAGCTGTTCTTCCGCCCCAACACCATGATGCTGTTCGGCGACGCCAAGAAGGTCACCGAAGAGGTCGTGAAGGCGATGGAAGCCTGACCGGCATCCATAGCGGTTGACCGGAGCGGGCGCGGGAAGCAAGGCTTTCCGCGCCCGTTTCTTTTGGGCCGAAAAACGACAAGAGAGGATGCGGAAACCATGACCGCCTACATCATTGCCGACGTCCGCGTGACCGACCCCGTCGCCTATGAGGTCTACAAGTCGCTGACCCCCGATGCGATCGCCAGGAACGGCGGACGCTTCATCAGCCGCGGCGGCGAGACGGCGGTGCTGGAAGGCGATTGGCAGCCCAACCGGATCGTCATCCTGGAATTCCCGGACATGGCGGCGGCCAAGGCCTTCTACGACAGCCCGGAATACCGCAAGGCGCGCGAGGCGCGTCGCAACGCCGCCGATTTCAAGATGATCGTGGTGGAAGGTCTGTAACGGACGGCCGGCGTCGTTACCGTCGGTTACACAACATCGTTCACGGGACACACCGCAGCAACACGGCCCCGCTATCGCTTACCGTCACCGAGAGACGGCGGCTTATCCCCGCCGTCCTCCCCACAGTGACGGAAATCAGGCCATGGACGATGACGATCTCTGCGAACCATTCGATTCGCACCTCACGCTCTGGACCCGCATCGCGGTTGCGATCCTGTTGGTGGGGGTATCGCTCTGCGGCGTGTCGCTCTACCTGCTGACGGAGAGCTGAGGCCCTACCGCCCAAGCCGCGCCGAACCCACAATTTCTGCGGCTTTCCGGCGGTGTCCGGCGCATTAATAACAAAGATTTTTTGTGTGATATTGAATTCCCTTTTCCAGTTATGTGGAAATCGCTCTTCTCCATCCGTGCAATCGTGCTAAATAGCCTCGGAACCCCAGTCGAGGATGATCCGATGCTTCGCACCACCCGCCGCTTCACCCTTGCCGCCCTGGTTGCCCTCGGTACCGCCGCCGTGATGCCCGGCACCGTGCGCGCTGCCGATCCGGTGAAGCTGGAGATCGGCTATATTCCGATCCTGGCGGCGTCGCCGCTGTTCATCGTCGATGGGCAGGGCTGGGCCAAGGATGCGGGGATCGAGCTGAAGCTGACCCGCTTCGAATCCGGCCCGCACGCCATCCAGGCGATGGCCGCCGGCAAGATCGACCTGCTTTATGCCGGCGTCGCCCCGGTGCTGGTCGCCCGCACCAAGGGCGCCGACATCTCGGTCATCGCCAATTCGGCGGTGGAGGAAATGGTGGTCGCCGCGCGCGGTCCCTTCGCCAAGGCGGTGGGCACCAACCCGACCGCGGAGTCCTTCAAGAAGTTCGCCGCCGATACCGGCCGCAAGCCGAAGTTCGGCACCCAGCCGCCGGGTTCCGTTCCCGACACCGTGCTGAAGTACTGGCTGTTCAAGGTGGTGAAGGTCGATCCCGCCGACGTGGAACTGGTGCCGATGGGCATCGAGAAGACGCAGCAGGCCCTGCTGGCCGGCGCGCTCGACGCCGCCACCATCCGCGAGCCGACGGTGACCGTCACCCAGCAGATGGACCCGAACGTCGCGCTGCTCGCCACCGGCGCCCAGATGTTTCCGAACCAGCCAGGCACCGTGGTCTCCGCCCGCGCGGAAGTGCTGAAGGCGCATCCCGACGCCATCAAGGCCCTGCTGAAGGCCCACATCCGCGCCGTCGACATGATCGCCAAGGATCCGGCCGCGTCGGCGAAGCTGGTGAACAACTATCTCGGCAAGGGCCTGCTGGAGCCGGCGACGCTGGAAGCCGCCTTCAAGGGGCCGGGGTCCAACTTCCTCGCCGACCCGCACAAGGTCGTGCCGGCGGTCGAGCAGATGATGGCCTACACCAAGGAGATCGGCTCGGCCAGCGAGACGGTGCCGGTGGCCGAGGCCTTCGACTTCAGCTTCTACGACGCCGCCGCCAAGTAAGCCGGCCGACCGATGCAGACCGACAAGCCGATGAAGTCCTATCAGAAAGTCGCCCTATCGGCGCTGGGCGTGCTCGTCTTCCTGCTGGCGTGGGAAGCGGTGGCGCGCAGCGGCGTCGTGCCGGCCCGGCTGCTGCCCTCGCCGAGCGCGGTGCCCGCCGCCTTCCTGACCGAGTTCAAAAGCGGCACCTGGCAGGAGATGGTGCTGGCCAGCCTGTCGCACTATCTGGTCGGGCTGTCGCTGGGCACCTTCCTCGGCGTGTCCTTCGGCACGGCGGCGGCACTGTGGGGCAAGTGGGACGCCTTCCAGGCCTGGGTCGTGCGCATGCTGCGCCCGATCCCGGCGATCGCCTGGATCCCCTTCGCCATCATCTGGTTCGGCGTCAGCGAAGGGGCGGCGTCCTTCCTGATCTCGCTGACGGTGTTCTGGATCAACTACTACGCCAGCTATGCCGCGGTGCGCGGGGTGGACAAGGACCTGATCGAGCTTGGCCATGCCTTCGGGCAGGGCGGGCTGATCCCGCGTCTGTTCAAGATCATCCTGCCGGGCGCCCTGCCGGGCATCCTGTCGGGCATGCGCGCCGGGCTGGGGCAGGGCTGGATGACGGTGGTCGCGGCCGAGCTGTTCGGCATCTCCGGCCTTGGCATGCGGATGATGGAGGCGTCCGGCCTGCTGGCCACGCACATCGTCGTGCTCTACATGGTCACCATCGCGCTGCTCTACGGCGTGTCGGATTTCCTGTTCATGCAAGTTCAGTCGCGGGTGCTCTCATGGCAGCGGTGACCCTTTCCAAGACGTCCACCGCCGGGTCGGTCATCGACCTCGAGGACGTGTCCATCGGCTATGGCAAGGACGCGCCGCCGGTGCTGGTCGACGTCAACCTGTCGGTCGAGCGCGGCAGCTTCGTCGCCATCGTCGGCCCGTCCGGCGTCGGCAAGTCCACGCTGCTGCGCGTCGTCGCCGGGCTGCACACCGCGCGCAGCGGCGGCGTCACCATCCACCAGGACCAGCGCCCCGGCCATCGCCCGGTCGGGCTGGTGTTCCAGGACTCCCGACTGCTGCCCTGGCGCCGGGTGATCCGCAATGTGGAGTTCGGCCTGGAGGGCCTGCCGGTCAGCCGTGACGAGCGCCGCCGGCGCGCGGAGGCCGCGTTGAAGCTGGTGCGGCTCGACGGCTACGCCCGCCGCTGGCCCTACGAGCTGTCGGGTGGCCAGCGCCAGCGCATCGGCATCGCCCGCGCCATGGCGGTGGACCCGGACATCCTGCTGATGGACGAACCCTTCGGCGCGCTCGACGCCATCACCCGCCACAATCTGCAGGACGAGCTTCGCCGCATCCACCAGGAGACCGGCAAGACCGTGCTGTTCGTCACCCACGATCTGGAAGAGGCGGTGCATCTGGCCGACCGCATCATCGTGCTGGGCGGCACCCCGGCCCGCGTGGTGCGCGACGTGCGCAACAGCGCCGGCCGGGACGGCTCGGTGTTCCGCGATCAGGTGGAACAGCTGCGGTCGGAGATCGCGGACAATTACAGCATCTGAGGGGTGGGGTCCTACCCCACCTCAACCATCAGGCTGGTCGGATAGCCCGCGTCCTTCATCCGTGCGATCAGCGCATCGACATGGGTCTGGTTGCGGGTTTCCAGCACCACGTCCACTTCGGCCATCTTCACCGGCACATTGTGGAACAGGCGCTGGTGGTGGACCTCGACGATGTTGGCGCCGGCCTCGCCCAGCAAGCGGGTGACGCGGGCCAGAGCGCCGGGGGCGTCGGTGATGCCGATGCGCAGGCGGACGATCCGCCCCTCATAGACCAGACCGCGCATCAGCACCTGCGCCATGATGCGCGAATCGATGTTGCCGCCGGACAGCACCATGCCGACCTTGCGGCCGCGGTAACGCTCCGGCTCTTCCAGAATGGCGGCGAGCGCGGCGGCGCCGGCCCCTTCGGCGACCAGCTTCTGCATCGTGGCGAGGCGGTAGACCGCTTCCTCCAACCGGGCCTCGCCCACCTCCACCACGTCGTCGACGAGCGCGCGGATGATCGGCAGGGTCAGGGCGCCGGGCGCCTTCACCGCGATGCCCTCCGCCACCGTGGCGCCGCCGCAGGTGATCGGCTGTCCGGCCAGCGCCTGACGCACGGCGGGGTAGAGGCTGCACTGCACGCCGACGATCTCCAGATCCGGCAGCAGCGCCTTGGCCGCCGTCGCCATTCCGGCGATCAGCCCGCCGCCGCCGATCGGGACCACAAGCACGTCGAGGTCCGGGACGTCCTCCAGCAGTTCCAGCGCTGTCGTGCCCTGGCCGGCGGCGACCAGCGGGTCGTCGTAGGGATGGACGAAGGTCAGCCCGTCGCGCGCCGCCAGATCATGGGCGAAGGCGGCGGCCTCGCTCAGCGTTTCGCCATGCAACTCGACGGTGGCGCCCAGATTCTCCGTCCGCTCCACCTTGGTGAAGGGGGTGAAGGCGGGCATGACGATGGTGGAGCGGATGCCGAGCCGCGTGGCGTGGCAGGCCACCGCCTGGGCATGGTTGCCGGCGGACATGGCGATGACGCCGGCTTGGCGCTCCGCCTCGCCCAGCGACAGCAACTTGTTCAACGCGCCACGCTCCTTGAAGGAACTGGTGGCGTGCTGGCTCTCCAGCTTCACGTGCAGCCGGCACCCCGCCATGTCCCCCAGGCGGGGCGCCGGAACCGTGGGCGTTCGGGACAGATGCCCCGCGATGCGCGCCGCCGCGGCGCGCACGTCCTCCAGAGTGATGGTCATTTCTTGTTTGTCCCGGTGTTGCGTGGTGTGAGTGTCAGCACCTCCGCCCCTGCCGAGACCAGCGTGCCACGGTCGCCGGCCAGACGCAACGAGCCGCCGTCGCGCCACAGTCCGACCAGATCGCCCCAATGGCGGGACCAGATGTTGCCGGACTGGCCGGTGGCGATCACGAAGCGGGAATTGTCCAGATCGGCCAGATCATAGACCGCGCGGAACCCGGCGCCATGGACATGGCGGAACGGGTTTGCCGGGTCGCGGGTCGAGGTCGTGCCGCGGTTGACGGTGAAGAAGCCGCCGTCGGTTTCCACCGACAGGTCGGCAGTGCCGCCGATCAGCGGCAGGCGGCTCAGCATCCGGTGGACCAGCGCCGCCTTGTGGTCGTCGCCCCAGCGCCAGCTTTTCGGGCTGGAGCCGTGACGCTCGGCCAGCATCGCCACCGCCGCCTCCAGCGACCGGCCGATCACGTCGGCGCAGCCTTCCTTCTGCGGCGTGGTGACGTCGTCGCACCACTCCGGCCGCTCGTTCAGGACATGGCGCAAAGCCTCCGGCCGCAGGTCCCAGTAGGAAGCGAAATCGGGCCCGAGCTCGTCGGCGAACACCGCACGGACCAGTTCGCGCATCCAGGCGGTGAAGATCAGCGGTTCCGGCCGGTTGCGGTCCATGCGGCCGTCCCAGTTGCGCAGAAGCGTCGCCGCATCGCTGGCGAGGCCGGGTGGGGACGGATATTTCAGAAGTTCGGGCAGGAAGTCGCGGGCGGGAAGCGAGACGATGTCCATCTGCTGCTGCGCCACCTCCTCGACGGAAAAGCGTCCGGTGCCCAGCATCTCGACGATGCGCTTTGCGCGCGACGGATCGGGCCATTCGGTCGCGAGGCGGTAGGGATAGTCGCGCCCGACCACAGCGTTGTTGGCGTTGACGAACTGCCCGGACGGCGGATTCACCGACTGCGGCAGGGCGTAGTAGGGCAGGAAGCCGGTCCAGTCATACTCGCCGGTCCAGCCGGGAACCGGCACGCGGCCGTCGCCCTTGCGGCGGATCGGCACCCGGCCGGCGGAGATGAAGCCGACCGTGCCCGACACATCCGCATAGACGACGTTCTGCTGCGGAGCGACATGCAGGCGCATCGCTTCGCGCGCCGCTTCCGCCGATGCCGCGTGGTTCAGGCGGTAGAGCGCCTCCGCACTGGTATCGTCGTCGGCAAGGCCGGGGAAGGACAGCGACAGCACCGTGCCGGGCGCATTGCCGGCGGGCATGGCGTCGAGGTCGGAAATGACCGGGCCATGCCGCGTGCTGCGCACGGTCAGCGTCTGCGACGGCTCGCCGGCGATGGCGATGGTCTCGGCGCGCGTCTCGAAGGGCTGGCTGCCGTCGGGGGTCAGATAGCGGGCGGGATCCTGCGGGTCGGGCTTCTCGACGAACAGGTCCTGCGTGTCGCTGTGGGTGGTGGTGAAGCCCCAGGCGACCTTGCCGTTGTGGCCGAGGATGGCCAGCGGCACGCCCGGCACGGTGGCGCCGGTGACGCTAAAGTCGGGCGTCACGATGCGGGCGAGATACCAGAGGATCGGCGCTTCCAGCCCGAGATGCGGGTCGTTGGCGAGGATCGGCTTGCCGGTGGTGGTGCGGGCGCCGGTCAGGACCCATTCATTGGATGCGGTGTCGAAGCCCATTTGCGGCAGGGCTGCCAGGGTGCGGCGCACGGTTTCCCGCAAATCCATGCCGCGCAAGTCGGTCGCCAGCGTCGTGGGGGCGCCGGGGGCGTCGGGCGGGAACAGGTCGTCGACCTGGGCCGGCGACAGCCGTTCCAGCACGCGGGAGCGGAACAGCTCGTCGCGGTAGTTGGCGGACAGCTGCAGCGCCATCAGCTTGGCCCAGACCAGGCTGTCAGTGACGGTCCAGGGCTCCGGCGTGTGGCGCAGAAGCTGGAATTCGATCGGCAGCGCCTCCGACCGCGTGGCGAGATAGGCGTTCACGCCCTCGGCATAGGACTCGAAAGCGGTGCGGGCGTCCGGCGACAGGGTGGCTTCCATCGCCTCCGCCGAGCGGCGGACGCCCAGCGTGCGCATCAGCCGGTCGCTGCGCAGGGCGAAGTCGCCGTATTTGGTGCCGATCAGCTCGGCAAGCCGGCCGGCGCCGGCGCGGCGCATCGTCTCCATCTGCCACAGCCGGTCCTGGGCGTGGGCATAGCCCAGCGCGCGGTAGGCGTCGCTTTCCGTCGCCGCGAAGATATGGACCACTCCCTGCTTGTCGCGGACGATCTCCGCCGGGGCGCCACTGCCGGGGATGGCTATGGTGCCGCTGGTCTGCGGCTGCTGCGCCCGTATCCACCAATAGGCGCCGAGCAGCGTCACCGGGGGCAGCAGAACCAGCACGCCCGCGACGACCGCCACCTTGCCCCAACGCCCGCGCGGCAGGCGGAATTGCGGGCGTCCCGGCGGCCGGTTGGACGGCGGGGTTTGGGGCGGATATTGCGGGGGAGGGGCGTAGGGAGGAACCGCTTGCGGCGGCTGCACGCCATAGGGCGGCGCCGGCTGCTGCGGATAGGGATAGGGCTGCCCGGGTGGATAGCTTCCGGGCGGGTAACCGTCGGGCGGATAGACCGACTGCTGCGGAGCCTGCGGATAGGGTGCGCCGGGATAGGGTGCGCCAGGGTACTGGACCGGTGGCTGCTGCGGGGGCGCCGGATGTCCGGCATATGGAGGTGCAGCGGGCGGTGCGGCAGGAGGGGCGGGGCGGGACAGCGCACGCGCCAGGGCGGCGCGGAGATGGAAAGCGCAGGTCTCGCCGGCGCGGATCAGGGAACGGCGCAGCATCACGGTCCGTGAGAGAGAATGGGGCGGCGACGGGCGGGGGCCGCCGGGGGGCTCGTTCGGGTGGCGGATGCTAGTCCCCCGGCCGCCGGCCCGTCCAGGGTTGGTTCGGTGGAGTCGGGCGCTTTTTACCGCCGCGTCCCGCCTATGCGGCCGAGGTCAGGATCTCGCGCAGCATCGGGGCCGACACCGGCTTGTGGATCAGGCGGTGGCCGCTGCGCTGCACCTCGGCGATGCGGGCGGGGTCGGTGTCGCCGGTCAGAACCACGGCGGGGACGCGCACGCCGCAGACGCCGTAGATGTCGCGGATCGCCTCCACCCCCGTCCGTCCTTCGCGCAGGCGATAGTCGGCGACGATCATCGCCGGTTGCCGGCCGAGATTCAGCAGCGACGCGATCGCCTCGTCGGCCGACACGGCGGCGACCACCTCGTATCCCCATTCCTCCAGCATCGCCCGCATGCTGAGCAGGATGATGGTGTCGTCGTCGACGACCACGATCAGCCCCTTGGCGTCCGGCGGTTCGGCTGGGCAGCGCACCGGTTTCGGGACCGGGCGGGGAACCGCCGTTGGCAGGTCGAGGAAGAAGCCGCTGCCGCGGCCGGGTGTCGAGCGCACCACGACCTCATGGTCCAGCAACCCGGCCAGCCGCCGCACGATCGCCAGCCCCAGTCCCAGACCCTTGCGCCTGTCGCGTTCCGGGTTGGCGAGCTGGATGAACTCCTGGAAGATGTCCCCCGTCCTGTCGGCGGGGATGCCGATGCCCTGGTCGATCACCGCCAGCCGCAGAGTACCGCCGCGGTGCAGGCAGCCGACCAGGATATGGCCGCGCTCGGTATAGCGGATGGCGTTCTCGATCAGGTTGCGCAGGATGCGTTCCAGCAGGGCGGGGTCGCTGCTGGTCCAGGCGGAGGTCGGGACATGGCGCAGCGTCAGCCCGGATTCGGTGGCGCGGATGCGGTATTCCTCCGCCAGCCGGTCCAGCAGGGGCCCGAGCGCGAAATCGGTGATGCCGGGCTTCACAACCCCGGCATCCAGCCGCGACACGTCCAGCAGGCTGTCCAGCATCACCCGGAGACCGTTCAGCGAATCGGTCATGCTGGCCAGCAGCGGCGACGTGGGGTGGTCCTGCAGCTTGTCCGATAAGGCGTGGGCAAAGAAGAACAGCGACTGCAGCGGCTGGCGCAGATCGTGGCTGGCGGCGGCGAGGAACTTGGTCTTCGCGCGGTCGGCCCGCTGGGCGTCGTCGCGGGCTCGGACCGCCTCGATCCTCGCCGCCTCCGCCTCGTCGCGGGCGCGCAGGATCGCTTCCTCGGCGGCCTTGCGGGCGGTGATGTCGCGCATGATGCCGGTATACATGCGCCGCCTGCCGACATGCCATTCACCCACCGACAGGTCGAGCGGGAAGGTGGAGCCGTCCTTGCGCAGCCCTTCCACCTCGCGGCCGATCCCGACGATCCGCCGCTCTCCCGTCCGGTGATAGCGGTCGAGATAGCCATCATGGGCGCTCCGGTACGGCTCCGGCATCAGCATGTTGACGTTGCGGCCGATCACCTCGTCGGCGCGGTAGCCGAAGGTCTTCTCCGCCGCATGGTTGAAGGATTCGACGGTGCCCTGGTCGTCGATCAGGATGATGGGGTCGACCGCGGTGTCGACGATGGCGCGATAGCGCGCCTCCTGTTCCGCCGACCGCTCCGCCTGCTGCCGGCGGTCGAGCAGCGACGACAGCATCGCGAGCGAAAGCAGCAGCAGCGTGCCCACTCCCGTCATGATCGCCAGCAGGGAGGGGGAAAGCGCCATCCGCTGCCCGGAGGAGGTCATCGCATGGGCCGGCATGGCGTGGTAAGCGCCCATGCCGTCGGGCGCCGCGGTGCTCACCTCGGTTATCGGCTCCATCCCGGCCGCGGCCATGCCGGTGTAGTGCATCGTCACCACGCCCAGGCCCAGCAGAACGGCACCGGCGGCACGTTGCAGCGGGCGCGGGGTCCGGAAGGCCAGCCACATGGCCGCGGTGGAGGCGACGATGGCGACGGCCACCGAAACGGCGACCAGAATGACGTCGTAGGACAGGTTCATGTCCATGCGCATTCCCGCCATCCCTACATAGTGCATGCTGACGATGCCCAGCCCCGTCAGGGTTCCCGCCACCGGCAGGGTGTGACGGCGGGGACGGTTGCGGGCGACGGCGAACAGGCCGGCCCCGGAAACGGCCACCGCCAGCAGGAAGGACAATGCGGTAAGCCCGGCGTCGTAGCTGATCGGTATGTCGCTGCGATAGGCGAGCATGCCGATGAAGTGCATCGACCAAATCCCCGCCCCCAGCGCCAGCGCCGCACTCGCCAGCCGCCGGCCGTCGCCCGGGTCGCGCTCGGAATCGCCGCGGCGGTTCGGCGCGATGGAGGGATTGGCCGTGCCGTTGCCGCTGTGATGGGCGAGATCCAGCGCCACATAACCGCCGAACACGGCGATTACGTATGACAACGCGACAAGGAGGGGGTCGTAATGGCCGGGCACGGTGGGCTTTGCTGTTGTGGGACCACGTTCGGGGAGGGAGCAGACCTGATTGTGCGTGTACAGGAACAATTTTGGTGAAGGTGCCAGCCCCTTCCTGCAAACGAAAGGCTTGCCTTGGTGGTAGACAGGCGACCTAGGCCGTCCGTCGGGATATTTCGAATGAACAGCAAACTCCCGCCCGGCCCCACGCCAGGGGCAGACAAGCATACCGCCTCGCCGGTTCGGCCGAAGCAGCCGTGGCGGCTGTTGGCTCGGCTGCTGCGTCCGGTCGCGACCCTGCTCGCGGTCGGATATTTCCTTCTGGATGCGCTGGCTTACTGGGTGGTGCGGCCGGTGGTCCGCCGGATCGCCCGGCTGCCACTGTTCGGGCGGATCGGCCGCTGGGTGGCCGGGCTGGGGCCTTACCCGTCGCTGATCCTCGTCCTGGTGCCCCTGGCGTTGCTGGAGCCGGCGAAGCCGGTCGGGGCATGGCTGTTCGCCACCGGCCGCCCGATATCCGGGGCCGCCGTGATCGTCGGGGCGGAACTGGTCAAGATCACCCTGGTTGAGCGGCTGTTCCATGCCGCCAAGCCGAAGCTGCTGACCATCGGCTGGTTCGCCTGGGGCTATGTTCGGGTGACGGCCTGGCTCGCCTGGCTGAAGGAGACCGCTCCCGTCCGCGCCGCCCGTCGTCTGCTGTCCGGCCTCCGCCGTGTCGGTCGCCGGGTCGGCCGGCGGCTGTCGCTGATGATGCGGCGGTTGGCGCGCGGGTGACCGCCTATCCCAGCGCCGCCAGCGCCAGCGCCGAGGCGATCAGCAGGGCGCAGGCGCGGCGGTAGAGAACCAGCGCCCGGTCGATGTCGTCGGGGGTGGCGGCGGTGCGGCCGGGGCCTAGCCAGACATCCTCGATCCGGGTGGCGCCATAGACCCGCGGGCCGCCCAGCCGCAGGTCGAGCGCGCCGGCCATCGCCGCTTCCGGCCAGCCGGCATTCGGGGAGCGGTGGCGGTGGGCGTCCCGCCGGACCGACGCCCAGGCCTGCGTCGCGTCGCCGCCGCCGGTCATCCAGGCAGCCCCCACCAGCAGAAGGGCGGTCAGGCGCGATCCCGGCAGGTTGACCAGATCGTCCAGCCGCGCCGCCGCCCAGCCGAAGGCCTCGTGGAGCGGGGTGCGGTGGCCGATCATGCTGTCAGCGGTGTTGACCGCCTTGTAGAGCGCCAGACCGGGCAGCCCGCCAACCAGCAGCCAGAAGGCCGGTGCCACCACCCCGTCGGAAAAATTCTCCGCAAGGCTTTCGATGGCGGCGCGGGCGACGGCGGGCTCGTCGAGCGTCGCCGGGTTGCGGCCGACGATCATCGACACCGCCCTGCGCGCACCCTCCAGCCCACCGGTGCGGAAGCCCTTGGCAACGGCCGCCACATGGTCGTGCAAGCTGCGCTGGGCCAACAGGGTGGAGGCCAACACTGCCTCGACCAGCCAGCCGAACGGCAGCAGCCGGCAGACCCAGGCCACCGCCACCGCGACACCGCCGACCGTCAGCAGAAGCACCACAACCGCCAGCACGCCGAACGCCTTGCGGCGGCCGAAACCATCGGTCTCATGGTTGAGCGTACGGTCAAGCTGGGCGATAAGCGCTCCGATCCACACGACCGGGTGACGGATGCGGGCGTAGAGTGGATCGGGATAGCCCGCCAGCGCTTCGACGATGAGTGCGGTGGCGAGCAGGAAGGGATGCAGCGGCACGGGTGGGACGTTCCAGGCAATGGGGCGGCGCGCTGGCCGCGCGTCGGTGAATGAGGAAGAGGCGCGATCATGGCCGAAGACAGCCCGGTGACCAAGCCGTGCGTGGCGGACGAAGGGCGGACGGGGCAGGAGGCCTCCGCGGGCGGCGCCCTGCTGCATGGCGGCGACCTGGACGGCGCGCGCGCGGTGTTTCCCGGCGCGCCGGAGCCGTGGGTCGATCTGTCCACCGGCATCAACCCCTGGCCCTACCCGCTGCCGCCGGTGCGGCCGGATGCCTGGAACCGGCTGCCC
>PJUA01000750.1_pt1 | contig 12053 bp, 8 predicted proteins | sample 1512151 | NCBI WGS metagenome assembly PJUA01 (sample SAMN08177678, study PRJNA422409) | Soil metagenome, whole genome shotgun sequencing project. | isolation source: Soil enriched on filter paper: beechwood xylan treatment | place: USA: Madison | collected 2015-01-15
CACCACCGAGGGCGGGGCGCAGGCGATGTCCTTGATCGCCGTCGCCAGCGCCTCGCGCACCCGGACGATGTGGTCGCGGGCCAGCTGCTCCAGCGCACGGACGGCGACGGTGCTGACGGTGTCGGCCCCGCCCGGCGGCAGGTCGGGCAGCAGCCGGCACAGCTTGCGGGCGAGGGTGGAGCGCACGTCGGCATCGCCCATCCCGGCCAGCCGCGATTCGACCAGCGCGTCGCCGACCTGACGGGCGACGCCGCGGCCGGGCGCAGAGGGGCGCGCAGCGGGCGATGCAGGGGGCGGTGCAGAGGGCGCTGCCTGGAGCGGTTCCGGCTCCGGTGACCCGGCGAACAAATAGTCCATCAGTTCGGGCGCGACGCCGCAGTCCGCCTCCGGCAGGAGTCGGGGAGAGGGGCGGGAGGGGGAGCGCCGGGCTGTCACCGGACCTGAAGCCTTGTGGTTGTGCCGCCGCTCAACGAAGCGGGGACGGCTGTGAGAGCATCGCCACCATCGAAGCGCCTGTCCGGTTAACGGCTCCCTAATATGGACCGGCGGTTGCCTCCGGGCTTAGACCAAAAAAAAGGCCGCAGCCCATGCGGGCGCGGCCTTTAGTCTAGGGAGGAAACGCACTGCAAAATGCAGTAACGAGGCGGAGTTTAAGCCTGCAGCCGTGTTAGCGGTACCACCCTTTTCGAATTGGTGCGGTGCGATACCCGCATAGCGTGGTATGGAATATCGTTGGGTTTGCCCATTCGGTGGGCGGAAAGGCAGTTTTCCGCACTCTTTTCGGGCATATAGTCATTAGTAAGGCAGGCGAACGATCGATTGCGAAAATAGTTGCGTTCGGATCGGTTCGGAAACGAAAAAAGGAGGCGCCTTTCGACGCCTCCCTTCGGTTAGATGGAAACCAGCGGGCGTCAGGCCGCCAGCTTCTCGCGGATCAGCGCCTTGGTCTCGTCGATGCCGTAGAGCTGGATAAAGGAGCCCATGCGCGGGCCGGTGGTCTGGCCCAGCAGCACCTCGTACAGCGCCTGGAACCACGCCCGCAGTTCGGTGAAGCCGTGGGTCTTGCCGACCTCGAACACCTCGTTCTGGATGGTGTCGGCGCGGGCGTCGGCCGGCAGGCTGTCCAGCTTGGCCAGCAGGTCCTGCAGGGCGGCGCGCTCGGCGTCGGTGGGGGCGCGGAACCGCTTGGTCGGCTTCACCTGATCCTGATAGTAGCGCACGGCATAGCCGACCATGCTGTCCAGGAAGGGGCTGTTCTCCGGCGTGGCGTCGGGCGCATAGCGGCGGATGAAGCCCCACATGGTGTCCTTGGTCTCGGCGTTGGCGGCGCCGGCCAGGTTGAGCAGCAGGTTGAAGGACACATCGGAGCGCACCGCCGGCGGCTTGCCGTTGTGGATGTGCCAGGCCGGGTTCTCCAGCTTCTTCGCCGGCTCCTCGCCATGCACCTTGTCGACGAAGGTCAGATATTCGTCGACGGCGCGCGGGATGACGTCGAAATACAGGCGCTTGGCCGACTTCGGCTTCTGGAACATGTAGAGGGCGAGGCTCTCCTGCGGCGCATAGGCCAGCCACTCCTCCATCGTCAGGCCGTTGCCCTTCGACTTGGAGATCTTCTGGCCCTTGTCGTCGAGGAACAGCTCGTAATTGAAGCCTTCCGGCGGGGTGCCGCCGAGGATCTTGCAGATCTTGCCGGCGAGATCGGCCGACGGGATCAGGTCCTTGCCGTACATCTCGTAATCGACGCCGAGGCCGAACCAGCGCATGCCCCAGTCGGGCTTCCACTGCAGCTTCACATGGCCGCCGGTGACCGGAAGCTCCACCTTCTTGCCGTCCTCGTCCTCGAAGACGATGGTGCCGGCATCGACGTTGCGCTCCAGCATCGGCACCTGCAGGACCCGGCCGGTGGAGGGGGAGACCGGCAGGAAGGGGCTGTAGGTCGCCTGACGCTCGGCGCCGAGGGTGGGCAGCATCACCGCCATCACCTCGTCGTAATGACGCAGGATGCCGAGCAGAGCCTCGTCGAAGCGGCCGGACTTGTACCAGTCGGTGGAGGACTGGAACTCGTACTCGAAGCCGAAGCTGTCGAGGAAGGCGCGCAGCCGGGCGTTGTTGTGGGCGCCGAAGCTGTCATGGGTGCCGAAGGGATCGGGCACCTGGGTCAGAGGCTTGCCGAGATTGGCCGCCACCATCTCCTTGTTGGGGATGTTGTCGGGGACCTTGCGCAGGCCGTCCATGTCGTCCGAGAAGCAGAACAGCCTGGTCGGAATGTCGCTCATGGTCTGGAAGGCGTGGCGCACCATGCTGGTGCGCGCCACCTCGCCGAAGGTGCCGAGATGCGGCAGGCCCGACGGACCATAGCCGGTCTCGAACAGGACATAGCCTTTGGCGGGCGGCGCTTTCGCGAAGCGCGCGACCAGTTTGCGCGCCTCCTCGAACGGCCATGCCTTCGCCTGCAACGCCAGATCCCGTTCGCCGGTCATCGTCGGACCCTTTCGAAACCACATAGATAAAGTTGGGAATGAGGGCAAAGACCCTAGGGCCGGCCGGGCGTGGCGTCAACCGTGGGTATCTGGAGTGGGATGTGCCGGGGGCCCTCTTGCGGCGCCCCTTCGCCCGGTCCATCCTGCGGCCCCGCGGGATCGGCCTTGCGGGAGTTGGCGGAGTGGCGAGGCGATGAGCTGGCTGTATCTGGTGGTGGCGATCCTGTTCGAGGTGGTCGGCACGTCCGCGATGAAGATGTCGGACGGCATGACGCGGCTCGGCCCGGCGGCGGCGGTGGTTGTGTGCTACGGCGTCGCCTTCGTGCTGCTGGCCAAGGCGCTGCGCAGCATGGAGGTCGGCATCGCCTATGCCATCTGGTCGGCGGCGGGAACCGCGGCCATCGCCGCCATCGGCGTGTTCGTCTTCGGCGAGTCGGTGACGGTGATGAAGGTGGTCGGCATCGCCCTGATCGTCGCCGGGGTCATCAGCCTGCATCTGGCGAACGGCGCAGCCTGACCGCGATGGTTAGGCATTGACCTAAGTATTTTCTTCCGCTAGGGTGCCGTCATGGATGCAGCACTCGACAGGACGTTCCGTGCGCTGGCGGACCCCACGCGCCGGGCGGTGATCCAGGCGCTGGGGCGCGGACCGGCGTCGGTCGGCGACCTTGCGAAACCCTTCGGCATGGCTCTGCCCAGTTTTCTCCAGCACCTGAAGATGCTGGAGGACAGCGGGCTGGTCGAAACGCGCAAAGAGGGGCGGGTGCGCACCTGTACGCTGAAGCCGGAGGCGCTGGCGGCCGCGGAAAGCTGGCTGGAAGCCCAGCGGAGCCTGTGGACAAAGCGGCTCGATCAACTGGACAGCCTGGTGCTGGACCTGAACAAACGGGAGGAAGGGACACCATGACCGATGTGGTTTTCAACCCGCAGCTCGACCTTGAACTGAAGCGTGAGGTCGCGGTGCCGCCGGGCCTCGTCTGGCGGGCCTGGACCGAGCCGGAGTTGCTGATGAAGTGGTTCACGCCGGCACCCTGGCGTACCACCGCCTGCGAGATCGACCTGCGGCCCGGCGGCAAGTTCCGCACGGTGATGGAAGGGCCGAACGGCGAGAGGAACGACAGCACCGGATGCTTCCTGGCCGTGGAGCCCGAGCGGCGGCTGGTCTTCACCGATGCGCTGGGTCCGGGCTTCCGCCCCACCGGCGGCGGCTTCATGACCGCGTCCGTGACCATCGAGCCGTCGGCCGGCGGCACGCTCTATACCGCCGTCGCCATCCACAAGGACGAAGCGGCGAAGACGCAGCATGAGGAGATGGGCTTCCATCACGGCTGGAGCGCCGCGCTCGACCAGCTCGTCGCCCTGGTGAAGGGCATGTAAGGAAAGGGGTGGCCTTAAGCCCCGACCTTGAACGGATTCACCTGCCGGGCGGCGCGTTCGACCGCCTCGGCGGGGCCGGGGCGGCCCAGGTAATAGCCCTGGGCGACGTCGCAGCGCAGGGTGCGCAGGGCCTCCAGCGTTTCGGCATCCTCCACGCCTTCCGCCACGGCGGTCAGGTTCAGGCTGTGGGCCATCTGGATGACGGCGGCGGTGATCTTGGCGCTGTCGTGGTTGCTGGTGAGATCGGCGACGAAGCTGCGGTCGATCTTCAGCTTGTCCACCGCCAGACGGCCGATGTAGGACAGGTTGGAATAGCCGGTGCCAAAATCGTCGATCGACACCTGCACGCCCATTGCCTTGATGCGGCGCAGATTGTCCATCACCAGGTCGGTGTTCTGGATCAGCATCGATTCGGTCAGCTCCAGCTCCAGCAGCAGCGGGTCGAGCCCGCTGTCGGTCAGGGCCCGCGTCACCGTGGCGACGAGGTCGTTGCGCTGAAGCTGCAAAGCCGACAGGTTGACCGCCACCGACAGCGACAGGCCGCGGGCATGCCATGCCGCCGCCTGCCGGCAGGCCTCCGTCAGGACCCAGGCGCCGATGGGCACGATCAGGCCGCTGTCCTCGGCGATCGGGATGAAGTCGCCGGGCGGGACCATGCCCTTGTCCGGGTGGTTCCAGCGCAGGAGCGCCTCCGCACCCGTGACGGCGCCGCTCTCCAGGCTGACCTGCGGCTGGTAATGGATCAGGAACTCCCCACGGTCGAGCGCGCGGCGCAGGCCGCTGCGGGTGGACAGGTGGGCCACCGCCTCGGCATTCATCGCCTCGGCATAGAAGCGGTGGGTGTCGCGGCCGGCCGCCTTGGCGTGGTGGAGCGCGGTGTCGGCGTTCTTCAGCAGGGTGGCGAAGTCCTTGCCGTCGGCCGGGGCCAGCGCCACGCCCGACGACAGGGTGACGGTCAGCTCGTGCCCGCCGACCTGGAAGGGCTCGGCCATCGCCTCGTGCAGGGAAGCGACCGTCTCCACCACCGAATCGATGTCGGACTGTCCGGACAGCAGCAGGATGAACTCGTCGCCGCCGCCGCGGCTGACGGTGTCGGTGTCGCGCACCGCCGCCTTCAGCCGCTCCGCCACCGCGCGCAGCAGGGCGTCGCCGACGGCGTGACCGAGGCTGTCGTTCACCGTCTTGAAGCGGTCGAGGCCGCAGGCGACCAGCGCCACCAGCCGGCCGTTGCGCTCCGACCGGGCCAGCGCCTGTTCGGTGCGGTCCTGCACCAGGACGCGGTTGGGCAGCAGGGTCAGCGCGTCGTGGCGCGACAGATATTCCATCCGTTCCTGCGCCGCCTTGCGTTCGGTGATGTCGCGGACCAGGACGAGCAGCCGGCGGTCGTTGCCGTCGATGACGGCGCGCCGCAGGCTGACCTCCACCCAGAACAGCGATCCGTCGAGCCGGCGGGCATGCCATTCGAACAGCTGCGGTTCGCCGTCCGCCGCCTTGCGGATGCAGGCCGCCGCGTCTTCCCGCGTGTAGGGCGGCACGCCGGAACTGAGCATTCCGACATTGATGTCCGACAGCGGGGTGTCGCCCACCCGGTACATCTCCTTCATCCGGCGGTTGCCCTCCAGGATGGCGCCGCTGTCCAGGTCATGGATGAGGATGGCGTCGGTGACGCTGTCGAAGATGGTGCGGACCCGCTCCTCGCTGGCGGTCAGGGCCGCCACCGCGGTGCGCAGGCTTTGCGTCTTGCTTTCAACCTGCCGGCGCAGCAGCAGCACCCACACCAGCGCGCCGAAGCCCAGCACCGCCAGTCCGCTCAGCAGCTTGAGCAGCAGGTCCATCATCTGGGGGCTGACGATGCCGGTGAGGCTGCGGCCGAGCCAGCGCTCCTCGATCGCCTTGCGCTCCTGCGGGGTGATGCGGGCGAAGCCGTCGGCGATCAAACGGTAGAGCGTGACATTGCCCTTGCGCACCGCCCAGTGCAGTTCGCCGGTATAGAGCGGGTCGGTGTAGCGGAAGCGTCCCTGCACGCCGCGCTTGGTCATGTAATAGCGGGCGGACGGGTCGTCCATGCAGAAGACCCGGGTTTCCTGCCGCGCCGCGGCCTCCACCATCGCTTCGAAACCGGGGTAGCGCTGGAAGGCGGTGATGCCCTGGTCGGTCAGCCATTCGGCGCAAAAATCGCCGTCCTTCACCCCGACCGTGAAGGCGCGCAGCGACTCCACTCCGGTAATGCCGCTGAGGTCGGCGCTGAACCAGATCGGCACGTCGACGCGGGCATAGGGCTTCGAGAAATCATAGAGCACGTCGCGCGCGCTGTTGCGGAAGATCGTCTCGATGACGTCGGCGGCCCCGGTGTCGATGGTCTGGCGGGCGAGGCTCCAGTCGGTGGGCATCATCTGGACCGGGATTCCGGTCTTCTGCGACCACAGCGCCCACAGATCCTTCACGATGCCGACATGGACGCCGTCGGGGGTGCGGAAGCTGTAGGGCGGGTAATTGTCGTCCAGCGTCACCCGGATTTCCGCCGGGCGCGGACCTGCGTCCGGAGTTGCCGCCGCCGGTGCCGGCGTGTTGATCGCCGCCGCAGGGTCGCCAGCCAGAAGGAACAGAAGAAGGATGCCAAGCAACCGCACAGCAGCCATGCAGGCTGTGGAGCGGATCATGGTGGCGCCCCGGCAGGGACGGTCGGCGCACAGCGCTTGGCGGACATGGACATGGCCCTTGCCGAGGTCATGGACAGCGCAGGCGGGCGAGGCCTTCGCCATCTCACCGCCATCGCCAGCTTATCAGACAGGGTAACCCGTTCGACGCGCTGCGGCAACGAGGGGTTCTCCCAACCCTGTGACAAGCTCCCGCAGTGAGGGAAAGTGGCTCAGGACCGCCGGGCGATCAGGGGGTGTGGTCGGCGGGCGGCCGGGTGCCGGGTTCACTTTTGGCTTGGGCGCGCAGGGCGTCGCGGATTTCCTCCAGCAGCAGCTCCTGCCGCGGCGGGGTCTTCGGCGCTTCCTTGTGCAGGACATGCAGGCGGTTGACCTGCCGGACGATCATGAACAGGGCGCCCGACACGATCAGGAAATTGATGCAGCTGTTGATGAAGCGGCCGTAATTGACGGTGGCCGCCCCCGCCTTCTCGGCGGCCTGCAGAGAGTCGTAATGGCCGCCCGACAGGCTGATGAAATAGTTCGAAAAATCGATGCCGCCCATGATCCAGCCGATCGGCGGCATCAGGATGTCCTTGACCAGGGAATTGACGATCCCGGTGAAGGCGGCACCGATGATGATGCCGACGGCCAGCTCGACGACATTGCCGCGGCTGATGAATTTCTTGAATTCTTCGAACATGGCGTCCCGTTTTTCCGTGGTCACGGATGGGAAACGGGGTGGGGAGGGGTTGGTTTCATGGGAGCTTTGTGGGAGTTAGACCCCCACCCTAACCCTCCCCCGCTGGGCGGGGGAGGGGATAGCTCCCTCCCTTGCGAAGCGGGGGAGGGAAGGGGCCCGCGGCGAAGCCGTGGGAAGGGTGGGGGCAATGCGCAGGCACCCCCACCGATCAACCCCTTACGCCATGCGGCCGTGGCAGTGCTTGAACTTCTTGCCCGACCCGCAGGGACAGGCGGCGTTGCGGGGGGTGTTTTCCATCACCTCGGCCGGCAGGGGCTGGTCTTCCGGCGTGCCGGCGAGCGACGAGGCGCGGACCATGCCGTCGGGCAAGGCTTCGCCTTCACCCGCCCCCATGCCCGCCATCGCCAGCGCCGGGTCCATGCGGCCCTCGTGCATCTCCTGCATCTGGCGGGCGAACAGTTCCTCCTGCGACGGCGCCATGCGGATTTCGACATGCATCAGGATGGTGGTGACCTGCTCGCGCAGGGCCATCAGCATCGAGTCGAACAGCTCGAACGCCTCGCGCTTGTACTCGTTCAGCGGGTCCTTCTGGGCATAGGCGCGCAGGTTGATGCCCTGGCGCAGGTGGTCGAGCTGGAGGAGGTGGTCCTTCCATTCCTGGTCCAGGATCTGGAGCAGGATGCTCTTTTCCACATGCCGCATCGTCTCGGCGCCGTAGGCCTCCTCCTTGTCCGCATATTTGCGGTCGGCGGCCTCGCGCACGCGCTCCTCGATCTCCGGCTCGGCGATGCCCTCTTCCTTGGCCCACTCGTGCACCGGCAGGTCCATGCCCAGCACGCGGTTGACCGCCTCGTGCAGGCCGTCGATGTCCCACTGCTCGGAGTAGCTGTTGGCCGGGATGGCGGCCGACACCATGTTGGCGATGATCTGGTGGCGCATCTCGCGGATTTCCTCCGCGATGTCCTCGCTCTCCATCACCTCGTGGCGCTGTTCATAGACGACCTTGCGCTGGTCGTTCATGACGTTGTCGAACTTCAGCAGGTTCTTGCGGACCTCGAAGTGATGCGCCTCGACCTTCTGCTGCGCCTTTTCCAGCGCCTTGTTGATCCAGGGATGGATGATCGCCTCGCCCTCCTTCAGGCCAAGACGCTGGAGCATGCTGTCCATCCGCTCCGACCCGAAGATGCGCATCAGGTCGTCTTCCAACGACAGGAAGAACTTCGAGGTACCGGGGTCGCCCTGACGGCCGGAACGGCCGCGCAGCTGGTTGTCGATGCGGCGGCTTTCGTGCCGCTCGGTGCCGACGACGTAGAGGCCGCCGGCCTGCTTCACCGTCTCGCGCGCCTCGGCGATCTCGGCCTCGATCTGCTTGATGCGGGCCTCGCGCTCCGGGCCTTCCGGGACGTCGGCCAGTTCGACCTCGATCCGCATCTGGAGATTGCCGCCGAGCTGGATGTCGGTGCCACGGCCGGCCATGTTGGTGGCGACGGTCACCGCGCCGGCGCGGCCGGCCTGGGCCACGATATAGGCTTCCTGCTCGTGATGGCGGGCGTTCAGGACGTTGTGCGGGATGCCGCGCTTGGTCAGCAGCTCCGCCAGCAGTTCCGACTTCTCGATCGAGGTGGTGCCGACGAGAACCGGCTGGCCGCGCTTGCGGGCATCCTCGATCAGGTCGATCATCGCATGGTATTTCTCGGTCGCGGTGCGATAGACCTCGTCGTCGTGGTCGATGCGCTTGACCGGGACGTTGGTCGGGATGTCGACGACCTCAAGCCCGTAGATCTCGCCGAACTCCGCCGCTTCGGTCAGCGCGGTGCCGGTCATGCCGGCCAGTTTCGGGTAGATGCGGAAGTAGTTCTGGAAGGTGATGGAGGCCAGCGTCTGGTTCTCTCGCTGGATCGTCACCTTCTCCTTGGCTTCCAGCGCCTGGTGCAGGCCTTCGGAGAAGCGGCGGCCTTCCATCATGCGGCCGGTGAATTCGTCGATGATGACGACCTTGTCGTCCTTGACGATGTAATCCTTGTCGCGCTGGAACAGCATGTGGGCGCGCAGCGCCTGCTGCGAATGGTGGACCAGCGCCACGTTCTGGATGTCGTAGAGGCCGCCGGTCTTCAGCAGCCCGGCCTCGGCCAGAAGCTGTTCCATGTGCTCCTGGCCGGCTTCGGTGAAGCTGACGGAGCGGTGCTTCTCGTCCTTCTCGTAATCCTCGGGCACCAGCATCGGGATCAGCCGGTCGACCTGGACATACATCTCCGACGAATCGGTGGAGGGGCCGGAGATGATGAGCGGGGTGCGCGCCTCGTCGATCAGGATCGAGTCGACCTCGTCGACGATGGCGTAGTTGAAGGGCCGCTGGACCAGTTCCTCCAGCCGGAACTTCATGTTGTCGCGCAGATAGTCGAAGCCGAACTCGTTGTTCGTGCCGTAGGTGATGTCGGCGGCGTAGGCGGCGCGGCGCTCGTCGTCGTCCAGCCCATGGACGATGCAGCCGGTGGTCAGGCCGAGGAAGCCGTAGACCCGCGCCATCCAGCCGCTGTCGCGCGAGGCGAGATAGTCGTTCACGGTGACGACGTGGACGCCCTTGCCTTCCAGCGCGTTCAGGTAGACGGCCAGCGTGGCGACCAGCGTCTTGCCTTCACCGGTGCGCATCTCGGCGATCTTGCCGCTGTGCAGCACCATGCCGCCCATCAGCTGCACGTCGAAATGGCGCTGGCCCAGCACGCGCTTGGCCGCCTCGCGCACGGTGGCGAAGGCGTCGGGCAGGATGTCGTCCAGCGTCTCGCCCTTGGCCAGCCGCTCGCGCAGCCAGTCGGTGCGACCCTTCAGCTGGTCGTCCGACAGCGCGGCGACCGACGGCTCCAGCGCGTTGATCTGAGCCACGGTCTTGTGCAGCGCCTTGACCGCGCGCGTGTTGGCGGTGCCGAAAATCTTGCGGGCGAGAGCGCCGAACATGAAAACCTCGGGAGTAAAGCGGAATGTGGGCCAGCCTATCGACGGGTCTCACATAGGACTATGGCAAGGCCCTGTCAACGAGACCGGGCCGGTGGGGCGCCGGTTGCGGCATTTGCGCGGCCGGTTCGGGCGGGGGATGGTCAGGGGATGGGCAGGCGAAGGGTGGGGAAGCGGACGGGGCGGGTGCATGGACCATCCATGACCGCCGCCGCCCTGTGCGGGCATGACCGATTCATGAATTCGCGTCCAGAAAGCGCCGCGGCGGTTGGCTGGCGCCGGCCGGGGCTGGTATCCCCTGGCGGGGCACACAGCTATAGGGCGATTGCCGGGCCATGGGGCGACGGGGACCCTTGCCCCGCGCGGCGTAGCCATGCTTAATCCCCTGCGGAATCGGGCGCGGAGCGGCGGATGGCTCCGATGCCGCAGACCATGCGAAACGGGCGCCGGTCCATCGGCCGCCCATTTGTTGCGAAGCATCCGCCGGAAGGAAACAGACACGCCATGGTTCAACGAGTGTTCCGCACCGCGCTCCTGTCGGTTGCCGCCTGCGGCATCGCGCTGGCCGCCCACGCCCAGACGCCTGCCCCGCAGACGCCGGCGCCCGCCACTCCCGCTCCGGCCGCTTCGGCGCCGGCCGCCGCTCCGGCTGCTTCCACCCCGGCCGATCCGGTGGTCGCCCGCGTCAATGGCGAGGAGCTGCACAAGTCGGACGTCACCCGCATGGTCTCGCAGCTGCCGCCCCAGGTGCAGCAGATGCCGATCGAGATGATCTATCCGGCGGTGATCGACCAGCTGATCAGCGGCAAGCTGGTCTCCTCGGCCGGCTACAAGGCCGGCCTGGCCGATTCGGCCGAGGTGAAGGACGAGATCAAGCGCGCCGAGGAGCGCGCGGTGCAGCGCGCCTACATCCAGAAGGAAATCAAGGCCCGCGTCACGCCCGAGGCGCTGAACAAGGCCTATCAGGATTACCTGAAGGAGAACCCGGCGCAGGAGGAGGTCAAGGCCGCCCACATCCTGGTCGAGAAGGAAGACGAGGCCAAGGCCATCATCGCCCAGCTGAAGAAGGGCGCCGATTTCGCCAAGCTGGCCAAGGAGAAGTCCAAGGACGCCGCCGCCGCGGCCCAGGGCGGCGACCTCGGCTACTTCACCAAGGACGCGATGGTCGAGCCCTTCGCCAACGCCGCCTTCGCGATGAAGCCGGGCGAGGTCAGCAAGGAGCCGGTCAAGACCCAGTTCGGCTGGCACATCATCAAGGTCGAGGACAAGCGCACCCAGCCGCAGCCGACGCTTGAGGAAGTGAAGCCGCAGCTGGAGCAGGCGCTGTCGAAGGACATCGTCACCGCCCTGGTCGAAGAGCTGCGCGGCAAGGCGAAGGTCGAGACCTTCCAGATCGATGGTTCGCCGATGCCGAAGGAAGAGCCGGCCGCCGCTCCGGCGACCCCGGCCGCGCCCGCCACTCCGGCGGAGCCGGCGAAGAAGTAAGGGAACGGGGGGCGTATTGCCCCCACCCCGCCCCTCCCCCGCTTCGCAGGGGAGGGGCGGGGTGGGGGCAAGAGTCCGCGCTCCGACAACTCCCCACCACCACACCACCACTCCCCACCACGGGAATCCCCTCCATGGCCACGACCCTCTCCCCCTTGGCTCCCGCCAGCTTCCCGACGCTGCCGCCCATCGCGGGCGTGCGCATCGCCACGGCGAACAGCGGCATCCGATACAAGGGCCGCGACGATCTGCTGCTGGCCGTGCTGGATCCCGGCACCAGCGTGGCGGGCGTGCTGACCCGGTCGCTGACCTGCTCGGCGCCGGTGATCTGGTGCCGCGACAGCCTGCCCAAGGGCTCGGCTCGCGCCGTGGTGGTGAATGCCGGCAACGCCAACGCCTTCACCGGCAAGGCGGGCGACGCCA
>PJUA01000752.1_pt1 | contig 12036 bp, 12 predicted proteins | sample 1512151 | NCBI WGS metagenome assembly PJUA01 (sample SAMN08177678, study PRJNA422409) | Soil metagenome, whole genome shotgun sequencing project. | isolation source: Soil enriched on filter paper: beechwood xylan treatment | place: USA: Madison | collected 2015-01-15
GCGGCCAAGGGCATCACCGTCAACGCCATCGCCCCCGGCTACATCGACACCGACATGGTGCGCGCGGTGCCGGCCAACGTGTTGGAGAAGATCGTCGCCCGTATCCCGGTCGGCCGCCTCGGCCGCGCGTCGGAGATCGCCAAGGCCGTGCTGTACCTCGTCGACGACGACAACGGCTTCATGACCGGCTCGACCCTGTCGGTCAACGGCGGCCAGCACATGTACTGATCCCGGACCGGGTCTCGCACCCCGGTTCTTGAGGTGTGACGAAGCCCCTTTCCCGCTTCCGGCCGGACCCTTGGTCCGCCGGGGGTGGGGGAGGGGTTTTGTTTTGGGTGGGGCTTGGGTCTTGCCGTTGGTGCTACCTAGTAGTACCATTTGGAACGGGAGGTGACCTATGACCGTTAAAACCTCGATTTCCCTGACCGATGAGCAGGAAGCCTACGCGCGCAGCCTTGTCGAAGCCGGGCATTATCCAAGCCTCAGCGCCGTCATTCAGCGGGGCCTTGAGGTGCTGCGCCACGAGACGGAAGCCCGTGACTTGGAGCTTGAAGCTCTCCGGCTGCTGATCGACCAGCGCCTTGCCGGTCCATCCGTCGATCTTGAAGAGGGGATAGCCGAGATCCGTGTGCTGAGGGGACGCAAGAGAAATGCCGGCACATCCTTATAAAGTGCGTCTCGCGGCTCCTGTTGCCCGTGACTTCAACCTTATCGAAGCTCACCTTATCGAGGCGTATCAAGCTTTGGGCGACGATGAGGAGCGGGCGGCGGACCGGGCTGCTGCCCGAGTCGACGAAGCCGCAGACTACTTGCAGGAATTAGCGGCTCTTCCATATCGCGGCACCGAGCATCCAGGGATTCGTCCCGGACTTCGCACGGTGACCAAAAACAAATTCGTTATCTACTTCCGCGTCCATGAAGAGCGCGCCGAGGTTCTGGTCGTCGCCGTTTTCTTCGGAGGCATGGATCACAGGCGGCAGATTGTCGATCGCCTTCGGCATCGATAGTGCCTGATTTTCTTGGTCGGATTGATGTGCACCGCACTTGACGGACCGGCCGCCGAGTTGAAGGTTATCGTCCGTTTCGGACGCACCACCACATTGGACACCCTGCGATGCCCTACACCTCGTTGCGTGACTTCATCGACCGGCTGGAGAAGGCGGGGCGGCTGGTGGTGGTGAAGGAACCGGTGTCCACCGTGCTGGAGATGACCGAGATCCAGACCCGCCTGCTGGCCGAGAACGGCCCGGCGGTGCTGTTCGAGAACGTCGTCAAGGCCGACGGCAGGCGCTCCGAGATGCCGGTGCTGGTCAACCTGTTCGGCACGGTGGAGCGGGTCGCCTGGGGCATGGACCGCGAGCCGCACCAGCTGCGCGCCGTCGGCGAGACGCTGGCCTTCCTCAAGCAGCCGGAACCGCCGGGCGGCTTCCGCGAGGCGCTGGAACTGATCCCGCTCGCCAAGACCGTGCTGTCGATGAAGCCGAAGACCGTCGGCTCGGCGCCGTGCCAGGAGGTGGTGCTGACCGGCGACGACATCGACCTCGGCCGCCTGCCGGTGCAGAGCTGCTGGCCGGGCGAGCCGGCGCCGCTCATCACCTGGCCGCTGGTGGTGACCAAGGGGCCGACGGGGAAGCGCGAGGACGACTTCAACCTCGGCATCTACCGCATGCAGGTGCTGGGCAAGAACAAGACCATCATGCGCTGGCTGAAGCACCGCGGCGGCGCTCAGCACCATCACCGCTGGGCCGCCAGCGGCAAGCGCGAGCCGCTGCCCTGCGCCGTCGTGCTGGGGGCCGATCCCGGCACCATCCTGGCCGCGGTGACGCCGGTGCCCGACACCTTGTCCGAATACCAGTTCGCCGGCCTGCTGCGCGGCAAGAAGGTGGAGCTGGTGGAGTGCAAGACGGTGCCGCTGAAGGTGCCGGCCCAGGCGGAAATCGTCTTGGAGGGCCATGTCAGCCTGGACGAATACGCCGACGAGGGCCCCTACGGCGATCACACCGGCTATTACAACTCGGTCGAGCCCTTCCCGGTCTTCACCGTCACCGCCATGACGACGCGGCGCAAGCCGATCTACCTGTCCACCTTCACCGGCCGCCCGCCCGACGAGCCGTCGGTGCTGGGCGAGGCGCTGAACGAGGTGTTCATTCCGCTGCTGGTCCAGCAATTCCCGGAGATCGTCGATTTCTGGCTGCCGCCGGAAGGCTGCTCCTACCGCATTGCGGTGGTCAGCATGAAGAAGGCTTATCCCGGCCATGCCAAGCGGGTGATGATGGGCGTCTGGTCCTTCCTGCGCCAGTTCATGTACACGAAGTGGGTGATCGTCGTGGACGACGACATCGACGCGCGGAACTGGAAGGACGTGATGTGGGCGATCTCCACCCGCATGGACCCGGCCCGCGACATCACGGTGATCGAGGGCACGCCGATCGACTATCTCGACTTCGCCAGTCCGGAGTCGGGGCTTGGCGGCAAGGTCGGTCTGGACGCCACCAACAAATGGCCGCCGGAGACCAAGCGCGAGTGGGGCGAGAAGCTCCACATGACCGACGAGGTCGTGGAGAAGGTCAGCCGCAAATGGGACCTGTACGGCCTGCCCGGCAGCGGCAAGCCGATCTGGAAGTGAGGTGAAAGTGAGCGCCCTCTCCCGCCCCGGGAGAGGGATTGCTCGCAATAATCACCGACGCGGGTCGCGGCTCAGGCCCTTGGCCTGCAACTCTTCGAGATATTCGGCCCACAGGGTCTCCTGTTCGGTGCCGATCTCGTAGAGGTATTTCCAGCTGTAGATGCCGCTGTCGTGCAGGTCGTCGAAGACGATGCGGATGGCGTAGTTGCCGACCGGCTCCAGCCGCATGATGCCGACATGGCGGCGGCCGGCCACCGTCTGCTTCTGGCTGGGGTTGTGGCCCTGCACCTCGGCGGACGGGCTGACCACGCGCAGGAACTCCGCCGGGTAGGAGAAGGTCCGGCCGTCGTCGAAATCGACCTCCAGCCGCTTCTCCTCCTTCTTCAGGCGGATTTCGGTCGGCCAGTGAACCGTGCCGAAGCCATCTTCACTCATCGCTGCGACCCCGCCTTGTCCAGGCTGCGGGCCTCGTCGATCAGCATGATCGGGATGCCGTCGCGAATCGGATAGGCCAGACCGGCACGCTCGCTGACCAGCTCGGCGCGCTCGGCGTCATAGCGCAGCGGACCCTTGGTCAGCGGGCAGACCAGGATCTCCAGCAGCTTCGGGTCGACGCGGGCGTTGGTTTTCGCTTCGCTGCTCTTGTCCTCGGGCGTCGCCATCTCGTGTCTCGTAATGATTGGAAGAAGGGCGGTGATTGGAAGAAGGTCAATGCTTGGGCGGCGGACCGTCCCCGTCATGACTGTCGAGAATGGCCATCTCGACCAGTCCGATCAAGAGCTTCCCGCGTTCGGCCAGGGTCGGCGCCTCCAGCAGCGCCTGTTTTTCGCCGGGCGTGAAGGGGCAGATCATCGCCAGAGAGTTGACCAGCCGCTCGTCCAGCGTCGATTCGATGGATTTCCAGTCGACCGACAGGCCCTGGACGCGGAAATAGCTTTTCAGTGCGCCGAGCAGCCGGTTGCGGTCGATGTCGCCGCAGGACTCGGGCTCCAGGTCGGCTTGGAAGGGGCGCCAATCGGGAACGACCCGCCGATATCCGCGCGCTCCCTCCACCTCGCGTCCGATCTCGAACCGGGCGACTCCGGTCAGGGTGATCAGGAGGCGGCCGTCGTCGGTCTCGGCGAAGCTGGTGATGCGGCCGGCGCAGCCGCAGGGATAGACGGCCGGCTCGCGCTCCCGTCCGGCCGGGTCGAGCGGCTGGACCATGCCGATCATGCGGCCGCTGCCCAGCGCGTCCTCGACCATGGCGAGGTAGCGGGGCTCGAAGATGTTCAGCGGCAGCCGCGCCCGCGGCAGCAGCAGAACGCCGGCCAGTGGGAAGATCGGCAGCATCGCCGGCAACTGGCCGAATTCGGCGTCGAAGGGGTTTCTGGTCATGCCAATCAGATAGAACCCCTTCGCCGATGGAACAGCCGTCCTGCTTTCGGAAAAGCGTCAGCTGAACATCATGGTCGACAGACGGCGGCGGGTCTTCACCGTCAGCGGATCGGTCTGGCCGAATGCCTCGAAGAACTTCACCAGCTGCTTGCGGGCGCCGTCGTCGTTCCAGGTCCGGTCGCGCTTGAAGATCTCCAGAAGCTCGTCCACCGCGGCTTCACGCTTGCCGGCGGCGAACAGCGCCATGGCGAGGTCGAAGCGCGCTGCATGGTCGTTGGGATCGTGGGCGACCTTCTCCATCAGCTCCGGGATCGGGCCGGCGTTGGCAGCCTGCTCCGCCACGTCGAGAGCGGCGCGGACGTTGGCCAGCTCCTTGTCCTTGGCGATGGCTTCCGGGGCCTGGGCCAGCATCTGCTTGGCGTTCTCCAGGTCGCCGGCGGCGATCAGGCAGCGGATGATGCCGGCATAGGCCTGGGCGTTCTCCGGCTCGGCCTGCATGATCTGGCTGTAGAGGTCGAGCGCGCCCTGCAGGTCGCCGGCCTCCATCATCTCCTTCGCCTGGGCGAAGGCTTCCTCCAGCATCTCGCCGGCACCGCCGCCTGCACCGGCCTGCTTGGCCAGCGCCACCAGCTTGTCGACGAAGGCCTTCACCTGCGATTCGGGCAGGGCGCCCATGAAGCCGTCGACCGGGCGGCCCTGGAAGAAGGCGTAGACCGCCGGGATCGACTGTACGCGCAGCTGCGAGGCGATCATCGGGTTGGCGTCGGTGTCGATCTTCACCAGGCGCACCGCGCCCTTTGCGGCGCGCACCACCTTTTCGATGATCGGACCCAGCTGCTTGCAGGGGCCGCACCAGGGTGCCCAGAAATCGACGATCACCGGGACGTCGGCCGAGGCCTCGATCACGTCCGCCATGAAGGCGCGGTCGGTGCTGTCCTTGACGATGTCGGCGGCACCGGAGGCGGCACCGGGAGCGGCGGGCTTGGACCCGTTGGCGGGGGGCATGGAGAACATGGCGTGTTTCGGTCCCGTTGGTGATGCCTGGCCCATTAGGACATCCCGGTGGGCCATGGAGTTGCCGATCCGGCCGCTGGCGGCCCGGACCCTAATCGTTGCCGACATATGTGAGCGCGCAAGTCGGCTCAAGCAAGCATTGCGTGGGCAGGCATTGCATGGGCGAGCGTTGCGCGGAACCGCCGGTCCCTCACTCCGCCCTGTCGGCCTCGATGCGGCCGAACTCGACGATCGCCGGTTCGTGACCGCAGGCGCGGATGAAGCGCAGCAGGTCGTCGCGCCGGATCGCCGTGGTGCGGTCGTTCAACAGCGGATGATAGTTCAGCAGGTCATGCTCCATCATCGCCTGCTGCAGGACCACGCGGACCTTGCGCTCGGTGTCGTTGACCAGGGCGAAGGGCGTGACCGACCCCGGCCGGATGCCGAGAAAGCGCCAAAGCCGTTCCGCCGAGGCGAAGGACAGCCGCGCCGACCCGATGACCTTGTCCAGCCGGTTCAGGTCGATCGGCGCATCCTCCAGCGCCACCACCAGCCAATGCTGGTCCTTCTTGTCCTTCAGGAACAGGTTCTTGCAGTGGCCGCCGGGCAGGGCGCCGCGCAGGGCCTTGCTCTCCTCCACCGTGTGCAGCGGCGGGTGGCTGTGCGTGGTCGCCTGGATGCCCAGCGCGTCGAGCCGCGCCAGCAACTGGTCCGGAGAGGTCGGCAGAGGCGCGTCGCCATCTGGCAGGGAGGCGCCCGGAAGGGGGAGCGATGCGGTGTCCATGACAGCCCTTTTACCGGCTGTTCGGAAAATCGTCCAGCCGGTGAAAAAATCTGAAACAAGCCCCTTGCATTGCGTCGGCCGATGAGTATAGTCCGCCGCACACCGCCGGACGGCAGAAACAAACTGCCGAATGACGGTGCGGAGCGCGGGCGTAGCTCAGGGGTAGAGCACAACCTTGCCAAGGTTGGGGTCGAGGGTTCGAATCCCTTCGCCCGCTCCATTTTCCTCCGGTCTTTGCACCGGAGCATGCGATCTCAAAAGGCCGGACCTTCGGGTGCCGGCCTTTCGCATTTTAGCTCCATGACGCATTTCTGCTCAGTGACAGAGTGCGCTTTGACAGTCCGCTCTTCGGACTGCACCTCATCCCGGGCGCGAAGGCGCCGTCCGTGAGCCGAGGGAGGCCCCGTCGGACGGCACGCGGTCACTGCATGGATTTCTAAAGCTGGGGGGAAAGCACCCGGGCGCCCTGCCGGGCATCCGCCCAGTCGCGCGCGGTCGTCGGGCGGCCGTCGGCGTCGATCAGTCCGCGGGTGAACAACTCCTCGGCGTGGCGGATGAAGAAGGCGGCGGTGCTCGGCCGCTCCCAATGCTCCATCCAGTTCTGCTCCAGGAAGGCCAGGATCCCCGGCTGGCCCAGTTCGACCTCCCACAGCACGCCGAGCAGGGAGGTCTGCTGCTCCTCATGCATGCAGTCCTCGAAGCACAGGCGCTTGTCGGCGCGTGCTTCCCGGCGGGCGGTGGTCTCCGGACCGGGACCGAGGCCGTAATCGATCAGGGTCCGCCGCTCCGGCGTCGCGCACAGCCAGTGCGCCAACTCATGCACGATCACCGTCGCCTCGACATCGGTGCGGATCACCTTGCCGTCCCACATGAAGGAGCGGCTGGGCGGTTCGTCCAGCGTGTCGATGCCGTGGGCATGGGCCAGCCGCACCGCGTCCGCCCGATGGGCCGGCGTATCGACACCGCCGCCGGGCTCGTCCGCCGGCCGCACGGGCCAGGTGGAGGCGATCCGGCGGAAGGCGGCCTGCGCTTGGGCATGGCCGTCCAGATGGGCGTCGAAGGCGGCGATGGCCTTCGGCATGTCGTCGATGGCGATGGGGGTCAGGATCATCGCGCCTATGTGCCCAAGGGGGCGGCGAGGCGCAAGGGGAAAGTAACCGGACAAAGGAGCGGGGCTGCCCGCCAGAAGAAGGGCGCCGGCAAGCCCCGGCCCATTCGGGTCCTGCCGGCGCCATAACTGTCACCGCAACGCTGAAGATCGATACCGTTTCTTACGCGGCGCGCATTTCGGCCAGGAAGCGCGACACGAAGCCGCGCAGGTCGGTCGCCTCGTGGTTCAGCCCGTCGGCGGCGGTCAACACCTCGCGCGAGGCGTCGCCTGTGGAGGCCGCGGCCTCCGACACGCCGGCGATGTTGCCGGACACCTGCTGCGTGCCGCGCGCCGCCTGCTGGACGTTGCGGCTGATCTCCTTGGTGGCCGCACCCTGTTCCTCCACCGCGGCGGCGATGGTGGTGGAGATGTGGCTGATCTCGGCGATCACCCGGCCGATCTCGGCGATGGCGCCGGCGGCCTGCCGGCTGATCTCCTGAATGCCGGCGATCTGGCTGCCGATCTCCTCCGTCGCCTTGGCCGTCTGGCTGGCGAGGTTCTTGACCTCCGACGCCACCACGGCAAAGCCCTTGCCCGCCTCGCCGGCGCGCGCCGCCTCGATGGTGGCGTTCAGTGCGAGAAGGTTGGTCTGGCTGGCAATGTCGGTGATCAACTGCACCACCTCGCCGATGCGCTGGGCGGCATCGACCAGACCGCGGACGGTGCCGTCGGTCTTCTCCGCGGTGGCGACCGCCTGTCCGGCGATGCGGGTGCTTTCCGCCACCTGCCGGCCGATCTCGGCGATGGAGGCAGTCAGTTCCTCGGTCGCGGCAGCCACCGTCTCCACATTGCCGGTCGCCTCATGGGAAGCGTTGGCGACCGCATCGGCCTGCCGGGTGGTCTGCTCCGCGGTGGCCGACATGGTCTGGGCGGTCGCCTGCAGCTGGGTCGCCGCCGCCGACACCCGGCCCAGCGCCGCCAGCACCAACCGGTCGAACTCCTGGGTCAGCCGGTCGATGCGTTCGCCGCGGCTACGTTGCGCCGCATGGTCGGCGCGCTGGGCTTCGGCCAGCCGGTCGCTCTCGACCAGACTGTCCTTGAACACCTGCAGGGCCTTCGCCATGCCGCCGATCTCGTCGGCGCGATCCAGGCCGGGGATGTCGACGCTGCGGTCGCCGCCGGCCAGCCGGGTCATGCGGTCGGTCATAGCGACCACCGGCCGCGACAGGCCGCGGCCGATCAGCAGCGCCGTCGCCAGACCCAGGACCACGGCAATCAGCGAGGCAAGCACCATCCCGCCGCGCGCCTTGTCGAGGAAGGCGCCGGTCGCCATGCCCAGGCTCTTCTGGGCGCCGACGCTGGCCTCCGTCAGCTGCTCCGCCTCCCTGGCGATGGAATCGCCGACGGGGATCAGCACCTCGTTGACCAGCCGGTCACGCTCGGTGGTGGCCTTGACCACGGCATTGAAGCCGCTGATGTAGACGCGCAGCATGGCGGTGTAGGACATCGCCATCTTGCGGCGGTCCATGTCGGTCAGCTTCGCCATCATCGCGCCGCCGCGGCCGGCGGCGTCGGTGAACTGAGACCGGGTCTGGGCGGCCAGCGCCGGGGAGCCGTCCACATTGTAGCGGGTTGCCGAGATGCGGGCCGACAGCATGTGGCGCAGCGCCATGCCCGCCAGATAGGCGGCGTCGGTGTCGCCCGCTGCGCCGGCGCTGTCCATGATGCCATCCAGTGCGGTCTCCAGCCGCGGCCCGATCTCGTCCAGATCCGCAATGGCCTTGCTGCGCTGGTCCTGGAAATCCATGGCGGCGGCGAAGGCCTCCCGATACTGGGCGATCTCCTGCGCCATATGGTCGGCGGTCTGCAGCAGGGCGGGGTCGGTGAACAGGGCGCGGGTCTTGTCGATGGTCTGTGCCGCGTCCTCCGCGGTGCGGCGGACGGTGGCGCCGACCTCCGCATCGCCGGTCAGCAGGAAACGGGTGGCCTGCTGGCGCATCTCCAGCATCAGGGCCTGGATGCGTCCCAGCTCGTTGGTTTGCTGGCCGAGCTGCCGGTAGGTGTCCACGGCCCCGCCGGCCTCCGACAGGGCAGCAATGCCGATACCGCCGATCAGCACCAGGAACACCAGGATGCCGGCGCTGGCCGCCGTGATCTTCGTTCCTACGGAAAAGCGATTGAAAAGGCTCATGGTCGAGGCCTCCATCGGCACAGGGACGTTGCCCAACGCTTGTTCGGGGACGATCCGAAAAGGTCAGGCATCACGACCTGTTTTCAGAAAGCGTGCCACATGCCCCGGTATGGTGCGGTTGCGTGTGCCGGCAACCGGAGAGACCTGTGGATGACGTAGGGGAATGCGGTCGTTCCGCTGCAATGGAATAAACGGCAACGGTGGATGTTTGCCTGTTTCGTCGGACCGCGGCTGGCTGGCACCCGGACGCTTTCACGGGCGGACAGGCCATTTTTTGTGCCGTGGCGGTCACAGGAGAGGCATTTTGAACATCCCCCCGTATCGTGATATATGCCGAAGGGCGCAGCGGCCGACCGGGGTCGTCGCCGATCCCTTCATCTCCCGGTCCCTGACGCTTTGACCCGACGGCTGGCCATGTCCATTCCCGACGCGCCCCTTTCCGCGGCCTCCCCGGAGGTCCGCACCGCTCCCGTCCGCCCTGAGGGCGAGGCTGTTCCATCGGCGAACCGGCCTCCCGCGAACAGGTCGGGTCGCCCGCGACGCGGCTGCCTGTCGGTCGTCATTCCCTTCTACAACGAGGGGCCGAACATCGAGGCCCTGTTCGCCCGGCTGGTCCCGGTGCTGGACGGGCTGGACATGGATTGGGAGGTGGTCTGCGTCAACGACGGCAGCCGCGACGACACCATCGACCGGCTGCTGGACGTCCATGACCGTGAAGCGCGGGTGAAGGTGGTCGATCTGTCGCGCAATTTCGGCAAGGAACTGGCGCTTTCCGCCGGCCTCAGCCACACCACCGGCGATGCCGTGGTGCCGATGGACGCCGACCTGCAGCATCCGCCGGAACTGCTGCCATCCTTCATCGCCAAATGGCGCGAGGGCTTCGACGTGGTGGTGGCGGTGCGCCATGCCCGCGTCGGGCAGAGCCTGAAGCACCGGCTGTTCGCCCGCCTGTTCTACTGGGTCTTCGACCATCTGTCGGAGATCAAGCTGCCGCGCGAGGTCGGCGATTTCCGCCTGATGGACCGCCGTGTCGTCGAGGTCATCAACCGGATGCCGGAGCGCACGCGCTTCATGAAGGGCATCTTCGCCTGGGTCGGCTTCCGTCAGGCCGCGATCCCCTACGAACAGGGGGAGCGCGCCGGCGGCGACACCAAATGGGGCTTCGTCAAGCTGCTGCGCCTGTCCTTCGACGGGCTGACCGCCTTCTCCACCTTCCCCCTGCGGGTGTGGAGCCTGGTCGGGGTGGCGGTGTCGGGCGTCGCCTTCGTCTATATCCTGATCCGCCTGATCCGCACGCTGATCCACGGCATCGATGTGCCGGGCTATGAATCGCTGCTGGTCGCGGTGCTGTTTTTGGGCGGCATCCAGCTGATCACGCTGGGCATCATCGGCGACTATCTGGGCCGCGTCTTCGCCGAGGTGAAGGGGCGGCCGTTGTTCATCGTGCGATCGGCTCACGGCTTCGGCCCGGCGGATGGCCGGGATGAGCAAGAGTTCGATCCCGTCGGCGGAACGGTGGGGCGGGAGCCGCGTCGATGAGTGTCGAGACCGGCCTGCGCGGCGACGGGGATGCCGTCGGCGCCTCCTCCACTTCCACCCGCCGCCCCGGCGTTGCGACGGCCGCGCCGTCGACCGCCAGCGCCGCCGGCATCGCGCTGCCGCGCGGAGAGGCGGCCCTGTGGGACGGGCTGTCGCGCGCGCTTCTGCTGGGCCTGCTGATCCTCGCGGCGCTGACCTTCCTCAGCTACGGCATCAGCACGGACGAGGAGGTGCAGCACATCTACGGCAAGAAGCTGCTGTCCTACTATCTCAGCGGCTTCCAGGACCGGTCGGCCTTCCATTTCAAGGATCTGGCCTATTACGGCGGGCTGTTCGACCTCGTCACCGCCGTGATCGTGCCCTTCTCTCCCTTCGAGGAGTATGAGACGCGGCACCTGCTCTGCGCGCTGGTCGGCGTGCTGGGCATCGCCGGGACATGGCGCTACACCCGGCTGCTGGCCGGTCCGCGTGCCGGCTTCATCGCGGCGGCTCTGCTGTCGCTGAGCGGTGTCTATTACGGCGCCATGTTCAACAACACCAAGGACGTGCCCTTCGCGGCCGGCATGGTGTGGACGCTCTATTTCGCCACCCGCATCCTGAAGCAGATGCCGCGGCCGAGCCGCAGCGCGGTGCTGAAGTTCGGGCTGGTGCTGGGCCTGACGCTGGCGATCCGCGTTGGCGCGGTACTGGCCGGCTTCTATCTGGCGGTCGCCATGGCGATGCATTTCGCGCTGGTGACGCAGCAGGAGGGCCGGCGCTGGGCGCTGGTCGATGCGCGGCGCGCCTTTCTCAGCCTGTGGCCGGCGATTCCCGTGGCCTATGCCATCATGGCGGTGTTCTGGCCCTGGGTGGTGCAGCGGCCGTTCCGCAACCCGCTGGAGGCCCTGCGGGTCGTCTCCCATTTCCCCATCGACATCCAGACGCTGTTCATGGGCGAGCTGGTCCATTCCAACACGCCGCCCGCGCTGTACCTGCCGGTCTATCTGGCGGTGAAGCTGCCGGAGGCGGTGGTGATCGGCGTCGGGGTGGCGGTGGTGATGGCGGCGGTCTGGCTGGCGCGCGGGGGCTGGCGGCGGACCGGCGCCTTCACGGTCGTCCGCTACACGCCGCTGGTTCTGGCGGGCTTCTTGCCGATCCTGCTGTTCGTTCTGATGCGGCCGTCGGTCTACAACGGCATCCGCCATTTCCTGTTCCTGGCCCCGCCCATGGTGGTGATGGCCGCCATCGCCGCCGACCGGCTGTGGAGCCTGTGCCAGCGCGGCGGCCGGGCGCTGGGGCAGACCTTCGCCGCGGCGATGACCGTGGTAGGCGTGGTGTACGCGTGGCAGCTTGGCGCCATGCACCCGAACCAGTACGTGTACTACAACCAGTTCGTCGGAGGCGTACGGGGTGCCGACGGCAAGTTCGAGCTGGATTACTGGGGCAACTCGCTGCAC
>PJUA01000753.1_pt1 | contig 12021 bp, 11 predicted proteins | sample 1512151 | NCBI WGS metagenome assembly PJUA01 (sample SAMN08177678, study PRJNA422409) | Soil metagenome, whole genome shotgun sequencing project. | isolation source: Soil enriched on filter paper: beechwood xylan treatment | place: USA: Madison | collected 2015-01-15
GCGATCCAGCGTCTCGCCCAGATGGCGCGCGCCGCCGGCATCCACCTGATCATGGCGACGCAGCGTCCCTCGGTCGACGTCATCACCGGCACCATCAAGGCCAACTTCCCGACCCGCATCAGCTTCCAGGTCACCAGCAAGATCGACAGCCGCACCATCCTGGGCGAAGCCGGGGCGGAACAGCTTCTGGGCCAGGGCGACATGCTGTACATGCAGGGCGGCGGCCGCATCACCCGCGTTCACGGCCCCTTCGTCTCCGATTCGGAGGTCGAGGAGATCGTCCAGTACGTCAAGGCCCAGGGCGCCCCCAACTACGTCACCGCCATCACCGAGGAGGAGGAGGAAACCGCCGCGGTGGAGGACGAGGAGGGCGGTTCGGCCGCGACCGGCGACGACCTCTACATGCAGGCCGTCAACCTCGTGGTCCGCGAGGGCAAGGTGTCGGTCAGCTTCATTCAGCGCCAGCTGCAGATCGGCTACAACCGCGCCGCCCGTCTGGTCGAGCGGATGGAGACCGAGCGTGTGGTCGGCCCCGCCAACCACCAGGGCAAGCGCGAAGTCCTGCTGTCCCACGCCGGCCTGTCGGCCAAGCGCGCGGGGGTTTGATCCTCTCTCCCCCGTAAGAGGCTTCTCATGGACCCCAAGCCCCATTTCGAGACCCTCGCCCGCTACAACCGCTGGGCCAACCGCCGCCTGTACGAGGTGACGGCCCAGCTGTCCGACGCCCAGTTTCGCGAGGATCGCGGCGCCTTCTTCGGCTCGCTCCGCGGCACGCTGAACCACATCCTGGTCGCCGACCGGGTGTGGCTGGAGCGGATCGAGGGCAGCGGGCCGAAGCCGTCGTCGCTCGACGAAATCCTTTATGATGACTTCGCCGGCCTGCGCGCCGCCCGCGAGGCGGAGGACGAGCGCATCCTGCGCGTCGTCGCCGCGACTCCGGCCGAGCGGTTCGAGTCGGTCCTCTCCTACCGCAGCATGGCCGGCACGCCCTATGAGCTGCCTTTCGCTCAGATCGTCACCCATATCTTCAATCACCAAACCCATCATCGTGGGCAGGCGCACACACTGCTGAGCCAGTTCGGGCTGGATGCGCCGTCGATCGACTTCGTCTATTTCCTGCTGGAGTCGAAATGAGCCGCCTCATCACCGATCTCGCCACCCTTGAAGCCCTCTATGGCGAGCCGGCCGGCCCTTCCATCGCCAAGGAGGTGCCGGCGCTGACCCCCGGCTATCGCGCGCTGATCGAGGCGTCGCCCTTCCTCATCCTCGCCACCAGCGGGCAGGGCGGGCTGGACGCCTCGCCGCGCGGCGACGGGCCGGGCTTCGTCCGGGTGGCCGACGACCGCACGCTGCTGATCCCCGACCGCCGCGGCAACAACCGCATCGACAGCCTGCGCAACATCCTCGCCGATCCGCGGGTCGGGCTGCTGTTCCTGGTGCCGGGCCTGAACGAAACCCTGCGCGTCAACGGCCGCGCGGTCATTGACACCGATCCCGCGCTATGCGGCAGCTTCGCCGTCGACGGCAAGGCGCCGAAGTCGGTGCTGGTGGTCACCATCGAGACGGTGTTCTTCCAGTGCGCCCGCGCCCTGCTGCGCTCCCGCCTTTGGGATCCGGCGGCCCAGGTGCCGCGGAGCGACCTGCCCTCGACCGGCGCATTGTTGGCGGAGGCCAGTGCCGGGCGCGAGGGCGGCGACGCCTATGACCGCTCGCTGGCGGAGCGTATTCCAAAGTCGCTTTACTGAACCGCCGCCGCTATTGCGCGGCGAGCCTGCCGGGAACCGGCAATTGAGCGCCGCCGTCCGGCAGCCTGATGGTGAAGACTGAGCCCTCGTCGCGCACGCTCTCCACCGTCAGGGTTCCGCCATGGGCGGCGACGATCTTCTGCGTCATGTAGAGCCCCAGCCCCGACCCCTTGGTCCCACGCGAGGACGAGGCGCGGAAATAGATCGAACCGATGCGCTCCACCTCGTCGGGGCTCATGCCGCGGCCCTGGTCGGCGACGCGGATGACGATGCCGCCCCCATCATCGCCGGCGCTTACCCGGACCGGCGTGTCCGGAGGCGAGTAACGCAGCGCGTTCTGTACCAGATTGCCGATCGCCACCCCCAGGAACGGCGCGTCGGCCAGAAGCGCGCGGTCGGGGGCCTCCACCGACAACTCCAGACGCTCTTCCGCCTCCGTCCCCGTCAGTCCGGCCCGAACCTCCTCCAACAGCTGGCCCAGCACCACCGGCTCCGGCTTCAGGGCAAGCGCGCCCTGGTCCAGCGCGTCGGCGGACAGGAACAGTTCCACCAGATCCGCCATCTTGCGGGTGGTGTTGCGGATGCGCTGCAGCCGGGTCAGCGCCGACGGCGCCTCCACCGCACCCGACAGTTCGATCATCTGCGCGGCGCTGTCGATGGAGGCCAGCGGGGTGCGGAATTCGTGCGACAGCATGGCGACGAAGCTGCGCTGTTCCTCCGCCCGCTTGGTGGCGAAGGCCGACTCCTCGCGGGCACGCAGCCGCTCCGTCTGCAACCGACCGATGCGCAGGGCCAGACCGGTGCCCAGCACCAGCACCGCCAGCATCGAGGAAATCTGGTAAGGATCGGCGACGGCGAAATCGGCCGGCAGGACGCCGCGCAGCGACATCTGCGTCAGCAGGAGACCGCACAGCGAGATCAGCGTACTGGCAAGATAGAAGCGCGGGGTCGGGTCATCGCGGTTCAGCCAGGCCATCCGCGCGGTCAGCACCAACGCGACCACCACCACGATCAGCGCCGACACCGTCACGATCGGGTTGGTCAGGGTATAGAGCGGAGAGACCGTCGACGGCAGCATCAGCAGGGCCAGCAGCGCCAGCCCCTGGTAACAGCGGCGCAGCCAGGGTGCGCGGGTCCGCAGATCGAGGATGTACACCCACATGATCAGCGCCGCGGCGAAGCCCAGAAAACCGCTGCTGCCCACCATCATGTTCATAAACCAGCCCGGCAGGTCCGGCAGCAGGGTGGCGGCGATGCCGTTGGCGAACAGGTAGTAACAGAAGACGGTGGCGACATAGCCGGTGTAGGCCAGAAGCGCCCCGTCGCGCAGAAGCAGGCCCAGCGCGACATAGCCCAGGACCAGAATGCCCAGCACCCCCAGGAAAAGCCCCTGGAACAGCAGATCGGTCGTCTGGTGGCCGATATAGGCGGCGGGCGCCCACACCCGCGCCGACAGACGGATGGCGCTGACCGAATCGGCACGCAGATAAAGCGAGACCGGCTTTCCCTCCGGCAGGGTCAGAGGCAGGGCGTGCAGCCGGGTCTTCATCGGCCGCTGGCTGAAGGGAACGAAATCGCCCAGCCGGACCAGCCGATAGGCGGCGGGCTCCTGCGGCCGTCCTGCTGCTGCCGTCGCCTTTGGCCCCATGGCCTTTGGAATGAACAGGTCGAGATGGTCGATATAGGCTTCGCCCATCTCCAGCAGCCAGTCCGCCGGGGCGCCGGGTGCCCGCATCAGGTCGAAGCGGTACCAATGGATATCGCGGGTCTGGCCGGCGCCGCGGAAATCCTCCCGCGGCTCCATCCCGCCGTCGGCATCGGCTTTCAGAACCTCGGCGAAGTCCAGCTTGCGGTCGGGATCGACCAGCCGGGCGAAATGGCCGGCCAGAGTCGCGCTGGTGGTGGTGGGGCCAAGCAGCAATGGCTCCATGGCCGCTCCCGCCGCATGCGCCGCACCGGCGAACCACGGCAGGGCCGCCCAGAGCAGGACGAACAGCCTTGCGATCCGGCGAAGACGAACGGACATCGAAGCCGCGGGAGCCGCGTCGCGTGTGGCGCCGACGGTCCGCCGGGCCGGCAAACAGCCTTTCCCGCTTCCGTCCTCACGGCCGTTGTTCAAGTCCGTCGTCATCGTAAGGCATCGATAAAGCTAAAGTTTTAGGAAAAGATTAAGCTGGTATGCATTTTGTCTTCCTGAATTTCCGTGCTTTTTTAGACCGGCTCAGATGCGCGAGGGGGACAGCCTGAACTCGACGACGGCGTCGGTCGAGGCGAGGGCGCCGACCAGCGCCATCGGATCGGGGTCGCCCTTTCCCTGCAGCACCAGCTGGCATTCGAACTGGCCGCTGCCGCTGGCGAGGTGAAAGGCCCAGTCGATCACCTCGAACCCGTGCGCCTTGGCCTGCGCCCGCAACGCCTCGGGCGGCGGCGCCTTGTCGCGGGGGAAAACCAGCATCAGATGGACCACCGACTGGTGGGGCAGCAGGCGCTCGATCGGCCGCAGCAGGCTCATCACCAGGATGGACAGCACCGCTCCGGCGACGGCCGCCGCATAGAAGCCGAGCCCGATGATGATGCCGATGGCCGAGGTCGCCCAGATCGACGCGGCGGTGGACAGGCCGCGGATCGACAGCCCTTCGCGCATGATGACCCCGGCGCCGAGGAAGCCGATGCCGGTGACGATGCCCTGGATCACCCGCGTCGGATCCCCGGCCAGCGCCGCCCCCTGCGCCGCCCCCTGCGTCCCGATGCCGCCATACCACATCGACGGGTAGGCGTTGACCACCGTCAGCGCGGCCGACGCCAGGCAGACCAGCCCATAGGTCCGCATCCCGGCCGCCCGGCCGTGATAGCTGCGCTCGTACCCCAGCAGCAGCCCGACCGCCAAAGCCCCTAAAAGATGAAGGAGAATCAAGCCGTTGGTCACCAGTTCGGCCGACGACCAGTAGGAGCGCAGCAAATCCATGGTCCATCCTATCGCAGACCGGAGCCTCCGGTTCATGCCCTCGACGCCAGTCTAGCGCAGCCGGGGCCGGAGCGCCCGCACGGCGCAAGGCGCCATTCCGTCACAGGGCGTGTACGGCTCCGCTTGACCTGTATCAATTCCAGTCCACCGGAAAGTACCGATACTCAGGGCCGAAAACCGGTACCTAAGGACCAACCAGAAGGACTGGTTGCCGCGACCGGCTCAAACCGTTCCCGCCCGATCCATTCCCGCTCTGCCCGAGAGTGCCGCCATGAGGCCCATCCCCTCCCCCGTCCTGTCCCATCCGTCCGACCGGAAGGCGACCGACTCCGCGCCGGCCCCGACCCGCCGAGCCGAAGGGCTGATGTTCCTGTCGCTGGCATTCCTGGTCTGGCCGGTGATTGCCGTCGGCACCGTCTCCGCCTACGGCTTCTCGATCTGGATGTACCAGCTCCTCACCCACTGAGTCCCCGACATGCCCCGCGCCCCCGAAGTCCACATCTCCAGCCTCGTCATCCAGCACAGCCCCGACCGCACCGACGCGGTGCGCGAGGCGGCGGCCTCCGTTGCCGGGCTGGAGTGGTGCGCGGCGGAGAACGGCAAGGCGGTGGTGACCCTGGTCACCGCCAGCGCGGCCGAGGTCGTCGACCGCATCGCCGTGCTGAACGCCGTCCCCGGCGTGCACAGCACCACCATGGTCTACCACCACTATGAACCCGCGGACGCGATCGACGCCGCCTGACGGCACCGCCATCCGGGCGCGCCGCATCCGCTCTTCCGACCGAATTTCCTCCAAGACTGGAGTCTCCTTGCCATGTTCCTGTCCCGCCGCGAATACCTGAAGGCGCAAGCCGCCGCTGCCGCCGCCGCGGCGGCCGGAATCTCGCTGCCCGCATCCGCCGCCAACATCCTGACCGGTGAAGGCGCCAAGCTGAACTGGTCCAAGGCCCCCTGCCGCTTCTGCGGCACCGGCTGCAGCGTGATGGTCGGCGTCAAGGACGGCCGCGTGGTCGCCACCCACGGCGACGTGAAGGCCGAGGTGAACCGCGGCCTGAACTGCGTGAAGGGCTATTTCCTGTCGAAGATCATGTATGGCGAGGACCGGCTGAACCAGCCGCTGCTGCGCATGAAGGACGGCAAGTTCGACAAGGACGGCGAGTTCGAGCCGATCACGTGGGACGCCGCCTTCGACATCATGGCGCAGAAGTGGAAGGAGACCCTGAAGAAGAAGGGTCCGACCGCCGTCGGCATGTTCGGCTCCGGCCAGTGGACCATCTATGAGGGCTATGCCGCCTCCAAGCTGATGAAGGCCGGGCTGCGCTCCAACAACCTCGACCCGAACGCCCGCCACTGCATGGCGTCGGCGGTGGCCGGCTTCATGCGCACCTTCGGCATGGACGAGCCGATGGGCTGCTACGACGACATGGAGCAGGCCGACGCCTTCGTGCTGTGGGGCTCCAACATGGCGGAGATGCACCCCATCCTGTGGACGCGCGTCACCGACCGCCGCCTCAGCCACCCCGGCTGCAAGGTCGCCGTCCTCTCCACCTTCGAGCACCGCAGCTTCGACCTCGCCGACATCGGCCTGGTCTTCACCCCCGGTTCCGACCTGGCGATCCTGAACTACATCGCCAACCACATCATCAAGACCGGCCGGGTGAACAAGGAATTCGTCGAGAAGCACTGCAACTTCAAGCGTGGCCGCGACGACATCGGCTATGGCCTGCGTCCCGACAACCCCTTGGAGAAGAAGGCGAAGAACGCCGCCAACGCCAACGACTCCGACCCGATCAGCTTCGACGAGTTCGCCAAGTTCGTCGAACCCTACACGCTGGACAAGGCGCACGAGCTGTCGGGCGTGCCGAAGAACCGGCTGGAGGCGCTGGCCGAGCTGTACGCCGACCCGAAGGTGAAGGTCGTGTCCTTCTGGACCATGGGCTTCAACCAGCATGTCCGCGGCGTCTGGGCGAACAACCTCGTCTACAACATCCACCTGCTGACCGGCAAAATCTCGCAGCCCGGCAACGGTCCCTTCTCGCTGACCGGCCAGCCGTCGGCCTGCGGCACTGCGCGTGAGGTCGGCACCTTCTCCCACCGGCTGCCCGCCGACATGGTGGTGACCAACCCAGAGCACCGCAAACACGCCGAGGAGATCTGGAAGCTGCCGGAGGGGACCATCCCCGACAAGGTCGGCTACCACGCCGTCCAGCAGGACCGCATGCTCAAGGACGGCAAGCTCAACGCCTACTGGGTCATGTGCAACAACAACATGCAGACGGCCCCGAACACGGCGAAGGAGACCTTCCCCGGCTACCGCAACCCGGAGAACTTCGTCGTCGTCTCCGATCCCTACCCGACCGTCACGGCGCTGGCCGCCGACCTGATCCTGCCCACCGCCATGTGGGTGGAGAAGGAGGGCGGTTACGGCAACGCCGAGCGCCGCACCCAGCTGTGGCGCCAGCTGGTCGACGCGCCGGACGGCGCACGTTCCGACCTGTGGCAGATCATGCAGTTCTCCAAGCGCTTCACCGTGGAAGAGGTCTGGCCGGAAGAGCTGCTGAACAAGAAGCCGGAGCTGCGCGGCAAGACCCTCTACGACGTGCTGTTCCGCAACGGTCAGGTCGACCGCTTCCCGCTGTCCGACCTCGACTCGAACTACAACAACTTTGAGGCCAAGGAAGCCGGCTTCTACGTCCAGAAGGGCCTGTTCGAGGAATATGCCGCCTTCGGCCGCGGCCATGGCCACGATCTGGCGCCCTTCGACCAGTACCACCAGGAACGCGGCCTGCGCTGGCCGGTGGTGGACGGCAAGGAGACCAAGTGGCGCTACCGTGAAGGCTCCGACCCGTATGTGAAGGCTGGCGAGGGCATGCGCTTCTACGGCAACAAGGACGGCAAGGCCAACGTCTTCGCCCTGCCCTACGAGCCGCCGGCCGAGGCGCCCGATGCCGACTATCCGTTCTGGCTCAGCACCGGCCGCGTGATCGAGCATTGGCACAGCGGTTCGATGACCATGCGGGTTCCCGAACTGCGCAAGGCCTTCCCGAATGCCGTGGTCTTCATGCACCCCGACGACGCCAAGGAGCTGAACGTCCGGCGCGGCCAGGAGGTGCGCGTCACCTCCCGCCGTGGCGAGGTGCGGGTGCGGGTCGAGACGCGCGGGCGCAACAAGCCGCCGCGCGGCCTGGTCTTCGTTCCCTTCTTCGACCAGACGGCCCTCATCAACAAGGTGACGCTCGACGCCACCGATCCCATCAGCAAGCAGACCGACTACAAGAAATGCGCGGTCAAGATCACGCCCGTCGTGAACGCCTGAGGAGTGTCGGCATCATGAAGACCCGTTTCCTGATTGCCGCGCTGGCCCTGCTGGCCGGCATCCCGGCCCTGACCATCGGCGTCGCCACCAGCGGCGTGGCCGCCGACAAGCCCGCCGTCACCGCCAACGCCACCGGCACCGTGGGGGGGATCAAGGTCCCGTCCACCAACCACCCGATCACGCTGGACGTGCCGGCCGAGGCGACCCACCGCGAGATCACCGACGACCAGAAGCGCGTGCGCAACTACGCCGACCAGCCGCCGCTGATCCCGCATGCCATCCGCGACTATCAGATCGACCTGAACATCAACAAGTGCCTGACCTGCCACGACCGCCGCAACACGGCCGGCTCGCAGGCGCCGATGCTGTCGGTCACCCATTTCCAGGATCGTGACGGCCAGACGCTGGGCACGGTGGCGGCGCGCCGCTACTTCTGCACCCAGTGCCATGTGCCGCAGACCGACGCCCAGCCGATCGTTCCCAACAGCTTCCAAGACTTCGACTCGGTCCTGGGCCATGCCCAAGGCGGCCAGAAATGAAAATCCGTGACGCAGTGCTGTGCCTGTGGCGGCTGTTCGCCCGTCCCAGCGTCCATTTCAGCCTGGGCTTTCTGACGTTGGGCGGCTTCATCGCCGGCGTCGTCTTCTGGGGCGGCTTCAACACCGCCCTGGAGGCCACCAACAAGGAAGCCTTCTGCATCAGCTGCCACGAGATGCGCGACAATCCCTATGAGGAGCTGAAGCAGACCATCCACTTCACCAACCGCTCTGGCGTGCGCGCCAGCTGCCCGGACTGCCACGTCCCGCACCAGTGGACCGACAAGATCGCCCGCAAGATGCAGGCGTCGAAGGAGGTCTGGGGCAAGATCTTCGGCACCATCGACACCCGCGAGAAGTTCCTCGACAAGCGCCGCGAACTGGCCGAGCACGAATGGGCGCGGTTGAAGAACAACAACTCGCTGGAATGCCGCAACTGCCACAGCGCCGATTCGATGGACATCACCAAGCAGAACCCGCGCGCCGCGAAGATGCACGAGACCTATCTGTTCACCGGCGAGAACACCTGCATCGACTGCCACAAGGGCATCGCCCACCGCCTGCCCGACATGCACGGCGTCGAGCCGGGCTGGAGCATGAAGACCAGCCAGAAGTAAGCGTTTGAGTAAGGAAACAGCCCCGTCTCCGGAAGGAGCGGGGCTGTTTGCGTTTCACGGGAAACGTGTCGACTTCGAATGCCCCCACTTACCCCAGCATCGCCACCACCGACAGCGCCAGCAGCGTCACCAGCACCGCCTCGCCCAAGCCCACCAGTCCGCGCAGTCCCAGCGCGATGGCCCAGGTGGTCAGGTCGCGGCGGTGGCGGACCTCCTTCAGCAGGCGCTCCTGGATGCCGCCGACGGTGCGGCGGGCCGACAGGCTGGCGATGCCGCCGACCAGCGCCACCACCCCGGTGCCGAGCACGAAGTACAGCGCTCCCTTCCAGCCGGCAAAATGGTCGGGGTCGTTCAGGTAATGCCCGGCACCGACGATGATCCACACCGCCGCCGGCCAGACGCCGACGATCTCCGGCCCCGGTCCTTCTCCCTTCGACTCCTCGTCCATCGCCGCCGCTCCTTAGCCGCCCGGCACATGACGGTAGGCCAGCACGCGCGTCGCCGGACCACCCTCGACATCGGCCAGCGGCAGCAGCAGTTCGACGAACTTCGCCCCCGGCAGCATCGGGTCGTCGCGCACCAGCAGGCAGCGCGGCTCGCCGCTCTCCAGGCAGGCGCGCAGGTCGGACAACCAGCGCTTCGCCGCCTGCTCCGGATGGCAGTCGGTCACCCGCCGCGTCGTCGGCCGTTCGGACAGCCGGCGTTGCAGGGCGCGGCCGCAGGACTTGTAGACGAAATCGCTGCCGTCGGCGGTCGGCTCCATCAGGGCGATGCGCGGCACGCTCTCGCGCACCTGGGCGGTGTCGATCTCGGTCGCCAGCGGCATGCGGCGCTTGCGCTTCAGCCGGAGCCAGTGGGTGTAGAGCACCCGCACCTGCGGCGACTGCTCCACGTCGATCGGGTCGGCCCGGCAGGGCGGCGGCGGCACGTCGAGCACCGGCGTCGCGACCGGCGCGTCGGCGAAGGCGGCGGCGGCCGGCACCGGTTGGGAGACGGGAGGCACCGGCCGCGAGGCCGCGGCGGTGACCAGCGTGTGCGCCTGTCCCGCCGGCGTGTGGCCGATCCGTCCGCCATGCTTCTTCAGCATCGGCAGCGGCGCCCAGGCGCTGCAGGTGTGATAGCCCTTGGTGATGCGGCGGTAGTCCTGGCTGCTGGCAGTGCGGCATTCGCCCTCCACCCCGTGGCGGGCGACGTACACCAGCGTGTTGTCCTCCGACAGCGCGCGCTCCCCGCCCCACGAGACGCAGGCGGCGCAAGCGCGGCTGTCCTTGGCGAATGCGTGGCTCATCGGGGCGTATCTCCAAAGGGTATGCGAAACGGGAGAATGGGAATTGATGCGTCCCTTTCCCCATCGGTTCAAGGGCCGCATGGGCCGGAACTGTCCTGCCCGAGATTCAGTCATGCGAGGGTGGCATCCATGCCACCCCTTCCCCCCCGGCCCGGAACCCCCTATAAGGGGGCCTTGCACGACATGCCCATCCCCGCTCTCCGTCTCCGGTCCCCCGGCGCCGGGGGGTTTTCGGCTGACCACACTTCAGAGAAGCGGACCCATGCCCAAACGCACCGACATCAAATCCATCTGCATCATCGGCGCGGGTCCGATCGTCATCGGACAGGCTTGCGAGTTCGACTATTCCGGCGTTCAGGCGTGCAAGGCGCTGCGCGAGGAAGGCTATCGGGTCATCCTCGTCAACTCCAACCCGGCCACCATCATGACCGACCCCGGTCTGGCCGACGCCACCTACATCGAGCCGATCACCCCGGCCGTCGTCGCCAAGATCCTGGAGAAGGAGCGTCCCGACGCCCTGCTGCCGACCATGGGCGGCCAGACCGCGCTGAACACGGCGATGGCGCTGTCCGACGACGGCACGCTGGAGCGCCTCGGCGTTGAGATGATCGGCGCCAAGCGCGACGTCATCGCCAAGGCCGAGGACCGCATCCTGTTCCGCGACGCCATGGACAAGCTGGGCCTGGAGTCGCCGAAGTCGCGCATGGTCCGCACGCTGGACGAGGCGATGGACGCGCTGGAGTTCGTCGGGCTGCCGGCGATCATCCGTCCCAGCTTCACGCTGGCCGGCACCGGCGGCGGCATCGCCTACAACCGGGCGGAGTTCGAGGACATCGTGCGCGGCGGCCTGCGCGCCAGCCCGGTCGGCGAGGTGCTGATCGAGGAATCGGTGCTGGGCTGGAAGGAGTATGAGATGGAGGTCGTGCGCGACGGCGCCGACAATTGCATCATCGTCTGCTCCATCGAGAACATCGATCCGATGGGCGTCCACACCGGCGACTCGATCACGGTCGCCCCGGCGCTGACGCTGACCGACAAAGAATACCAGATCATGCGCAACGCCTCGATCGCGGTGCTGCGCGAGATCGGCGTGGACACCGGCGGCTCGAACGTGCAGTTCGCGGTCAACCCGGCCAACGGCCGCCTGATCGTCATCGAGATGAACCCGCGCGTGTCGCGCTCCTCGGCGCTCGCCTCCAAGGCCACCGGCTTCCCGATCGCCAAGATCGCCGCCAAGCTGGCCGTCGGCTATCGCCTGGACGAACTGACCAACGACATCACCGGCACCACGCCCGCGAGCTTCGAGCCGACGATCGATTACGTCGTCACCAAGATGCCGCGCTTCACCTTCGAGAAGTTCAAGGGCTCGGAGCCGCTGCTGACCACCTCGATGAAGTCGGTGGGCGAGGCGATGTCGATCGGCCGCACCTTCCAGGAGTCGGTGCAGAAGGCGCTGCGCTCGATGGAGACCGGCCTGACCGGCTTCAACGAGCTGAAGATCGGCGGGGAGGAGAACCCGGACCGCACCGCCATCCGCGGCGCGCTGGCCACCCC
>PJUA01000754.1_pt1 | contig 11964 bp, 10 predicted proteins | sample 1512151 | NCBI WGS metagenome assembly PJUA01 (sample SAMN08177678, study PRJNA422409) | Soil metagenome, whole genome shotgun sequencing project. | isolation source: Soil enriched on filter paper: beechwood xylan treatment | place: USA: Madison | collected 2015-01-15
CGATTATCTGACGCGGGAATATGGCAGCCGCGTCTACATGGTGGGATCGGACTACATCTATCCCTATGAATCCAGCCGGATCATGCGGGAGTTGGTGCTCCAGCGGTCGGGCAAGATCCTCGCCGAGAAGTACCTGCCGCTGAATGCGACGCAGAAGGCGTTCGCCCCGGTCATCCGCGACATCCGGCGCAAGGAGCCGGACTTCATCTTCTCCACGGTGGTCGGCGCCGCCACCGCCCACCTCTACCACGCCTATGCCGAGGCTGGGTTCGATCCGGCGCGGATGCCGATTGCCAGCCTGACCACCAGCGAGGCGGAAATCAGCGACATCGGCGTCGCCGCCTCGCGCGGGCACGTCACCGCCGCCCCCTATTTCGATTCCATCGACAGCGAGGCGAACCGCCGTTTCGTCGCCCGCTACCGCGAGCGGTTCGGGGAGCACGAGCGGACCAACGCGTCGTGCGAGGCCGCCTATTTCCAGGTCCACCTGTTCGCCCAGGCTCTGCGCATCGCCAACTGCATGGACACCGACCGGCTGCGCGACGCCATCTTCGGGCAGGAGTTCGATGCGCCCCAGGGGCGGGTGCGGATCGATCCCGACAACAACCACACCTACCTGTGGCCACGCGTCGGCCGGGTCGATGCGGATGGCCGGTTCGAGATCGTCGCGGAGTCGCTGGTGGCGATGAAGCCCGATCCCTATCTGGTGGATCATAACGTTGCCGGCGAGGCGAACATCCGCTGGCGGCGGCAGGCCACGGTCTGACTGCAAACGGGGCAAACGCCGCATGTCGATCAACCTGCTCCGCGACATCCGTTCCTTTCGCGTCGTGGTCATCCACCCGCAGGACGCCGAGGCGGAGGAGCTGTTGCGCCAGCTCCACCGCATCGGCTGTCAGGCCCGAGCCGAATGGCCGCCGCCCAAGGACCGCCCCAGCGGTGTCGATCTGATCTTCCTCGACATGACCCGGCTGCTGTCGGGGCAGGGTCGGCTGTCCTGGTCCACCGCCGACGAAGGACCGCCGATCGTCGCCGTGCTCGATTATGAGAGCCCGACCGTGCTGAAGGCGCTGGTCGATTACGGGGTGCGCGGCTTCGTCAGCAAGCCGATCCGCGCCTTCGGCCTGCTGACCACCATGTTCATGGCCCACCGTGCCGCGGAGGGCGAGCGCGGCATGCGCAAGCGCCTCCAGAAGGTCGAGCAGCGGCTGGACGGCATCAAGAAGGTGAGCAAGGCCAAGGCGATCCTGATCGAGCAGCGGCGGATCACCGAGGAGGAAGCCTACCGCTTCATCCGCGAACGCGCCATGGCCCGGCGGACGACCATCGAGGCGGTCGCCGCCGCCATCATCGACGCCAGCGAAATGCTGATGGCGGAAAATCCGACTCGCTGATCATTTTTGATATTGACGATAAGGCGGTGGGATGTGCATCTTACTAAGCAAGTGAAGCAAATCGCTCGCGTCCGCCAATGATGTCGGATCGACGGGCAGGCGATGAAGCCCCTGAAGGTGTGAAAGCCTTGCTGGGGTTTTTTTGTGTTTGAACCTAATGTACCGACGCGCACTCCGGCACCACAGATGCGAGGGAGGCCGATGGGCAGGTTTGTGCAGGGATAAGTCCGACCGTTCAATCCTTATGGACCGACGCGGCAACTCTCTTGTCGCGCAACGGTTCCTTTTACCCGGCGTCCGATCCATTCGGGGTCGGCCGGAACAATACTGGACAATCGACGCCACCATTCGTTGAATATTTTAAAATCAGCCTACACACCTTGAGACCGCACCAGGCACACCCCCGCCGATGACGCCGGGAGTTGCGCCAGGCAATGAAGCCCCAGCAGGCCGCCGGCCTGGGTGGGGCTTTTTTGTGCGCTCTCCTGTCTGTGCCGAAGAACCAGCAAGAACAGGCAAACGAGGAGGAAACACGTCATGACCTTCACACGGCGTAATTTTCTGAAATCGACGGCTGTCGCCGGATTGGCCGGATCGGTCGGCTTTCCGCACATCTGGATAAAGGACAGCGGCGTCGCCTGGGCGGCGAACGGCGAGATCAAGGTCGGCGTCCTCTTCTCGCTGACCGGCACCACCGCGGTCGTCGAGAAGTCGATGCACAACGCCACCCTGATGGCCATCGACGAGATCAACGCCGCCGGCGGCATCAACGGGATGAAGCTGACCGCGGTCGTCGAGGACCCGGCCTCCGACCCCGCCACCTTCGCCGACAAGGCCAACAAGCTGGTGCTGAACGACAAGTGCGTCAGCGTCTTCGGCTCCTACACGTCCGCCTCGCGCAAGGCGGTGCTGCCGGTCTTCGAGAAGCGCAAGAACCTCTACTGGTATCCGACGCTCTATGAGGGCCGCGAGTGCTCGAAGAACGTCATGTACACCGGGGCGGTGCCCAACCAGCAGCAGAAGGAGTTCATCCCCTGGCTGGTCAAGACTTTCGGCAAGAAGTTCTATCTGATCGGCTCCAACTACATCTATCCCAAGGAAGAGAACAACGTCTGCAAGATCCTGCTGAAGGAGTTGGGCGGCGAGGTGGTCGGCGAGGAATATGTGCCGCTCGGCCATTCGGAGTTCGGCTCGGTGCTGAACAAGTTCCGCGAGACCAAGCCGGACGTGATCTTCTCCACCGTGGTCGGCGACAGCGTGATCGCGCTGCACAAGCAGTACAAGGCGGCGGGCTTCAACCCGGACAAGATGCCGATGGCCAGCCTGACCACGTCGGAGGTGGAGATCGCGGCGATGGGCGGCGAGTACGCCGCCGGCCACTTCACCTCCGCCCCGTACTTCATGGGTCACCAGTCCAAGGAGAACGAGGTTTTCGTCGAGAATTACCAGAAGCGCTTCGGCAAGGATTCGGTGACGCACTTCGTGTCGGAGGCGGCGTATTTCCAGATGCACCTGTTCCGCAAGGCGGTCGAGAAGATCGGCAAGGGCGACATCACCCCCATCGCCGTCCGCGATGCCACGGCGGGCCTGGAGATCATGGCGCCGCAGGGCAAGGTGAAGGTCGATGGCGACAACCTGCACTGCTACCTGTGGCCGAAGATCGGCCAGGCCCAGGCCGACGGCCAGTTCAAGGTCATCCAGCAATCGTCGGATTGGGTGAAGCCGGAACCCTATTGGGCCTATCCGGGCCAGAGCTGCACCAAGGACGGTCTGAAGGGTGCGTGAGCAATAGAACGGGCTGGGGAGGGCGTCGCCCGACGCTCTCCCCGTCGGAGGGGCTTATGGATATTTTCTTCGGTCAACTCTTCACCGGGCTCAGCATCGCTTCGATCCTGCTGCTGGTGGCGCTCGGGCTTGCGATCATCTACGGCGCGATGGGGGTCATCAACCTCGCCCATGGCGAGTTCGTCATGCTCGGCGCCTACGGCACCTGGTTCCTCCAGTCGCAGTTCGGCCTGCCGCTGATCCCCTGCCTGCTGCTGGTGTTCTTCATGGTGGCGGCGGCCGGCTGGGTGGTCGAGAGCACGGTGGTCCGCTTCCTCTACCACCGGCCGCTCGACACCATCCTGGCGACCTGGGGCATCGGCATCATGCTGCAACAGGCGGTGCGCCTGTCCGCCGGGGCCGAGCTGCGCTATGTCCAGACGCCGGAGTTCCTGTCCGGCAGCATCGACATCGCCGGGGTTGGCGTCCCCAGCTACCGCCTGTTCATCCTGGCGCTGACCGCCGCCCTGCTGGCGCTGACCTGGTTCATCATCCAGCGGACCGAGTTCGGCATGAAGCTGCGCGCCGTCACCCAGAACCGCGAGATCGCTAGTTGCTACGGCATCAACAGCGCCAGGATCTACAGTCTGACCTTCGCCTTCGGCTCCGGCCTTGCCGGGCTGGCCGGGGCGCTGGTGGCGCCGATCAAGAGCGTGGCGCCGGACATGGGCACCAACTTCGTGGTCGATGCCTTCATGGTGGTGGTGGTCGGCGGCGTCGGCAGCCTGATCGGCACGGTGGTCAGTTCCGGCCTGCTCGGCAGCGGCACCGCGGGCATCGCCTTCCTGCTGAACGACACGCTGGCCAAGGCGCTGGTCTTCCTGGCGGTGGTGGTCCTGATCCGCTTCCGTCCGCAGGGTCTGTTCGTCGATCAGCGGCGCCGGTGAGGGGGACCAAGTCAATGACCAGTGTCCAGTTCCCCGACGACCAACCTTCCAACCTCCGCCAACCAGAACTCCGTAACGGGGCCAGTCCCCCGGTCAGTCCCGTCGCCCGGAGCCCGCTTATGTCGAAATCGACCCTGTCGCGCAGCAAGCCGTATGCGCAGTTCGCAGTCTATCTCCTGTTCTGCGCCGTCATCCTGGCGGTTCCCAGCTTCGTCACCGACGCCTTTCTGCTGAACAAGTTCGCCCGCTATCTGGCGCTCGGCCTCGCCGCTGCCGCGCTGGCCTTGAGTTGGGGCTATGCCGGCATCCTCAATCTGGGGCAGGGGGTCAGCTTCGGCATCGGCGCCTATGCCATCGCCATGCATCTGAAGCTGAAGACCAGCCCGGTCCACACCGGGTCGGCCGGCCTGCCGGACTTCATGGTGTGGAACAACCTCGATCACCTGCCCTGGTTCTGGCAGCCCTTCCATTCCAGCCTGTTCGCGGTGCTGGCCGGCATCCTGGCCCCGGTGGTGGTGGCGCTGCTGCTGGGATCCTTCATGTTCCGGGCCCGGATCGCCGGGGTCTATGTCGCCATCATCACGCTCGCCATGCTGGCGGTGGTCAACCTGCTGTTCATCGACCAGCAGGCCTACACCGGCGGCTTCAACGGCATCACCGATCTGGCGTGGCTGGAGGTCGGCAGCATCACCTTCGATCCCTACAGCCCGGCCTTCTACTATCTGTCCGCCGGGGCACTGTCGCTGTGCCTGCTGCTCGGCCTCGTCTTCACCCGCAGCAAGGCCGGGCTGATCCTCCAGGCCATTCGCAACGACGCCGACCGGGTGCGCTTCTTCGGCTACGACGTCGCCGCCTACCAGTCGCTGGCCTTCGCGGTGTCGGCCGGCATGGCCGGGGTGGCGGGCATGCTCTACGCCATGGTGCTGGAATTCGCCTCGCCCACCTTCATGGGGGTGCCGCTCAGCCTGTCGATGGTGATCTGGGCGGCGGTCGGCGGGCGCGGCTCGCTGCTGGGTGCCGCCATCGGCGCCATCCTGGTCAACTTCATGCAGGGCAGCCTGTCCGAGAGCTTCCTCGACACCTGGCAGCTCATCCTGGGCGGCATGTTCATCCTGGTGGTGGTCTTCCTGCCCAATGGGTTGTCGAGCCTGATCGGCATCCTGTCGGACCGCCTGACCCGCCCGGCCCGGCCCGCGCCGGCCTCTGCCCTTGCCGATGCGCCGCACGCCCGCCGCAAGCTGAGCTGAAGGAGACGACCGACATGGCCTATCTCGAACTCCACGGGCTGGAAGTCAGCTTCGACGGCTTCAAGGCGGTCAACGGCCTGGATCTGGCGGTCGAGCGCGGCGAGTTGCGCTGCCTGCTGGGCGCCAACGGGGCCGGCAAGTCCACCACCCTGGACCTGATCTGCGGCCGCACCCAGCCGACCGGCGGGCGCATCCTGCTCGATGGTCAGGACATCACCCATGCGCCGGAATATCGGCGCGCCCGCCATGGGGTGGGCCGCAAGTTCCAGGTGCCGAGCGTATTCAAGGAACTGACGGTGCGCGAAAATCTGGAGGTGGCGCACTCCCGGCTCCCCAGCCCGGCACGGACCATCCGCCTGTTCCCCGGCCTCCGCCTCAACCGGCGCATCGCCGAGGTGCTGGAGATCGTCGAACTGGCCGACGAGCTGGACACCAGGGCGGCCTTCCTGTCGCATGGCCAGACGCAATGGCTGGAGATCGCCATGCTGCTGGTCCAGGACAGCGCCCTGATCCTGATGGACGAGCCGACCGCCGGCATGACCATCCAGGAGACCGGCAAGACCTCGCGCATCTTCCAGCGGCTGCGCGGCCGGCACACGCTGATCGTGGTCGAGCACGACATGGGCTTCGTCCGCGAGATCGCCGAGACCATCACCGTTCTGCACCAGGGCAAGCGCCTGTCCGAAGGATCGATCCGGCATGTGGAGAACGATCCCAAGGTGCGCGAGGCCTATCTTGGAAGCGGGGGCATCTCCCATGCTTGACATGACCGACGTCTATTCCTTCTACGGCAGCAGCCCGGTGTTGCAGAACGTCAGCTTCGCGGTGCCCAAAGGCAGCCTGCTCAGCGTGCTGGGCCGCAACGGGGTTGGGAAGACCACGCTGATGCGGACCATCATGGGTCTGACCGACCGCGTCACCGGCTGGATCGGGCTGGGTGGCAGCGATATCCGGAGCGAGCCGACCCACCGCCGCGCCGGCCTCGGCATCGGCTACGTCCCGCAGGGGCGCGGCATCATCGGCAAATTCACCATCCGCGAGAACATCCTGATGGGCACCTTCGCCCGTCCGGACGGCAAGCGCGAGATCCCGCCCCTGGTGTTCGAGATGTTCCCCTATCTGCGGGACAACCTGAACCGCAAGGGCGGCGACCTGTCCGGCGGGCAACAGCAGCAGCTGGCGATCGCGCGGGCGCTGGCGGCAAATCCGCAGGTCCTGCTGCTGGATGAACCGACCGAGGGTATCCAGCCCAACATCGTCGAACAGATCCAAAACGTGATCATGACCCTGAACCGCCAGTACGGCATCACCGTCGTGCTGGTCGAACAGAACGTGACGTTCGCCCGGCAGGCCTCCGACCATTTCCTGATGCTCGACAAGGGGCGGGTCGCCGCCCACGGGCTGACGGAAAGCCTGACCGACGATCTGGTGCACCGGCACATGGCCGTTTAGGCCGCAGTTCCGGTCCCATTCCCGCCAACCCCGAAACACGGGTTCGCCGTCCCGCCTCGCACCGGGACGGGACGCCCTCTCCTTGTCCATCGACAGACCAAGCATCCACAGACGAAGCCAAGCATCCACAGACGAAGAAGGAAACGCACCATGTTGCACGGCGATATTTCCAGCAGCAAGGACACCGTCGGCGTCGCGGTCGTGAACTACAAGATGCCGCGCCTGCACACCAAGGCCGAAGTCCTCGACAACGCCCGCAAGATCGCGGAGATGGTCCAGGGCATGAAGGTCGGCCTGCCGGGCATGGATCTGGTGATCTTCCCGGAATATTCGACCCACGGGATCATGTACGATTCGAAGGAGATGTACGAGACCGCCTCGTCGGTTCCCGGCGACGAGACCGAGATTTTCGCCGACGCCTGCCGCAAGGCCAAGGTCTGGGGCGTCTTCTCCCTGACCGGCGAGCGGCATGAGGAGCATCCGCACAAGGCCCCCTACAACACGCTGATCCTGATGAACGACAAGGGTGAGATCGTTCAGAAGTACCGCAAGATCATGCCCTGGGTGCCGATCGAGGGCTGGTATCCCGGCAACTGCACCTTCGTCACCGAAGGACCGAAGGGGTTGAAGATCAGCCTGATCATCTGCGACGACGGCAACTATCCGGAGATCTGGCGCGACTGCGCCATGAAGGGCGCCGAACTGATCATCCGCTGCCAGGGCTATATGTATCCGGCCAAGGAGCAGCAGGTCATCATGTCCAAGGCGATGGCCTGGGCCAACAACACCTATGTCGCGGTGGCGAACGCCGCCGGCTTCGACGGGGTCTATTCCTACTTCGGCCATTCCGCCATCATCGGCTTCGACGGCCGGACGCTGGGCGAGTGCGGCACCGAGGAGAACGGCATCCAGTACGCCCAGCTCTCCACCTCGCTGATCCGCGACGCGCGCAAGAACATGCAGTCGCAGAACCACCTCTTCAAGCTGGTCCACCGCGGCTACACCGGCAAGATCAACTCCGGCGAGGATTCCAAGGGCGAGGCGGCCTGCGCCTACAGCTTCTACCATGACTGGATCAACGATCCGGAAGGGACCCGCGCCCGCGTCGAGGCGATGACCCGCGGCACCGTCGGGACCGAGGAATGCCCGATCGACGGCATCCCCAACCCGGAGACCGCACTGCATCGCTGAAGGACCGAGACCCCGTCCGCCGAATCTCCCGGAGGATTCGGCGGACGGCGCGGCGGGTGCCAGGGGACGCCCGCCGCATCTCTCCGGACCGAGGCCATTCACAAGGAGACGCGCCGATGGCGCTGGACGCACACCGGATTCTGGAGGAGCCCTATTACCGGCCCGTCGCCGGGGAGGTGGCGCTGTTCGAGGCCGCCTATGCGGCGCGCATGCCGATGATGCTGAAGGGTCCCACCGGCTGCGGCAAGACACGCTTCATCGAGCATATGGCGTGGCGGCTTCGCCGGCCGCTGGTGACGGTGGCCTGCCACGAGGACATGACCGCGTCGGATCTGGTCGGGCGCTTCCTGCTCGACCCTGGCGGCACCGTCTGGCACGACGGGCCGCTGACCCAGGCGGTGCGGCACGGCGCCATCTGCTATCTCGACGAAATCGTCGAAGCCCGCCAGGACACCACCGTCGTCATCCACCCGCTGACCGACGCCCGCCGCATCCTGCCGTTGGAAAAGCGCAACGAGCTGGTCCAGGCGCATCCGGACTTCCAGCTGGTGATCTCCTACAACCCCGGCTACCAGAGCGTCCTGAAAGACCTGAAGGAATCGACCAAGCAGCGCTTCGCCGCCATCGAATTCGGCTATCCCGGCGCCGCGGTGGAGGCGGAGATCGTCGCCCATGAATCGGGCGTCGCCGCCGACACCGCGGCCTTGCTGGTCCGCATCGCCGCAAGTTCGCGCAATTTGAAGGGCCATGGACTGCAGGAGGGGGTTTCCACCCGCATGCTGATCCATGCCGGCCGGCTGGTGGCGCAGGGGATCGCGCTGGAGACTGCCTGCCGGATCGCGCTGGTGCTGCCGATCACCGACGATGCCGACGTGCGGGACGCCTTCTCCGCCGCCGTGTCCGCGGCGATTGCCTGACCCATCCCTCTTCAGGGAGAGGAAAGAGGACCGGAGCCCAAATGCCCGACGACCAGTCGCGCCAATTTTCCGCAGACACCGCCTTCTCCTCCGTCGAGCGCCGGCTGGTCGCCTATCTGGTCGCCCTGTGGCGGTTGCGGGTGCCGATCCGCCATGCCAAGCCGGATGCCGCCGGCAACCCGCCGCGGCGGGTCAGCCTGTCGGACGGGCTGATCTGGATGCCCGGAACCTTCCGCGGCGTCGATGGCCGCCGCTCCGGCGCGCTGTTCCGCGCCGCCCTGGTTCATGCCGGGGCGCATCTGCGCTTCACCGGTCCGCGCTTCCCGGCCGCCGGGCTGAAGCCGATGCAGCTGGCGCTGGTCTCGCTGATCGAGGATGCGCGGGTCGAGTATCTGGCGATGCGCGAGCATCCCGGCCTGCTGCGGGTCTGGCGGCCCTTCCACGTCGCCGAGCCGGACGGCGCCGGCACCGCGCCCGCTTTGATGGCGCGGCTGGCCCGTGCGTTGATCGACCCCGACTACCGCGACGACGACGCCTGGGTCGCCAAGGGCAGGCGCCTGTTCTTCGCGGCGGAGTCCGAGTGGGACAGCCCGGCGGTAAGCCGCCGGATCGGCGGGCTGCTGGGCAACGACCTCGGCCAGATGCGGGTGCAATTCAATTCCAAGGATTACGTCGTCGAGCCAGCCTACCGCGACGACAATCTCGGCCTGTGGGACCATGGAGAGGCGCCGCCGACCCCGCCCAGCGATGCCGAAACCGTGTTCGAGGCCTTCCGCACCGAGCAGGAGGAGCGCGACCACGGCCGCCCGGACGATCAGGTGGGGGAGGGCGCTACCCCGGCCAGACTGTCCGCCACCGATGTCCCCGCCCGCGCGGTGGGAGAGGAGGAGATCACCGCCCCGCCGGTGCGCTACCCGGAATGGGACTACCGCGTCGGCATCGACCGTCCCGACTGGGTCGTGCTGAACGAACGCCGGACCGAGACCGGCGACCCCGCCGCCATCGCCCGCATCGTCGAACGTCATCAGGCGACCGCCGACCGGCTGACCGCGCTGGTCCGCTCGGCCAAGGTCAGCCGGCCGGTGCGCCTGCGCCGTCAGCCGGAGGGCGACCGCATGGATCTGGACGCCTGCATCGACGCGATGGTCAGCCACCGCCGCGGCGAGGCTCCCGATCCGCGGGTGCACGAAGTGCTGGTCCGCCGCAACCGCGACCTGTCGGTCCTGCTGCTGCTCGACGTCTCCGCCTCGACCGACGATCCGATCGCCGGGGGCGGACGCAGCGTGCTGTCGGTGGAGCGGGAGGCCGCGACCCTGTTCGCCCAGGCGCTGGACGAGCTGGGCGATCCCTTCGCCATCCATGCCTTTCGTTCCAACGGGCGGCAGGACGTCAGCTATTACCGGATCAAGGCCTTCCGCCAACCCTACGATGCCGCGGCCAAGGGGCGGCTGGCCGGATTGAAGGCCGGCCTGTCCACCCGGCTGGGCACCGCTCTGCGCCATGCCGGACGGCTGCTGGAGCAGCAATCGACCCATCGCCGCCTGCTGCTGGTGGTGACCGACGGCGAACCGTCGGACATCGACGTCGCCGACCGCCGCTATCTGCTGGACGACGCCCGCCGTGCCGTGCTGGGGCTGGCGTCGCGGGGGATCGACTGCTTCGTGATCGGGCTCGATCCGCAGGGCCGCGATTACCTGACCCGAATGTTCGGGGCGCGCAACGTCATGGTGATCGACCGCGCCGAAAAGCTGCCGGAGGTGCTGCCGACTTTCTACCTGCGGCTATCGACATAAATAAACCGGCCATGGTGGATCGTGCCCCTGAGCGAGGTGTAGGAGCCGGGTCGCCCATCCGATTCTCCGGCCGGTCTGGCCAGATGGTCAGGCGGCCACAGCAGCTCCTACACCACTTCAAGGAACACGACCGAGTTGGTTGACGCCGGTAAGTTGGAAGAGGGTCAATCAGCCTGTCAGTTGCCGCAGCCCCACGGATCGGGTTGACCAGTATTGACCGGCGCCGGTCGGACGGGGCAGGCTTCCGGCCGTGCGCCTCCGAACGTCCGCAAAGCGCCAAGAGCGGTCATAACGGCCGATGCTGTTTCACTTCCGTTGCGCCCGGGTTATTGGGAATGTACAACGCATTTCCGCAAGGACAGAGAAAGCAATTGATTAACGACAAAGCCCTCTCCGAAGAAGATGCCACTGCGCTGGCACTTGCAGAATGGCTGCGCGATGCTATCAGCCGATTCGTACGCAGCGTGAGGAATGAGACAGATACGCCAACGACATCTCAGTCTGAAACCCTGTTGCTTCTTGAAAAACGCGGTCCGTTGAGTGTCGCCGAACTAGCGAACTGCCGTAATGTCCGACATCAAAGTATGCGACTGGTGACCGCTCAGCTTGAAACCGAGGGCTTGGTTTGCAGATTGCCCAATCCAGCGGACGGGCGCAGCCAACTTCTATCGATCACCGAAAAGGGGCGAGAGGGATTGTCTCGCTCCCGCGAAGCTCGGACATCGAAGATCGCCGCTCTGATAGAGGAACGTCTGTCCGAAGAGGATAGACGGACGCTTGAAGCCGCAATTCCCATTATCGAACGGCTTTGCTAGGCTGAAATCACGCCTTTGACAGTGCAGCAAGAACATTCGACAGAGTGTTCACGCCCCAATGTTCAGCATATTTGCCGTCCTGAACACGCACGATATCGATAACGTCGATGGCAACGTCACGTCCTGTCGCAGGAATCCCGGCCAGTGTACCGGAGTGAACCCCGCTGATTGTCTTGCGGGTGGTGACCTTGTCACCCTCGGCGATCTGGTCATGGATTATCACCCTCAAGCCCGACAGGGCGGGCCGAAGAATGTTCTGGAAGGTGTTCCACATGCTTTCCGGACCGTTAGGCATGCCCTGGGGTGCGGCGTGATTGATGAAGTCCGGCGCCATCAATGCGTTGAATGCGGCTTCATTGCCGTTCTGAATGACCTCGATGTTGAAGCGGCGAACCAACTCCTTGTTGTCAATCGTCATACTCGGCCTTTCAAGAACGGTTACCG
>PJUA01000755.1_pt1 | contig 11957 bp, 11 predicted proteins | sample 1512151 | NCBI WGS metagenome assembly PJUA01 (sample SAMN08177678, study PRJNA422409) | Soil metagenome, whole genome shotgun sequencing project. | isolation source: Soil enriched on filter paper: beechwood xylan treatment | place: USA: Madison | collected 2015-01-15
GTTGCTCCATCCGCTCCCGTTGGGCCTGTCGGGCCGGTGGGTCCCGTTGCTCCATCCGCTCCCGCTGAACCCGTTGGGCCTATCGGGCCGGTGGGACCTGTTGCTCCATCTACTCCTGTTGGGCCTGTTGGGCCTGTCGGGCCGGTGGGGCCTTCAGGTCCTGTAGGCCCGGTTGGCCCAAACGGGCAATTATTATTGATGCCATCGCAATACAAGCTATGGCAATCGCCGCTATAGGAATTGCAACAGTTAGCATGATTACAGCAAGCCTCCACCACTTATTCACCCCATAGCCAAAGCATTGGTTTCCTATCATTCTGCGCTCCAGAAAACATCTTAGTTTCAATTAATGCGCTAAGGCATTCAACTGCTTGTATTACTGCCTTTTTCGGCAAAATTCCGCTGTCCTCCCTGCTGAGCGGACCACAAAAGCCGACTGCTCGTTTCAAATGAACAAGACGAAACAGGCCCTCCTGAAGGATAGCCTGTTTCGTCTTTTTAACATCACAGTTATATATAACTTTGTCAGTCATGTTTTAGATGGATTCGGCAACTCAAAAAACATATCGAGCATCGCGAGTGTGACAGTGGCCGAGAACTTAGCCCAACATTCGATTATTAACGCCCACCAACAAAAACATATATTTTAACCAAATGGAAAGGCTAGCTCTAAGATTGTTAAATTCGCACCGTTTTTTTCCTAAAAAGTCACTTTTATTAGACTCAATTTTTTATGCAATGGCAGTACCCTTTAGCTTATAATGTTTATATTACTAAGGAGGCGAAAAGATTGTCTTGGAAAAAATTGAGGTGTTCAGGTCTAATAATTTGGCTTTTAATGCTATTGTTTATGTCATCGAGTCCAACTTCAGAGGATTCGTATCATAATAGATTATTTACGCCAACGTATATAACAAAAATAGATGGTACGTATTTTATAGTTGATTGCTGGAACCACAGAATTTTGTATAATGACAATTTAAAAGCAGACATAAGCATGTGGAATACTTTGGATGATGATATTGCTGGGCCTCATTCCATTGCCAGTGATGGTGAACTATATCTTGCTGAAGATACTGGGCGAAATAGATTGTTTGTTTACAAAGAAGACAGAGATGGGTATATTCGCACTCAAATTATTGATGGTATTGACGGACGACCACATATGACCATCTATGATGGAATTACAGAGAAATTCTACGTTCTCACATCAATGACGCAAAATATGTATGTTTTATCTAACCAAACAGGGACATTGGTAATTGATAAGATAATTAACTTGGATTTTCTTGAGGGTGCATATACACGATCGTTCTCAATTATTGATGGTATGATGTACTTTGTTAGCGGCCCTCAAAAAATTAGTACAGTCAACTATACCGATGGAAGTTTTTCTCTCAAGTCGCAATACGAAGTTCCTGAAGAATACAACGCAATGAATGGTATCTATAAAATTGATGATTATTTTTACATGTCAATTTACCCTGAAAATCTTATTCGCCTCAAAGATTTGAGTAATTTTAATGAAATTGAAAATATCTACCAAGACCTGTTTTTCAAGGGGACGCCATATTATTTTTCATCATTTGACGGGAAATTTTTCCTTACTGAAATTGATAGTAATTCGGGCATTAAATCTTTTAATATTCAAGACGGAAAAATAACTAATATTGAGACAATTGAAGACTCTGGCCCTCCCAACGAAGCGGTTCAAAAAAGAAAAGACGAACTAGTGACCTAATAGTTTACTATTAGTTCCAATGAAATTGGGTGTTCACATGAGCTTGAAAGTGATCAGAAAACGATGGTGGCAATTTATCCAAACCACTACTTGGACACAGCGAACATAAAGGAATTGCTTTTTTGTTATTTGAAAAGCTGTTCCTTTTTTTGTCCCCCACATGGGCCGATAGCTAGGTAGGTTATGATGAAAGTCTCATGTAAACCCCCGTGCTATCGAGCTAATGCTTCATTCACAATGCTCTTAACCTGCCGCATAGTCGCTTCAAAGCTGATGCCATCGCCGTTCCAGACAATCCTGTCGGCGGCCCCCAAGTAAGCCTCCCCTAGCTCAATTTCTTCCGCTCGGGCAAATCTTCGCCGGGCGTCCTCTGAATCCCCTCCACGGGCAAGCAAACGTCGCTTTATGCTAGCTATATCCGCTCCTATATACAAAGCAAAAATATGGGAGTATCGCTCCTTTAAGGCAAGAACACCCGCAAGATCCAAAATAATCGTCGCCGGCTGCCTGCTCGCTGCTGTCTCTTCAATGCTGGCAGCCAATGTCCCGTACAGCTCCCCATTATATCGGGTCCACTCCATAAATTCTCCGGCAGCTATACCTTTTTCGAACGCGGAATGGTTCATAAAATGATAATGTACGCCATCCTTCTCCCCTTCACGGGGTTTTCTTGTTGTTACCGTAATCAGCTTCGGCACCCCGATGGCGGACAAGCTAGCTTGAATTTCTGTTTTTCCCGACGCTGACGGCCCATATAGCGCAATCACTTTGCTCAAGCTATATCCTTCTCCCTTTTCCATAATATGTGTAGTATAATTTGACCTAAATTGGTTATTACCTTTTCGCGAGGAGGCCGTATAATGATCTTGCAAAAAAATGTTCAAAATCCATTTTACAATGAAACCGATTCGGAACGGAAGGCCGACTTGCCTGACGCCAAAGCCAGAGTCTCCATTCGGGACGACTTCGAGAGAGATTACGGGCGAATTCTTCATTCGGCCGCATTTCGCCGTCTGCAAGCCAAGACGCAAGTCATCGCGGTAAGCGAAGGCGATTTTCACCGCACCCGTCTTACTCACTCGCTGGAGGTTGCCCAGATAGCACGCGGCATTGCCACATCACTTAACGAAAACACGAACGTATATAATGGCAAAATCGATACATCACTCATTGAAGCTGCTGCATTGGCTCATGATTTGGGACATCCCCCGTTTGGTCATCAAGGCGAGCGCGCGCTTAATGCATGCATGCGGCGTTTCGACCTGAACTTTGAAGGCAACGGACATACCTTTCGGCTTCTGACTGCCCTGGAGGGCCATCATGGCTATGGTCTTAACCTGACGCGGGCGGGACTGCTTTCCGTGCTCAAATATCCGGTTCCAATGAAAATGCTGAACAATACCAGGGTGGAGGAAAAACCGCCAAAAAGCAGTATTTTTGATGAGGATATGGCCGCTTATCGATGGGTTTTGGAGCCATTCACGGAGGTGGAAAAGAACTATCTGACCGCTTACTCCGGCATAAAAGAAGGCAAACATGGGGCAACCCTTGCCAAAACGTTTGAATGCTCGATTGTGGAGCTTGCCGACGATATTGCTTATGCTACTTACGATTTGGAGGATTCCTTGAAGCTGCAAATGATTTCTCAAGAGGCTTTAAAGGAGGTTTTGACGGATTGCCGCATAAATTGTCCGGAAGGAATCGCCAAAGCAATCAACCGATTCCTTGAAGCTGGAAACACGGGCGACAACAAGTACAAAAACAAGCATTTATGCGCTGATTTGGTATGGGGATTTATTAATCACGTTTCTATCGAGGAGGTTCCGTTCGCTCAAGATGGACAACAGTTGATCTCCAATCGGCTCAAATACAAAGCGGTTGTTGACGAAGGTACCCGGAACTTGCTTGCAGGGCTAAAGCAGCTCGTGATCACGCATGTCATTAAATCACAACGAGTGCAAACCTTCGAATGGCGCGGCGGACATATCATTAACAAGCTTTTTGAAGCCATGATCAATGACAAGCATTTGCTGCCCCAGGATGAAAAAAGCCATTGGAGCGTATCCTCAGACAGTCACAATGCCCGGATTGTCTGCGACTACCTGTCAAGCATGACCGATAATTACGCCCTCAAAATATATTCACGCCTGTTCGAATCCGCTGGCGGAAAGCTTTTTGATATTTGAACTCATTGAATTCAGTTAATCAAAAGGAGCCCAGCCGGATCGCTCGGCTCCCTTTTGCCTAAAAGCGCTTAAATATACGAAGGGCTTGGACCATGAGCACATCCTTAAAAAACGACTCCACACAGCTCACTAAGTTCTACTCAGTTCTATTCAGCTCCGTGCAGCTTAGCTCTCGCCCAGCTTTATAACTCGTCCGATATTTTCCATCGTATGCTCAACATTGCGAGGACCATCCCGCAGGAGCTGCTCCAGGTCCGCCGCGCCGGGAACGATGCCAAACACCGCATCAATGCCTTCCCCGTATAGTGAATCGATTCCTTCCCCGACATAACCCGCAATTGCAATGACGGGTTTTCCCGCATCCTTGGCAGCGCGGGCTACGCCATGCGGCGTTTTGCCGAATTTGGTTTGAAAGTCAATACCGCCTTCACCTGTGAATACAACATCGGCTTGCGCCAGCTTTTCACGCAGGCCGGAATATTGAATGACGATATCAATGCCCCTTTGCAAGGAAGCCTCTGTAAATATCAAGAGTCCCGCCCCCAAACCGCCTGCAGCCCCCGCCCCTGGAACATCCACGACGTCCCTGTGCAGCTGTTGCTTTGCGATCCCGGCATAATGAGCCAGATTGGCATCAAGAAGACTGACCATCTCCGGCGCAGCACCCTTTTGAGGGCCAAAAACATGTGAGGCGCCCTGCTCGCCGCAAAGCGGATTTGCTACATCGCACGCAACAATGATATCAACTTCCTTTAACCGCTTGTCCAGCCCTGAAACATCGATCGCTTCAAGCTCGCCAAGATAGCCGCCGCCGCGTTTAATAATTGTACCGCTGGCATCCAGAAACTTTGCACCCAAGGCTTCCGCCATTCCCGCACCGCCATCATTGGTAGCGCTGCCTCCTATGCCAACGATGATGCTTGTAATTCCATGCTCCAGACAGGCTAGAATCAACTGGCCGGTGCCATAAGATGTCGTAAGGAGCGGATTGCGCTGCTCCTTGCTAACCAAATGAATGCCGCTCGCTGCTGCCATTTCGATCACCGCTGTACGGCCATCGCCCAAAATGCCGTAGCTGGCCATAACAGGACTGCCTAGCGGGCCCATCACTTCCTTTTCATAAAGGGTTCCGCCCGTGGCATCCACCAAGGATTGCATCGTCCCTTCGCCCCCATCCGCCATAGGCACATGAACATAAAGAGCGTCCGGGTATATTTTTCGCAGCCCTTTTTCCATTGCTAGGCAAACGTCTTTTGCCGTCATGCTTTCTTTAAATGAATCCGGCGCCAACAGAAATGTTTTTTGCCCCAATTCCGACCCCGCTCCTTTCAGTCGCAAGATATTCTAGCAGTGCAGAAAACACGTTACCAGATATATCGCAGTCATTGAGAGATTTAGCGTTTTGGTCCAGGTTTGATACAGGCTGTCCAGTTCTATCTCAGCCATTCCATGACTTTCATTATACACCCCATTCACTGCTTCAAGTAACATATTCGCAGCAAACCAGTTAGCTTTCCCATCTCATATTTAATGAGGAGGAACGCTAGATTGTGGTGAACTTGGAGCTTTGAACTCACAAAAAAGACGTAAACCCTTGACATTAAAGGATTTACGTCTTTTTTCATGTTATGCGGTAGAGAGGACTCGAACCTCCACGGGTATACACCCACTACCCCCTCAAGATAGCGTGTCTGCCATTCCACCACTACCGCATGTATAAATGTTGCTTATGTCCTTCAATCCAGTTCATTCCGAGGGATGAAAAAAACTGGTGAGCCATGAAGGACTCGAACCTTCGACACCCTGATTAAAAGTCAGGTGCTCTACCAACTGAGCTAATGGCTCTCATGACTGGAAACGAACTCCGTACAAGAGCTGCTTCTCAAAAGGTAAATGGTGACCCGTAGGGGATTCGAACCCCTGTTACCTCCGTGAAAGGGAGGTGTCTTAACCCCTTGACCAACGGGCCGTATTCTTTAATATTTTTCAGCAACGAAATTTATTATACTCGCCTAAGCAATGAAAAGCAAGCATTTTTTAAACATTCATTACTGATTTATTTTGTCTATTATCTGCTTCACGACTTTAGGCCGTAAAAAAAGACCGTTGAATCGGCCTCTTGATCGCTGAGTCCTAAACAAAATGGTGGCGGAGAAGGAGGGATTCGAACCCTCGCACCACTTACGCAGTCTAACCCCTTAGCAGAGGGTCCCCTTGAGCCACTTGGGTACTTCTCCATGAGATGGCTCCCCGAACAGGACTCGAACCTGTGACAACTCGATTAACAGTCGAGTGCTCTACCAACTGAGCTATCAGGGAATAAATTAAAGTCACTTCCAATAATTTATCATGGCTTGTCTGGATTGTCAAGCTGAATTAAGTTCAGTTTTCCCCGGCAACGTCCGCATAAATATCTGGCAGGATCAAGCCGGCGTTTGCGTAAATATTCCATTCCACAAGCTGCGCAAAAAAGCTTGTAGCGGAACGGCTGAGTTTTCCTCATTTTATCAGGCAAAGACTTGCAATACCTGGACCCGCCCACTCTTGCCAGCAAAGCTTTAAAATCCTGATCCCGGTGACGGTAGCCCAACCCCATAATATGAAGATGATAATGGCACAGCTCATGCTTAATAATTTTTTCCGTCTCTTCTGCGCCGAAATGGCTCAATTGATGCGGACTGATCTCTATATGATGCGTTACGGTAAAATAACGGCCTCCGGTTGATTTAAGCCTCGCATTAAATGTCGCTTTGTGAAGGAACGGCCTGCCGAAGAAATCCAGCGACACCCTCTCCACCCATTGCTGCAGTTCCTTATTCTCCATTGCTTCGTCTCCCCCTACTACTTGAATTGTAACGTCCCAATAGGCTACACTGTCAAGTAGAACTCAACAACCGTACACTTGCAGCAACCGGAAGGAGACCATTGTTGTTATGGCTACTATGCGTTATGTACTTATGCAGCAAAAGGAAATCATCTTTTTTGTCGAAATGCCGGCTTCACATGCCTACCAGTTAAGCGCTCTTAATTTGCGGCTTCATAAGGAGATCGATAAGCTGACTGCAGAGCAGGTGCCGAGTCTGCCCTATGCTGTTGCGGAGTGCGACAATGTTGATCTGCACGGGAATGCAGCTTCGATTTTGTCGGGACTTCAGTATATTAATGAACTGGAACGCGACTTTTCAGGCATTCAGGAAAAATCTTATCCGCTTATCTCCTTGCTTACTGAAATTCGTGCCTTGCAAGCCCAGCTGGAGCAGTGGTATGAGGAAGCCGAAGAGGCATAACGTTTCTTATTGGACCTGCACAGCCGCTCCGTCTATGCCATATCGTAGTAAAACAACAGGTTAGGCTTACGGAGGAGGGGGATGCGTGTGCCGCAATGGCTGTGCAACCAACTGATACGGGCATTTCAGCAAAAGGACAGAAGGCAAATCAAGCTATTAAACGATTGCTGGTTTTTTTATCGGACCAAACAGGGTCTGAAGGAGCATGAGGGCGGAACCGTCATTAAATAGATGGCTACAGCCTCAAGAACACATAGAAAACCCGGTCTCCTCGTGTTAAAGAGACCGGGTTTTTGCTGTTCAGGCCGCTACAGGCTTCTGAATGTTTCTGGTTATGTTGAGCAAACGGGATCATTTATTCCTTAAAAGAGTTTACATGAACAATTTGATCCAGAGGCAAACGAACAGTTGGATGTCCAGGAGCGGCAGCTTTTCCGATTGGCAGCATCAAGGTTGGCAGATAACGCTCACCAATGCCGAACAGCTCTTTTACCGCATCGCGGTTGTAACCGCCCATTGGAACCGTGTCGTAGCCTTTGGCGCGCGCGGCCAGCATCAGCTGCATGGCAACCAGACCTGTGTCGAATATAACAATTTCTTTCAGACGCTCGGCAGGCAGCGAGGAATACATACGAACGGAGTTTTCGGTCATTTGCGTTTTAACTTCTTCCGACATAAATCCGGCTTCAAAAGCCGCGCCATAAATATCCTCCGCGCGTTTATACATTTCAAGGTCGCCGAGCACAATAACAATCGCCGAAGCATCCGCTACCTGCTGCTGGTTAAAAGCAAGCGGGAGCAATTTCGCTTTCAGCTCGGGATCCGTTACCACAAGGAACCGCCAAGGCTGCATGTTGGAGGAAGATGGCGCCTTAGTCGCCATAGTCAAAAGCTCGTTAATTTCCTCTTGGGAAATAACGGCTTCGGTATCATACTTTCGAACGGAACGGCGTTCATTCAACACTTGAAAAAATGCGGGTCCCGCTTCTGTTGTCTCTTGTTGCACTTTTACCTCTGTGGACATATAAAAAACCCTCCTACACAGTAACTGTAATAATATTAAATACAGTATAAGAGGGTGGGGTTATATTGTCAATTAACTAACTTTTGTGAACTTACTTTCCGCGGTCTGTTAATCCGGCTTACGCATCGTCAACCCGACCCGGGCCTTTTTGACATCCACGCTGAGTACCCACACCGTTACGTTGTCGCCAACGGACACAACATCCATTGGATGTTTGACAAATCGGTCGCTAAGCTGCGAAATATGCACAAGCCCGTCATTTTTGATGCCGATATCAACAAAAGCTCCAAAATCAATAACGTTCCGAACGGTGCCGTGCAGCTCCATGCCAGGCGTCAAATCTTCAATCTGAAGCACATCCGTATGAAAAATAGGCGGCGGCAGCTCCTCACGGGGATCGCGCCCCGGACGCAGCAGGCTGTCTATAATATCCCGCAGCGTTGGCTCGCCAACCTCCAGCCTGGCTGCCAGCGCCGGCACCTCGGCACTCTGGAGAGCCGTGCGGGCGGCCTCGCTGCCAATGTCCTTCAGCGATAGGTTAAGCTCCTTAAACAAGGCGTCGACCACCTGGTATGACTCCGGATGGATCGGCGTACGGTCAAGCGGATTGGCCGCATCCGGAATGCGCAGGAAGCCAATGCATTGCTCGTAGGATTTGGCGCCAAGACGAGGCACCTTCTGCAGCGCCGTCCGCTTAAGAAAACGACCGTTTTCTTCGCGGTATTTAACAATATTTTTGGCAATGGTAGCATTAACCCCCGCGACATAAGACAGCAAGGATGCCGAAGCGGTATTCACGTCTACGCCAACATGGTTAACGGCCGATTCCACGACGCCGCCAAGACTTTCGTCCAGCCGCTTTTGACTGACATCATGCTGGTATTGGCCAACGCCAATCGCTTTGGGTTCGATTTTGACCAGCTCGGCTAGCGGGTCCTGCAGCCTGCGTGCAATCGACACCGCGCTGCGCTCCGCGACATCAAGGGCCGGAAACTCCTCCTGCGCTAGCTTGGAGGCAGAATATACACTGGCCCCCGCTTCATTCACGATGATATATTTCAGCTCTTTTCCAGCTGAAGCTCTGCGCCGTCCGATCAATCCCGCGATAAACTGCTCCGTTTCCCGCGAGGCCGTGCCGTTGCCAATTACGATGAGGCTGACTCCGTATTTGTCTATCAGACCGTTGATAAGCTTTTCGGCTTCCGCTACCTTATTGTTTGGCGGCGTCGGATAGGATACTGCAACCTCCAGCAGCTTGCCCGTATCGTCAACAACAGCAAGCTTGCATCCCGTTCTGAATGCCGGATCGACGCCCAGCACAACTTGGCCCAGCACAGGAGGCTGGAGCAGCAGATTGCGTAAATTGACGGAAAAAATAGAAATGGCATGCTCCTCAGATTTGGCGGTCAGCTCACCACGCACCTCCCTTTCAATCGAAGGAGCGATCAGCCGCTTGTAGGAATCTTCAATAACGCTAACCAACACCTCGCGAACTGGAGCCGCTGTTCCATTTTTGAGGAACCTTCTTCCAATATATTCATGAATCCGCTCGGTCGGCGTTTCAAACGTTACCCGCAGCACCTCTTCGCGCTCTCCACGATTAATGGCAAGTATCCGATGCGGAGGCAGCTTTTTCACCGGCTCCTGATAGCTGTAATACATTTCATATACGGATTCGACCTCCGCATTGCGCGCTTCCGTACGGAGCAAGGACTGGTCAAATGTAAATTTGCGCACCCAGGAGCGAACGGCGGCATCGTCCGCAATCATCTCGGCAATGATGTCCATGGCTCCTTGCAGCGCCTCCTCCGGAGTTGTCACGCCTTTACTTTCGTCTATGTACTTGCTTGCTTCCGATAGAGGCTCTCCTTGGCGAGGCTGGGACCAGAGCCAGGTCGCAAGCGGCTCCAGACCGCGCTCCTTGGCCACGCTTGCGCGGGTTTTGCGTTTTTGCCTGTAGGGACGGTACAAATCCTCTACCTCTTGCAGCTTAACGGCGGCGGCGATGCCGGTACGAAGCTCCTCCGTCAATTTACCCTGCTCGTCAATCAGGCGCAGCACCTCGCGCTTACGCTCCTCCAGGTTCCGCATATATTGCAGCTTTTCCTCAACCGCTCTCAGCTCGTTTTCATCAAGCTCTCCGGTCATTTCCTTCCGGTAACGGGCGATAAACGGAATCGTGTTGCCTTCATCCAGCAAAGAAACCGCTGCATCCACCTTTTTGACCGGTATGGAAAGAGCCGATGCTATCGCAGCTATAATGATTTTATTTTCGGCCTTTTTCTGCTCCTCGCTCAACTTGGCGCCAGCATTTCCTTCTTCGTGCTCCGTTACCGGGATCTCCATTTTTGCATCTGCCACGCTATTGCACCATCCTTTATTCGTTAACCTGTATATGGATTGTTGGCCATCTCAAACCCGATGGTTGTCCGGCCGCCATGCCCGGGATAAACAATCGTTTCGGGAGGCAGCACATACAGCTTGCTGCGGATGCTGTTGTACAGGTCGACTTCGCGTCCGCCCGGCAGATCCGTACGTCCCACGGACAGCTTAAATAATACATCCCCGGAAAAAAGATGATTGCCATGCAGGAAGCTGACGCTCCCCGGTGAATGCCCTGGCGTATGCATCACTTTAAAGGTCAAACCCAGCAATTCCAGACGTTGACCATCTGCAAGGCTATATTCGGCTTCATCGGTGGAGAGCGGAGGCGTTACGTCCTGCCATCGCATAGAGCCGTTTTTCCTGGGATCTGTCAGCCAATCGCTCTCCAGGTCATGAATATATACGGGGCAGCCAGCCGCCTTGCGGGTCTCGTCTACGCCGCCCATATGATCGAAATGAGCATGCGTAAGCAAAATGGCCTCTACCTTCATTCCAGCTATTCTCGTCAGCAGCCGGGCCGGATTCATGCCGGGATCTATAATGACGGCCCGCTCCGTGTCGCCATCCTGAACCGATAATAAATAAGCATTTGTCTGCAAGGGTCCCAGAGTAAACGTTTCGACCTTCAATTCAGCGCCGCTCACCTTAAAAGGACTCCAGCAGCTTGCGCAGCTCTTGCACGATGAAAGCCTGATACCCCGGACCTTCGCCGTAACGAGCCATTATTTCCTGACGAGTCTTTGCCAGATTATCTTGGTAATCCGCCGCTTCGCGGTCAGGGTTATCCCTCTTGAACGCAATCATCGGCTCCTGCACGTGAGCAGGTCTTGGCCCCCAGGTTCCAAGCACTGCCCCGCCTGTATCCGCAAAAATAACAACTGGAATCGAGCGTCCTCCCATTGTCAGAAACTCGTCCATCGTATCGAGATGCTCTTCCATGATCAGCACCTCGGTAGGAATGCCGCTAACCTCCAGCGCTCCAAATACAGCTGGTACGTTACGCACAACATCGCCGCACCATTCCGCCATTAAAATCAGGCAGCGCAAATCATCGCGATTGTTAAGCGATTCGAAATATTCGCGGTCTTCTGCCGTCGGCCATTGGAAGGCCTCCATCCAGGAAACAAACTGCTCCTTGTTTTTGTTCATGCCGTCTAGAAATTGCTGCGGACTGATTCCTTTGCCCAGTACATTTGCTACACTTTTAGCCATATGTATCCCTCCATAATATCCGTACTTTTTGAACTGACACTCCTATTATACTCAAAACTTGCGCGCCCTGCGAATATAGAGGACAAGCACCACAACCGCTACAAGGATGCCGATCACCAAAA
>PJUA01000756.1_pt1 | contig 11925 bp, 13 predicted proteins | sample 1512151 | NCBI WGS metagenome assembly PJUA01 (sample SAMN08177678, study PRJNA422409) | Soil metagenome, whole genome shotgun sequencing project. | isolation source: Soil enriched on filter paper: beechwood xylan treatment | place: USA: Madison | collected 2015-01-15
CGGCCTCCTCGATCTCGACGGAGCCCTTGAACAGGCCGCTCTCGGCGATCTCGACCGAACGGCCTTCGCGCAGCTTGGCCTCGACCGTACCCTCGACCACCAGCACGTCGCAGGAGCCGATCTCGCCGGTCAGGGAGATGTCGCGGCCGACGGTCAGGCGGCGCTGCTCCGGCATGGCGGGAGCCATCGGGGCCTGGGCGGCCGGAGCCTGGACGGGCGCCTGGGCTGCGTGAGCCGCCGCCGGGGTGGCGACGGGGATCGACGGCTGGCGCGGGGCGGAGCCCGGCATGTCGACGACCCGGCGCGGCACGTCGGGCTTGAAGCCGGCACCTGGCATGGACGGCGCGGAGGGGGGCTTGGGGATGCTGTTCATGTCGGGTCCCTTCGAGGCGGAAGGCATGTCGGGATAGGCCGGAGAGGCGCTCTGCGGATCGGTCAGGGCATGGGCCATGCTGGGTGCGGCGTCTCCGGCCGCCACGGCGGATACCGGGGCGGATGCCGGATGGTGTCCTGGAGCCTGTGCCGGATTGTTGAGGGAGGCGAGCGGCGACGAGACGGCGCCGGGCTCGCCCGGGGTGTACGGACGGACACCCGGCTGCGGCGGGACGGGACTGTCGGCCTTGGGAGCGGCGGGCGGTGTCTTTCGTCCGAACAGCATGAGCGGTTCCCCCAATCTGGACATGCGGGTGGCGGGATGGCCTGGAAGTCGAAAGGCCCGGTGCCGGAAGCGTGCCGCCGGGAAGGCGGGCGCCACAGTCGGTGTCCGGGCAGGCGACGGCGTGCGGCCGTGCCGCCTAGCGGCGTATCACGGTCGTCCGGCCCGCCGCAAGGGGAGCCGACATGGACTGTAGGACATGAACCATGAAGGCGCTGGCGACGACCGGGACCAGCAAATTGACGAAGGGGATTGTCGAAAGGAAGGCAATGACGGTCCCGGCCAAAAAAGGTTTCAGCGGCCGTGCCCGCCGCATCGCCCGCGCCGTGGCACGGTCCATCCGGCGGTGCGCCACCATCTCGAAATATTCCTGCCCCAGCAGATAGCCGTTGACGGTGTAGAAGACGATCAGGTTCAGGCCGGGCGCGAAGATGTAGACCGGCAGCGCCAGCAGGTTGATCGCCAGCACCAGCAGCAGGAACCGCAACGCCGTTGCCAGTTCCTCCAGCCAGCCGGCATGGCGGGGGGCAGGCAGGGCGGGGTAATGCCGCGCCTCCACCCGCTCCACCACCTCGTCCAGGAAGAAGCTCGACACCGTGCCGACGGTGGCCGGGAACAGCAGCCACGCCAGCACAAGCACCCCCAGCCCGCCCAGCACGTCGATGGTGGCATCGACCCAGCCATAGCCGGTCAGCGGCGTCACCGACAGCGCCCACCATGCGCCGCCGGCCAGCAGGGCATAGGCGATCACCGAAACGAGCACCCCGGTCCACACCACCCGGCGCACGCGCGGGTCGGACAGCTGGGCGAAGGCAAGCACGAGGGCGCGGATCATCGGCGGTCCGTAAGGCGGTGGGGCTTAACGGCGGTGCGGGGCGGCAGTGCATGGCTGCTGCTGCCGCCCGCATATCTACGGTGGCCGGCTGTCGGGTTCCAGTCCCCCGTGTCGCTCTCCCGTTACGGTGCGGGGCCGAACACCAGTGCGGCGTTGGTTCCGCCGAAGCCGAAGCTGTTCGACAGGACATGGCGGATGCGCCGTTCCTTCGGCCGTAGCGGCACGAGGTCCAGGTCGCAGCCCTCCGACGGCGCTTCCAGGTTCAGGGTGGGTGGGGCCACCTGATCGCGCAGGGCCAGAATGGCGAAGATCGCCTCCACGGCGCCCGCCGCTCCCAGCAGATGGCCGGTCGCCGATTTGGTCGAGGACATGGAAAGGCTTGTCGCCGCCGGGCCGAACAGGCGCTTGACCGCCGCGATCTCCACCGGGTCGCCGGCCGGGGTGGAGGTGGCATGGGCGTTGACATAGTCGACGGCGTCGGGCGCCAGCCCCGCCCGCTTCAGCGCGGCGCGCATGGCGCGGAAGGCGCCGTTGCCGTCCTCCGCCGGGGAGGTGATGTGGTAGGCATCACCCGACAGACCATAGCCGGTGACCTCGGCATAAATCGTGGCCCCGCGCCGCTTCGCATGCTCCAGCTCTTCCAGCACCAGCACGCCGGCCCCCTCACCCATGACGAAGCCGTCGCGCTCGCGGTCCCAGGGGCGGGACGCGCGGGCCGGGTCGTCGTTGAAGCCGGTCGACATCGCGCGGGCGGCGCAGAAGCCCGCAATCCCGAGGCGGCAGATCGCCGCCTCGCTGCCGCCGGCCAGCATGACGTCGGCATCGTCCAACGCGATCAGCCGGGCCGCGTCGCCGATTGCGTGCGCCCCCGTAGCACAGGCGGTCACGGCGGCATGATTCGGTCCGCGGAAGCCGTAGCGGATCGACACGTGGCCCGATGCAAGGTTGATGAGGGTCGACGGCACGAAAAAAGGTGAGATGCGGCGGGGCCCCTTCCCGTGCAGGGTCAGCGCCGCCTCCGCCAAGCCCGGCAGACCGCCGATGCCGGAGCCGATCATCACGCCGGTGCGCTCCTGCGCCTCCGCGTCCGCCGGGCGCCAGCCGGCGTCGGCCACCGCCTCGTCCGCGGCGGCGAGCGCCAGCAGGATGAAGCGGTCCATCTTGCGCTGGTCCTTGGGCGGTACCACCGCATCCGCGTCAAAGGCGGCGTCGCCGCTGTCCGGCACCTGGCCGGCGATGCGGCAGGGCAGGTCGGCGGCATCGACCCCGCTCACCGCCCGGATGCCGCTTCGGCCGTCCAGCACGGCGCGCCAGCTCGGCGCCACGCCGGCCCCGAGCGGAGTGACGGCGCCAAGGCCGGTGACCACGACTCGTCTCATTCGGTTTCGTCCTTTTCAGGGATCGTCAATTCCGGACGCAGCCGGTCCGGCCGGATCGGTTCGCCGCTGTTGCGGTCGACCAGCACCGGTTCGACCGAAAGGCCGGTCTCGCGGTCGACCAGCCGGAACGCTCCGTCCGGCAGCAGCCAGCGTCCGCCCCAGTCGGCCATGGCGATCAGCACCGGCAGGAAATCCCGTCCCTTGTCGGTCAGGTGATAGCCGTGGCGCAGCGGGCGTTCCTGATAAGGTCGCTTTTCCAGCAGCCCGGCCTCCACCAGTGCCTGCAGGCGGCGGGTCAGCATGTTGGTGGCGAGCCCGATGCTGCGCTGGAACTCGTCGAAGCGGGTCAGGCCGAGCATCGCGTCGCGCAGGATCAGCAGGGACCACCATTCCCCGACCTCATCGAGGCCGCGGGCGATGGGGCAGGGGAAGTCGGTCAGCCGGGTGCGTCGCATGGCGGCGACTGTCGCATGGTAACTTTCATCATGCAAGTAACCGATATCGGCGGCCCGGCCGGGGAACATCGGACGTGCTTCCAGGGGCCGCACTTGTGATGCGGGTGGCGGCGGCTATACTCGCGCCGCAATTTCGCCCTTACCGCAAGATCCCTCAGGAGAACCCATGGCCACGTCTGCCTACGACGTCACCGGCATCGGCAACGCCATTGTGGACGTGATCGCCCACGCCGACGACGCCTTCCTCGCCGCCAACACCATCGAGAAGGGGGCGATGACGCTGATCGACGCCGCCCGGGCGGAGGAGCTGTACGGCAGGATGGGACCTGGCGTCGAAGTCTCCGGCGGCTCGGCCGGCAACACCATGGCGGGCATCGCCATGCTCGGCGGGCGCGGCGCCTATATCGGCAAGGTCGCCAAGGACCAGCTGGGCGACGTGTTCCGCCACGACATCCGCGCCGCCGGCGTCTCCTTCGACAGCGCGCCGCTGTTGGGCGGAGCGCCGACCGCGCGCTGCCTGATCCTGGTCACGCCGGACGCCCAGCGCTCCATGAACACCTATCTCGGCGCCTGCGTCGAACTGGGGCCGGAGGACATCGACGAGGCGCTGATCGCCGGGTCGCAGGTGACCTACCTGGAAGGCTATCTGTGGGATCCGCCCCGCGCCAAGGAGGCCTTCCGCAAGGCGGCGGAGATCGCGCACGCCGCCGGCCGCAAGGTGTCGCTGTCGCTGTCCGACAGCTTCTGCGTCCATCGCCACCATGCCGAGTTCGTCGATCTGGTGGAGCGCCACGTCGACATCCTGTTCGCCAACGAGCACGAGATCGGCGCCCTCTACGGCACCGACAGGTTCGAGGACTCGCTGGCGGCGGTGAAGCGTCTGGGCAAGACCGCGGCGCTGACCCGCAGCGAGAAGGGCGCCGTCATCGTCTCCGGCGGCGAAGTGGTCGAGGTGGCGGCCGAGCCGGTGGAGCGGGTGGTCGACACCACCGGCGCCGGCGACCTCTATGCCGCCGGTTTCCTGTTCGGCCATACCCGCGGCCTGTCCCCGGCGGTCTGCGGCCGTCTGGGCGCCGTCGCCGCGGCGGAGATCATCAGCCATGTCGGCGCCCGGCCGGAAGTGAACCTGCGCGAGCTGGTCGCCGCCAAGGGCCTGCTGGCGTAAGCCGTCCCTGGAGCGCGATTTGCGCGTCAAATCGCGAAGACGTTGCCGGCCGCGTTGCATTCTGCAACTGCGGCCGGTTCCGTTTGGGGGTCAATTCAACTGGTCATCGATCACGGGACGTTCCGGCACCGTGGTCCTGGCGCACAGCAGCGCCATCGCCGTCCCGCTGTCGGGGGCGGCCACCGCCCAGCGCTCCGGCCGGTCCGGTCGCGGGACGGTCAGCAGCCACAGCCGGTCCTTCTCTCCGAAGCGTCCGTTGAAAAGCGTGTATTCGCGCGGCCCCTGCCGGCGCAGGTCGTTCAGCCGGGTCTGCAGTTCCACCGCTTGGCCGTTGCGTACGGCGATGGCCTCTTCAGCCTGCCGCAGTTCCGTCTCCTGGTGGCGCATGTCGCGGCGCAGCGACTCGGTGGTTTGGGTCAGCTCCGTCCGTCCCTGATGCAGCTGCGAGCGGCGGCGCTGGACGGCGGCGATCCGGTTGCCGATCCGCAGAATGGATACGGTGATCCAGCTGAGGCAGGCCATCAGGATCACCATTTCCAGCACGAGCAGCAGCGGCGTCTGCGCGCTCATTGTCCCTCCGCTCCTTCGGCACGCTCCTTGCGTGCTTGCGCCGGCGCTGCAGCAACGGGCGTGCCAAGGGCGGATGCCCGGGCATCGGGACGATGGGCCAAGCGATGGGCCCAGGAATGGGCCAGGCGATGGGGTGGTGATGGAGGCGGTGCGGACGATCCTCGACTCGGCGGTTCCGCTGGTGGCGGCTCTGGCGGTGCTGTGCCACCTGTGCTGGGTCGGCATCCGGCGCAGCTGGGACCGGGTTGCCGGGCTGGACCGACTGCGCCAGTCGGTGGTGCCCCTGAAGGAACGCCAGCGCGCGGAGACCGAGGCGCTGGCCGACCTGACCTGCCGGCTGGAGGAGGCCAAGGGCCGGCTGTCGGCCGCCGAACAGCGGGTCGCCCATCTTCAGCGCCAGATCGATGCGGTGGACAAGGAACCGCCGGTCTTCCTGCACATCCTCGGCCTGCCTGCAGGCAATCGCCGCGCCTTCCGGGCGGAGGTGCAGTACGACACCGCCGTCGCCACCGCCGCCCGCGCCGCAGGAAAGCCGGTGAACCCGGTCTGGCGTTACGACAACCGGGTGCTGGTCCATGCGCTGGACCTGCAGTCCGCCCGGCGCGAGGCGGAGCACGTCTTTCCGCACAAGGCCGGCTTCAAGGTCTTCTTCCACGCGCCGGTGCCCTGATACCTCCCTCTTGCGCCGGGATTCCAGCCCCAAAGGCCGGCTCTGCGGTCTTCCGCCACAGCGTCGGCTCGGGTAAGCTGCCGGTCCCGCCGCCCATCCTGAACATCCCGACAGATTGCCGATTCATGCAAGTCTACCTGCCGATTGCCGAGATGTCGGTCAACGCGCTGCTGGTGCTCGGCATGGGCTGGCTCGTGGGGTTCCTGTCGGGGATGTTCGGCGTCGGCGGCGGCTTCCTGATGACGCCGCTGCTGATCTTCATCGGCGTTCCCCCCGCCATCGCCGTCGGCACCCAGGCCAACCAGCTGGTCGCCGCCAGCGTGTCGGGCGTGCTGGCCCATTGGCGGCGCGGCAACGTCGACGTCAAGCTGGGGGTGGTGATGCTGGCCGGCGGCGTGGTCGGCACCGCGGTTGGGGTGTGGATCTTCGGCATCCTTCAGCGGCTGGGCCAGATCGACATCGCCATCACCCTGTCCTACGTCTTCTTCCTGGGCACCATCGGCGGGATGATGCTGGTGGAGAGCAGCCGCGCCATCCTGCGCCGCCGCGCGCCGACGGCGAAACGCGGCAAGCTGCACCGCCACATCTGGCTGCACGGCCTGCCCTTCAAGATGCGGTTCCAGCGGTCGAAGCTGTACATCTCGGCCCTGCTGCCGGCGGGGATCGGGGCGGTCGGCGGCATGCTGGTGGCGATCATGGGGATCGGCGGCGGCTTCCTGCTGGTGCCGGCGATGATCTATCTGCTGAACATGCCGGCCGGGCTGGTCGCCGGGACCTCGCTGTTCCAGATCATCTTCACCACCGCGGCGGCGACCCTGCTGCAGGCCGCCACCAACCAGACGGTGGACGCCATGCTGGCGCTACTGCTGCTGATCGGCGGCGTGATCGGCGCCCAGTTCGGAACGAAGGCGGGCAGCCGCCTGCGCGGCGAAACCGCCCGGCTGGCGCTGGCGACCATCGTTGTCGCGGTGGCGCTGAAGCTGGCCTGGGATCTGTTCTCCCGCCCCGACGATTTGTTCACCCTGACCACGGGGTTGAGATGATGGCGGGGCGGACGAAACGCAGGCTGATCCAGGCCGCCGCGGCGCTGGCCGGTCTTCTGCTGGGCGGCACGGTCGCGGCGACGGTGTGGGCGCAGCAGCTGGTCGCCGACCTGTCCAGCCACCTGATCGCCATCACCACCGGCTTCACCGGCACGGAGGTCGTGCTGTTCGGCACCACCGACGGGGCGGGTGACGTCGCCATCGTCGTCACCGGTCCGCGCGGCCCCGCCACCGTCCGCCGCAAGCAGCGGGTGGCCGGCATGTGGATGAACACCGACAGCGTGCGCTTCGAGCAGGTGCCGAGCTTCTACACGGTGGCGGTCAGCCGCCCGCTCGACCAGCTGGTCGGTCGCCCGGTTCTGGAGCGCCAACAGCTGGGATTGCCGCAGCTGCAATTGCCGGCCGACGCCAGCCTGCCGCCGGAAGAGCTTGCCGCCTACCGCAGCGCGCTGATCCGCAACAAGCAGCGCCAGGGGCTCTACGCCATTTCCATGGGGCAGGTCGCCTTTTTGGGCGAACGGCTGTTCCGCACCAACATCTATTTTCCAGCCAACGTCCCGACCGGGCTGTACAATGTCGAAGCCTTGCTGATTCGCGACGGCGACGTGGTCAGTGCCCAGACCACGCCGCTGGTGGTGTCCAAGATCGGGTTCAGCGCCGAAGTGTCGGACTTCGCCCGCAACCGCCCGGTCATCTACGGGGTGGCCGCCGTCATCGGCGCCATCGCGGCCGGCTGGGCGGCCGGCGCCGCATTCCGCCGGATCTAAGCCGAGAGGGTGATCGAGATGAGCGACGCGACCCAGTCCACGACGCCGGAAACGCCCGCCCAGCCACCGGCTCCCAAGCCGGTGCGCATCTTCCTTGTGGTGGTCGACGACAGCCCGGAGCTGAAGGTGGCGCTCCGCTATGCCTGCCTGCGCGCCCGCAAGTCGGGCGGCAAGGTGGCGCTGCTGACCGTCCTGGAAAAAGGCGAGATGCAGCACTGGCTGGCGGTGGAGAACCTGATCCGCGAGGAGCAGCGCGCCGAGGCGGAGCAGATGCTCCAGAAGCTGGCGCGCGAGGTCAACCAGCTGACCGGCACCCTGCCGGCGCTCTATGTCCGCGAAGGCAACCGCACCGAGGAGGTGCTGGCCCTGATCGGGGAGGAGCCGAGCATTTCCATCCTGGTGCTGGCCGCCGGCACCGATCCCGAAGGCCCCGGTCCGCTGATCTCCTACTACACCGGGCGCGGGCTGGGGCGGCTGCGCATCCCGCTGACCATCGTGCCCGGCGGGCTCAGCAACGAGGCGCTGGACGCGATCACGTAAGTGGGGGCACGTAAGTGGGGGCACGTAAGTAAGGATAGGGGCCACGGTCAGAGCGCGCATGCCGGATGCCGAATACCCACACAACCGGGGTCCTTGATCCGCCCGGCGTTTCGGCCCAAATTTCCCCCAATCGTTCCGCGTCCCGATCCCGGGCGCGCCGGCGGTTCCATTCCGCCGCCGATGGAGGACCAGACCATGTTCATTCAGACCGAGCAGACGCCCAACCCGGCGACTCTCAAGTTCCTGCCGGGGCGTGACGTGCTCGGACGCGGCACCGCCGACTTCACCAGCCGCGAGGACGCCGTCCGTTCGCCGCTCGCCCAGCGCCTGTTCGAGATCGACGGCGTCGTCGGCGTCTTCCTGGGCGCCGACTTCATCACCATCACCAAGACCGACGCGCGCGACTGGTTCCTGCTGAAGCCGTCGATCCTCGGCGTCATCATGGAGCATTTCACCGCCGACCGCCCGGTCCTGCTGGAAGACGGCGGCGACGGCCATGCCGCGGCGGCCAACGCTGACGACGAGGAGATCGTCGAGCAGATCAAGGAGCTGCTGGACACCCGCGTCCGCCCGTCGGTCGCCCAGGACGGCGGCGACATCACCTTCCAGGGTTTCGAGCGCGGCGTCGTCTATCTGGCGATGAAGGGAGCCTGCTCCGGCTGCCCCAGCTCGACCGCCACGCTGAAGCACGGCATCGAGAACATGCTGCGCCACTACATCCCCGAAGTGGTCGAAGTGCGCGCGGTCCAGTAATCCGCTCTCCGGTTATGCCGGTCCGCCCTTGATGCGGCGGGCCGGCATTCCCATGCTGGCACCATGATCATCTCCGCCAGCTACAAGACCGACATTCCCGCCTTCTACGGGCGCTGGTTCCTGAACCGCCTGGACGCCGGTTATTGCCGGATGGTCAATCCCTATGGCGGCCAGACCTACCGCATCGACCTGACCCGGCCCGCGGTCGACGGCTTCATCTTCTGGACCAAGAATCTCGGACCCTTCCTCGGCGCGCTCGACAGCGTGGCGGAGCGGGGCTTTCCCTTCATCGTGCAGTACAGCATCACCGGCCTGCCCACCGCGCTGGAACGCTCGGTCCCCGATTGGGAGACGGCGGTCGGCCATATGACGCGGGTGCGCGAGCGCTGGGGACCGCGGGCTGCGATCTGGCGCTACGATCCCATCGCGCTGACCGAGGCCACGCCGCCGGACTGGCACCGCGAGACCTTCGCCCGGATCTCGCGTGCGCTGCGCGGGGTGACCGACGAGGTGGTGGTGTCCTTCCTCCAGCCCTACCGCAAGACCGCCCGCAATCTCGCCGCCGCCGGCATCGGCTGGCGTGATCCGGAAGCGGAGGAGAAACGTGCGCTGCTGGCGGACTTGGCCGGCATCGCGGCGGGGGAGGGGATGGCGCTGACGCTCTGCACCCAGCCGGAACTGGTCGGTACGCCCGGCACGGCGGCCGCCCGCTGCGTCGATGCGCTGCGGCTGTCGGACGTCGCGGGAAATGCGGTGGCGGCAAGGGAAAAGGGAAACCGGCCCGGCTGCCTGTGCGCGGAGAGCCGCGACATCGGCGACTACGACAGCTGTCCGCACGGATGCGTCTACTGTTATGCGGTTGCCGACCGCGGGACGGCGCAGCGGCGGTTCGCTACGCATGACCCGGAGGGGGAGTTTCTGGTGGCGCGGCGGTCGGCCACCGCCTGAGAGTGACGGCCCCGCCCGTTCAGGCGGGGCCGCTTCCCTCACGCTACTGAACGCAGGAGATGGTCGCCGGCCAGATCGGCGATGCTGACGATGGGCAGATCGTGCTCCACGGCGAAGGCAACCAGCTCCGGCAGGCGGGCCATTGTGCCGTCGGGGTTCATCACCTCGCACAGGACACCGGCGGGCTTGCGGCCGGCCCGGAACATCAGGTCGATGGTGGCCTCGGTATGGCCGCGGCGGGCGGCGAGGCCGCCGGGATTGGCGCGGATCGGGAAGACATGGCCCGGCCGCGCCAGGTCCTCCGGCCGGCAATCTTCAGCTATGGCCGTTCGGATGGTGGTGACGCGGTCGGCGGCCGACACCCCGGTGGTGACGCCGGTTCGGGCCTCGATCGACACCGTGAAGGCAGTGCCGAAGCGAGCGCTGTTGGCCGACACCATCGGCGGAAGATCGAGCCTTTCCAGTCGTTCTTCCGGCAGGATCAGGCAGACGATTCCGCTGCAGGTCCGGATCAGGAAGGCCATCTGGTCGATGGTGATGGCATCGGCCGGGTAGATGATGTCGCCTTCGTTCTCGCGGTCGTCATCGTCGACGACGATGACTCCGCCGCCCTTGCGGATGCGCTCGACTGCGAGGGCGATCCGCTCTTCCGGCGTACCGAAACGGGAAAGAAGGCCATCATGGGTCTGGGGCTGATTCATGGTTCTCACTCCAAAGATTGGGCGAGCCTGAATCAGGGCGCAAAAGAGATCCTCCGGCATCGGGAAGCAATGCATCCACGGTGTCGGCGCAAGCCATCGCCGGCACCCCGGCCCAGGCTTTACGCCCGGCATGGGTGGCTGCGTAGCCAGCTCATTCTCTTCCATCCGGACTGTAACCGTCGGCCCCGGCCTTGCACCGGGTCTGCTGTCCCCGTGGCGGGTGCCACGGGCGCTCGCGGGCTCCCCTTCAATTGAAGGGATACCGCCGGTCGGGAGTTTCACCCTGCCCTGAGAACAAGCATATGTCGCCGCCCGTTTGCGGACGGCGGCCTCAGCTTCGTGGGCGGAGTGGTGTCTGTCAAGGGTGCGGGTGACGGGTGCGCACAGGCTTTACGGACAAACCTTCCGCACCGTCTCAACCAGCTTTTCCGGGTTGAACGGCTTCACCAGCCAGCCGGTGGCGCCGGCTTCGCGGCCGGCGGACTTCTTGGCGGGGTCGGCTTCGGTGGTCAGCAGCAGGACCGGGGTGGCACGGTTGAGGGCCGAGGCGCGGATGGCGCGGGTCAGCGCCAGCCCGTCCAGGCCCGGCATGTTCAGGTCGGTGATGATGCAGTCGAACTTGCGCTGGTTGACGAGCGCGAGGCCGGCATTGCCGTCCGACGCCTCCGCCACCTCATAGCCGGCGCCTTTCAGCGTGAAACCGACCATGTCGCGGATGGTCTTGGAATCGTCGACGGTCAGAACGCTTTTGGGCATGAACGCGGCTCCGCTTATACGGCCGAAAGAATTAAGGGGAAAGCCCTAGGCAATTTCCCGTCCACCGTCAACCGCTGGCATCCCCTATCCCGGCAACAAAAAGCCCCCGGCCCGGCGGCTGAACCGCTGAACCGGAGGCTTTGCCGAGGCTATATTGTTACGCCTTCGTATCGACGTGCTGGCCGCCGGCGTCACCGCCCTTGGCGACGCCGACCATCGCTTCGCGCAGCAGGCGGCCGTGGATGGTGTAGCCGGGCTGAAGGACCTGGACGACGGTGCCGGCGGCCTTGCCGGTGTTCTCGATCTCGAACATCACCTGATGGAAGTTCGGGTCGAACGGCTCGCCGGCCGGGTCCAGCTTCTTGATGCCGGCGCGGTCGAAGGCGGCGAACAGCTGGCGTTCGGTCGCCTCGACGCCGACGGCGAGGCCCTTCAGCATCTCGTCCTGCTCGCGGCCCTCGGCCGGGACGGCGTCCAGCGCGCGGCGCAGGTTGTCAGCGACCGACACCAGTTCCTTGGCGAAGCTGGACACGGCGAACTTGCTGGCGTCCTCGCGGTCGCGCTGGGCACGGCGGCGGGTGTTCTCCGTCTCCGCCATGGCGCGCAGAAGCTGGGCCTTCAGGCTGGCGACCTCGGCTTCCAGCTTGGCGACGCGGTCCTCGGGCGAGCCGGGTTCCGCAGCGTTGGC
>PJUA01000758.1_pt1 | contig 11826 bp, 12 predicted proteins | sample 1512151 | NCBI WGS metagenome assembly PJUA01 (sample SAMN08177678, study PRJNA422409) | Soil metagenome, whole genome shotgun sequencing project. | isolation source: Soil enriched on filter paper: beechwood xylan treatment | place: USA: Madison | collected 2015-01-15
GCTGCGTCAGGTGATCGCCACCAAATCGCAGCCGGCCTTCGAATTCGCCTCCCGCGCCTTCAACACGCTGGAGCCGTCGGTCCGCCGTCAGGTGGCGGAAACCGCGGACGAGGCGGCGCACCATGCGGTCGAACTGCGCGGCCGGGTCGGCGGCTTCCTGTCCACCGCCCCGAAGAAGCCGGTTCCGCAAGGCCCGGTGGTCGGCCAGCAGCCGAATTTCATCACCGCGTTGAACCTGCGCTCCCGCCGCCGGCCCAACCAGCCGTCCTAAGCAGATTCAGCCTTCCTCCGGCGACAACGTGTCCAGCAGCGCGCAGTCCCAATAGGGGCGCGGGCCGAATCGCTGGACCAGGAAATCCACGAAAACCCGCACCTTCGGTGACAGGTGGCGGTTCTGCGGATAGACCGCGTTGACCGCCAGTTCCGAGGGGATGTGGCGGTACAGGACGCTGACCAGCTCGCCGCGCGCCAGCGCCTGACCGCACAGGAAGGTCGGCGACATGATGAAGCCGACGCCGGCCACCGCCGCTTCGCGCAGCAGGTCGCCGTTGTTGCTGCGGATCGGCCCAGAGACCCGGACGTTGCGGGGCTCGCCATCGACGGTGAAGGGCCAGAGGTCCGGCGTCGGCACGTTGGTGTAGATCAGGCAGTTGTGGTTGGCCAGATCGTCCGGCGTTTCCGGCACGCCATGTTTCTGCAGATAGGCCGGGCTGGCGCACAGAGCCATCCGCGCCGGGGCCAGCCGCCGGGCGATCAGCGAACTGTCGCGCAGCTTGCCGATGCGAACCGCCAGATCATAGCCCTCGTCGACCAAATCGACCGTGCGGTCGTTCAGGTCCATGTCGATCTCGATGGCCGGATAACGCTCCAGGAACTCCGCCACCGCCGGGGCCAGATGCAGGATGCCGAAGCTGACCGGCGCGTTCAGCCGCAGCCGGCCGCGCGGGGCGGCATGCAGGTCGGCGACCGCCTGCTCCGCCTCCTCCAGATCGGCCAGGATGCGGGTGCAGCGCTCGTAATAGGCCTGCCCCACCTCGGTCAGGCTGAGCTTGCGGGTGGTGCGGTTCAGCAGCCGCGCGCCGAGCCGGTTCTCCAACTCGCCGATGCGGCGGGAGACCACCGACTTCGACAGGTTGAGCCGGTCGGCGGCGGCGGTGAAGCTCTTGGTGTCCACCACCTTGATGAAGGCGAGCATGTCGTCGAGGCGATCCATGGCATTGTTGTACACCCGGAAACAATTAGGTGCCAAGATCCGGCAATACCGGAAAGGCCGTTGCGCCCTATGTTTGGTGTCACCCCGCGGCCATGACCGGCTGCGGCGGCCCGATGACGCAACGAAACAGGGAGTGACGGCGATGGCGAAGGTTCTGGTCCTCTATTACAGCAGCTGGGGTCATGTGTCGGAGATGGCGCAGGCGGTGGCCGAGGGCGCCCGCTCCGTCGCCGGGACCGAGGTGACGGTGAAGCGCGTGCCGGAACTCGTGCCGGAGGCCGTCCGCCAGTCCGCCCATTACAAGGACGAGAGCAACATCCCCGTTGCCACGGTGGACGAGCTGGCCCAGTACGACGCGATCGTCATCGGCACACCGACCCGCTATGGCAACATGGCCTCGCAGATGAAGAACTTCCTCGACCAGACCGGCGGGCTGTGGGCCAAGGGCGCCCTGGTTGGCAAGGTCGGCGCGGCCTTCACCTCCACCGCAACCCAGCATGGCGGGCAGGAGAGCACGATCCTCAGCACCCACACCGTGCTTCTGCATCTGGGCTTGGTGATCGTCGGTCTGCCTTATTCCTTCCAGGGCCAGATGGGCGTTTCGGAAGTGATGGGCAACTCGCCCTATGGCGCCAGCACCATCGCCGGCGGCGACGGCTCCCGCCGGCCGAGCGCGGTCGAGTTGGACGGCGCCCGCTATCAGGGCCGCCATGTCGCCGAGATCGCGACCAAGCTGCACGGTTGATGACTCGTCGCAAACGCTGAAGAAGAGGAGGGAGCCGTGGGCCTGCTGATCGACGGACAGTGGCACGACCAGTGGTACGACACCAAGAAGACCGGCGGCGCGTTCGTCCGGACGGAGGCGCAGTTCCGCGACGGGGTGTCGGCCGACGGCTCCACCCCCTACCCGGCGGAGGCCGGGCGCTATCACCTGATGGTGTCGCTGGCTTGCCCCTGGGCGCACCGCACGCTGATCTTCCGCAAGCTGAAACGGCTGGACGGGGTGATCGGCGTCAGCGTCGTCGATCCGCTGATGCTGTCGGACGGCTGGACCTTCGCCGAACCGGAACCCGTCACTGGCGCCCGCCGGCTGTACGAGGTCTATCTGAAGGCCAGCCCCGGCTACAGCGGCCGGGTGACCGTTCCGGTGCTGTGGGACAAGAAGACCGGCAGCATCGTGAACAACGAGTCGGCGGAGATCATCCGCATGCTCAACCGCGAATTCGACGCCTTCACCGACGTGCGCACCGACTTCTGCCCGCCGGAACTGGTGGAGGAGATCGACCGCGTCAACGCCTTCGTCTATGACGCCGTCAACAACGGCGTCTACAAGGCCGGCTTCGCCACCTCCCAGGACAAGTACGAGGCCGCCTTCGACGCGCTGTTCGCCGCGCTGGACGGCATCGACGCCAAGCTGGCGACCCAGCGCTGGCTGGCCGGCAACCGCCTGACCGAGGCGGATTGGCGCCTGTTCACCACGCTGGTGCGCTTCGACGCCGTCTATGTCGGGCATTTCAAGTGCAACAAGCGGCGGATCGCCGACTATCCGCACCTGTCGGGCTATCTGCGCGACCTCTATCAGGTGCCGGGCGTGGCGGAGACGGTGAATTTCGACCACATCAAGCGCCACTACTACGGCAGCCACGCCACCATCAACCCGACCGGCATCGTGCCGAAGGGGCCGGAGCTGGACCTCGACGCCCCGCACGGCCGCGGTGACCTTGGGCCGGATCCTCTGGAATCGTAACGGATCGCTTCCCCGGCGGTTGTCGATAAGAGAACGACAACCGTATGAAGGGGATACGTCCGATGCGTACAGTCATCCTGGCGGCCGCGGCCGTCCTGGCCCTCTCGTCACCGGCGCTGGCCCAGAGCGGCCAATCCCAGAATGGGCAATCGCAGAATGGATGGGGCGGGGCACTCGACCAGCTGAACCGTGCGGTCAACCCCAACGCCTACCCGCAGGACCGCAACGACCGCGCCGCGGAAGACCGCGACCTGAACCGCGACGGCCGCCGCTACGAAGGCTCCTCCGGCAATCGCCGCGGCAATGCCTACAGCGACTATTCCGACCGCGACCTGCGCAACCAGTATGAGCGGCTGAGCGAGGAGCAGCGCCAGATCCGGCAGAACCGCCGCGCCATCGAAGACGAGATGGACCGCCGCGGCATCAGCCGCTGAGCAGAGACTGCCGTCAGGGCTTGTAGCAGCGGGCCATGTCTTCCGGGTTGCCCATCGCCTCGCACTGGAAGCCGTTGGAGAATTTGAAGCGCAGCGGGCCGGTCTTGCGGACGCTGACCACCGGCTTCTTGCCCGCATCCTGGAATTCCACCCAGGCGGAGCTGTCGAAGCGGGTCTGCAGCCCATTGCTCAGCTGCACGCGGCCCTGACGGTCCTTGATGACCTGGATCCCGGTGTTGAACAGCAGATTCGGTCCGTCGGGCTTCGCCGACAGGCCGTTGGTGCAGTTCACCCCCTCCGGCTTGACCGCGACGCATTCGAAGGGATGCGGCTGGCCGGCGGTGAGGACCATGGCATAGACGGCGATTTCCAGGACATTCATCGGCATGGGCGTGCACCAGCGGGAAGGCGGCGGATCCTGTCCGTCTTACCGACCATCTGGTTACGAAAGAGATAATGTCGCGCCCGCGGTTGAATCTTGCGCATGATGCTCCGGCGGAGCGTTCTGCCGCAAGTCCACGCCGACCGGCGCCTGGACTTGCGCGCCCGGGACCGGTAGAAGCGGTGGCAAAGGCAAATTGCTTGTTCAGCCACAGGGGGCGGGCGCAAACCCATGACGTTCCAACAGCGTTTGATCCTGCTGGTCACCGGTCTGGTGCTGCTGGCGATCGCGGCGGTCACCACGACGATGGCCTGGACGACGCGCGCCGCCCTGACCGAGCGGATCGAGGCGGAGGCGCGGCTGACCGCCGGGCTGCTCGCGCGCGGGGCCGCCCAGGCCCGCGACATCCCGCAGGAGGTCGACGCCCTGCTGTCTGAACGGCTGCTGTCGGAAGCGACGCTGACCGCCCATCTGGTGGCGCTGGCGGAAGCGGCGAAGCAGTCGCCGCGCGCCATCAACGACCGGCTGAAGCAGATCGCCGAAGCCGGCGGCCCGGACGAAATGTGGATCACCGACAACCGCGGCCGGGCCTATCTGCACAACCTCGCCGGTCCCGACCCGGTCTTCGGCCAGGATGCCAAGGGCGGGCCGCGCCATGGCGCTTATACCGGCCTGCTGAACCGCTCCCCCGCGTCGGTGGTTTCCGAACCGGCGATGGAGAACGGCCGGCTGATGAAGTTCGCCGGCGTGACCGGCGTCGACAAGCCGCGCATCGTCCAGGTCGGCACCGACGTGCGGCGCCTCGCCGACATCGTGCGCAATTCCGGCACCGACGGCCTGATCGACGGGCTGCTCGCCACGCGCGCGGTGGAGGGGGCATGGCTGCTCGACCGCGACGGGCGGGTGCTGGCCCGTGGGGCGGTGATGGGTGACGGGGCCGGCGGTCCGCTGTCGGACGCCGACATCGCGGCGGCGAAGGCGGTGGTGCCGGGCGGCGACGTGGCGATCCGCGTGTCGGGCAACAGCATGCTGGCGCTGGCGCCGATCCGTTACGCCGGCCCCACCACCGCCGCGGGTTCGGCGGCGGGCGTGCCGACGGTCGCCGTGGTGCGGGTTCCCTATACGGAGCCGGGGGCGATGCTGAGCCGCCAGCTGAAGATCGGCGGTCTGGTCGGTGTCCTCGTGCTGGCGCTGGGCGTCTATGCCTGCGTGCGCTTCGCCCGCGACCAGATGGCGCCGGTGGAGCGGCTGAGCGAGGCGGTCAAGGCGGTGGAGGCCGGCCGCTTCAACCCCTTCACCCTGAACGAGGCGGCCGACCGCGACGACGAGTTCGGCCGGCTGTCGCGCGTCTTCCGCCGCATGGCGATGGAGGCGAGCGCACGCGAGGAGACTCTCGACGCCCAGCTGGTCATGCGCGGGGCGGAGCTGGAGACCAAGACGGAGAAGCTTGCCGCCGCCGAACAGCTGATCGAGGAGGAGCAGCGCGCCGCCCGCGACGTGCAGTCCAACCTGCTGCCCCGCCAGCTGCCGGTCGGCCGCGACAGCCAGTTCTACGCCATGCTGCTGCCCGGCCACACGGTCAGCGGCGACTTCTATGACGTGATCGAGCTGGACGAGCGCTACAGCCTGCTGGTCACCGCCGGCGTGTCGGGCGGCGGCGTGCCGGCGGCCTTCCTGATGCTGATGGTGCGCGGCGCCATCCGCGAAGCGGCCCGTCCCGGCGTCGGCCCGGCGGCGATCCTGACCCTTGCGAACGAGCGGCTGTGCGGCGAAAGCCCCTTCAACGGCTTCGCTTCCGTCTTCGTCGCCGTCTATGACCGTGTCGCCGGCACGCTGGTCCATGCCGCCGCCGGTCATCGCGGCGCCTGCCGCATCACCGCCGACGGCGGGGTGGAGTTCCTGACCGCCACCGGCGGCCCGGCGCTGGGCGTCCGCCGCGGCGCGCCCTATGCCGAAGCTGTGGTGACGCTGAACCAGGACGAGACGCTGTTCCTGTGCACCGACGGCGTGCTGCGCTCCGTCGACGGCCAGCGCGAGCCCTTCGGCGAGGAGCGCCTCGCCGCCGCCCTGGCCCACAGCCGCGGCATGTCCGCCCGCGACCGCACCGAACTGGTGCTGCGCAGCGTGCAGTCCCATGTGGGAGCGGACGGCCTGATCGCCGGCGATCTGGTCTGCCTTGTCATGCGCCGCCTGCTGCCGGTGACGGAGACGGCGGAGGCGGTTTGAGGTCGCAGCGTTAGACCCCCACCCCAACCCTCCCCCGCCCAGCGGGGGAGGGTTGGGGTGGGGGCATCCGAAGTCCGCACTTAACCACCCCTACCGCTTCTCCCGCGCCCGCGCCGCCGTCTCCCGCTCCAGCCTCTCGCGCAGGAAGGCCAGCACCGCGGCCTCTTCACCACTCAGCCCCGCCAGTTCGTTGCGCAGCTCGGCCTCGACCTCGCGCTTCAGCGACTCCAGCAGGTCGCCCTCCAGATAGGCGTCCAGCACCTCGGGGTGGACGTAGCTCTTGCGACAGACGCTGGGAGTGTTGCCCAGGCGGGTGGCGACCTGCTCGATGGCGCGGGTGACGTTGCGCTTGGCGGCGCTGGCGCTGTCGAAGCTCTCGAACTCGCGCAGAGCCATGGCGGCCAGCACCGTGCCGGCCCAGGTGCGGAAGTCCTTGGCGGTGAAATCGGCGCCGGTCGCCTCGCGCAGATAGGCGTTGACGTCGCCGGAGGTCACGGCGTGGCGCTGCCCGTCGCGGTCGAGATACTGGAACAGCTCGTCGCCCGGCACGTCGCGGCAGGCACCGACGACGCGGGCCAGCCGGCGGTCGCGCAGCGAGACGTTCCATTCCTTGCCCGACTTGCCCTTGAAGGAGAAGCGGACCTCCGACCCCTCGATCTCGGTGTGGCCGTCGCGCAGCGTGGTCAGGCCATAGCTCTTGTTCTCGCGGGCATAGCTCTCGTTGCCGACGCGGATCAGCGTGGTTTCCAGCAGGCGGACCACGGCGGCCAGCACCTTCTCCCGTGGCAGGCCGCGATTGCCGAGGTCGGCGTTCACCCGCTCGCGCAGATGCGGCAGGGCGCGGCAGAAATCCAGCATGCGGCCGAACTTTGTGCCCTCGCGCAGTTCGGTCCAGCGACGGTGGTAGCGGTACTGCTTGCGCCCCTTGGCGTCGCGGCCGGTCGCCTGCAGATGGCCGTCGGGATCGGGGCAGATCCAGACGTCGCGGTAGGCTGGCGGGATCGCCAGCTTTCGGATGCGCGCCAGCGTGTCCTCCTCCGTCACCTGCGCCCCGTCGGGCCACAGGAAGCGGAAGCCCTTGCCGTAGCGCCGCCGCCGGATGCCGGGCATCTCGTCGGAGCTGTAGGTCAACCCGGCGCAGGCGGCTTCCTGCTCGGGCGAGGGGGTATCCGCATCGGATGGGGCCAAATCGGGCGGGGGGAGGGTGCTGTCCATACGGCCAACAACGGCCGGCAAGGGGATTGGTTGCCGCCATCCCCTTTGGAGAGGGTTTCTTCGCAGTTGCAAAAACCCTATCCTGGCACCGCCGAACCCCGTCCAGAACCCCGAATGGAGCGCTTGAGCATGGACCGCAAGCCGGACGAAACGACGCTGACCGCCCATCTGCCGAACCTGGAAATCCAAATCCGCCACCGCGAGGCCGGCGACGACGGCGCTGAGGTGATCGCCATCCAGTTCCGCGCCACCCCGTCCTTCGACGCCGTCGCCAAGCTGCTGGCCCCCAGCCTGATGACTCCGCTGCTGCTGGCCGGCCCCGTCGGCGGCAAGCCGGGCGCCAACCCGATGGCGGCCGGCATGGCCGAGCTGTGGATGGCGCCGATGCGTCTGTGGGGCGAGATGGTGCGGCAGGCCTGGGCGCCCTGGCTCCAGATGGGACAGCGCCGTTAAGTCACGGCCACTTCACCTCGGGCGGCAGGCTCATCAGGATCGCCTCGGTGTTGCCGCCGGTCTTCAGGCCGAAGGTGGTGCCGCGGTCGTAGAGCAGGTTGAACTCCACATACCGGCCGCGGCGGACCAACTGGTGCTCGCGCTGCTCGGCGGTCCAGGGGCGGTTCATGTGCCGGCGGACCAGGGCGACGTAGGTGTCGAGGAAGGCGGTGCCGACGTCGCGGGTGAAGGCGAAGTCGGCCTCCCAGTCGCCCGACTCGAGATTGTCGAAGAAGATGCCGCCGACGCCGCGCGCCTCGTCGCGGTGCGGCAGGTAGAAATAGCGGTCGCACCACTCCTTGTAGCGCGGATAATAGTCCGGGTCGTGGCGGTCGCAGGCGGCGCGCAGGCCGGCGTGGAAGTCGGCGGTATCCCGGTCGTCCGGGATCATCGGTGTCAGGTCGGCGCCGCCGCCGAACCAGCCCTTGGTCGTCACAATGTGGCGGGTGTTCATGTGCGTCGCCGGCACCAGCGGCGAGCGCATGTGCGCCACCAGACTGATCCCCGACGCCCAGAACGCGCCGGTCTCGGCGGCTCCGGGGATGTTGGCGCGGAATTCCGGGCTGAAGGTGCCGTGGACGGTCGAGATGTTGACCCCGACCTTCTCGAACACCCGGCCCTTCATCACCGACATGGTGCCGCCGCCGCCCTCGCCGCCGCCATGATCCGGGCGAGCCCAGCTCTTGCGCTCGAACCGGCCGGGGGGCAGGTCGGCGTGGGTGCCGGTCAGCTCGTCCTCCAGCGTCTCGAAGGCGGCGCAGATGCGGTCGCGCAGCTCCTGGAACCAGGCGGCGGCGCGGGCCTTGCGGTCTTCGACGGTGCTGGGGTCGGCTGACGTGGCGGCAGTCATGGCGTTTCCGGCTGTGCAGAGAGGGGCTGGAGACCTGCGGCGGCAGTCTGCCGCAAGGCCTCACCCAACACCATCGCGGCGCTGACCGCAACGTTCAAGGAGCGGGCGGGCGGCACCATCGGGATCACCAGCCGGGCGTCGGCGGCGTCATGCACCTCGTCGGGCACCCCGGCGCTCTCACGGCCGACCAGGATGCGGTCGCCGGGGGCGAAGCGGAAGTCGGTGTAGGGAATCGCCGCCCGCGTGGTCAGCAGCACCAGCCGCCCGGCCTGCGGCGCCGCGCGGTATGCGGACCAGGAGCTGTGCCGTACCCAGTTCAGGTGGTCCAGATAGTCCATCCCGGCGCGCCGCAACCGGCGGTCATCCAGCACGAAGCCGCAGGGTTCGATCAGGTCGAGCGCGACGCCGAGCCCCGCCGCGAGTCGCATCAGGGTCCCCGCATTCTGCGGAATGTCGGGTTCGAACAGCACAAGGCGCAACGCGGGCCTTGCTTCGAAGTGTTTGTTTTGCATACAAATGTTCTTGCCCTTCGCACACGCGACAAATTGTCCCCCGGCCAAGGACTTTTCAAGATGTCGACGCGACGGTATACCGCAGGTCTGAATCCGGAGATACCCACTCCGGAAGGACGCGGCATGCCTGAGGGTTTTCCTTCCGGCGGGCGGGCAAGCCGCGTCTTGCAGTATTACGGTCCATCGGTCGTCCGGCGCGGGCAAAGGGCGTCGGGCATGCCTTGAGGAGAAACAGGCTTATGGCTCAGACCACGCATCCGCCCGGGACGGGTGGCCACGCGGCCTCCGGCGGCGAGGGGGGTTCCCGCCGCGATTTTCTGTATCTTGCCACCGGTGCGGTCGGCGTCGTCGGGGCGGCCTCGGCGGCTTGGCCCTTCATCGACAGCCTGAACCCGGCGGCCGACACCCTGGCGCTCGCCTCCATTGACGTCGATCTGGCCCCCGTGGCCGTCGGCCAGGCGATCACGGTCACCTGGCGCGGAAAGCCTGTCTTTGTCCGCCACCGCACCGCCGAAGAGATCGAGTCCGCCAAGACGGTCAATCTGGGCGACCTGCGCGATCCGGTTGCCGACGATGCCCGCGTGAAGAAGCCGGAATGGCTGATCGTCATCGGCATCTGCACGCATCTGGGCTGTGTGCCGCTCGGGCAGAAGGTCACCGATCCGCGCGGCGACTATGGCGGGTGGTTCTGCCCCTGCCACGGCTCGCACTACGACACCGCTGGGCGCATCCGCAAGGGCCCGGCCCCCGCCAACCTTGTCCTTCCGACGTACGCCTTCACCGGCGATACCAAGATCCGGCTCGGTTAAGCGGCCCAACGGTTCTGGAGACCCCGAGATGGCTCAGGTTCAAGCCACCAAGTTCAAGAATCCGGTCGTGAACTGGATCGACAGCCGCCTGCCGATCTTCACGATGCTGGATCACGAGTACAACCACTACCCGATGCCGCGGAACGTCAACTATCTGTGGGCGTTCGGTGCCATTGCCGGCATCATGCTGGTCATCATGATCGCCACGGGCCTGTTCCTGGCGATGCAGTACTCGTCGCACACCTCGCTGGCCTTCAATTCGGTCGAGCGCATCATGCGCGACGTGAATTACGGCTGGCTGCTGCGCTATGTGCACGCCAACGGCGCGTCGATGTTCTTCATCGCCGTTTACATCCACATGTTCCGCGGCATGTATTACGGCTCCTACAAGGCGCCGCGCGAGATCCTGTGGATCCTGGGCGTCATCATCTTCCTCGTCATGATGGGCACCGCCTTCATGGGCTATGTGCTGCCCTGGGGCCAGATGAGCTTCTGGGGCGCCACCGTCATCACGAACCTGTTCTCGGCCTTCCCGATCGTCGGCGATCCCATCGTCACGCTGCTGTGGGGCGGTTTCTCGGTCGACAACCCGACGCTGAACCGCTTCTTCGCGCTGCATTTCCTGCTGCCCTTCGTCCTGCTGGGTCTGGTGATCCTGCACACGGCGGCGCTGCATGTCTGCGGTTCGAACAACCCGCTCGGCATCGAGCCCAAGGGTCCGCAGGACACCGTTCCGTTCAACCCCTACGTGACGGTCAAGGACGGCTTCGCCGTGGTGATCTTCCTGATCATCTACGCGGTGTTCGTGTTCTTCATGCCGAACTACATGGGCCATCCGGACAACTACATTCCGGCCAACCCGCTGGTGACCCCGGCGCACATCGTTCCGGAATGGTACTTCCTGCCCTTCTACGCCATGCTGCGCGCGATCCCGGACAAGCTGGGCGGCGTGCTGGCGATGTTCGGCTCGATCGCGCTGCTGGTCTTCCTGCCGTGGCTCGACCGCTCCAAGATCCGCAGCTGCAAGTTCCGCCCGGTCTACCGCCAGTTCTTCTGGATCCTGGCGATCGACGCCCTGATCCTGGGCTATGCCGGTTCCCAGCCGGCTGAGGGCTCCTGGCTGCTGATCGCGCGTATCGGCACCGCCTACTACTTCTTCCACTTCCTGATCCTGCTGCCGTTGCTGGGCAAGCTGGAGCGCACGCCTCCGCTTCCCACCAGCATCTCCGAGTCCGTTCTGAAGGGCGGTGGTGGCATCGCCGCCGGCGCCCATGCCAAGCCGATGGAGAAGGCCTGATGCGCGCGTTGAAGACTGCAATCCTTTCGGCGGCGCTGGCGCTCGGCATCGCCGGGGCCGCGCAGGCCTCCGAAGGCGTGCACATCCCCAAGCAGAGCTGGCCGCATTCCGGCATCTTCGGCACCATCGACAAGGCGTCGGCGCAGCGCGGCTTCCAGATCTACAAGGAAGTTTGCTCGGCCTGCCATTCGATGCATCTGGTGCCGATCCGCACGCTGGCCGGCATCGGCTTCAAGGAAGACGAGCTGAAGGCGCTCGCCGCCGGCTATGAGGTGCAGGCCGGCCCGAACGACGCGGGCGAGATGTTCATGCGTCCGGGCGTCCCGGCCGACCGCTTCCCGTCGCCGTTCCCCAACGATCAGGCCGCCCGCGTGGCGAACAACGGCGCGCTGCCGCCGGACCTGTCGCTGATGGCCAAGGCCCGCGTCGGTGGCGAGGATTACATCTACGCCTTCCTGACCGGCTTCGAGGAGCCGCCGCCCGACGTCCACATCATGGACGGCATGAACTACAACAAGGTGTTCCCCGGCCATCAGGTCGGCATGCCGAACATCCTGCAGCCCGACGGCGTCGCCTTCGCCGACGGCACCAAGGCGACGGTGGAGCAGCAGGCGCACGACGTGGCGACCTTCCTGACCTTCGTCGCGGA
>PJUA01000759.1_pt1 | contig 11788 bp, 9 predicted proteins | sample 1512151 | NCBI WGS metagenome assembly PJUA01 (sample SAMN08177678, study PRJNA422409) | Soil metagenome, whole genome shotgun sequencing project. | isolation source: Soil enriched on filter paper: beechwood xylan treatment | place: USA: Madison | collected 2015-01-15
CCCCGCGCACGTGGCGCTGTGGCGCGAGGTGGTCGCGCTCGTCGAGTCGTGCGGGCCGGTCGCGGTGCACGCGCACAAGACGACCGTGACGTTCGCGGGGACGCGCCGCGGGTTCGCGGGCGCCCGCCCCACGCGGCACGGCGTCGACGGGTTCCTCGACCTGCAGCGCCCGCTCGGTCCGGACCGACGGATCCGCCGGGTGACGCCGTACACGCGGCGGCTGTTCGTGCACCACTTCCGCGTGACGTCCGCGGGCGACCTGGACGCCGAGTTCGCGGGGTGGGTCCGCGAGGCGTACGCGGTCGGGCAGGGCGCCCACCTGGCCTGAGCACCGGGCGGTCGGGATGCCCGTCCCCGGCGCGTCAGGTGCGCGGTCCGTCTGGTGCGCGGCGCGTCGGGTGCGGGCCGCGTCAGGTGCGCGGCGCGTACATGATCACCGCGACGCCCAGCAGGCACAGCGCGGCGCCGAGGACGTCCCACCGGTCCGGCTGGAACTTGTCGACGACCATCCCCCACGCGAGCGAGCCGGCGACGAACACCCCGCCGTACGCGGCGAGGATCCGCCCGAAGCTCGCGTCGGGCTGCAGGGTCGCGACGAACCCGTAGGCGCCGAGCGCCAGCACGCCCGCGCCGATCCACAGCACCCCGCGGTGCTCGCGCACGCCCTGCCAGACCAGCCACGCTCCGCCGATCTCCGCGACGGCGGCGAGCGCGAACAGGGCGACGGAGCGCAGCACGGTCATGGGGGCAGTGTGCCGGGTCGCCGCCGGGCGCCGGGGTCGGGCCCGCGGGGTACGCGGGCGGTCCGTCACCCCGCGTCGGTCGCGGCGTCGCGCGAGGCCGCCGCCGCGCGCTCGGCGAGCAGGCGACGTTCGCGCGGGGTCGGGGCGAGCGCGGCGGCACGTTCGAGCTCGTCGGCGGCCTCGTCCCGGCGCCCGAGCCGGAGCAGGACGTCCGCGCGGACGGCCCCGAGCAGGTGGTACCGGGCGAGGCGCGGGTCGTCGCGGACGGCGTCGACGGCCACCAGCGCCGCCTCGGGCCCGTCGGCGTGCAGCACCGCGACGGCCCGGTTGAGGTCCACGACGGGCGACGGCGCGAGCTGCGCGAGGGCGTCGTACAGGGCGACGACGGCCTCCCAGTCGGTGTCCTCGAACCGCGCGGCCCGGCTGTGGCACGCGGCGATCGCGGCCTGCACCGTGTACGGGCCGAGCGGGCGGCCGAGCGTGGTCGCGGTGTCCAGGGCGGCCAGGCCGTGCATGACGAGCGTGCGGTCCCACCGGCTGCGGTCCTGGTCGGACAGCAGGACGGGCTCGCCGGCGGCGTCGGTGCGGGCGTCGAACCGCGACGCCTGGAGCTCCATGAGGGCGACGAGTCCGTGCACCTCGGGCTCGCGCGGCAGCAGTCCCGTCAGGACGCGGCCCAGGCGCATCGCCTCTCCCGCGAGGTCGCGGCGCACCCAGTCGTCGCCGCTGGTCGCGGCGTGCCCCTCGGTGAACACGACGTAGACGACCTCCAGCACGGACGCGAGCCGTGCGGGGATCTCGTCGGCCTGCGGCACCTCGAACGGGACGTGCGCCTCGGCGAGCGTGCGCTTCGCACGCGAGATCCGCTGCCCGACCGTCGGCGACGGTACGAGGAACGCGCGCGCGATCTCGTCGGTCGTCAGGCCGCAGAACAGGCGCAGGGTCAGCGCGACGCGCGACTCGCGCGGCAGCACCGGGTGGCACGTGAGGAACACGAGGGACAGCAGGTCGTCCCCGACGGGGTCGTCGACCACGGCGTCCGCGGGCGGGGCGTCGGCCGTGCCCGCCGCGGCGACCACATACTTCACGTCCCGGTTCCGCTCACGCCGGATCCGGTCGACCGCGCGGTTCCGGGCCGTCTGCTGCAGCCACGCACCGGGCCGGTCGGGGACGCCGTCGCGCGGCCACTGCTCGAGCGCCGCGACGAACGCGTCCTGCGCGAGCTCCTCCGCGAGCCCGACGTCGCGGACCAGCCGGGTGAGCGAGGCGACGAGGCGCGGCTGCTCGATGCGCCAGACGGCCTCGACGGTCCGCCGTGCGTCCGTCACGACCGGTGCCCCGTCCGCCTCGCTCCCCGGCTGCGCGTCACGCCCCGTGCTGCGCGCGGATCTGCTCGGCGAGCTTCTCCTCCGCCGCGGCGACCTCCGGCGTGTACGCGTCGCCGAAGTCCTCGACGGTCGCGATCGGCCGGATCTCCAGCACAGAGTGCAGGCCCATCGTCGCGGGGCACCGCTTGGCCCACTCGACGGCCTCCTCGAGCGAGGAGACGTCCCAGATCCAGTACCCGGCGATGAGCTCCTTCGCCTCCGCGAACGGCCCGTCGACGACCGTCGTCGTGCCGCCCTCGAACACGACGCGCGCGCCCTTCGCGCTCGGCAGCAGGCCCTCGCCGCCGAGCATGATGCCGGCCTGGACGAGCTGCTCGTTGTACCGGCCCATCTCCTCGAACATCTCGGCGGTCGGGGCGACCTTGTCCTCGTCGGCGCCGTTGCCCTCGATCATGACCAGGACCTTCATGGTGCTCTCCTTCGGGTGCGGACCGCCTCGACGCTAGTGCCGGGGTCGGTGTCTCACCAGGTCGTCGAACGGCGCCGCGGTCCTTCGACACGCCTCCGCAGATTTCTTCGGGCGGGCGACGACCTAGGCTCGTGCGGTGCCGCCGACCACGCCCCCGACCACGCCGCCGACCGTGCCGCCGACCCTGCCGCCGACCATCGAGACCCGCACCGCCGCCGACATCACCGCCGCCGAGCTGTACCCGCTGCTCGCGCTGCGCGTCGACGTGTTCGTCGTCGAGCAGGCGTGCCCGTACCCGGAGCTCGACGGCCGCGACCTGCTCGACGACACCCTGCAGGTCTGGGCCCACGACGACGGCGAGCTGCTCGGCACCATCCGGGTCCTCGGCGTGCACGGCACGGAGCCCGCGATCGGGCGGGTCGCGACCACGCCGGCCGCCCGGGGCCGGGGCGTCGCCGGGGCGCTGATCGAGCACGGCATCACGCTGTGCCGGGCGGACGCGACCATCCACCTGCACGCCCAGGCGCACCTGGAGCAGTGGTACGCGCGGTTCGGCTTCGTCCGCGCGGGCGACGACTACGACGAGGACGGCATCCCGCACGTCCCGATGGTCCGCACCCCGCGCTGAGGTCCCGGCACACACCCCGGCCGACGACCCCGTCCTGGTGCCCGCCTCGGGCGGTCGAGCGGGCACCGTCACGGGGTCGGCGGCCCCGTCAGAAGCGGCCGCCACCTCCGCGGCGGCTGCGTCCGCTGCTCGACGACCGTCGGCTCGACGACGCGCGTGACGACGACCGGCTCGACGACGACCGCCGGGACGAGCTCGACCGCGACCGCGACGTCCCGCCGCTGAAACCGCCACCGAACCCACCGCCCGAGCCACCGCTGCCCCAGTCGCCCCACCCCCCGCCGGAGCCTCCCCACCCGGAGCCCCCGCCGGACGACGTCGACCACGACCGGCTGAGCTCGCGGCTCCGCTCGGCGGCGACGTCCTGGTCGGCGAGCTGCCGGGCCGCGGCGGCGAGCGCGCCCGCGGTGTCGAGCGCCCGCAGCGCCCCGACCGGGTCGGCGCCGCCGAGGACCGCGGACTGCTCGACGTGCCGGTGCGCCTCCGCGAGGCGGGTGCGGGCCGTCGCCCCGACCGCAGAGCGGTGCGCCGACATGACGGCGGACGCGGCCGCGAGCTCGGCGTCGACCTGCGCCCGGGCGTGCGGCAGCCGCTCGACGGCACGGGCGCGGGCGGCCTCGGCCTCCCGCAGCGGGTCGAGCACCTGGTCGAGGGCGCGCTCGGCGGCACGGGTCTCAGCCAGGGCACGCAGCGGGTCGGCGGCGGCGGTCGTCGACCGGGCCAGCTGCAGCGCGGCGCGCGCCCCGTCGACGGCCCGCGCGACGGCCGGGTCGCCCGCGCCGAGCCGGGCCGCGTCGCCGAGGTCGGCGTCGAGGTCCGCGCACGCCTGGACGAGCCGGTCGGGGGCCTGCGCGAGGTCGCGCGCGGTCGCGTCGACGGCGTCGAGCAGCGCCGCGGCCTGCGCGAGCGCGTCGACGGCGACCTGCGCGGCGGCGACGGCGTCGGCCCGGTCGGTGTCGAGCGTGGCCGTCCCCTGGGCGGTGGCGGCGCGGGCCCGGTCGAGGACGGCGCGGGTGTCGTCGACGTTCCCGTCGACGGCCACGAGTGCCGACGGCGCGTACCGGGCCGCGAGGTCGGTGAGTGACGACTCCGTGACGTCGGCGCGGGCGGCCAGCCGGACGGCCTGCTCGGCGGCCTCGACGAGGACCTGCGGGACGCGGGCGTGCAGGCCGCGCAGGCGCACGAACTCGGCGGTCTGCGCGTCGAGGGCGGCGTCGACGCGGGCGCACGCGTCGAGGATCTGCGTGAGCAGGGCGCGCCGCTCGTCGTCGGACTCGGGCTGCGTGTCGTCGAGCCGCTGCCGGGCGCCGAACGCCGCCGCGAGCTCGGTGCGCGCCGCGTCGAGAGCGGTCGCGAACGGGGCGGTCGTCGTCGCACCGAGCTCCGCCTCGGCGAACCCGAGCTCCTGCGTGCTGGTCGCGACGGCCTCGTCGACGGCGACGAGCGCGGACGCGGCCCGGCCGTCCATCGCGTCGAGGTCAGCCTCCGCGGCGGCCGCGGCCCGGCGGCGCCGGACCTGCCGGGGCACGACGACGACCCCGGCCACGAGCAGCGCGAGCCCGCCGACGCCCGCGCCGAGCGCGGGCCACGACACCCCGAACGACCGGCCGGTGACCACGCCCACCGGGTCCTCACCGGAGGCGTCGCCCGCGGCAGCCGCCTCGTACCCGTCGGCGGCGGCGACGGCGGCGCCCGCCCAGTCGTCGTCCCGCAGCGCGGGCTCGATCCGATCGGCCTCGACGTCACCGAGCTGGTCGTCGGTCAGGGCGATCTCCTGCGCCACCGACACCTGGTACTGCCGGTCGTCGACCGCGACGGCGAGCAGGATGTCGTCGCGGCCCAGGCCGGAGCCGACCGCGGTCTCGTCCGCCCAGTCGGCGGGCGCCATCCCGTCGAAGCTGCCGACGTAGACGACGAACAGCTGGTACGGCGTGCTGTCGGCGAGCGCGTCGAGCCGCGCGGCGACCGCCTCCGCGTCCTGCGGGCTCAGCACACCGGCGTGGTCCGTGACCTCCTCGACGAGGTCGACGGGCGCCTCCGCCGACGCCGCGCCGGCCGTCGCGACCCCGCCGATCCCGGCCACCAGCGCGAGGACTGCCGACGCGAGGACGCGGACGTGCGGGCGGGTGAGCGTGGGCATCGTGCCTCCGGGCGTGGCTCGGGTAGACCGTCGGGACCGGCGGCGCGTGCCGTGCCGGACCGCAGCGCCGGGACGTCGACCGCCCGTCAGGCGCAGCACGGGGAGGCTACCCGGGACGGGCGCACCGGACCGGCACCGCGGGCCTCGGTCACCCGGCCGCTCGTCACGATGCCGTGCGGCGACCCCTTCTCGTTGTTTCGGCGCGCCACGCTCATCGCCAACCCGCCCATGTTCGTGGTCGACGAGCCGGACCTGGGCGCTCGTGACCTCGCACAAGCGCGACCCCGTTCTGGGCGTTCGACGCGCGGGCCCCGCGTACGAGGAACCCACCCGGTGGTGGAACCCTCTGTCCTCCGTGACCGACGAAGTGCGCGCCGCACGCCGGGCCGAGCGCTTCGCGGTGGACTCGCACGCCCCCGGCACCCGGACCGACGCCCACCTCGACCCGGCCGGCCAAGACCTGCTCGCCAGGCTGCTGCTCGCCGTCGCGCTCGATGGACACCCGATCAGCGACGTCGACACCTGGCTGACACGCCCCACCCACGAGACGGCCGTCGACGTGCTGCGCGAACACGGGTTCCCGCTGACTGCGGACCAGGTCGCCGGCGTGACCGCCGCCCGCTCCTCGGGTGGCCGGCTGGGCACGCCGCTGCTCGGCGTGCTCGACGAGGCCGCCAACGTGTGCCGGTGGCGCGAGCTACCGAACCTCTACAGCCTCTACGGCTCGCGCGGCATCGTCCTCATGACGATCCTGCAGTCCTGATCGCAGGGTATGGAGGTCTGGGGCGAGTCCGGGATGAAGAAGTTGTGGTCCGCCTCCAACGTCAAGGCGTACGGCGGCGGCGTCAGCGAAGAACTACGACCGGCTCGCGTCCTCGACCTCGAGCGGGCGCGGGCACCGCACCGTCTCCCAGCAGCTGCACCGCGAACGCATCCTCGACGTCGCCGACCTCGTCGCCATGCCCAAGGGCCGCGCCGTCGTCCTGGCCTCCGGCTCACGCCCGACACTGATCCGGACCCAGCCGTGGATGACCGGCCCGCACGCTTCGGCGGTACAGGCCTCGATCGCGGCCCACGACCCGCAGGCGCAGCGCACCATCCGCGCGGCGCACAGCGAGCTGGCGGCGGTCGCCGCCGTCGACGAGGCGCAGGAGGCATCGTGAGCGACTGGGGCCACGACAACTGCAACGACGGCATCGAGGCGCAGCCGATCGACGTCGACGCGGCCGCCGCAGCTGCGGAGGGCGGCGATGGGCCGACCGGGCCGTCCCTGTACTACGGGTCGGTCGACGAGTTCGTCCGCGAGTACCTGCGCTTTGTCTACCGGCGCCGCGTCGACGGCCGGCACCGCTGCTGGGCATGGGAGTGGTGGCGGTACGAGGAGGCGATCATCCGCCTCGAGGCGCTGTGGCGCGCCTGGGAACACCTGCGCCTCGACCCGAGCATCGGCATGAGCGTCTGGTGGCGTGACCATGCCGACCACCACATGACCGTCCTCATGGACCCAGACGGCCCATTTGCAGACGCCATCGACGGCGAGACGAACACCTGCAAGCGAGGCGAGCCGCTGCCCTACGTCCCACCGCCGGAGGGCATGTTCCCAACGCCCGATGACGCAGCTCGGCCCACCCGTCGCCGCCCAGCGCGCAGTCCGGACAACCCCAAGTCTCACTCAGCCAGGCCGCGAGGACGCAGACGGGGGCCAAGACGACCGCCCGTGGCAGCTTGAGCCTTGTAGACAGCTTCCCGCGCGGTATACGAGGCATCACCGTCCAACGCAAACCAGACGCCCCGAAGCCCCGCGGGCGAAGGCGAACGTGACCAGGTATTCGTCCCGGGTGGCGGTTCCCGCGTCGCCCTCGTCCTGAACATCTCAAGCGCGCGAGTCGAGCCCGTCGACTAGCACATGCGCCGCATCTCACTCTGTGACCTGCTGGGCTTCACCCGGCGCGCTGGACGGCGTCGCGCAATGGCCACCGCGGGTGTGCCGAGGTAGGCCGTAGGAGCATGAGGGCTGTCACGCTCGCTCCTCTTCGATTGACAGCACGCCGCCTTGACCGACGACCCGACCCGCGTACCAAAGTCGGAACTTGCTGCCCTCTGTTGCATAAATCCGGCCAAGATCAGACCAGAAGGTCAGGAGTGCGGTGACCCCGCTCCCGGGTCGGATGGATCGATCACCGACGTCCATCACCGCCCCCAACTGCACCTCAGCCTCAGCGATCCCGTCGTCCCTCAGAGAGGGGAACAAGAGAACAATCGACCGGGTCGGGCTGCACATCTCTGAACTCAGCCCTCCACTGGAAGTGGGAGCGAGCTCGAGCTCAGCTCGCACTCTATAAGCCGTCATCACCCCACCGACCCTATGCACGTCACGTTGCAGATAGACGGGATGTCAGGGCTACGGATGAACCAGGCCGGTCCTTCGGATGCCGCGTTCACGTCTTCCGCACGCGCCAGCACGCTGCTCGGAATCTGCCCCCGGGTCAGAGTCTGTTGACCTCCTAGTCCAACCTTCGAGTACATCTCCGCCAGGTTCTGAGCCTGACCTTGGGTGGGAAAGAAGTACTTGCCCTCTCCTCCCGGCTGGACCCTATACGCGCCAGCTCGGGCGATGTCATCGGCCTCCGCAGCGCCAACTACCCGGTAGACATCGATGAGATCGTCCGTTGCGCCGGTGGCGGTACGGGCCAGGCGGGCTCCGATCGCAGCAGTAGCGGACGACACGGCCGCCTTCGCGGAGGTCATCACCCGGGTCGCGGCCTGGGCAACACTCGGGGCTCTGGCTCCGACCCAAGTGCCGGCCTTGGCGAGGCCGGCACCGATCGGGACGAAGCTCGCGATGGTGCCACCGACGCCGCCCCAGGTGTAGAAGGTCGAGCAGTTGTCGACCATGTCGTCGTCTTGGCCGTTAAGGCCGTAGTTGATGGCGCGACGGATCTGCTTGGTCCCGCCGAACGTGACGGTGTCGCCGAAGGCAGCAGACCAGTCGGCTGCGTCCTGGAGCCAGTCGAGTCCGAGTGGGTCGGTGAACTGGAGTGGGTTGCCTGCGGTGTAGGCGTAGGGGTCGCCGGTGGTTTGCAGGGCGGGGTCGAGGGTGAGGAACTGGGCGCTGGTGGGGTCGTAGTAGCGGTTACGCAGGTAGAGGTAACCGCTGAGGTCGGTGTATTCGCCGGCGTACCCGAACCGGGTGACCTCCCTGATCGCCGGGATACCGGCGACGTCGAGCGGGGTGCCGTAGGCGTCGTAGTCGCTGTCTGCGGTGACCTCGCCTGCCGCGTTGGTGGTGGTGCGGATGGAGCCGATGAGGTCGCCGTGCAGGTAGTCCACGGCGCCGGTGGCGGTGTCGATCTGGGCCAGGGGTGCGCTGCCCGCGCCGTAGAGGTAGGTGTGGGTGGCGTCCGTCAGGAGCAGCGGGACACCGGCCAGGGTGTCCCACGTGAACGACTCGGTGGTGCTGCCGGTGGTCGCGGTGGTGCGCAGCCCGGTGGCGTCGTAGGTGTAGCTGGTCGTGGTGGCGCCGGTGGTGATGCTGGTGAGCCGGTTGGCCTGGTCGTAGGCGTGCGTGACCTCGGCCGGGTCACCGGTTGGGGGTGTGGTGGTGGCGGTGGTGCGGTTCCCGCGGTCGTCGTAGCTGTAGCTGGTGGTGCCGGCGGTGGGGTCGGTCAGGGTGGTGACCTGCCGCTCGGTGCCGTAGGACAGGGTCCGCCCGTCGGGCAGGGCCGTCAGCGATCCGGCGGTGTCGAAGTCGAAGCTGCCGGCGCCGGTGCCGGTGATCTGGTCGAGACGCCCGAGCGGGTCCCAGGTGTAGTCCGACGCGGTGGTCGTGTCCGCGGTCGGGGGGCCACGGGGTGCGCCGGGGCGGGTGGTGTCCTGGTCGGTGAGCAGGCCGGCGTCGGTGTAGGCGTAGGCGAGCTCGAGCAGGTCCTGCCCGGTGGCGTCCTGGGTGGTGATGGCCAGGGTCTTGCCCGTGGTGTCGTGCTCGTAGTCGGTGACCACACCGTTGGGGTAGGTCAGGGAGGCGACCTGCCCGTTGTCGGCGTAGTCGTAGGTGAACTGCCGGTCGGCCCAGTCGGTGACGGTGGTGAGCTGGCCAGCGTGGTCGTAGGCGTAGTCGGCCTTCTGCCCGCTCGGGTAGGTCAGGGCGGTCATGCGGCCCAGGTCGTCATAGGCGTAGCCGACGCTGGTGCCGGCCCGGTCGACCTCGAGCACCCGGCCCAGGACGTCACGGGTGTAGGTCGTGGTGCCCGTCCCGTCCAGGACGCTGACGACCCGGCCCACGGCGTCATAGGTGGTGGTGACGTCCGGGGTCGCATCCGAGTAGTCGATGCCCGTGCGCCGACCGGCGTTGTCGTAGGAGTAGGCGGTGACCGCCCCTTCCGGCTGGGTGAGCGTGGTCAGGTGCCCATCCGCGTCGTAGCCGTAGGTCGTGGTCCGGCCGGCCGTGTCGGTGAACGAGGTGGCCCGCCCCGCGGCGTCGTAGGCGTAGGTCGTCCTCGCCCCGGCGGCGTCGCTCGCGTGCAGGGGCTGCCCGGTGGTGTCGTACTGCCAGCTCAGGTGCGACCCGTCGGCGCGTTCGACCTCGACCGGGCGCCCGGCGTCGTCGTAGCTGGTGGTCACGGAGCGCCCGTCGGCGTCGGTGACCGTCACCGGTCGACCCGCGGTGTCGTAGCTGGTGGTCGAGACGTGCCCGAGGGCGTCGGTGGTGGACAACAGCTGGTCGGCCGCGTCGTAGGCGTAGGTCGTGTGCGCACCCGAGGGGGCGATCGTGGCGGTGACGCGGTTCCCCGCGTCGTACTCGGTGCGCGTGATGCGCCCGAGCGGGTCGGTCACGGACGTGAGCCGGCCCAGCACGTCGTAGGTCCGGGTGGTGGTCTTGCCCAGGGCATTCGTCGCGGTCAGGACCCGCCCTTCGCCGTCGTAGGTGAACGTCGTGCGCTTGCCGGCGGCGTCGATGCTCGCGGTCACCTGACCGGCTAGGTCGTACTCCATGGCGGTGACCGCACCGTTGGCGTCCGTCACGGTCAGCGGCCGGCCTGCGGCGTCGTAGGTGACGGTGCTGGTCGCCCCGAGCGGGTCGGTACCGGTGAGCTGACGACCCGCAGGGTCGTAGGTGAACGTGGAGGTGAAGTCCGCCGCGTCCGCGCCGGTGACATGGCCGAGTGGGCTCGTCGAGGACAGCCGTCGTCCCAGCGAGTCGAACGACGTGGTCGCCACCGCACCGTCAGGTGCCGTCATCGACGCCAGGAACCCGTGCGCGTCGTACGTCATCGACGTGGTGCGCTCCAGGGCGTCCGTGACGGAGGCGACCGTCCCGTCCGGGTTGACCACGTAGGTGCTCTGGGCGCCGTCGGGTGCGGTGGAGGACGTCAGGTTGCCGCGCTCGTCATAAGTGAACGTCGTGGTCTCGCCAGCCGCGTTCGTCACCACCAGCGGGTTGTTCAGCTCGTCGTACGTGCTCGTCGAGGTCCGCCCCAGCGGATCGGTCACCGACGTCCGGTTGCCGAACGCGTCGTAGGTGAACCGGGTGACCCGGCCCAGCGCATCGGTGGCCGACTCCACCTGGTTGGTCGGGGAGTAGGTGTACGTCGTGGTCTGCGCCAGCGGCGTCCCGGCCCCCCGGGTCTCGGAGTCGACTCGGCCGTCGGTGTACCGCTCGATCTTCACCGCCCCGTCCGGGGTCGTGATCGTCGTCTGCCCCGCCCCGTACGCGAACGTCGTCACCCGGCTGAGGGGGTCCTTCTGCGAGGTCACGCGTGACTGCTCGTCGTACTCGTTGCGCGTGACCCCACCATCGGCGTGCACGAGGGTGACAACCCGGTGCTGGGAGTCATAGGTATAGCCGACCTGCGATCCGTCCGGGCGTTCGACCCCGACCAGGTCACCGGCGGGGGAATAGGTGTACGTGACGGTGCGGCCCGTGTGGTCGCTCACCGTGCTGATCCTCGAGCCGGACCAGGCCACCGTCAGGGAGCGCCCTGTGTCGTCCGAGATCCCGGTGAGCCGGTCCGCGGTGTACATGAGCTCGATGCGGTTGCCGTTGACATCCTCCAGAGCAGTCAACCGGCCGGCCGCATCGAACAAGAACACCTGGCGCCTGTTCCGCACGAACCGGAACGAGCCGTCCTGCTCGCGCTCCAGCGTCGCGAACACCCGCAGCGGCGCGGCGAATGAGCCACCCCCGCCGGCGGCGAATGTCGTGACCGACCCGTTCTCCTGCACCACGTCCACCCACGGAGAGGTCGACAGGTCGTCACCGCCTCGAGGTGCCACACGGATCCCGTATGCCGACGACCAACCGAAGCCCAACGGGCCATCCATCGCCGCCCGCGTCGTCGCGAACGAACGATCCCACCGCAACCCAGCACCCCGACCCGGCACCTCAAGGTCACTCGAGGTCTCCCAGAACTCCCCAGTGAGGCTGTTGATCGGATCCTTGTGGCACCGCTGGCAGTCGTTCGCCTGCGACGGGTTCGACCC
>PJUA01000763.1_pt1 | contig 11659 bp, 10 predicted proteins | sample 1512151 | NCBI WGS metagenome assembly PJUA01 (sample SAMN08177678, study PRJNA422409) | Soil metagenome, whole genome shotgun sequencing project. | isolation source: Soil enriched on filter paper: beechwood xylan treatment | place: USA: Madison | collected 2015-01-15
CATGGAGGCCAAGCGCGCCGGAGCTGGAGAAAGCTCCACTTGGCGGTCGATCCCGATACCGGCGAGATCCTCGCCTCGGAGCTGACGACCACGCAGGACGGCGATGCCTCGCTGGTCGGCCCGCTGCTCGACCAGATCACCCGCCAGATCGGCACGGTGCTGGCGGACGGCGCGTATGACGGGGACCCCGTCTACCGCGCGGTCAGCGCACACACGCCCGACGCCGCGGTGATCATCTCGCCACGCTCCACCGCGGTACCGAGCGAGACCGCTGCCGACGCCCCCAGCCAACGCGACCGCCACATCCGCAGGATTGCCGAGCGTGGTCGGCAGCGCTGGCAGCGTGACGTCCGCTACGGCCGCCGCTGCTTGGGCGAGGTCGCGATGACGCGCTACAAGCAGCTGATCGGGCGCACCCTGCGCGCCCGGAATCTGCCTGCCCAGCAGGTCGAGGCCGCCTGTGGCTGCAAAGTCATGAACATCATGACCAGCTTGGGAATGCCCACCTCCCGCAAGGGTGCCTGATCACAACCGGCCGCGGGTAGACTCCGCTCTCACGCCGAATTGTGCGCCAAAGTCACGCCGATGGCGATTATCGCGGCGATCGACACGATGCGGCCGTCCTGGCGGACCTTCAGGTAGGTGGCATCCAGCCAGAGGTACGGCCAGTCCCCCTCGAGCGGACGCTCCAGGAAGGACTGCACCCGGGTGTCGATCTCCTGGCACAGCGCCGAGACTTGGGACTTGGAGATGCCGGTCATGCCGAGCGCCTGGACGAGGTCATCGACCTTGCGGGTTGAGACGCCCTGAATCCACGCTTCCTGGATGACAGCAGTGAGCGCCTTCTCGGCCGTCTTGCGCGGCTCCAGGAAAGCCGGGAAATAGGAGCCCTGGCGCAGCTTGGGGATCTTCAGGTCCAGCGTGCCGAGCCGGGTGTCGAGCTGGCGCGGGCGCGAGCCGGTGCGTTCATGGCGAGCGGCGCCGATCAGCCCCTCAACCTCGAAGTCCATCAGCCGATGCAACGTGTGCTCGGCGACAGAGCGCTGGAAGTAGCCGTCCGTGCTCTTCTGGATTTGCTCCATCAGTGCCATTCTGTCGTCGGTCACCGTCGTGTCCTTGGTCGTGGTCGCGTGTCGCAACTTGACCTAACCGAAGATGCGCGATGACCACCTCCTGCCGCCGAACACACCGCCTGCGAGGCGGAGGATCGGGCTGGGGCCGGGCTACGCTGTGTGCGAGCTTCGCCCGGCCCCAGCCCGATCCTTCATGGGCGCTTTTCCATCACGCCTCTGGACGTTACCATCGCCTTCGTCTTCATCCTCTCCAGCCTCTCCAGCCATATCAAGTGCCTCGCGCCTCAGGCTGTCGGCGTGTGACACCTACAAACAGATAATCAATCTTGATTGGCCATACTCGCGGCACCTACCAACCGACTTCCATATCTCAATGCGCAAACACCAGGCGACCCGCTTGCAATTCGCGGCGCGGCGCCGTCCAGCGGTCTGCAACCCTGGCATTTCGTGCAGGACTCCGCCCAGTGCTTCAGAAGGATGCGCCGCACCTCTGCAATGGTGTGTGGATCGCTCTGCGTGGAGTGGCCTGAACGAACAATGTATTCCGATTCAACGCCCTCGATGTGGGCGCTCTGGTACTCCACGACGCCATCGTCGCCCGTTTCGATTGCCCCATCGCCGCGGACGGCGATGATCGAGTGCGCCTTAATTCCGGGGGCGATGGGCGTGGCCGTCAGGGTCCGGATCATCAGGCTGCCGGGCGTCATGCCGTAGACGCTGCCGAACCCCTCTTGTCCGGCCAGAGCAGTGCTCGTGCTGTCCAGCGTGCCCAAGGTCAACACCCCCCGCAGGATGTTTCCTGGCAGCCGGACCAGACTTGCGACGAACTGGCTGATCCTGTTGCCGGCGACGTAGCTGCCGCGGTGGGGGGTGGCGATGAAGATGAGACGCTTGACCGAGGGCACCGGCTTCACGAACAGCATTTGCGTCAGCAGATCCCGAGTTTCCGGATCGACCGGCAGCTCGTCCGGCGGCTTCCGAAACGCTGCGTTCCAGAATCGGGCGCCGGTATCGACCGCCGTCAATTTGGTCAGCAGGCCGCCCTGGCTGTGCCCGATAACGACCATCTCGTGCAGCGCCGGATCGCGTCCGGACGGATCCAGGGAGGCAACGGCCGCCTGCAATGCGTCACGCAGCAGCATCGCGGAATAAGGGATTGGATTGCCGGTTTCGTAGCTGAAGAACCAGAATTGGAAATGGTCGCGGATGCGCGGGTCGCCTCGCAGGTCGTTCAGCATCTCCGCCCAGCGCACGGCACTCGATGCTGTCCCGTGGACCAGGACGACAGGAATGCGATCGGGCCGGTAGGGTTCCAGAGCGACCAGGCGGGACGGCACCTTCTGCTCCAGCAGGCTGCCTCGCAAGAACCCGCCGAATTCAAATTCCCAGACCGGCATACCGTCCAGCATGTAGGCCAGCGTCGCCGTGTACTCCACTTCCAGCGGGACATGCTGATGATCGATCAGCACCGCTTCGGCATCGGAGGATGGATAGAGTTCGAGTTGGGCGCTCACCCGCCCGGCCGCGAGCTGTCGCCGCGGGTCCGGGATGCGCAAAAACGCGGTCACCGGCGTCTTGACCCGTGGAGCCACTTGGAAGCCCTTCGACAGAGTGCCCTGCGTGGTCCCAGCCGCCAGAGGGGCGCCGATGCCGGGCTGGCGGTAGCGGGCGTCGAGGCCGTCGACCTCCACCTCGGCGATAGGAAAGAAGTCGGTCAGCTGCCGCCCTCCCCAGGCGAGTCCCCGAGAATCGAAGGCGATATCCAACTGGCCGAATGGCAACTGGTGGGTCGCCGCCTGGATTGCCACTCCGGTCCGGTCCTCTGTCTCCAATCCCAATGTCAGGCCGCGGTTGTACATATCGGCGGCAAGCCGGAAACGCGGATCGTAGGGGCTGGGCGGCGCATCCGCCGCGCCGGGAAAGAGGAAGGCGTAGGCGTAGAGAGCAGAGGCCAGGTAATAGGGCCGACCACCCCGATGCTCGGCGTGCAGGAACGCCATCTCCGCCAGCGCGAAAACCTCGTCGGCGCCACCGCGCCCCTCGCTTACCGCTTTGTGGAGGTCCGCGATGGCGTAATCGGGTTTCTCAAGGTAACGATCCACGAGCGACCACCGACGCAGCACGTTGTGAGTGGGATCGCTGAGTGTTCGCGCCGACAAAACGTTGCGGGTGATGTGCTGATGGACGGTGCTTTGGTCCACACGCTCGACAGTGACCGGGGTGGCGCAGCCGGCGGCAAGGAGAACCCCGGCCAGCAAAACCGCACCCGCGACAAGCTTTTGGAAGGGTGCCCGCATCATCGCGAAGCCTCCATAGCTGGCACGATTGGCGATGGCCCTAATACCCCGGAGGCGGAGCGACGATGAAGTAGGAGACTTCCTGCTGCCCCGAACTCCGCGTGTCGGCCTGGGATTGGACGCTGGACTTCTGCGTTTCGGGGCGTTGTCCCGACCGCTCTGTCGCCCCCACTTGCCGCGCCCGTGGCGTCGCTGCCGCCCCTCTCTGGTCTGCGAAGCTGCCACTCGCAGCAGGGCCGGTACGGGAGAAATCCCTCGCATCACCGCCGTGCGTGGCAGTGCCGCCAGGCTTGTCGATCGCATGGGTGTTCATCGCCGATCCGGCAAACAGGACATGCGGGGCAGCGGTCGGAAGAGCGAGCATTGATGACCGCATGTTCATTTCGGTGCTCCTACTACGCTGCCGGATGAAGGTTGTCCGCCGGCAGCCCAAGCGGGGCTGATGAACGGCAGCGGACCGCAAAGGGCTGTGCGTAATGGTCGTTTTGAGCCTTACCATCAATGCGACCTCCTGATCTGGATCGGGCGCAGGCACTCCGGTCGTCCGGCGGAGACGAGGAGAGAGCCTGTCGTCTGCAAAGCCAGTCCCTCGAACGAAGCGCCGGTAAGACAAATCCTCTCGAGCAGAGCTTCCTGCTTGGCAGCATTCAACATCACAGCAACGGGCGGGTTGACTTGGATCAACAACCCGTCGCCTTTCCAAAAGAGGCAAGCCTACCCTTCGTAGGAGAGAGAAGCCTCTGGGTTGGAGAATTCGGAGAAAACTGAGCTATTTCCAATAGTCACAATGATATTTCTTTTGCGTATTCTCGAGGACTGTTTCTCGGCAAAGGCCCAATTGACAGAGGTATCGCAACGACAGCAGGATGCGGCGTGGACCATGCCGGTTCTGAGGGTTGTGGCCAGGATCGCCCGCGCGGGGATCGGATGAGTGCGTCATCAATCAAGTCTTGGGCGACGTGGGGGAGCGGCGTCACCTGCGTATTCGGAGGACGCGGCGTCATTTCGACGCTCGTTGCGATCGCGATCGCCGGCGTGGTGTCGGCGGCTCACCGGGCCGGCGCACAGGAGATGGAACCGCGCGCCTTCTCGATCTCTCCAATCGGCACCAACTATCTGATCGCGGGCTACAGCCGCTCGACCGGTAGCGTGTCGACCGACCCGTCGCTTCCGCTGTCCAACGTCGAGGCCGTAATCACCAGCGGCATCCTCGGTTATCAGCGGACCTTCGGCTTGGCGGGACGCACAGCCAGCGCCGCCTTGCTGGTGCCCTTCCTCAACGGCGACGTTCGCGGGGACTTGGAAGACCAGAGTCGACAGGTTTCCCGCAACGGGCTGGGTGACCTCCGTATGCGCTTTACGGCCAACCTGCTCGGCGGGCCAGCCCTCACCCCAGCGGAATTTGCCCGACGTGCCCCGACCACCACGGTCGGCGCAAGCCTTACCATTGTGGCGCCCACCGGTCAGTACAATCCAGCCTACTTGATCAACCTCAGCTCCAATCGATGGGCGTTCAAGCCCGAGTTCGGCTTGGCTCAGCCTTTCGGGAACTGGTTTGCCGACGCCTCGACCGGCGTTTGGCTGTTCACCGACAATCCGAACTTCTTCCGTGGCAACCGGCGCAGCCAGGACCCACTATGGGCGTTTGAACTGCATGGTGGCTACAACTTCAGCCCCGGCCTCTGGTTGGCCGCCGACGCGACCTATTATAGGGGCGGCGAAACCAGCCTGAACGGCGACGCCAAGCACGACCTTCAGGCGAATTCGCGCTATGGCTTGACTCTTTCGGTTCCAATCCTTGACGGTGTGTCGACAAAGCTGACTTGGTCGAATTCGCTGATCACGCGGGTCGGCGGCCGCTTCCAGACGGTTGGGTTGACCCTTCAATACCGTTGGTTCGATCCCTGAGGATACTGGTGCGCGATCCTGATCTGATTGCACCAGTCCGCCACGGAACCGGCCCATTCCGGCACAATGCCCTCTAAACCGCCATTCTCCGCCACCAATCTGTAGATGAGGCGGGAGCGGGCGGCCTCCCTCGGTTTCGAGCCGCCGCCTCGCGCCGAACCAGCGGCAAGGCCGCAGATCATTGCGGCGTATACCAGATCGGCGAGGTGTAGGCCCGCTCCGTCAGTTTCATGGGCATGCCTGGCAGGGGCTTGATTCCGAACCGCGTCGCGTCATACGCAGTCCAGCGCGGCGTGGGGATCTCGATCAGCCTCCAGGATGCTGTCGATGAACGTGGCGACCGGCCCCAGCACCGGCTTGACGCGTTCCTTATAGGTGCGCTCCGGTGGGATTGCGCTCGCCAGAGCCTGTCTCACCATACGTCGGTGGACGCCGAATTTCCGGGCCACGCCTTTGACCGTACCGACGCCAAACTCGTATTCACGCCGTAGCTGTTCGAAGAGCTCCACCTTCCGTCTCCTGTCCATGTCGCCCCTCCAGCTGTCGCTGGAAAGGAACGGTGCACGATCGGGAAAGGGGGCAAAATTTCATCAGCACGGTGGGCCGGATTTCGATAGCACAGTCAGGGGACACTTCACTGGTCGGCTCGTTGCTCGACCAGATCACCCGCCCGATCGGCATGGTGCTGGCGGACGGCGCCTATGACGGCGAGCCGGTCTACCGCTCCGTCGCCGACCACAGTCCTGCGGCGGAGGTGATCATCTCGCCGCGCTCGAGCGGGGTGCCGCGCGACACAGCTGCGAACGCCCCCAGCCAACGCGACCGCCACATCCGGCTGATCACCGAGCGTGGTCGGCTCGGCTGGCAGCGGGATGTGCAATACGGTCGCCGGTCCCTGGGCGATGTGGCGATGATGCGCTACAAGCACCTGATCGGTCGCAGCCTCCGCGCCCGGAGTCTGTCTGCCCAGAAGGTCGAGGCCGCTGTTGGATGCACAGTCCTCAACATCATGACCAGCTTGGGCATGCCCGTCTCGCGCAAGGTCGCCTAATCACCGCCGCCAGCCGGCCAGCTCCGCCTTCACGTTGATTTGTGCGCCAAAGTCGTTCGAACAGGCTTCCGCCATGTCGCCCGAAAACACCGACATGATGATAACCGCCCCTCCGCTCCTGCGCCGCCTCATCGAATCCGTCTGCTACACCCCGTAGAGCGCGACAATCCCGCACTCCGCTTGGCCCGATGACCACCGTCCCAGAACGGACGGATATCCTGCAATGCGCAAAGCCGAGGATGACACCTATCGCGCTGCCCTCATTGGGACCCGATCCGCGGATTTCATCATAGCCCGCGGATATGAGCACCGCATCAGCAGAGGCCGGACACATAACCACACCCGGCCATGCCACCACGACTTCTCTTTCTCCTTGCACCGTAGCGGTCGTCCACACATGTTTGGCGAACACATATCGCGCGCTCCTCTAGTTGGCTATGCTCGGCGATGGATAACCGCAAACCTCCGCCACGCCACCAGGCTTGAGCTGGCGGCTGCCGAGTTACCGAGAAGCTGTAGGACTGGTTCTGCCTCCCCACTCTACAAGGACTTCCAAACAAGCGATTTCAATCGTGAAATATTCGTGGAAATTGCTCGTATATCATGAAGATACGCGTTAATGCATCACCGATGCCGAACATCTTCGCAGACGATATGCTGGATGATGCGATCAGGTGCATCAAAGAGTCTGACCTCATCAAGAATGAGGACAAGCCGGACCTGATCGATCGGGTGCTCAGCCTGAACTCGAAGCAATGTCTAACCGTTTCATCATGCGCTTGTTGTCGAATGGCCCGCCCCTGCGAGGACAGAATCGGAGCCATCCTAAACGGCGAAGAAACAGGACCAAGTCCGGCTGTTCGTCTTCGGCTCATCAGGACAGCGTAAACGCCTCAGCATTCAGGCTAAGCCTCTGAATTCATGTTTTACCTGACGGCAGCTTTCAAGGACTCGAACGTTCCAGCGAAATACGACACGTCGTGCCATGGTCGCTTGCTCAGGGCATCTGCAAGCTCCCGCGCCTGTTGGGCATCGCGACCGCACAATACCCGCAGCTGGGCCTAAGTTCACACCATGCTCCTACATCCCGGACAGTCTGCGCACTTTCAGGTGGTGACGGCAAGACGGCTGCTTGGTGCCGGCATCAGGGCATGAAGACAAAGAAAGCGCGGTCCTGAAAGACCGCGCTTGATCTGGTCGTCTCGTTCGAACGCGTTACCAGCGTTCAGCGCGCGGCTGCGGCCTGCCCGTGCCGCCGTCGCGCTGCCACGGCCTTGCTCCGCCGCGATTGGCCGGGCGGCCCGCCGGCCGTCCCGTGCCGCCAGAGAAGGAACGTTGCGGTTCCATGCCGGAGATCGTATGGATCGCCAGCGTCGCACCGGTGAAGCGTTCGATGCGGGACAGGGTCTCGCGATCGGCGCGCGACGCGAAGGACACAGCGATACCCGAAGCACCGGCCCGGCCGGTGCGGCCGATGCGGTGGACATAATCCTCGGCCGAGCGCGGCAGGTCGAAATTGATGACGTGTGTGATGTCGCGCACGTCGATACCGCGGGCGGCAACGTCGGTCGCCACCAGCAGACGGACTTGGCCGGTGCGCAGACGCTGAAGGGTGCGGTTGCGCTTGGACTGATCCATGTCGCCGTGCAGGGCGGCGGCGGCATGGCCGGCGGCGCTCAGCTCCTCCGCCAGTGCGTCGGCGTCGCGCTTGGTGGCGGCGAAGATGATCGCCTTGCCGACCTCGCCCTGGCCGGCGAAGTGCATCAGCAGCCGGCGCTTGTGCTCCATGTCGTCGGTGTGGTGCAGGCGCTGTTCCACGTTGATCGCGGTCGCCTGGCTCTGGACAGCGACGCGTTCCGGGTTGCGCAGCAGCTTGCCGGCGAGCTGGCTCATGCGGCGGTCCAGCGTCGCCGTGAACAGCAGCGTCTGGCGGCTGGCCTTGCAGGCGTCAGCGATCCTCTCGACGTCATCGAGGAAGCCCATGTCCAGCATGCGGTCCGCCTCGTCGAGGATCAGCACCTCGACGGCGCTGAGGTCGATGCGCTGCCGTTCGATGTGGTCGATCAGGCGGCCGGGGGTCGCCACCACGACATGCACCGGGCGCGACAGCGTGCGAAGCTGCTCACCGTACGGCATGCCGCCGACCACGTCGATGATGTTCATGCGCAGCGGCTTGGCATATTTGCGCGCCGCCTGGGTGACCTGGCTGGCCAGTTCACGCGTCGGGGCAAGCACGAGGATGCGTGGCGCGGCAACCGCGGGAGGGGGCAGTTCGGCAACGCGGGTCAGGGCCGGCAGCATGAAGGCCGCGGTCTTGCCGGTGCCGGTTTCGGCGGTGGCGAGGATGTCGCGGCCGGCCAACGCCGGCGGGATGGCCGCCGCCTGAATGGGCGTCGGCGTGGTATAGCCATGCTCACCTAGAGCCTGGGCGATCTTGGAATGAATGCCGAGATCAGCAAACGTCTGTTCGGAAACGAAATCTTCGGACAAGGAGTGGGACCTTCCACACGCATGACGGCGCAAAGCGGACCACACCCCCGGTTGGGGAACGGTCAAGCGCCGGCGATCTCGCCAGGAGGAGGTCGAAAGAGGGAGTTGCGACTTGCTGAGGAGCGCGGCAGGGGGCCGCGCCAAGAAACCTACCGCGTCTCTCTCAAGAGACGGTTAAGCCTCCAGCGATCAATAACCGCAGAATAAGACATGACGCTATAATATCAAGATTATTCGGTGATCAGGAGCGAATCCTGACGCTTGTCAGCCATGTGCAGGCTTTTCCGCATAGGCAATGACAGCTTTGAACCGAATGATCGTAGTATCCTCATCATCTGTTTTTCATCTCCCGCCATCCGGCCCGGAGCCGTTCGGCGTCTGGGACGGATGGCTTTGGCGGTGCCGCCTGGACTCGACCTTCTCGACGCTGCGGACCGTCAGCGATTCCTGGCCTAGCGGGCATCGCGGGCGGCCTTCGCCTTCGCCTCCGCTGCCATGGCCACTTGGCGCGCGGCCTGCTCGGCGGTTTCCTGGGCCTCCAGCGCCTCACGGGCGGCCCGCTCAGCTTGTTCCGCTTGCAGGGCCTCCTGCTCGGCAGCCTTGCGGGCGTCGCGCGCCGCGTTGCGCTCGGCCTCGCGAGCCTCACGGCCGATGCGCACGGCTCGCCGAGTCTCTTCGCGTGCCGCGAAGGCCGGATCGCTCGCAGTCGATTGCGCCTTAAACTTTTCGAGCAGGGCCTCTTTCGAGCCCGCAGCCGTGCTCAGACGCTCGGAAACGCAGACATCAGCGATGGTGCGCATCCAGTGCACCAAGTGTCCTTCGAACGCCTCCCAACTGGCGAAGCGCCGCCCGGCGACAGCGTTCTTCTTGACGTAGCCGACACCGTTCTCGTCCTTGCCTTTGGTGCGCGCCCGATACGGCGCGCAGGCGAAAGCCCTAATAGCGGGCGAAGGCATGGAAGCGGTCGTTGAAGGTCACTTCCCGCGTTTCCCGATCGTGATGGGTGACCAGGGTCTTGGGATTGTCGATCAGCACCTCGTGCGGCACGCCCCCGAAGTGCCGGAAGGCGGTCTCCAGGCCGGTGATCCAGGCAGACTGCCGCTCGTGACGGAACACCGTGACGAAGTTGCGGCGCGAGTAGCCCAGTGTCGCGACGAACAGGTGAACCCGCATCCGCTCACCGCCGACCTCCACGGCGGTGGTGCCGAAGTCGATCTGCAACTGCTGCCCCGGCGCCGTCTCGAAACGCACCGTGGCTCGGCTCTCCGCCTCCAGATCCTGGCGCAATCCCTGGACGGCGCGCTCCACAGTGCGCAGCGACACTTGGACCCCATGCTCGTCCGCCAACTCTTGGCGGACGACGTCGGCATTGCCTCGATGTCGCCTGAAGCGCTCGCCGAGCCAATTCGTCAAGTCATCCAGTCGACCAGCCCGTCGCGGCGACCGGTAGGGGTGCCAACCACCACCACGCAAGTAACGCTTCACCGTCTTGCGATCGCGCACCCCAACTCCCGGGTGATCCGCTTCGTGCCCCAACCCAGGGCCTGCAACCGGATCATCGCCGTCACATCGTCTGGGGCCAGCATCACGTCCCTCCGATCCGTCGTCTCGGAGGAACTCAACGGTATCGTGACCTCGACCATTCTCTACCCCTCGATGTCGAAGGGGGGCCCTTTCCTCGGAGCAAACGCCGGAAAAAGGCGACGGCGCGTCTGGCGGCTTACAGCCGCAAGGCTGCCAACCGCCGCGCCGATGACCTGCACAAGCTGGCGGCGGACATCGTCGCCATCTTCGACCGCATCGCGGTCGAAGACCTCACCAGTCAAGGCCTGGCCCGCTCGATGCTGGCCAAGGATGTGTTGGACGCTGTGTGGGGCCTGTTGAGGGCGCTGATCGCTGACAAGGCCGAGAGAGCCGGTAAGCTGGTGGTCGCCGTCGATCCGCGCGGCACATCGCAAGAGTGCCCGTGCTGCGGCGCCAAGGTTAAAAAGACCCTGGCCGATCGCGTGCACCGGTGCCCGGACTGCGGTCTGGTCGAAGACCGCGACGTGGCGGCCGCGTCCGTCATCGAGTTCCGGGTCTTCGGACGCCAAGCGGGCGGGGTGCCGGGGAACTGGTCCGAGAAGCCGCCGCGCTTTAGCCGGCGGAGTGATCACGCCCCTTCCCTTCACCCGGACCGACGCATTCGGTCCCCCGTCCCTGTTGGACATCCGCGACCTGCGCACCTATTTCGATACCCCTGACGGCACCGTGCACTCGGTGGACGGCGTGTCCTACCGCGTGGAGGCCGGCGAGACGCTCGGCGTCGTCGGCGAGTCCGGTTGCGGCAAGAGCGTCACCGTCATGTCGGTGCTGCGCCTGCTGCCCACGCCACCGGCACGCTATGCCGGGGGCGAGATCCGCTTTCGGGGCACCAACCTGCTCGACCTCTGCGAACGCGAGATGAGCCGGATTCGCGGCAACCGCATCTCGATGATCTTTCACGAGCCGATGACCTCGCTGACCCTGGTGCTGACCGTCGGGTGCCAGATCGCCGATCGGGAACGACGGGCCGGCGAGTATCCGTACCAGATGTCAGGCGGCATGCGACAGCGGGTGATGATCGCCCTGGCTCTGGCCTGCCATCCCGACCTGCTGATCGCCGACGAGCCGACGACCGCGCTCGACGTGACCATCCAGGCGCAAATCCTGGAATTGCTGTGCGACCTCCAGGCGAAGCTGGGCATGGGCATCGTTATGATCACGCATGATTTGGGCGTGGTGGCCGAATTCTGCGATCGTGTGGTGGTGATGTATGCGGGCCGCAAGGTGGAGGAAGCGCCAGTCGCCGACCTGTTCGA
>PJUA01000765.1_pt1 | contig 11584 bp, 10 predicted proteins | sample 1512151 | NCBI WGS metagenome assembly PJUA01 (sample SAMN08177678, study PRJNA422409) | Soil metagenome, whole genome shotgun sequencing project. | isolation source: Soil enriched on filter paper: beechwood xylan treatment | place: USA: Madison | collected 2015-01-15
AACACCTCGCGCTGCAGTTCGGCGTGTTCCAGCACGGCCACGTCCAGCAGGTTCTTCAGACCGGGCTGGTAGTAGATGTTGAGGTAGGCGTACTGCAGCACTTCGTCATCGGGCTCGCCGTGGATGTCGGTGTGGCGTTCCAGGAAGATCTTGTCCTGGGTCAGGGTGCCGGTCTTGTCGGTACACAGCACGTCCATGGCGCCGAAGTTCTGGATCGCATCGAGCCGCTTGACGATCACCTTCTTGCGCGACAGCGCCACGGCGCCCTTGGCCAGGGTCGAGGTGACGATCATGGGCAGCATTTCGGGCGTCAGTCCCACCGCCACCGACAGGCCGAACAGGAAGGCCTCGACCCAGTCACCCTTGGTGAAGCCGTTGATGAAGAACACCACCGGCGTCATCACCAGCATGAAGCGGATCAGCAGCCAGCTGACCTTGTTCACGCCCGCCTGGAAGGCAGTGGGGGTGCGGTCGGTGGCGGTGACGCGCTCGGCCAGGGCACCGAAATAGGTGCGCTTGCCGGTGGTCAGGACCACGCCGCTGGCCGAACCACTGACCACGTTGGTACCCATGAAGCACAGGTTGTCCAGCTCCAGCGGGCTGCTGGTGTTGAGGTTGCTGGGGGTGACGAACTTTTCCACCGGCAGCGATTCGCCGGTCATCGCCGCCTGGCTGACGAACAGGTCCTTGGCCGACAGCAGGCGCAGGTCGGCCGGGATCATGTCGCCGGCCGAGAGCAGCACGATGTCGCCCGGCACCAGATTGCGGATCGGTACTTCGACGCGACGCGCGCCCTTGGGATGCAGGGTGACGTCGAAGTAGCGCTGGGCTTCGGCGGCGATCTCCTCGACCTGGTCGTGACGCATCACCGTGGCGGTGTTGCTGACCATGGCCTTGAGCTTGTCGGCGGCGGTGTTGGAGCGGGCTTCCTGGACGAAGCGCAGCAGCGTGGAGACCACCACCATGGTGCCAATCACGATGGCCGCCTTCATGTCTTCGGTGTAGAAGGACACGGCTGCCAGCAGGGTCAGCAGCAGGTTGAAGGGGTTCTTGTAGCAGTGCCACAGATGGACTGGCCAGGTCAGCGGCTTTTCGTGTTCGACTTCATTGGGGCCGCTGTGGACGCGGATGGCGTCGGCTTCGGCCTCGGTGAGGCCATCGGGGCGCGATTGCAGGCGCTGCAGCAGGGCCTGTGCCTCGCTGCGGGAGGCCTCGCTCAGTTGTTCGGCCAGGGTCTGCGGGACTTCGCGGGTGACCGGGGCGCTGCGGAACATGTCCATGCCCAGGCGGCGGAAGTGACGATCCATGCCGCGTGCGCGGATGAAGCTGGCAAAGGTTTCTTTCAGCAGGTTCAGATTCATGACGTGCTTCTTTTCTTGTTGGTCTTCGTCCCGGGGACGAAGGGTGTTCGTGGCACCGGCAGGTTAGGGCCTGACGGTCTCGGATCAGCGCCGTGGCCGGTCCCCGCCGGCAAGGGCGCGGGCGAGCGGGCAGGGCGCGCTGGGTCTTCGCGTGTTCATGGAATGTGCATAGCCTCCGCCTGGTTGAGCGGAGCCCCTGTCATCGGCGCCTGATGGCGCAAGCAGAGCAGGCCGCGCGTGGCGATGAGCCAGGCGGGCATGCATGCGGCATGTGGCAGGCAAAAGCCGTCCCGGCGCTGCGCAGGGCAGGCAAGGCGTGGTGATGCATGCGTTGTGCCGCCGTGTCTGCGGCGGTCGATCGTCGATCTGTCGTTGTGAGGGAATATCGCTGTCGCCAGGGCGCGGGGAAACCCGTCAAGCGGGCTGCGCGCTACCGACATGAGATGCCGTCATCTGCCTTGTGCAAGATGACGACAGGAAGAAGTCCTGCTGAAATCCTTGCTGAGGCTTAACCCGGAATTAACCGGCAACAACTGTCACCCGAACAAGTGCCCATGAGAGGGACTCCAGAAAATGAGAACGGGCGAATTTTACGCCCGCGCAGAAAACAGGGTCAAGGCAATTCACCCGATCTTGCCAAAAATTTGTGCATGTGCAACAGATGCGGTGCAGGCTGTCAGCCCTTTGTCAGGGCCGCCCGGCGGGCATCTCCGGGCGGTGCCTGCGCTGCTGTGCAGCACCGATTGTTCCCGCCGTTGCCTTGTCTTCCATGTCGTGCGACCTATACTCCAGACGAGGCAAGCCCCATCAAGAGTACGCGCACCACGCGCAAGACCAAGAAACTCGACCAGGAGACGGATCATGCCCAACCTCATCATGAACAACCTCATGTTCTTCATCCCGATGGCCCTGGCGGGCTTGTTGTTGTGCGGGGAGGTACCGGTGGCGTCACGAATGGTCCGTACCAGTTTGAGAGCAGTGGGCGCGGTCTTTGGCGCGCTGCTCGCCCTTTTAGTACTGGAGGCACTGCCAGTGCTAATTTAGCGGGCTTTCTGCGGCCCGCTTTGCCGCTCGTTGCGGCAATGGCCGGGGCATCGGTGCAGGCATTTCCAGGGAACCAGCCTATTCTTTGAGTTTGCCGATCGCCCCGCCTTGATTTCCCTAGGTCGATGTTTTCACAGTGGTCTCGTGGCGGCCCCGAAAACATCGGCCTTTTTTGCGTCTGCTTTTCTCGCCTGCCGGTGCCCTCGGGCAGTTGCCCCCTCCGGTCATTCCATCGATCTACCCTTCCTGCACCGTCGTCGCCGTTGGTCGCTGATCAGGGCGCTCCGTCCCTGCGTGCCAGACTGGCATCCCACACCACCAGGCGATCGCGACCACTTTCCTTGGCGCAGTACATGGCGTGGTCGGCGCGCTGCAACCAGACGAAGTGGGCTTCCATGTCCGCCGAGAAGGGCACCAGTCCTGCGCTGACGGTGCAACCGTATAAATTGTTTTCATCATTTGTGCTGCGCGCCGCCTCGACCAGGCGCTGCGAGAGCTGCAGCGCTTCGGCGGGGGCGATGTCACGCAGGATGACCACGAATTCCTCGCCCCCGTAGCGACCGATGAGGTCGTCTGCCCGCAGTGCAGCACGCAGCAGGCGCGAGAAATTGCGCAAGACTTCGTCGCCCGTGAGGTGGCCGTGGGTATCGTTGATGCTCTTGAAATGGTCCAGGTCCAGCAACAGCAGGAAGGCCTGGTGACTCCCCGCGCCGCCCTGGCTGCGCTGTTCGAATTCCGCGATCAGCAGGCTTTCCCAGTAACGCCGATTGAACAGCCGGGTCAGGCCGTCGGTCTGGCTGACGATCTCGAACTCCCGTGAGCGCTCGGCCAGCTTCTTGGACATTTCATAGGTGGACTTGCCCAGCGCCAGCGGATACAACGCCATCATCGGCAGGCAGGCGAGGACGGTGGTCAGGTCGGACTGCGGCAGGAAGTGCGCATCCAGCAGCCACCAGCCCAGCGCGCAGGCGGCGATGCTGGCATACAGTCCGCGCATGAACAGGCGCAGGCCGCCGGCGGCGATATTGTCCATCGACAGCATGGAGATGATGACCGCGCTGGGGATCAGGTTGCCGTTGAGGGCGGCGATCCAGAAGCCACCGATGGCGGCATCGATGACCAGGTTGCGCCGCTCGGCGCGATAGGGGATGGCGCTGTTGAGCGCCCAGTGGCGCGCCACGTGCGGCCACAGGTAGCCGTGGCCGAACAGCGCCAGCCAGAGTGGCCAGATCACCGGATTCTGCATGAAACCGGCTGCCACGCAGAAGAAGCCGACCCCCAGGCCGATCACGCGCAGGCGATAGATGCGCTGTACGAAGCGCACTCCCTTGCCGATCAATGCCTCCGGCGGCATGTCGTCAGCCCGCCCCGGGCGCTGGCGGTAAAGTGCCACCGGGTCGACCAGCTCGCGCAGCCTACGCAGCAGCGTCGGCGGCGAGCGCGATCCGGCGCGCTGCTCGTTGTTGGAACGGGATGGCATGGTGTGCTGTTGGTCTTTCGATCCGGTCCATTCGGGGCTGGCCATCCCGGCGTAACGGCAGGGCCAGTGCGATGACGTACGTACCGATTCAAAAAAGGGGTCCGCAAGCGTAACCCCACTACCACATTGCAGGCAAGCCTGGATCGACCCGGTGTGCGCGGGCCTTGATCTGGAGCAGGGCGGGAACCCGCGCCGATGACCGTTTGTCAGTGGGATGGCAGTGTCGCACGGCGGTATGACGCCCTGATGTCCCGATGCAGCAGGGTTGATCCCTGCCACCCCCGTCGGCGCAAGCGACATTGTCGATCCCCTATAATGCCTGCTTCCCGTCGACCCGCTGATCATGTTCCGTTTCTCCTCTCCTGCGCTGCGCCGCCTTTCTCTCTCGTCCTTCACGCTGGCCATCGCGCTGCTGGCGCCTGCATCGTCGCTGTTTGCGCAAGGCCTGCCACCACCGGTGGTGGGCGCGCTGCGCGTGGCGCATATCCCGCAGCAGAACACCGGCGTGGTGGTGGTCGATGCCGAGAGCGGCAAGCGCCTGCTGGCGTCCAGCAATGTCGGCCAGCCCTTCAACCCTGCCTCGGTCATGAAGCTGGTGACCACCGACGCTGCGCTGGAGATGCTGGGCCCCACCTACACGTGGAAGACCCAGGCCTACATCGATGGCAGCCTGGCCGGTGGTGTACTCAATGGCGACCTGATTCTCAAGGGCGGTGGCGACCCCAAGCAGGTGCTGGAAAATTTCTGGCTGTTCCTGCGCCAGCTGCGTGCACGCGGCATCAAGGACATCCGCGGCAATCTGGTGCTGGACCGCAGCTATTTCGCCGAGTCCAGTTATGACCCCTCGCAGTTCGACGGCGATCCGCAGAAGCCCTACAACGCCGGCCCCGATGCCTTGCTCCTGAACTACCGCACCCAGGCCTTCCGCTTCGAGCCGGATGCCGCCGCCGGTGTGGTCAATGTCAGCATGGACCCGCCCATGGCCGGTTTCACCATCACCCCACCGCGCCTGTCACAGGAGCCTTGCGGTGACTGGCAGGGCAAGCTGATGCTCAACAACGACCCCAATGGTGCCAGCTTCGGTGGCACCTACGCTGCCGATTGCGGGCCGCGGATGTGGTACGTGCACCCCTACCGCATGAACAATGCGCAGTATGTCGGCGCCAGCTTTGTCCAGATGTGGGCCGAGCTGGGTGGCAGTTTTTCCGGGCGCGTGGTCAACGGGGTGGTCACCCCCTCGGCGCGGCTGATGGTGGAGGTGCAATCGCCGACGCTGCCGGAAGTCATCCGCGACATCAACAAGTACAGCAACAACGTCATGGCGCGCCAGGTGCTGCTCACACTGGGCGCCGAGATGACCGGGCAGCCGGGCGACACGGTCAATGCCGCACGCGTCGTGCGCGGCTGGCTCAACGACAAGGGCATCGATACCAATGGACTGGCCATCGAGAATGGCGCCGGCCTGTCGCGGGTGGAACGGGTCACGCCCTCGCTGCTGGCCAGCGTGCTGGTGCAGGCCTACCGTTCGCCGCTGATGCCGGAGTTCATTTCCTCGCTGCCGCTGGTGGGCTATGACGGCACCATGCGCCGACGCCTGAAGACGCAGAGCGTGGCCGGCCAGGCCCACATCAAGACCGGTACCCTGAACGACGTACGCTCGATCGCCGGCTACGTGCAGGCGGCCTCGGGCAAGACCTATGTGGTGGTGTTCCTGATCAACCACGCTGCCGCACCCAATGGGCAGAAGGCGCAGGATGCCTTGCTGCAGTGGGTGTACGAGAACGGTTGAGGCGCCAGCCCCACGGCGGCTTTTCTACAGCAGCAGGGGTTTGTCGGAGAGTTCGTTGTGGTCGCGGTCGTCATCCTGGCGCGGCATCGCCGTCTGTAGCAGCGCATGCAGGGCGGCCAGCGCTTGCAGGGTACTGGCTTCGTAATCACCCCTGGCATAACCCGCCGTCATCAGGCGGCACACCTCTTGCCACTGCTCGCGGGTGACATGCCGATTGATGCCACGATCAGCGACGATTTCCACCTTGCGGTCGGCCAGGTTGATGTAGACCAGCACGCCGCAGTTTTCTTCGGTATCCCAGATGCGGTAGTGCGAAAACAGTTCGTGGGCGCGCTGTCTGGCGCTTTCGCCGCGTCGCACGGCACCCAGTGACAAGGCGGCTTCGACAATCACGCGGACCTGCGCCCGGTGTCGTTGCTCCCCTTCGCCGATGCTGGCCTGGATGGCCTTGAGCGTGGTCGAGGGGAAGGCACGCCGCGCCGTGGTGCGGGTGCTGCGCAGATGGCGCAGCAGGCGCACCGGCAGGGAAGGGGATGGGGTGTTATGAGGCATGTCACCAGTCTCCTGAAGCGCCGCCACCATCGAAGCTGCCACCACCGCCGGAGAACCCGCCCCCGCCGGAGGAGCCGCCAAAGCCTCCACCACCGCCACCCCCAGAGCGCGGCCAGCCGCGTCCGGAGGCGGCCTGGCGTGCCGCTTCGTCGAGGATGCTGCCGATGATGACGCCGGCCGTGGTGGCGCGTCCCCGGCCACGGCCCCAGTCATTGTTGTCCAGCGTGTTGCGGGTGCCGCGGCGCGATTTCAGCAGCATGGCAAAGAACACCACCAGGAACAGCAGGATCACCATCAGCGTCAACCAGCCACCACCGTCATCGGTCTGCGCAGGCCCGGTGTGGCGCTGGGCGGCAGGCAGTTTTTCCTGTTCCAGCAGGGTGGTGATAGCCGTCACGCCGGCGGCCAGGCCGCCGTAGAAATCGTTCTGGCGGAAATGCGGTGCGATCACGTCTTCCAGGATGCGCTTGGATTGGGCATCGGTGAGGCTGCCCTGCACGCCGCGTCCGGCTTCGATGCGCAGGCGCCGCAGCGACTTGGGATTGTCGCGGGCGACGATGAGCAGCACACCGTCATCCACACCCTTGCGGCCCAGTTGCCAGGCATCGGCCACGCGGATGCTGTATTGCTCGATGGCTTCCGGCGCGGTGGAGGACATCAGCAGTACCGCGATCTGGCTGCCGGTGCGCTGCTCGATCTCGGCCAGTACGCCTTCCAGGGCCTGCTGCTGTTGCGGCTGCAGCAGGTGGATCTGGTCGATGACGTGGGACGACAAGGGCGGCACGGCCACCAGGCCGTCATCGGCCCGGGCCAGGCCAGCCAGGGGCAGGAGGATCAGCAGCCAGCAGGTGATGAGCAGCTTGCGCATGGCGGACCGGGGTGGGCAGATTACTTGCCGAAGTTGACCGCAGGGGCGGTCGAGATGGCTTTTTCGTTTTCCACCGTGAAGGACGGCTTGACCTCGTAGCTGAACAGCTTGGCGGTGAGGTTGGTGGGGAAGCTGCGCGCCAGGATGTTGTAGTCCTTGACCGCTGCGATATAGCGCTGGCGGGCCACGGTGATGCGGTTCTCGGTGCCTTCCAGTTGCGATTGCAGGTCGCGGAAGCTGGCGTCGGCCTTCAGTTGCGGGTAGTTCTCGGACACCACCATCAGGCGCGACAGCGCCGAGGACAGCTCGCCCTGCACCTGCTGGAACTTGGCGAAGGCCTGCGGATCATTGAGCACCTCCGGCGTGATCTGGAAGCTGGTGGCAGCGGCGCGGGCGCGGGTGACGGCCTCCAGGGTGTCCTTCTCGTGCGAGGCATAGCCCTTGACGGTGTTGACCAGGTTGGGGATCAGGTCGGCGCGGCGCTGGTACTGGTTGACCACTTCGCCCCAGGCGGCCTTGGTGGCCTCGTCCTTGGCCTGGAACTCGTTGTAGCCGCAGCCGGAGAGGATCAGTGCCGTCATGGCGACGGCCAGCCAGGCGAAGAGTTTTTTCATATTGTCTTTCCTCGTAGCAAAAGTGAAGCAATGAGAGCGCATGAGACCGGAAAATCCACGCCAAGTGCCCGATGTTCCGGGAAAACCGCTGAACATCAGTCAAATATCGAGATTGGGCCATGCCGGCGCGCTACAATAGCGCATCTTTCAGTTAAAGGCACCACCGTGACATTCATCCAGAAACTTAATGCAGCATGGACTTCGCGCAATTCCCTGCTGTGCGTGGGCCTGGACCCCGACCTCAAGAAATTCCCGGCCGAGCTGCAAGGCCGCCCGGACGCGATCTTCGAATTCTGCCGCGCCATCATCGATGCCACCGCCGAGGCCGCCTGTGCCTTCAAACCGCAGATCGCCTATTTCGCCGCGCTGGGCGCGGAAGAACAGCTGGAGCGCATCTGCGCCTATCTGCGCAGCAACTATCCCGAGATCCCCCTGGTGTTGGATGCCAAGCGCGGCGATATCGGCGCTACCGCCGAACAATACGCCCGCGAAGCCTTCGAGCGCTATGACGCCGATGTCGTCACCGTCAGCCCCTACATGGGCTGGGACTCGGTCTCGCCCTACCTGGAGTGGAAGGATCGCGGCGTGATCGTGCTGTGCCGCACCTCCAACGCCGGCGGTTCGGACCTGCAGTTCCTGGAAGTCGATGGCAAGCCGCTGTACCAGCACGTGGCGCGCCTGGTGGCCGAGAAGTGGAATACCAACGGCCAGTGCGGCCTGGTGGTGGGTGCGACCTTCCCGCACGAGCTGGCGCAGGTACGCGCCATCATCGGTGACATGCCCCTGCTGGTGCCGGGCGTGGGCGCCCAGGGCGGTGACGTCGAAGCCACCGTGAAATCCGGCAGGACCGCCGCCGGCACCGGCATGATGATCAATTCCTCGCGCGCCATCCTGTACGCCAAGCCGCAGGAAGGTGAAGACTTCGCCGCGGCCGCGCGCCGCGTGGCCATCGAAACGCGTGACGCGATCAACCGCTTCCGCTGATCCTGAAGCGACGGTGCCATGAAAAAGGCGGCGACTCCGATGGAGCGCCGCCTTTGTCTTGATGGGGCCGGATTCAGTCCGACCGCATTCAGTCTGCCAGCAACTTGAGCAAGCCCTTCAGCGCATGATCCACCGTCTGCGCGCGTACCTGCTGGCGGTCGCCCTTGAAGACCAGGCGCTCGGTATAGGTCTTGTCGCCCACCCGCCAGCCGAAGCAGACGGTGCCCACCGGCTTGCCTGGCACCGCGCCACCGGGGCCGGCGATGCCGGTGGTGGAGACGGCCAGGTCCGAACTGCTGTTGGCCACCGCGCCCTCGGCCATGGCGCCGGCGATCTCCTCGCTGACGGCACCATGCTGGGCGATCAGGGCTTCGGAAATGTCCAGCAGTTCATTCTTGGAAGCGTTCGAATAGGTGACGAAACCGCAGTCGAACCATTCCGACGATCCGGCGATCTCCGTGATGGCGTGGGCAATGCCGCCGCCGGTACACGATTCTGCAGTGGCGAGCAGCAGGCCCTTGGCTTTGAGAGTCTGGCCCACGCGGGTGGCTAGGTCTATCGTGCTGTCCATGAGTGTCATCCTCGGCTGTGCCGCAGTCTCGGCCCGTCGTGCGGGGCGGACCACGGTCGGTTGATCAACTTGCGCGAACTAGCATACTCCGATGTCGGCCATTGTTGTATCGGACCAGCGCTGATTGTTCGCTTACCAGTAGGCGCGCCAGAAGGCAAAGACCAGCAGGGTATAGAAGGCGGCCAGGATGTCGTCCCACATCACGCCGAAGCCGCCCTTGAAGCGGCGGTCGAACCAGGCGATCGGCGGCGGCTTGACCATGTCGAAGAAGCGGAACACCACGAAGGCCGCGAACTGCGTCTTCAGGCTGGCCGGCGTCACCAGTACCAGCACCAGCCAGAAGGCGATGATCTCGTCCCACACCATGCTGCCGTCGTCGGGCGAGTTCAGCGCCTGCCCGGTGCGATGGCAGGCCCAGATGCCGATGATGAAGCCGGCCACGATGATGGCCAGCCAGTTGCCGGCCGTGAAGACATGCGGCCAGCGCGTGGAGAGCACCGCGAAGGAGAGCCAGGCGAACAGCGTGCCGGCCGTGCCGGGCATGATGGGCGAGAGGCCGCTGCCGAAACCCTGGGCGATCCAGTGGGCCGGATGGGCCAGCATGAAATGCGCGGTCGCTTTGCGTTTCTTCGGGGCGGGTGGGGGCGGCGGGGGGAAGGGCGTGGCAGCTTGGTTCATGAACGGAAATGGTCGAAGGAATCCGGCGTGTCCTGCAGGGGTTCGCCTGCCGCATCCAGCAGGCGCAGGCCGGCAGCCGCATCGATGCTGCCGATGCGGGTGACCGGCGTGCCGGCAGCCTGGGCAGCCTTGTAGACGGCGTCGCGCTGGCGTACCGGAGCGGTGAAGCAGAGTTCGTAATCGTCACCACCGGAGAGCGTAAAGCGGCGGCGCAGGTGCAGGTCGCGCTGCTGCAGCGCCGGGCCGGGCGGCAGGGCGTCCACGTCCAGCGTCGCGCCGACGCGGGAGCGCGTCAGGATGTGGCCGAGGTCACCGGCCAGGCCGTCGGAGATATCGATGGCGGCGTGGGCAATGCCGCGCAGGGCCAGGCCCAGCGCCACGCGTGGGGTCGGTGCGTGCATGCGCGGCGCGGCGACGGCCAGTTCTTCCGCATTGACGGCCAGGTCGTCGCTGAATTCGCGGCGATAGCCGGCCAGTGCCAGGCGCGCATCGCCCAGGCTGCCGGAGACCCAGAGATCGTCACCGGCGCGCGCGGCGTCGCGGCGCAGCGCCTGCTGCGGCGGCACTTCACCGAACACGGTGATGCTGATGGTCAGCGGCCCCTTGGTGGTGTCGCCGCCGATCAGTTCGCAACCATGTTCATCGGCCAGCGCCAGCATGCCCCGGGAAAATGGTGCCAGCCATTCAGCGCGGGCTTCCGGCAGGGCCAGCGCCAGCGTGAAGGCGATCGGCTGCGCACCCATGGCGGCCAGGTCGGACAGGTTCACGGCCAGGCACTTGTGGCCCAGTGTGGCGGGATCGGCATCGGGGAAGAAGTGGCGGCCGGCGACCAGCATGTCGCTGGAAATGGCCAGTTGCATGCCCGGTGCCGGTGTCATCAGCGCGCAGTCGTCCCCCACGCCGAGCGCCGTGCGGCTGTCGGGGGCGGGTGGGCGGCTGAAGTAGCGCGCAATGAGTTCGAATTCGGAAAGCATGGGGCCGATTGTAACCAATCCGTCATGGCTTCAGGCGCACAATATCCGTCACTCCGTGCGTGCGCATTGTGAATTGCTGCGGTGCAGCGAGAGCTGGCCGGGAGGGCGCTATCCAGGCTAGTCCTGCGTGTTCCTCAAAGTCTAGGGGTTTTCCCCAATACCCGTCATTGGGTGGCGGTGGCAGCCTGTCGTGCCGGAAATCAAGCTGTGCGCAAATGCGCACATCACACGGTAATCGGACGTCATCTGCCCGCTGAAAGCCCATGTTCGCGAACATCATGTGCCATGGGTGAAACGCCGCAAAGCCAGTCCCGAAAAGGCTTTGCGCGGGGCAGCATAAGGCCGTCGGCCTATGATTGAAGGCCGACCTCTGCTAGAATCGACCCCCTTCGCAAGTCAACTAGAGAATACAGAGTTATGGATTCGATGATCAGTAAGAAAGAAGAAGTGCGTCAGCAACTTCGTCAGGCAGCGCTGGATTACCACGAGTTTCCGACCCCGGGCAAGATCGCGGTCACGCCCACCAAGCTGCTGACCAACGAGCGTGCTCTGTCCCTCGCGTATTCTCCCGTCGTTGCCGCGGCCTGCGAAGAAATCGTGGCCGACCCGCTGAATGCCTTCCGCTACACCGCCCGTGGCAACCTGGTGGGTGTCATCACCAACGGCACG
>PJUA01000766.1_pt1 | contig 11564 bp, 8 predicted proteins | sample 1512151 | NCBI WGS metagenome assembly PJUA01 (sample SAMN08177678, study PRJNA422409) | Soil metagenome, whole genome shotgun sequencing project. | isolation source: Soil enriched on filter paper: beechwood xylan treatment | place: USA: Madison | collected 2015-01-15
GTAGTGCACGGTGTAGGGCGAGCACTCTTCGTTGGTCAGGCGGGCCGAACCGGCGCCGATCTGCATGTAGACCTTCTTCTTCTCGGCCGCTACCTTGGCGCTGGCCAGGGCGGTACCGGAGTTGGTGCCACCGATGAGCATGTCCACGCCCTGCTGGTCGAACCATTCACGGGCCTTGCTGGCGGCCACGTCGGCCTTGTTCTGGTGGTCGGCCACGACCAGTTCGATCTTCTTGCCGTTGATGGCGCCGCCCATGTCGGCAATCGCCATCTTGATGGCTTCTGCGCCACCCTGGCCATCGATGTCCGAATACACGCCCGAGATATCGGTGATGAAACCGATCTTGATCACGTCGCCCGAAATCTGGGCCGAAGCCGATGCCGTCGCGAATGCTGCCGCTGCTGCGGTGATCGCCAGTGCCATTGCCTTAAGTTTCATATTCATCTCCTCTGTTATGAAGCCCGCATGTCATAGTGAAGCGAGACAACTTGGTGGAACGGGGAAAGGATCGCTCACCCCGCTGACGTACTTGTTTGGCAGTACTTCTTGTTCTGGTGATGCAGGTGCTACGGAAAAATCAGGAAGGCGGCGCAGCCGTGGCGCCGCTCACGCGAGCGTGGATCGGGATCAGACGCCCAGCAGCTCGTTCAGGGTCTGCATCTTCGCTTCCAGCTGCGAGGAGGCGAAGGACTCGACGATCTGGCCATGTTCCATGACATAGAAGCGATCGGCCAGGGGCGCGGCGAAGCGGAAGTTCTGCTCGACCATCACGATGGTGTAGCCCTTGGCCTTCAGGGTCGTGATCATGCGCGCCAGTGCCTGCACGATGACCGGTGCCAGGCCTTCGGAAATCTCGTCCAGCAGCAGCAGGCGGGCGCCGGTGCGCAGGATGCGGGCCACCGCCAGCATCTGCTGTTCGCCACCGGACAGACGCGTACCCTGGCTGTTGCGACGTTCCTTCAGGTTGGGGAACATGTCGTAGATCTCTTCGATCGACATGCCCTTCTCGGTCTTGGAGACGAAGGGCGGCAGCATCAGGTTTTCCTCGGCGGAGAGCGAGGAAAAGATGCCGCGTTCTTCCGGGCAGTAACCGACGCCGTGGTGGGCGATCTTGTGGGTGGCCAGGTTGATGGTTTCCTGACCGTTGATCTTGATCGATCCCTTGCGGGTACCGACCAGGCCCATGATGGAACGCAGCGTGGTGGTGCGGCCGGCGCCGTTGCGGCCCAGCAGCGTGACCACTTCACCCTGGTGCACGTTCAGGTCGACGTTGTGCAGGATGTGCGATTCGCCGTACCAGGATTGCAGGTCACTGATCTGCAGTACCAGCGGCGCGTTGGAAGACGAGGTGCTGGTGGTGACATTCATGGTGGCGGTGCTCATCAGTGCGCTCCCTGCAGTTCGGCCGAGGTGCTGCCCATGTAGGCTTCCATCACCTGCGGATTGCGCGAGACTTCTTCATAGCTGCCTTCGGCCAGCAGCGCGCCACGTTGCAGCACGCTGATGCGGTCGCAGATGCCGGAGATCACGCTCATGTTGTGCTCCACCATGAGGATGGTGCGGCCGGCCGAGACCTTCTTGATCAGCGCCGTGACGCGGTCCACGTCTTCGTGGCCCATGCCCTGGGTGGGCTCGTCCAACAGCATCAGTTCCGGTTCCATGGCCAGGGTGGTGGCGATCTCCAGCGCACGCTTGCGGCCGTAGGGCAGGTCCACCGTGGTGGTGTGGGCGAAACCGGTGAGGTCCACTTCTTCCAGCAGCTGCATGGCACGCTGGTCGAGCTGCTTCAGGCTCTCGCCGTTCTTCCAGAAATGGAAGGAGGTACCGAGCTTGCGCTGCAGGCCGATGCGCACGTTTTCCAGCACGCTCATGTGCGGGAAGACGGCCGAAATCTGGAAGGAACGGATGATGCCCTGGCGCGCGATCTGCGCCGGTGCATCCATGGTGATGTCTTTGCCGTTGAACAGGATCTGGCCCGAGGTCGGTACCAGGAACTTGGTCAGCAGGTTGAAACAGGTGGTCTTGCCGGCGCCATTGGGGCCGATCAATGCATGAATATGGCCGCGCTCAATTTGCAGGTTGACCGCGCTCACTGCCGTGAAACCCTTGAATTCCTTCGTCAGGTTTCGTGTCTCCAGAATGACGTCTGTCATGGTCTCTTCTTTCCCTTTGATGCCCGCGCCGGTTGATCCGGTCGTCAAGGCCTGCCTGCTGCGGTTGGCCGGCATCTTGTGGATGCAGGCGCCGCCGTTTTCTACCTGGCGAATCGAGAAGCTCGTTTTAATATTTGGCGCATAGTAGCCGGTTCGTACCATTCATACAATACGTATAAACACCGTATCCGCCAGCGGCTGAGAATACCCCGTTTACGCCCGGGAAAGCAGGCTGGAAGCGACTTTCTCGGCAATCATGACAGTCGGCGAATTGGTATTGCCGGAGGTGATGGAGGGCATCACGGAGGCATCGGCCACGCTCAGTCCCGACACCCCGCGCACGCGGCAATGCGCGTCCACGACGGCGGCGGCATCGTCGCTGCGCCCCATGCGGCAGGTGCCGACCGGATGGAAGATGGTGGTGCCCACGTCACCTGCGGCGCGGTGCAGATCCTCTTCGCTCTGGTACTGCACACCGGGCTTGTACTCTTCGGGCCGGTAGCGCGCCAGGGCGGGAGAGGCGGCGATGCGCCGGGTCAGGCGCAGGGCGTCGGCGGCGACCTTCAGGTCTTCTTCGGTGGAGAGATAGTTGGTGGTGATGCGCGGCGCCAGCGCGTGATCGGTGGAGGCCAGGCGCACGTGACCGCGCGAGGTCGGACGCAGGTTGCACACGCTGGCCGTGAAGGCCGGGAAGGCATGCAGCGGATCGCCGAATTTTTCCAGCGACAGCGGCTGCACGTGGTACTGCAGATTGGCGCTGGCCTGCTGCGCGTCGGACCTGGCAAAGGCGCCCAGCTGCGAAGGCGCCATCGACATCGGACCGCTTTGCATCAACAGGTATTCCAGTCCGATCTTCATCTTTCCGAAGAGAGTCGAGGCCATGGCATTGAGGGTCCTGGTGCCGTTGACCTTGAACACCATGCGCATCTGCAGGTGATCCTGCAAATTCTCGCCCACGCCGGCCAGGGCCTGGACCACCGGGATCTGATGCTGCTGCAACAGCGCAGGCGCACCGATGCCCGACATCTGCAGGATATGCGGCGAGCCGATGGCGCCGGCGCACAGGATGGTCTCCCTGGCCTCGGCCAGCCACTCGCTGCCACCACCGGTGAATTCGACGCCGGTGCAGACCGGTCCGTTGGCACCCTGCTCCATGCGCAGCTTCCTGACGTGGGAGCCGGTCATGATGGTCAGGCTGCCATCCTTCATGGCAGGCCGCAGGAAGGCCTTGGAAGCGTTCCAGCGCACGCCGCGCTTCTGGTTGACGTCGAAGTAGCCACAGCCCTCGTTGTCGCCCCGGTTGAAGTCATCGAGCTTGGGGATACCGTTCTCGGCGGCGGCCTCGCGGAAGGCGTCCAGGATGTCCCAGCGCAGGCGCTGCTTCTCCACCCGCCACTCGCCCCCGGCGCCGTGGAATTCGCTCTCGCCCAGGTGGTAGTCCTCGCTCTTGCGGAACCAGGGCAGCACCTGGTTCCAGCGCCAGCTGTCGTCGCCGGTGACGTCCGCCCAGTGCTCGTAGTCACGCGCCTGGCCGCGCATGTAGATCATGCCGTTGATGGAGGAACTGCCGCCCAGCACCTTGCCGCGCGGGTAGATCAGGCTGCGCCCGTTCAGGCCGGGATCGGCCTCGGTACGGAACATCCAGTCGGTGCGCGGATTGTTGATGCAGTAGAGATAGCCCACCGGAATATGGATCCAGATGTAATCGTCCTTGGCGCCCGCTTCGATCAGCAGCACCTTCTTGCCGGTCTTCCTGGACAGCCGGTTGGCCATGACGCAGCCGGCCGTCCCGGCGCCGATGATGATGTAGTCGTATTGCCCTGCCGATTGCATGTTGTCTCCGGTGCGTTCTTGTTATCTATTTTTTGTTCTCTATCTCTGCATCCTGGCCTTACTTGGCCACCGGCATGGTGAACTCCGCCCCCTTGCCGATCGTCGCCGACCAGCGCTGCATGATGGACTTGTAGCGCGTATAGAAGCGGATGCCCTCCTCGCCATAGGCATGGGTATCGCCAAAGAGCGACCGCTTCCAGCCGCCGAAGGAATGCCAGGCCATCGGCACCGGGATGGGCACGTTGATGCCCACCATGCCGACCTGAATGCGGCGCGAGAACTCGTGTGCCGTGTTGCCATCGGCGGTGAACAGCGACACGCCGTTGCCATATTCGTGGGCGTTGATCAGCTGCACGGCCGAGGCGAAGTCCGGCACCCGCACCACGCACAGCACGGGACCGAAGATTTCTTCCTGGTAGATCTTCATCTCGGTACTGACGTTGTCGAAGAGCGTGCCGCCGATGAAGAAACCTTCTTCATGGCCCGGCACCTTCAGGCCGCGGCCATCGACCAGCAGCTTGGCACCGGCATCCACACCGCTCTGGATATAGCCTTCCACCTTGGCCTTGTGGGCCGCGGTCACCAGCGGGCCCATCTCGGCATCGTCTTCCATGCCGTTCTTGACCTTCAAGGCCTTCACGCGCGGGATCAGGGCGTCCACCAGCTGGTCGGCCACACTGCCCACGGCCACCGCCACCGAGATCGCCATGCAGCGCTCGCCAGCCGAGCCATAGGCCGCGCCGATGAGCGCATCCACAGCCTGCTCCAGGTTGGCGTCGGGCATGACCACCAGGTGATTCTTGGCACCGCCCAGGGCCTGCGCGCGCAGCGGGAAGGTGCCGGCGCGTTCGGTGGCCTTGCGATAGATGTATTCGGCGATCGGGGTGGAACCGACGAAGGAGACCGCCTGCACCTCAGGATGCTCCAGCAGCGCATCCACCGCCACCTTGTCGCCTTGCACCACGTTGAAGACGCCATCGGGCAGGCCGGCGCGCTTGAACAGTTCAGCCAGCATCAGCGAAGGTGAAGGATCACGCTCGGAAGGCTTGAGCACGAAGCTGTTGCCGGTGGCGATCGCAATCGGCGCCATCCACAGCGGCACCATCACCGGGAAGTTGAATGGCGTGATGCCGGCCGTCACGCCCAGCGGCTGGCGCAGGTTCCAGTTGTCGATACCGCCGCCGATGTTGTCGGTGAACTGGGTCTTGAGCAATTGCGGGATACCGGTGGCGAATTCGACGATTTCCAGGCCACGCGTCACCTCCCCTTTCGCATCCGAGAACACCTTGCCATGTTCCAGCGTGATGGCGCGGGCCAGGGCATCGTGGTTCTGCTCGATCAACTCCTTGAACTTGAACAGCACACGGGCGCGCTTCAGGGGCGCGGTCTCGGCCCAGGCCGGTGCGGCCGCACTGGCGGCGGCCACTGCCGCGTTGACTTCGGCCACCGATGCCAGCGACACCTTGGCTGCGACGGCGCCGGTAGCCGGATTGAAGACATCCTGGCTGCGACCGCTTTCCGAACGCGAAAGCTGGCCATTGATGAAGTGGTCGATGTGCGGGAGGCTCATAAGTTTTCCTTTGGTGTTGTCGATGTCGGGTGAAGGTGCCGTCTCCTGCGCCTTCCTGCGATGCGTCGACCAGGTCGGGGTCGGCATGGAACCGCAAGAATAGTCCTCGCCCGAGCCCGCATCCAATGAGGAATTATCAAGAGCAATATAAAGGATGCTTATAATCCGACTTTATTGTTCACATACTGCCCACACGATTCCCACAAGCTATTCACCTGGATATCCACGGCCTTATCCACAAGTGTGGCAAGCCAAAATAGACCAGTGATCGCTGGAGATGATGATGGATCTGACGCAATTACGTGCATTTATCTCCGTTGCCCATGAAGGTAACCTGACCCGGGCCGCTGAAAAGCTGCATCTGACGCAACCTGCAGTCAGTCTGCAGATCAAGGGGCTGCAAGAAAGCCTGGGCCTGCAATTGTTCAATCGCAGTGCATCCGGCATGGTCTTGACGGTGGAAGGCAATACCTTGCTGCCGCTGGCCGAACGTATCCTCGCCGATGTCCAGGAATTGCGGCGCCATGCCAGCGGACTGCGCTCCAGTGACAATGTCCTGACCGGAACACTGGCCATCGGCACCATCCTCGATCCGGAATTCATCCGGCTCGGCGCTTTCCTGAAGTTGCTGGTCGAACATCATCCGCGCCTGTCCACCCAGCTGTCGCATCACATGTCGGGGTCGGTCCTCAACGAGGTGCGGGCCGGCCATCTGGACGTGGGTTATTTTCTGGGTGATCCCGGCAAGGGCTTTCATGCCATGACGCTGACTTCCTTCACCTATAACGTCATCGCCCCGGCGGGATGGAAGAACCGGGTCTCGGGCAAAAGCTGGAAGGAACTGGCACGCCTGCCCTGGATCTGGACCCCGGCAGAATCAGCACATCATCGCCTATTAAGCCGTATCTTCGCGCAACATCAATCAAAACCGCACACGGTTGCACTGGTGGACCAGGAGTCATCGATGCTGGACCTGGTCAAGTCCGGTGTCGGGCTGTCCCTGGCGCGCGAGTCGATTGCCTTGAACCAGGCACAGGCGCATGGTCTGGTCATCGCGGATGCAGTCGAGTTGTCCACTGACTTGAGTTTTATTTCATTAGAAAAAAGACAACACGAAGATGCCATCAAGGCAGTGTTTCAATTATTGCAAGAAGTCTGGCAGGCCTGATGACGTGAAATACCGGCCTGAAAGCGGCGTCACAGATACCTCCGATGTATCTGCATGGCAATAGACGGACCGATTTCACCGTCTTCCTGCCGAACCCAAAGGGCCGTAATGCCGTTACATGCCTTTGCCAAGGGCTTTCTGCCGGGTTTTGGTGTTTGAAAGCCAAGTTTTTGGAAAGATGTCCACCGCGTGCGCTCTTCTGCTCTTTTAATTCAGATGTGGATATATATAAGTAGTAGTAGTAGTTAACGTCGCCAAAAACTGTGGATAACTCGGTTTACACGAAAAAAATCAAGCATTTAGCTTTCTGATAAACGCTTGGTAAGCTTCTGCACATCAAAGGCACAGATTCTGGACAAAAAATCGGAGGTGGATAATTTATCCAGATATACCCAAAGCGCCCAGCGGATATGCAGAGACTTATCCACAGGCGCCTTCAAACCCTGGCCAAACCGACATGACAGAAACCAAACGCTACCGGGTTGTCCTGCAACCTTCGGGTTTGCAATTTGAACAAGTACCGCATCTTTCCTTGTTGCAATCGGGACTGGCTGCCGGCATTCGCATGCCCAACTCCTGCCGCAATGGCAGCTGCCGGACCTGCATGTGCAAACTGTCCACAGGCGAAATCGCCTACCAGATCGAATGGCCCGGGCTGACCCGGGAGGAAAAGGCGGAGGGCTGGCTGCTACCCTGTGTCGCCGAGGCCCGCAGCGACCTGGTGTTGCATGTGCCGGATGCGGTTTCACTGCGCGGTGACTGATTTATCCACCGCCGTTTTCTGCGAACGGCGGCAATTGGCTTTTTTCCCCCTGGCTTGTGGATAAAAAAGCTTCCCAGGCATCCCATTTGCCCACAGGCGGCGCGATCTGTCTGCGGTGACCTGCCCCCTGCATTGATTTTGGACGCTCTCCGTGGCGAGGCTCTGACGGCCCGTGCCTGGCAGAGAGTGATATCACCGCCTTTTCCAGTCGTGTGTGATTCCCCTATCTGATAAACCCAAGTGAGTGGGTCCTGCCCTGCCGGCAGAGTGGTGTGCGCTGCGAAAGCTTGCGCACCTAGACTTTATATCTAAGCTGTTTATAAGATTAGTAGTGATGGTTAACGTCACCGGTTTACTGTGGATAACTTGGTTTACTGGCGAAAAATCAATCGATTGCGCGCGGGATAAACACAAGGGCAAACTCTGTATGAGCCCATCACCAATCTTGGATAAAAATTCGGCTCTGGATAACTTTTCGAGTTTTCCCCAATCGGTGAAAAAGTTATTCAGAACTTTATCCACAGGGGAATCGAATTTGGGGGAATGACGGGCTTGGAAACGGCAAAAGTGACGAAGTGGGTGAAATCGGTCATTTGGTCACCGATTTCGGTCTTTGATAGGGTAGTGACGGGGGGAAAGCGGGGGAATTTGTCTTGTAATGGCAACGACGCCCAAGGTGGTCAATTCCACTGTTGCGAAAAACGTGGCTAAAACGAGGCGGGGGCAGGAAAGTTATCCCCTGCCCCCGCCGATAAAACAACAGTATTTTCGTGCTGCCTATTTTTTAGGCGCCACCTTCCCGGAGGCACTCTTGCCTGGTGGCGGTGCCTGCGGCGCCTTCTTCACTTCTTCGAGCAGATGATCGCAGTCGGCCTTCTGGTCGCCGTCGACATTGATCAGGGGCAGGATGGCCGTCACCGGTGCCAGCAGGCCCAGCGCCACCGCACCGCCCGCCCGCAAGGCCAGCACTCCTTTGTTCACGCCCACGTCCGGATCCTTGAAGCTGCCCTTCACGTACAACGGCGAGCGCAGCGAGATGATGCGCAGGCCCTTGCTGCGTGGATGCACGTTCAGGTCCAGCAATTCGCGCTTCATGTCGATGTCGCCGTCCACCACGATCAGGGCGTCTTCGGTGTCCAGCAACAAGGTCTTCACCTGCATCACGCCGTCCTGCACCGGCAGGTCGCCGGCCAGGCAGTTCAGCTTCACTTCCTTGTCCCCGAACAGCTTGCTGATGACCACGTTGCCCACATTGAGCCCGGCGGCCTCCAGCAGGAACTTGCTGATCGCGCCCTTGTTGACCAGGGTCTTCACCTCGCCGTTGGCCGAGCCCAGCATGGCGGCGATCGAGTTGCCGGTGGCCGACAGCCTGGCGTCGCCGTTGATCTCGCCAAAGCTGGTGCGCGAGGCATCGAACTGGGGATACAGCTTCTGGATCTTCAGGTTGCGGGCGGCCAGTTTCAGCTCCGATTTCATCTGCGCCGCCTGGCCGTCAAGCCGGATGGTGGAGCGCAGATTGCCGCCGGCCATGCCGAAGTTGAGCGGGTCCAGGCTCAAGACCTTGTCCTTGAGGATGAGGTGGGCCTGCAGGTCGGTGATCGGCAAGTCCTTCTGCCGGACGATGCGCTTGCCGGTGAAACGCACATCGGCATCCAGCGCGCCCCAGGCCTCGGTGCTGAAGGTCTTCACCGGCAGCACCTTGTTGCCCGGCTGGCGTTCCTCCGCGCCACGCTGCGCCTTCTCGGCGTTGGAGTCGGCGCCGATCAGTGGTGCCAGGTCATCGAAGCGCAGCACATTGGAGGTCAGCGCCCCCGTCAGTTGCGGACGCGCGCCCCCGGTGACGTAATCCAGGCTGCCGTTGAGATCGCTGTCCCCCACCTTGCCGCTGAAGTCCTGGTAATGCCACTGACTGCCGTTTTCGCCGATCCTGCCCAGCAGATGGCCTTCGGTGGCGAAGGGCGGCGTTTCCGGCAACAGGATGCCGGTCAGCGGATACAGGTTGCCCATGCTGGCCCCGGCCACCGACAGCCGCAGGTCCAGCGCAGCCAGTTCGGCCGGTTTGGTGAGCGTACCCTGGATACCGATGCTGGTCTTGCCCACCTTGACCTGGGCCTGCAGCGGATACGGCTGCTGCTGGTCCTGTAGCGAGAGCACCCCGCCGGCCTTGCCCTGCCCGCTCACCGGGGCGCCGTTGAAGGTGCCGCCGAGCTTCCAGCCCAGTCCGTAGAGCTTCTCCTTGTCCGGGTCCAGGGTGTCGATATCGGCCTTGATGTTGATTTTTTGCACAGCGTCGTCCAGCGCCAGCTTGCCCTGGCTGAGACTGATGCGGCCCAGGCTGAGCTGCCAGGCAGAGGGGGCGCTGTTGTTGCTGGCGAACGTCCAGTTGTTCACAGCCTGACGGTTGCGCAGCAAGGAAACCGAGGGTGCCTGTACCTCCAGCGAAGGCAGGGAAATCTTGTGCACAAGCAGCGGCAGCGGATTGAGGGTGAAGCTGACCAGGCGCACCGTGGCCATCTGGCCTGCGCTGCTGAAGGTGGGGGGATTGCCAACCCGGATATCCTCCGCCTGCAGCCGGGGCCACGGCACCCAGCGCGCCCAGAAGCCCGGTGGCGCCGCACCTGGGGTGGCGTCCGTGCCAGCGCGCTGCCAGTGCAGGGAGAGATTGCCGTCGATGGCGAACTCGCGCCCGATCGCGGTCGAGACGCGTTCGTTGATCCAGGGTTTTGCCCGGTTCCAGTCGAAGGTGAGGATGAAAATGACCGCGGCGGCGATCAGGATGAGCAGACTGGCAAGCAGCCAGAGCAGGATTTTGGTCAGGCGCGACATCGCTTCGGCGTCCCCTATGGAGGGTTATCAACATGCGCCAACGCCCGCCGACAGCGGCTTTCCCGGGCGCCAGTCTCCATGGCGCCTGTGGATAGATCAGGCCGGGAAAGCCGTTTGCTGCCAGCGCCGCATCAGCGCTTCATGTTGATACGACCGAATTCGTCATGGGTTGTTGCAGACAAGTGAGCTCGTAGCCACTTATGGGCCGGATTACGGGCGTCGCGTTCATGCCACAACATGTCCACATGCTCTTCCGGCGTCTGGAAGGGCAGCTCCTTCACCACCAGCACCTCGGCCATGCCGGTGGCGGCCACCAGGTGGCGCGGCAGCACGGTGATGAGCTCCGAACTGGCCACGATGCGGCCGGCCGTGAAGAACTGGTTCACCGTCAGCAGGATCTTGCGCTCGCGGTTCATGCCGGCCAGCACGTCGTCGATCACCGCATGCGGCTTGCCCGACAGGCTCACCAGCAGGTGGTCGGCGCTGCAATAGCTGTCCAGCGTCAGCGGTTGGCCGGCCAGCGGGTGGTTCTTGTGCATCACGCAGACATATTGCCCGGTGTAGAGCCGGGCATGGCTGATCTGGCTCTTGGCCATGCCCTGGCCATCGGCCAGCTGCGCGGTCACGCCGGGGAAAAAGCCCACGGCCAGGTCGATGTCGCCGCGCAACAGCATGGCGCGGGGGTCACGTGTGGTCAGCGGCATCATCCGGATCTTGATGCGCGGGGCGTCGCGCATGATGGTGCGCACCAGCGAAGGCAGCCACAGCGCGGCCGTGGCGTCCACCATGGCCATGCGGAAGGTGTTCTGGGCGCGCGAGATATCGAAGCTTTCCGGCGCGATCACCGCTTCCAGCTCCGACAGGGCCCTGCGCACGGTGGGCCACAGTTCCTCGGCGCGGGGCGTGGGCTTGACGCCATGGGCGGTGCGGATCACCAGATCATCATTGAGCGTGTCGCGCAGCCGGCGTAGCGCATTGGAGACAGCCGGCTGGGTCATGGCCAGCAAGTTGGCCGCACGCGTCAGATTCTGCTCGGTCATGACGGCGTCGAATACGCGCAACAGGTTCAGGTCCAGGGTGAGAAAGCTCATGGGGCGGGCCTTTGCGGCAGGAAGGAAGTCGTGGGGGCGGCAGATGAGCGCGGGTGATCGCCGGCCGAAATATTATTCACAGATTATATAACTGATATCCGAAACGGAAAGTGGTCAAACAAATGTGAGTTCTCTACACTGCAATGCAACATAACACACA
>PJUA01000767.1_pt1 | contig 11559 bp, 14 predicted proteins | sample 1512151 | NCBI WGS metagenome assembly PJUA01 (sample SAMN08177678, study PRJNA422409) | Soil metagenome, whole genome shotgun sequencing project. | isolation source: Soil enriched on filter paper: beechwood xylan treatment | place: USA: Madison | collected 2015-01-15
ATAACGCCGGAACGAAGAACCTGTTGGTTCTCATAGGAGAGCTTGAATGCGCCACCGAGAGCCTTTGACGACTCCGCAGCCGTCGTCATCGTCTGTCGGACCTTATCCAGGGCCTCTTCCGCGCTGATATGGCCGGCGCGAAGCTGGTTCTGGATGTCAGTCAGTTCCTTGGACTTCGCCGACAGCACCGCCGTGGCAGAAGAGACGCCTTCCGCTGACCGCTGACCAGCGGCGAACTGATTGCTCAGCGTCTTCATGCCGCTTTCAACGCGAGCCTGCTCATCGGCAAGCTTCTTGTGCGCGGCATAGACCGGGTCCACAGACGTCAGCAGGCTTTCCAGAGACGAAGCCTGACGCGCTGTCACCTTGACGGCATTGTCAACCTGCGTCGAATAGCCCTGGACGCCATTGGTCAACTCGACGATCTTGCCTTCGATCTTGTCGATGTTGGCCGAAATGGACGCAGTTTTGGCCTCAAGGTCGCGCGCGTCGATAGAAAGAACGGTGATGATCTCGTTGCGCTGCGTTGCCATGGGGCCATGTCCTCATGAAAAAGGCGCCGCGGACTGGCCGGGCGCCTGCTGTTGCTCATTCACTTTTTCGGCTTTCCGCCCGGACGTTCAGCCAGATCGTGTCCAACAGGCGGATCATCTCCAACTCTTGCTGGTTCGGCCGGCGCTGATACAAATCCGCCCACCCCTTGATGTCGCGTGCCGTCAGCGGGAGTGGGTCGCCCATGCCGGCGTACGAACGCTCACGCTGGAGTTCCCCGAACCACCGCCAGACGTGACGCAGGAGCGAGGGGAGCGGCGGCCCGGTCAGTTCGGCCTGAAGCTTTTTGATCCGGGCCAGATCGCCGCGAAGCTTGGCCCGCTCCAACATGCCCTCAATATGCTCGCGTTCGGTCCGCCCGTCCTTGTCTGGATGGGAAAGGCGGAACTCGAACTCGGCATGCTTGATCAGGTCTGCGCGGAGCTGGGCAAAAAACTGGCACGGTTGCCGAGTTCGGCGTTCAACTGGTTGAACAGCCACTCAAAGCCGGGATCGGCCAGCACGTCGGCGATGGTTTCCATGTCGATGCGCTTGCCAGCGATGATGACCGGCGGCACATGGACCAGCCGGCGCGCGATGGTGGCGGCATTCTCCGCCCGCATCTCGGAAATGGTCTGGCGGACCTTCGGCGCATCCTTGCCGGCCTTGATGGCGGCGATGGCCTCCTCCTGCCGCTTTTCGTCCTCTTCCTGCTTCTTCCGGAACTCAAACTCGACAGCGTCGATGGTCTGAGAATGGCCGGGGCCGGCAAGGACGATCTTCCAGCCCAACGGCTTCAGCGTGGACGGGTTCTTCACGTCGTACTCGCGCTCATCGGAATAGCGCAGTTCGCCAAGGTCGATGACGGCAGCGGTGTTCATAGCTTCTTCGCGGGTCTTGCTCATGGGGTGTCTCCGTGGGGTATGTGGGGATGGTTAGCGGTTCATGGGGGCGACAAGCTGGGGGGTGCCATCTTCGGCAAACTCGACCCGGCTCCCATCCCGAAATTCCATTGCGGCGAGAGGTTCAAACTGCCCGGTGATCGGATGCTTGGTCAGCCATTCCGCGTGATTGATGGTGACATCCGCGGATAGGATGCACGGCTCAAGCTTTGCGGTGACCACCGGCCCAATAGTGATCGTGGCGCCGTACGAGATCGCCAACAGCTTGGATAAATCTTCTCCGGTTTCTGCGTTCACGAACTTCGTGAATACGCCGTTGCCACTGTCGTTTATGATCCGCAACATATTCAGCCCTCCATGACCTTGGCCGTCTCGCTGATGGCGATGGCATCCAAGGCGGTTTCGGGAAATGGCAGATCGACGACGTAGCCGGCGGCGCGGGCCTCGCTGATGCTGTGCTTCAGCAGGGCGATAGCGTCGCGGAGGTCATTCTCGGGGGTGCCCACCGGCATAGCCGGGACTTCGGTATCTTCGTCCAAGGTTGGTCTCCGTGGGGCTCAGGAATGGGGTTGGGCCGGCAGCGCACCCCACGTGACGCTGCCGGCCCGCCGTCGCGCGACGGATGGGGTTAGTTGCTGGCCTGGATTTTCACCATGGTCTGGTCGTAGGCACCGCCGCGGGTATCAACGCCGACCAGTTCAGCGGCGATGTTCAGCGTGACGGTACGAGGGCCGCCGTCGCGCTTAATCTCCGACTTGTCCACGCCGCCAAGGGTAAAGTTGACCACCGAGAAGGACAGGAAGTCCGTCGGGCTGGTGCCGGGCACCTGAGCCAGCATGTTCAGCGCAAGCTGGTTCTCGTTCAGGAAGTCGGTGAACGGGGCCAAGTCCTTTCGCATGGCGGTGATCGAGCCGGACACCTTCATGATGCCGTCGAAGACGTCGGGCGATACCTTGGCGCCGACCACGTCCGGGGCGTTGAGACCCAGGTCAATGGACAGGCTAAAGGCAGTCAGATCAACGTAGTCGGCCGTGCCGATGCGCAGCGTGGCGTCGATGGCCGCAAGCGGGGTGGCGGAGCCCACCAGAGCCGGGCTGGTGTAGTACGGCGCACTGGCGCCGGTAAGGCCCTGCGCGGCGCCCGTCCCCACCCACGACGGGGTGATGTTGAGCATGCCGTTCGGCTGCATCGACAGGTCGATCTTGCCCCACTTGCAGTCCGTGAAAAGTTCGGACTGGTCGGCATCCAACTCCGCCTCTTCGATCGTGAAGTAGCGCTGCACCAAAGCGCCGGATGCCGGGTTGATCAGTTTGCGACCCTTGACCGAGAAACTGTAGGTCGAAACCGGTCCGGTGACGGTGGTCAGCGTCTCCGCCACGGTGATCGTTGTGGCGGTCAGTCCGGTGACGCGAAGCGGCCGGTTCAGGTCGCCGGCAGCCAGACCGACCGTGAAGGTGACGATGTCCCACACCCGCACGCCGGCAGTGATGACAGAGCCGCCGCTGAAGGTGATCGTGGAGCCGGTCGCCGACATGGTGGCGCTGGACATCGAGCCCGTCGCCTGCGTGATGCTGGCGCCACTCGCCCAAGTGCCGCGCATCACGGCCTCAAGGATCGGGTCGTAGTTGGAAAGCTGAAGCTCCCCTTGGTACTGACCGCTGGTCTTCTGCGTGCCGTGCCGGCCGCGGACGGCCATGCCGTCCTGACGAACCTGCTGCGACTGGACAGCCTGCTTGGTGAGCTGCCCCTTGCCGCCGGTAACCGGCAGCAGATACGCCCCGGTTCCGGTGGCCGCCGTGCCGCGAGCCGACTGCGCCTTGTAGGCGACGTAGTTGTTGAATTGCGTCTGATAAGTGGTAGGCATCTCTCTCTCCGTGCGGGCGCAAAAAAGCCCGCGCGGCACGGGCCGGCGGGCGCGGAATGGTCAGCCGTCAGGGCTGGTCAGTCGGGGAAATCGTAATCCCAAGGGATGGACAGCATGCGGCAGAAGCGATTGCCTTCCTCATAGGCGGCAACGCCATCGTCAGCGCGAGGGTCCATGGTGATGAGGCGGGCTGTGGTGACAGGGTCGATGGACACAGTCACACGGCGGAAGGCGTCCATGATGGCATCGGCCTTCGTCTGGATCGCTGCGTTGCCACTGCCCTGGACGACGGACAGGTAGAGCCGGAATACACCCTGCCCGCGGCCCCGCCGCTTGCCTTTCGGCCCGGCCGTGGCGCTTGCCTGCCCGGCTATCACCTCGCACTCAATCGCTGGCGCAGGAACGCCATCGCCATCAACCGGCATGTTCCCGTCTGAGGTGTTCGTTCCATCAGGCCATTGCTCATTTGCCCAGCGGATCGGCCAGTCCGTGACGACATCGGCCAACTTCGCCTTTAGGGCGGTCTCTACGGCTCCGATCATCACAGCACCTTGATTTCAATGCAGGGCCAGCGGTTTTCCGAGCGGTTGGCACGCTGAGCGCTCCCGTTGGAGATGAACCGCCCCTTCTTTCCTCTGACCGACTTTGAGGCTTCACCAGCTTGCACCGCCGCGCCGTCAAGCAGCGCGCGATAGTCGAAGTCGATGGCAACCGGATAATTCCCGAACCGGCGCTTTAACTCCTTGGCCGTCACCTCGAAAACGCCGTTGGGCGCCTGCGCCGACAGGCCGGGGCGGCGCTGCGTCCGTTCGCCCGCGCGGCTCTTAATGCCGCCTTCGATTTTGCGAGCATATGGGACACCGTCGATGAAGATCACCTCGTCACCCGGCATGAGGTCGATGGTCGCGCCTTCCGTCGCCGCGTCGCGCCGCTTGCCATTCACATACATCCAAATGTGGTCGCGGTACCTGCCCGTCTTGACCGGGGCAGTACGCAGCAGTTCCTCATAGGCAGCGTCGATCACGTCGCCGGCTGGGTGGAACTCGTACTGAATGACGCCGCCATATTTGACGCTGTCTTCCAATGCGCCTTTCTGCCCGTCTACTACGACAGTGGTGGGGTATCTGCCCTGATCGCTCTCCAACTCAGCCCGAGCGGCGCGGGCTGTTGCAGCATGCATCTTCACGAACGCCTGCGGTGACAGGGTGTCGCTCTTCAGCAGTTGGATTTGCTTGCGCACGACGTCGATGTTGGATGCCATCGGTCACCCCATGAAGTCGGCTTCAATCCGCACGACTTGGCCGTCAATGAAGACCGGCCAGACGAACGTTATGGTGCGTTGCGCCCCGTTCCAGAGAACCTTGTCCGTCACCTTCATGGGCAGCGTGACCGCGGCGCCGGCAGCCGTGAATGCCGTTGGCGACAGGATCGCCCGGAACGTGCCCTGCCCGCTTGTGCTGCCGGGGCGCAATTCCTGCGCTGACAGCCCCTTCACCCTGGCGGCGCACTCGACATAGGACGAGCCGCGGAAGACCTTGATGGGCGATGCAGAGCGCGCCAGTGAGGCGTCCAGGCGGGCAATGGTCGCGGCGGCGGTCATGCTATCACCATGTTGGTGTAGGTGGACAGACGGGACACGATCTCAGCGGGCAATCCGCCGTCCATCTGGACCTTGCCGGCGTCCATGAAGGTCACGGCGTCCACACCATCTACGTCGATGCTGCGCAACAGCGGATCGCCGCGAGTATGGGCGTACCACCGATACCTCACAGCGTCTGTCACGGCGCTGGAGAGCGCCGCCGGCACATCGGCCAGCAACCACCCGCCCGCCCCGGTGACAACCACCCTGCCCCGCTCCCAGCGCGTCCGGCAGCCATTGGAGTTGAGGCGCCACAGCAGTCCGGCCATGGGCTCCACCTCCACGTCATCGGCGACGGTCAGCGACACGCCGTCGACGGTCACGGTGGAGACAGTGAACGGAATGCGCCAAGGCAGGATCAGCGGCGCCGGGTCCAGGCCGCACGGAACTTCCTGCGCCCGATAGGCGATGGTCGCGCCCTCAGACAAGAACGTCCGCCGGCCGGCTTGGTCCGTGGCGACGCCGCAGACCTCGCACACGCTGTCGGACAGATCCTTGATCCAACGCGTCAGCATGGCGTCCCGGTCAGCGTCAGTCCCGGTTATGCCGAGTTCGGCCTTGACCGTCGCCAGCGACACAAGCGACCGGTCGGAGACTGCGGCGGAGACGGTCAGGGTCGGCATGGTCACTCCTTCGCCAGTTCGGCGGCCATCTGACGGAGCTTGTCTTCGCCGGTCTTGTGGTGCGGCTTCACGCCACGATCAGCCAGGAAGGCCCGCAAGGCGTCGGCGTCGGCGGTGGACGGGTCGAACGCCTCAGAGGCAGGCGGCGCGGGGGCAACCCCCACCGGCCCGATGAAGCCTTCAGCGGCCAGCCCATCGGCAACGGAGGCGCTGATCTCGCACTCATCGCCCTCAAACAGGGTGACGACGCGCACGCCGTCAGGGGAATAGCGGAAAGTCTTCAGTACCTTGTGCATATCGCCCTCACGGCATAGTGGGGCGGCCCGTCAAGAGCCGCCCCGGTCACGGTCAGGCGACCGGCACACTAGCCGGATGGCCCTGCACGGCCACGGCGCCGATGGTGCCGCCGCTGGTCACCCCGGTCGTCGTGATGACAAGCCGCACGTACCGCTTGTTTCCGCGGTAGCCCAACTTCTTGGCCTTGTTGTCGTCGGCCGCGGCAAAGGTCGCGCCGGCCACGGTGCCAAGCAGGTCTCCGGCGGCGACGGCAGAGCCGTCAGACAGGTCGGAGGCATCGCCTTCGGTCAGGGACGGGGTGTAGGTGCCATCGGTCAGCGTGCCGGACTTGATCACGAACTCCAGGCTGTCATAGCCCTTGGTGTCGATGATCACGCCGTTGGTGGCCGTGTTGGAAGTGATGGCGGCGGTGTTCATCGCCGTCGAAACCGCGATGTTGTGATGCAGATCACGCATTGAAGCGAACTCCTATGGCTCAGATGCGCGAAGGGCGCCACTCGGGCGCCCCTCTCGCGTTGTCGTGTGTGCGGCCTATTAGGAGGCGGCAACCTTCAGCTTGCGGTACGCCTCTGCCTGACGGACGCCGCCGCCCGTGCGCTTGCGGGCACGGAATACCACCATCCCCTCGTCGGCGCCGGTCGTGTAGTCCACCATCATGCTGATGGCGATCCGGTCAACGATGATGTACGCGCGGCGGAAGTCGCCGAACGCGATGGGGTAGGCGCCGGCCGCGACATCCGGCATATCCGGCATTTCGACATAGGGCGCGTTCAGGATGGTGTTCGGGGCGCCGCCGGCAATGCCAGGGGTCCAGAGATAGTTGTTGTCACCGTCCTTCAGCTTGCGCACCGCTCCGACCGTCTTGCGGTTCAGAACCCACACGCCATTACGGGCATAGGCCGTCTTCAGGTCGTGATAGAGGGTGATCAGGCCATCGCCGGTCAGGGCGGCGGCGGAACCGGAGATGGTCTCATCCACGCCAGAGGCATTCAGGATGCCCATGCACTGGTTGTTGGTGCCGGTGCCACTGATGTGCTCAGTTCCCTCCTTGACAGCGAACTGCTCGGCAGTCTCGGAGCGGAGTTCGGCCATCAGGTCATAGCCGGAGTCCTCGATCATCTGCTGAGAGACTTCAATCCGGGCGAACATCTCGGGCGCCAGGATTTCGATCTCACCATAGGCAGGATCGCCCGTGTTGGTGCGGGTCTGCGTCTCGCCAACCCGAGTAGCGCCTCCGGTCCCGGTGCGCTTCTTCTGCTTCCACGACGGACCGCCGATGGTGCGGACAGTGGCGAGTGAGCGAAAAGCACTCATCTCGACGATGTCCTTCAGGATGTCGGCCTGCATGTCCGGCGGGGCGAGCAGGTATCCGGCGCCCGTGTCGTCGGACTTGACCAGCGCCGCCTGACGCTTGTTGATCAGGTCCAGATCGGCAGCCGAGCGGTTGTTCGGGTGCGACCGCATGACGCGCTCGAAAGCGGCGCGATGCTCGGCCACTTCCTTGTCCTGCTTCTGACCGCCCAGACCGCCGCGGTTCATGGCCGCTTCCATGCGGTCCATCTGCTCGCGCATCTCATCGAAGGCCTTGGCGTTCTGCTCAGCCAGAGTGACCTTCTGGTTCAGCGCTTCGAAGCCGTCCAGCGTCTTGTTGATGCGGGTCAGCTTGTCTTCGAGCAGGCTGTCGCGCTGCTTCAGGTTGGCGTCGTTCGCGTCCTTGAACTCGTTGAACGCCTTCATCAGGCCATCAACGGCCTGCTTGGTCTCGTCGCTCATGTGAACCTCTTAGGATCGAAGGGAACGGATGAAGTTGGCGAGCTTGTTCAGCTCGGCAGCCTGCACGCCCTCATCCCGAGGGTTCGGCGGTGGCTGGTGCGGTTCCTCGTCACGAGAAGCCGCGGGGAAAGCCCGAGACGCCATAGCGGCAACCCGCTTGGCTTGGGCGTTGGAAAGCCCCTCTCCGTCGCGGAGAAGGCGTTCCAATTCACGGACTGCCGGTCCGTCGTGGCGGTCTTCCGGCAGGATGTCTTGCGGGGCGTGGCGGAACAGAGGCAGCATCGCCGATCGGGCGTGCGCCTTCTTCTCCTTCTTCTTCGCCGGCATCACCTCATCGGCGAACCCGGCGTCCACGGCCTCCTTGGCGCTAAACCACGTCTCGGCAGCCACCCAATCGGCAAGCTGCTTCCGATCCGCGCCGGTCCGCGCCTCGTAGATGTCGATGATGCCGGCCTCCAGCTTATCGAGGATGTCGGCTTCCTTGCGCATCGCCTCCGCGTCGCCCATCGCGAGAGACCACGGCTTGTGGATCATGACGTGCGCGCCTTCGACGATCTTGATCTCGTCGGCGGCCATCAGGATCACGCTGGCGATGCTGGCGGCGATGCCATCGACCGTGGCGACGATCTTGGCCTTGTGCTGCGCCAGGGCGTTGTAGATCGCCACGCCATCGAATACCACTCCGCCGGGGCTGTTCAGCCGGACGGTGATGGTTTCGGCGTCCAGGGCGGCGATCTCCTTGGCGAATTCGTCCGCCTGGATGCCGTCCCACCATCCGCCGATGTCGCCATAGACGAAGACTTCGGCGTCTTTGGAGCCTTCAGCCGCCGCAACGCGGATGTGGCCCGGCCCCAGCGCCGCCGGGGCGCGGTTCATCGCCCGCCCGGCTGCCAGCAGGGCGGCGTCAATCTGCGGTTTCGGCATTGGCCTATTCCTCTTGCTGCCCGTCGAGTTTCGACAGGACCGTGTTCAGGTTGTCCGACGCTCCGCGGATCAGACCTTCATTCGCAGCCGACAGAACCCGGCCAGCGTTCATTCGCTGTGACGGAGGAGGCGCCGCTGTGGCATCAGCCCCACCGCCGACCGCTTCAAGCGATCCATCCTCTGTGACACGCGCCATGTTGGCCGGCACATAGTGAGCGTCGCCGCCCTCGAAGCCGTCCATATCCTCAAGGCTGAGGATTTGGTTCGGCGTGATGCCGGCAACTTGGAACAGCTTGGCGTAAAACTCCGCCCGATCCTTCGCCGCGCCGCGGAGCAAAGCCGTATCCACGAAGTGGAAGTAGTAGCCTTGCCGCCGCTCCTCCGGCGTCAGGAGGAAGCAGTCTAGGATTTCAGACACCCGCTCATGCCACGGCCTGATGGTGTGAACCGCATGGGCCAAGAACATCTGCTCGGCACTGGCGTAGGTCGCCGTCTTGTCAGCGATGCCAACCATGATCGGCAGCACGCCGAAGTGCCGGCAGATGAGCATGTCTTGGTACTGGCGGGTTGCCAAATGCTCGGCATCGACACCCGTCATCCCGAGCGGCATCCACTTCGCCGCTCGGTCCAGAACCATCGGTTTCCCGCTGTTCTTCCCGCCGGCATAGTGCTGAGCGATCCATGCCGTCAGCCTCCTGTGCCCATTGTCGTCTAGCGTGCCTTCGACGCTATACACGCCCGTCGTCTGGATGCCGTTCCCAAATCGCTTGGAATGGGCGTCCTGCGTTGCCTCAGCCAGCCCCAGGACTTCCCGCGCAAGGCTCACCATATCCAGCCCGGCCCGGCTATCCCACGACGGCCCGCGAAGGTGAAGGATACGATCCGCCGGCACCTCCTCACCGTTCACACGGTAGAGCGGCGACCGGTCGTAAGGGTCGGACCGCTTCTCAACAGTCACTTCACCGCAGTCGAAGGGGAACATCTCCATGATGCGACCGCGCCCAACCTTGTTCAGGTAGGCGAAGCTCTGCCCCTCGAAGATGGCCCGCAGCATCATGGTTTCGCGGAACTGCTGAGACGTCATCCAGCCGCACGGCTTGTACCGCATCAGATCGTACAGCGAGTGCTCGGTCGCCTCCTCGCGCCGCCCCGTCACCGGGTCTTTGCGCATCAGCTTGAGGGGCACCGTGGACACACCGTCAGAGATGAGCAAGCCGCACCGAAGAGACGTCGGCGTCTGAAGCGCCGTCTTCCAATTGACGTACGGCCCCGCCGCGCTCTGTCCGCCGCTCAACAGGTCTCGCCAGAACTGTTCCTCGAAGGCAGCCGCCTTCGGCTGCCGGCGCACGCGCTCGGCAATCCAACCCATGATGCCCATAGCGTGCCCCTCGTCAGTCGAAGTCGTCTACATCCCAGAATGACCGGCCAGTCTGTTCACCGGTCATCGCGCGGGCGATAGCCATCATCGCGGCCACCGGGCCGTCGATCTTGTTCTCGTGCTTCTCCTTGCGGGGGAACACGTTGTCGTTCGCGTCCGGCTTCACAGTCACGTTTGACATCATCCAGTTCATCACTGGATTGTTGTCATGGTGGAACCGGCCGGAGAGAACCGCCGCCTCCAGCTCCTTCATCGCCGGGCTGAAGTTCTGCGTCAGCGCTCGGAACTCGATGACCTGGACCGACGATGCTTCGCGCTGGAAGTTCTGGCGCATCTGCGTCGCCTGCCAAGGGTCGAATACCGCCTCTGTAACCTCAAACTCCGTCACAAGGCCGCCCTCGCGCTGCCCGCCGCACGGCTCTCCGATGGCGTCGGTCTCGATCCTAGTCAGATCGATCTCGTTCCCATCGGTTAGCTCAATATGTCCTTCATCGGCCCAATGCCGCAGCGCCGGAACCTTGTCGAAAAGCTCGCTCTCCGAAGGCATGTACAGCTTCATGTACAGCCAGAAGTGCGTCTTTCCGTCATCCTCCAGCGTCGTGAACAACTGCGCCCGTGCCGCAAGGTCGGTGCGGGATGCAAGGTCGAATGCCAGCCGGCAAGGCTGCCCGCTATACTCTTCTATGTCGGGGCAATCGCCGGACTTCAGCCACGCATCCATGTTCATCCAGGCTTGCCGCGACTGCACCCAAAGGTTCAGGTGCTTCGTCTTGAACACGCCCTGTTTCGAGGTGCGCTTTACGGCTTCAGCCTGTTTGGACCGGAGGAACTCCGCCGATACCGACACGCCATAGTTCGGGTTGGCCTTGATAAGGGCCATCTCGGATTTCCAGTCGTCGCCGTCATCGATTGTGTAGATGATCGCGAACAACTCTTCGTCTTCGATCAGCCCCTCAAGCACCTTCCTCGCGTGGCTGTCCATGTCGTAGCAGGGGCCGGCGATGTTATCGCCCGCCGTCGTGACCACCCACATCATGGGCTGCTCTCGCGCGCCCATGCCGGTTTCCATGGTGTCGTACAGGTCGTTCGTCTGGTGCTCGTGGTATTCGTCCACGATGGCGAAGGAGGGGGAAGCGCCGTCACCGGGCTTGCCGATCACCGGCTCAAACCGGCTCATGTCGGCTAGGCGGTTGATGTTCGCCGCATTCGCCAGAAGACCGAATTTCTCAGCAAAAGCCGTCTCGCGCTCAACGGTCAGCTTGGCGGGGCGGAACACCTCCCACGCCTGCACCTCGTTGGTCGCGCCGCAGTAGACCTCAGCGCCGTATTCGCCATCAGCGGCCAGCATGTAGAGACCAACCGCGGCCACTTCTGCCGACTTGCCATTTTTACGCGGGACGAAATTGTAAGCCCGGCGGAACCGTCGAGTGCCGGTCTCCTTCTTCACCCACCCGAAAATCGTGGTCAGCCGGAAAACCTGCCAAGGCTCCAGCCGCAGCCGGTTGCTACGAGGGTCGCCGGCCTTCTTGATCGCCCACTTGCCCTTGGTGTGCGGCATGTTCTCGACGAAGCGGCAGATGCGGGACGCCTTTTCCTCGTCAAAGAGGTAAGGCCATGCCTTATCGCCC
>PJUA01000768.1_pt1 | contig 11547 bp, 11 predicted proteins | sample 1512151 | NCBI WGS metagenome assembly PJUA01 (sample SAMN08177678, study PRJNA422409) | Soil metagenome, whole genome shotgun sequencing project. | isolation source: Soil enriched on filter paper: beechwood xylan treatment | place: USA: Madison | collected 2015-01-15
CCAACGTCAACCCGACCTTCAACTGGGTGCGGCTGGCCCAGCGCATCCCCGTGCGCATCGCCCTGGACGAGGTGCCGGAGTCGCTCCAGATGGTTGCCGGGCGCACCGCGACGGTGTCGGTGGTGGGGGCCCCCGACAGAACGCCGAAGGTCGCCGAACTGCCGGCCGGGCAGTGAGCGCCCGCCGATGCCCAAAGCCCCTACCCTCGACGAGCTGGTCTTTTCGCTGAAGTCGTTCGCCGCCTCCATGCTGGCGCTCTACATCGCGTTCGGCATGGGGCTGCCGCGTCCCTTCTGGGCGATGCTGACCGCCTATGTGGTGTCGAGCCCGCTGTCGGGCACCGTTCGGTCGAAGGCGGTCTATCGCGTCGCCGGGACGGTGGCCGGCAGCATCGCCGCCATCGTCCTGACGGTCGAACTGGTCAATGCGCCGGAGTTGCTGTCGCTGGCGGTCGGGCTTTGGGTCGGCGGCTGCCTGTTCATCTCGCTGCTGGACCGCACGCCGCGCAGCTACGCCTTCATGCTGGCGGGATACACCGCCGGGCTGATCGTCTTTCCCGGCGTCGCCAACCCGGAGGCGATCTTCGACACCGGGCTGGCCCGGGTGGAGGAGATCATCCTCGGCATCGTCTGCGCCACCGTCATCCACAGCGTGATCCTGCCGCGCGGTATGGGTCCGGTGCTGCTCGGCAAGCTCGACGCCGCCCTTCGCGATGCGGAGCGCTGGACGCTCGATGCGCTGGAACAGGTCACCACCGACACGCGCCTGCAAGACCGCCACAGGATGGCGACCGACCTGACCGAACTGCGGGTGATGACCACCCACCTGCCCTACGACACGTCCGACCTGCGCTGGATGACCCGGCCGATGCGGGCCTTGCAGGACCGCATGGTCTATCTGCTGCCGGTGCTGACCGCCGTGCATGACCGGCTGGGTGCGTTGCGGCGGCCGGACGGGGCGATGCCGCCGGATGTGGCGCCGGTGGTGGCTGCCGTACGGGACTGGATCGCTGCCGGCGCCGATGCCGATCCGGCGGACGCCGCCCGGCTGATCGGCTGGCTCGATCGGCTGGAAGCGGAGGAAGCGGGGCGGGCTTCGGCCGGCTGGCAGGCGGCGACACGCTTCAGCTTCATCCGGCGCCTGCGGTCGCTGGTGGAGATCCACCGCGACTGCCGGGACCTGCGGGCGCACATCGCAACCGGCGACCACGACCTGCCCGATCATCTGGACCCGCTGGCCCGCAAGCGCTCCCGCAGCGTCTTCCATCTTGACCGGGGCATGGCGGCTTGGTCGGCGGCGGCGGCCCTGCTGGGCATCACCACCGTCTGCGCCTTCTGGATCCTGACCGGCTGGTCGTCCGGGGCGGCGGCGGCGATGATGGTGGCGGTCTTCACCTGCTTCTTCGCGTCCTTCGACGATCCGGTGCCGGGCATCCGGCTTTTCCTGGTCTACACGCTGGCGTCCATGCCGCTGTCCGCCTTCTATCTGCTGGTGGTGCTGCCATCCTTCGACAGCTTCCCGATGCTGGTGCTGTGCCTGGCGCCGACGCTGGTGGGCCTGGGCATCTTCGTCGCCCGGCCGGCGACAATGGGCAAGGCGATGGCGCTCATCTTCGGCGTCGGCGGCTCGCTCAGCCTGCTCGACACCGGAAGCGGCGATTTCGCCTCCTTCCTGAACAGCAGCACCGGGCAGATCGTCGGCATCGTCACCGCGATGCTGGTCACCCGCATGTGCCGGTCGGTGGGCGCGGCGTGGAGCGCGCGGCGCATGCTCCACATCGGCTGGCGCGAGATCGCCGATCTGGCGCGGATGCGCGGGGTGCCGGCGAATGACGGGTTCGAAAGCCGCATGCTGGACCGCGTCGGGCTGCTGTCGGCCCGGCTGGCGCAGGCCGGCGGATCGGTGGATGTGGACGCCATCGACGCGGTGCGCGACCTGCGCGTCGGGCTGAACGTGGTGGAGCTTCAGCGGGCACGCCCGGTCCTGGGCCATGCCGGCGGGGCGGCTCTGGAGCGTCTGCTGCGCGGCGTCGCCACCCATTTCCGGGCTCTGTCCGCCAAGCGGCCCGACCCGGCGCCGGCCGGACTGCTGGACAGCATGGACGACCTGCTGTCGGCCATCGACGCCGCCCCGCCGTGTCCCGAGCGCGACCGCGCCGTGGTGGCGCTGGCCTCCCTGCGGCGCAGCCTGTTCCCGGACGCTGCCCTGGAGGCGCTGCTGATTGCCCCGGATGGGACCCAAGAGCCGATGCATCAGGAAAGGGCGCGCGCATGATCGGTGAAATCGACGTCTATGGCCTGTTCCTGCCACCGCTTCTGATCCTTGCCGTGGTGGCCTGGGCGGTATCGGCCCTGCTGCGCCGGGGGCTGCGCGCCATCGGTGCCTATGGCTGGGTCTGGCACGCGCCGCTGTTCGACTTCGCGCTCTATGTGCTGGTGCTGAGCGGCCTTGCCGGCCTGTGGTCGATCTGGTCGGCCTGAAATCGTCCACACCATGGCTGTTACAGCGTGCTAGTCTGCCCGCCATGACCGCCCCGCTGTCGCAGCCATTTTCCATGCCCGGCATGACGCCCGATGCCGACGCAGAGAGCGCCTGGATCGACGTGATCCGGAAGATGGACGAGACCTATGCCAATCTCGTGACGCAGCAGGTGGAACTGGAACGCAAGAATGCCGAGTTGGAGGAGGCGCAGGCCTTCATCGCCAGCGTCCTAGGCTCCATGACCGACGTTCTGATCGCCTGCGACCGCGACGGTCGGATCGAGCAGACCAACCCGGCGGCCGAACGGGCGCTGGGTTGTGCCGGGCGCGAGTTGACGGGGCGACCGCTGCGCGATTTCCTCGACTCCGCCTTCCATCCCGCCTTCGCCCGCTTGTGCAGTGCCGCCCTTCAGCGCGAGGAGGTCAGCGATGTGGAGCTTTCCCTGCGCGGGCCGGCCGGCCCCTTCCCGGTCGCGGTCAACAGCACGGTGCGCTACGACCAGCGTGGCCATGCCATCGGGCTGGTTCTGGTCGGCCGGCCGGTGGGCGAGTTGCGCCGTGCCTACCGCGACCTCGCCGCCGCCCATGAAGGGCTGAAGCAGACCCAGCAACAACTCGTCCATTCGGAAAAAATGGCCTCGCTCGGCCGGCTGGTTGCCGGCGTGGCCCATGAGCTGAACAACCCGATCTCCTTCGTCTATGGCAACGCCCATGCCATGCGCCGCTATGTCGACCGCATGACCACCTATCTCGACCGCGTGCACGAAGGCGCCACTCCGACGGAACTGGCAGCCCTGCGCAAGGAACTGCGCATCGATCGCGCCCGCGCCGACGCCGCGGCGACGCTGGACGGCATGCTGGAGGGGACAGAGCGGGTTCGCGACATCGTGGCAGAGCTTCGCCGCTTCTCGTCGGAACAGAAGCACGCCTCGGAACGCTTTGATCTGACGGGACTTCTTCGCTCCGCCGTCACCTGGGTGGCCAAGGCGCAGATGCCGGACCTGACCGTCGTCTTCGACCTGCCCGACACGCTGGACATCGCCGGCCATCCCGGCCACCTGCATCAGGTCGCGATGAATCTGGTCCAGAACGCCATCGACGCCATGGCCGGTGCTGCGGTGAAGCGGCTGGAACTGCACGGCCGGGAAGAGGCGGGCACGGTCGTCGTCACCATCCGCGACACCGGCCACGGCATTCCGGACGCGATCGTGGGCCGCGTTTTCGACCCCTTCTTCACCACCAAGCCGGTCGGCAAGGGCACCGGGCTCGGCCTGTCGATCAGCTATCAGCTGGTGCGCGACCATGGCGGCGATCTGGCCGCCGCGAACCATCTGGATGGCGGCGCGCTGTTCACCCTGACCTTGCCGGCCGCCGGGCGGCGCGAAGGAGCCGCGCGATGAGAGAGCGCCCGCTGTCGGTGCTGTGGCTGCAATCGGGCGGCTGCGGCGGTTGCACCATGTCGCTGCTCTGCGCCGAATCCCCGGACCTGATGACGCTGCTGGAGACCGCCGGCATCCGCCTGCTCTGGCACCCGAGCCTGTCGGAGGAAAGCGGGGCCGAGGCGGTGGACCTGTTCGAGCGCATCCTGTCGGGGGCCGAGCCGCTGGACGTGCTGTGCGTGGAGGGATCGCTTCTGCGCGGGCCGAACGGCACCGGGCGCTTCCATGTGCTGGCGGGCACCGGGCGGGCGACCATCGACTGGGCGCGCGATCTCGCCGCCGTCGCCGGCACCGTGGTCGCCGTCGGCACCTGTGCTGCCTTCGGCGGTATCACTGCGGGGGGCGAGAACATCGCTGACGCCTGCGGCCTGCAGTATGACGGCACGCAGCGCGGCGGCGCCCTGGGCGCGGAGTTCCGGGCACGCGGCGGTCTGCCGGTGGTCAATGTCGCCGGCTGCCCGACCCATCCGAACTGGGTGACCGAGACGCTGATGCTGCTGGCCGAGGATGCGTTGGCCGCCGGGGATCTGGACGTCTACCAGCGCCCGCGCTTCTACGCCGACCATCTGGTCCACCATGGCTGCCCGCGCAACGAGTATTACGAGTATAAGGCCAGTGCGGAGAAGCCATCGGACCTCGGCTGCCTGATGGAGCATATGGGCTGTCTCGGCACCCAGGCGCATGCCGACTGCAACACCCGTCTGTGGAACGGCGAGGGGTCCTGCACCCGCGGCGGCTATGCCTGCATCAACTGCACCGCACCGGGTTTCGAGGAGCCGGGGCACCCGTTCCAGCAGACGCCGAAATTCGCCGGCATTCCCATCGGCCTGCCCACCGATATGCCGAAGGCTTGGTTCGTGGCGCTGGCATCTCTCGCCAAGGCTGCGACGCCGGAGCGGGTGCGCCGGAACGCCGCCGCCGACCGCATCGTCGTCGCCCCCACCGTCCGCCCCACCCGGAAAGGCTGACCCGGTGAGTGAAGATTCCAAACGCCGCCTGATCGTCGGTCCTTTCAATCGCGTGGAAGGCGATCTTGAGGTCCGGCTTGAGATTTCCGGCACAAGTGTTTCTGCCGCCTATGTGAATTCGCCGCTGTTCCGCGGGTTCGAGCGCATCCTGGAGGGGCGTGACCCGATGGATGCGCTGGTGGTGGCGCCGCGCATCTGCGGCATCTGCTCCGTCTCACAAAGCCATGCGGCGGCGCTGGCGCTGGCTGGTGTGATGGGGGTGGAGGTGCCGCGCAACGGCCTGCTCGCCACCAACCTGATGACGGCGACGGAGAATGTCGCCGACCATCTGACCCACTTCCACCTGTTCTTCATGCCCGACTTCGCCCGGCCCGCCTATGAAGGACGCCCTTGGTTCGAGCGGGCGGAGGCACGGTTCAAGGCGGCGCAGGGCAGTGCCGTGCGCGGCGCCACATCGGCGCGGGCGGAGCTTTTCCATGTGCTGGGCATCCTGGGCGGCAAGTGGCCGCACACGCTGACGCTCCAGCCCGGCGGCGTCACGCGGGCGGTGGATGCGCGTGACCGGGTGCGTTTGCTCGCCACCGTCCGCAGCTTCCGCCGATTTCTGGAAAGCAGCCTGTTCGGTGCGCCGCTGGAGCACGTGCTGGCGCTTGCCGCACCGGAGGATCTGGAGCGCTGGCGGATCTCCGGTCCCGCCGGCGACTTCCGCCTGTTCCTGGAGATTGCCGGGGATCTGGATCTCGCCCATCTCGGACGAGCCTATGGCCGCTTCCTCAGCCACGGCGCCTATGCCGGCCTGGAGGGCGGACATCTTTACCGGCGCGGCACCTTCAGCGACGGAAATGACGCTCCCTTCGATCCGGATCAGGTGGCGGAGCATCACCGGTTCAGCCGCATGGCCGGGCAGGACCGCCCTCACCCGCCTTTCGCCGGCTCGACCGTGCCGGACGGAATGGACGAGACCGGGTATAGCTGGTGCAAGGCGCCTCGGCTTGCCGGACTGCCCTACGAGACCGGTGCCATCGCCCGGCAACTGGTGGACGGACACCCGCTGATCCGGGCGCTGGTGGCGCAGGATGGCGGATCGGTGCGCAGCCGCGTCATCGCTCGCTTGCTGGAACTGGCGCGCACCACCGACGCGATGGAAGGTTGGCTGCGCGCCATCGATCCGGCTGCCCCCTGGTGCGTGGCGGCGGAGACGCCGGACAACGCCCAGGCGGTGGGATTGACGGAAGCGGCGCGGGGAGCGCTGGGACACTGGCTGCGGGTGGAGCGCGGGCGCATCGCCGGCTATCAGATCATCGCCCCAACCACCTGGAACTTCTCACCCCGCGACCTCGACGGCGTGCCCGGTCCGCTGGAGCAGGCCTTGGTCGGCGCCCCGGTGCAGGAGGGAGAGCGCACGCCGCTGTCGGTGCAGCACATCGTCCGGTCCTTCGACCCCTGCATGGTATGTACGGTGCATTAGAAAATTATCATTTTATATCATTGCTTTAGGTAGAGATCTTCGAAGTTTCTCCGAAATCCGTTCGGCAGGATGCTGAAGAATTGCTCTGCCTTCGTTGCCGTCTCCCATCCCCGCCATGCTCCGCGCATGCTCTGGTGGAGGCCAAGCAAAAAGAAAGCCCGCCGGTAGTGTGGACCAGCGCGGGAACTCCGCAGAAAATTGCGGATTCCTTGCATCTCATTTCACTCGCTTGCAGAGGCTTTCACAGCCACATTCTCCGGGCGGTCGGGGCGGTGGGTGGGCCACCGCCCGCGCTGCTCTACCGGAGGGCAAGAGGATGGATAAAATCCTCACTCTCCTGATCCTGCTGTTGCAGGTACTCAAGCTGCTGCTTGAATACCTGAACCGCTGATCGGGCGGGCGTGCCGGGGCTCGCATCCTCGGTACGCCTTCCCCGAAAATAGTCCTCAACGAACTATTTATCAAAGTGATTCGCTGCATGCAGCGTTCCGCTCAGAACTGACCGATGTTCGCGCGGAGCCAGCCCGCCAAGTCTGCATCGGTCAACCCGCCGGACAATACGTCAAGACTTTACCCCTTTCACGCCCCGCACCAACGGTCAGGAAGCGATGAACGCCGCGTAGGACATGACGCCGACGAACATCATCAAGGAAACCATGCGTGCCATTTGAACCTCCATCGGACGGGAGATGATCCGTCCTGCTGGAAGAGATCTAATCCCGCAGAGGATCGGGATAAATGCACGGATCCTGATTTCACCGTTCGACCAGCGCGAACAATCGCCCGTCACCCTCTACGGCAACTGTGCAGCCAGAGTGGCAACCAACTTGCCACCTGCCACGCATGCTGTAATGTTGATGTCCACAATCGCTGTTATGTCGAGCGATGACTGCGGAAATATGCAATCCGATCAATGACCTGACCTGACCACCGATCCTGGCATGGAACTTGTACGAACGAAGGTTCGGCGGCAGGGCGCCGCTCCATCGGACAGAGGCCGGGGCACGGGAATGGATTTGGCGGGGGACGAAAGCGGTCGGGGGACGGCGCAGATCCTGGTGTTGGGCATCGGCAACATCCTGTGGGCCGACGAGGGCTTCGGCGTCCGCACGGTGGAGCGTCTGGCCGCTGATTGGCGCTTTCCCGACAACGTCACCCTGATGGATGGCGGGACCCAGGGGCTGTACCTGCTGCCGCATCTGGAAGCGGCCGATGCGTTGATCGTGGTCGACGCCATCGACTATGGCCTGCCGCCCGGCACCCGCCGCGTGTTCCATGGCGACGACGTGCCGGCCTTCCTTGGCGCCAAGAAGATGAGCCTGCACCAGACCGGCTTTCAGGAGGTGCTGGCCAGCGCCATGTTCCTCGGCCGCTGCCCGCAAAAGCTGATCCTGGTCGGTGTCCAGCCGGAATGCCTGGAGGATTACGGCGGCGGCCTGACCGACACCGTCGCCGCGCAGGTCACCCCCACCATCGACGTCATCCTGAATCTGCTGTGCGACGAGTTCGGCGTGGAGGGCACGCCCGTTGAGGCCGCCGCCGACATCGCTGCCCCAGCCATCGCCCGCGACGCCTATGAGGGCGGACGCCCGAGCGCCGAGGACGCCTGCCGCATTGGCGACCCCCGTATTCTGGCGGCGCTGTCCGCCTCTGAGACCTGAGCGGAGCGCCCGTCCATGTGCATCGGCATTCCCCTGCGCCTGACCGGTGTCGACGGCGTCGCCGGCCGGACGGAGGACGGCTCGGTCATCGACCTGTCGCTGGTCCCCGAAGCCGGTCCCGGCGATTGGGTGCTCGGCTTCCTCGGCGCGGCGCGCCGGCTGCTGGACCCGGAGGAGGCTGCCCAGATCCTCGACGCGCTGGCGGCGATGGCCGCGGCGCTGGACGGGGAACGGCTCGACAGCGCCTTCGCCGACCTGATCGACCGTGAACCGACCCTTCCCCCCCACCTGGAGGCGGCCCGCGCGGCCGGCCTGACGGAGGCCTGACGCCCATGACCGACCTTGCCCCCCCGCTCGCCAAGCCGCGGCTGCCCCTGCCGCCGCTGGTCGATCTGCTGACCGACGTTCATGGCTATCTGCGGCTGGATCATGTTGACGACCGGCCCTGGCTCAATGATCCGGCCAAGGATTGGGTGGTCTTTCTGCCCGGCCATGGCAAGGGTAATGCCGAGACCGCCGACGTCGCCGTCATCCTGCCGGAGCTGGTCCGCGCCCTGCACCCGCGCCTGACCCCGGCGGTGGCCGGCGAGGCGGCGGAGCGCGCGATCCTGGCCCTGACCGGTATGATGAGCCTGCCGGCCCTGGTCTTCCTGCGCGGCGACCGGCTGCTGGGCAGCATTCCGCGCGTGCGCGACTGGGACGATTATCTGCAGCGGATCGGTGAGATCCTGGAAGGCGCTTCGGAAGGCGGTGCGGCATGAGTTCCCTGTTCGGCATGACCCACCCGCCGGTCGGCTTCGGCCCCGGCAGCCAGCCAGACGCGACAGAGGAAGGGCTGGAATATTTGCCGATGCCGTCGGGCATGCGCGTCTACGAACCGCACCTGCCGGAGGTCGCCGACCCCGCCCGCGCCGCCGCCGCCCGTGCCGTGCTGACCCGCATTCACGAGGCGCTTGTCAACTGGACGGCCGGCGAGGAAATCCGCATTCCGGTCGATGACCTCGACGCCCCGGTGCTGGCCCTGGTCGATGAAGTGCTGGGCGAGGGCGAAGTCGCGGTCAAGGTGGAGCGGGCCGGCGACCGGCTGGAGATTCAGGAGGCTTCCCTGGCCGGCGTCTGGCGTGTGCGCGGTTTCGGCGACGGGGCCGTGCGCGAAAGCCTGCTGATCGGCGCCTTCCCGCGGGTGGCGCTGAACCGCGCCTTCACCGCCGTTGCAGCGGTGGCGGCAGGGCCGGCGCCGGCCGGGCTGATGAACGGCCAGCCGATCCTGACCGAGCTGCTGGACCGCAGCGCCGCTTGGCGCCGCGGCGATGCGCCCCATGCGGTGAATTTCAGCCTGCTGCCCCACACGCCCGAGGATCTGGCCTTCATCGAACAGCGGCTGGGTGTGGGTGCCACCACCATCCTGTCGCGCGGCTACGGCAATTGCCGGGTCACCGCCACCGCGACGCCGAATGTCTGGTGGGTGCGCTATTACAACTCGGTCGACACGCTGATCCTCGATACGGTGGAGATCGTCGACGTGCCGGCGGTGGTCTGCGCCGCGGCGGAGGACATCGCCGACAGCGCCGAACGGCTGGCCGAAATTCTCGACGCGCTGGCGACCGATCTGGAGCGGGCGCGATGAGCGCCGCCGCCTCCCGCTTCGAGGGCTCCTATCTCGGCGACGCCACGCGCATCGGCGCGGCCACCCGGATGGAATGCAAGATCTGCTGGCACGTCTACGACCCGGCAGAGGGCTGCGAGCACTGGCAGGTGCCGCCCGGCACCGGCTTCGCTGCCCTGCCTGACCATTGGCGCTGCCCGGTCTGCGACGGCGCCCGCGACCAGTTCATGGCGCTGGATGGCGAGGCGGTGACGGCCGAAGCGGCTGCGGCTGCCGTCCTGCCGGCGGAGTCCGGCCCTGCCCTGCCGACCGAGACCATCGCCCGGCTGGAAGCGGCCTTCCGCGAGATCCACACCGCGCAGATGCGCGGCCTACCCATCGTTAACGACGCACTGGCGGTGAAGGCCGTGGGCTTCCGCCGCCATGGCGAGCGCTGGCTCGGTGCGCTGGTGACGCCCTGGTTCCTGAACCTCGTCCTGTTGCCCGGTGAAGGCGACGAATGGTCGGAACTGGTGCCGGGCGCGAAGGAGCTGATCGAGTTTCCGTCCGGCCGCTACGAATTCGTCCATGCCAACCGCAAGGGTGTCGGCGCCTACAAGGCCTGCTCCCTGTTCTCGCCGATGTTCGAGTTCGCCTCCATGCTCCAGGCAACCGAAACGGCCTCGGCGGCTCTGGTCTCCCTCTTCGATCCCTCCATCCGCGAAGACGGTGCCCAGACCGCCGAGATCCGCCGCAGGCGCGAGGAAGAACTGGCACCGCCGCCCGATCCGGCGCCGGCCCAGGTCGAATCGGTGGCCGAGCCGGCGCGCCCGTCGCGCCGGGCGCTGCTCGGCATGGGGTCCGCAGAGGCCGCCGATGCATGAGATGGCGCTCTGCGAAAGCCTGCTCCAGGCGATGGAGGAGGCCGGGCGGGCGAACGGCTTCAGCCGCGTGACCAAGGTCCGGCTGGAGATCGGCCGCTTCGCCGGGGTGGAGGTGGAGGCGCTGCGCTTCGGCTTCGACGTGGTGACGCGGGGATCGCTGGCCGACGGGGCGGAGTTGGTGGTGCTGGATGTGCCGGGCCGCGGCTGGTGCTTCGACTGCAACGACACGGTGGATCTGGACGACCGGCTGTCGCCCTGCCCACACTGCGGCGGCAGCCGGCTGCATCCGAATGGTGGCACCGAGATGACGATCAAGGATCTTGAGGTCGAGTGAGGCAGGTCGAATGAAGAAGGATTCCGTGCGATGACCGATCCCGCCCGTCCCGGCATCCTGGTGGTGGATGACGAGCCGCGCTCCGTCGAGGTCATCGCCCGCCTGTTGGACGAGGAGTTCGAGGTCTTCACCGCCCTGTCGGCGGAAGACGCCCTGCGCCTGCTGGAAACCGAGTGGATCCAGGTGGTCTTCTCCGACCAGCGGATGCCGGAGGTCAGCGGCGTGGAGTTCCTGACCCAGGTGCGCGAACGCTGGCCCGATGTGGTGCGGATCGTCATCACCGGCTACATCGACCCCGAGGACATCATCGGCGCCATCAACACCGCTGGCATCCACCAGTTCATCACCAAGCCCTGGCACCCCGACCATCTGCTGCTGACCGCCCGCAACGCGGCGAAGCTGTACCAGCTCCAGCGCGAGCATGACCGGCTGACCAGCGAACTGAAGCTGCTGCCGCCGCTGGCCGAGACCCGCGTCGCGACCAAGCGCGAGCGGGTGCGCCAGTCCTACCGCTTCGACGGCCTGATCCGTGCCGAGGGCAGCCCGGTGGAGGAGGTCTGCCGGCAGGCGGAGCGGGTGGCCGGCTTCAATGTCCCGGTTCTGGTGCTGGGCGAGACCGGCACCGGCAAGGAGTTGCTCGCCCGCGCCATCCATTACGGCAGCCCGCGATCCGACCAGCCCTTCTATTGCGAGAATTGCGGCGCCATCCCGGACGAGCTGCTGGAAAG
>PJUA01000769.1_pt1 | contig 11496 bp, 10 predicted proteins | sample 1512151 | NCBI WGS metagenome assembly PJUA01 (sample SAMN08177678, study PRJNA422409) | Soil metagenome, whole genome shotgun sequencing project. | isolation source: Soil enriched on filter paper: beechwood xylan treatment | place: USA: Madison | collected 2015-01-15
AAGGCCATCTCGACCGCCTCCGCCAGGATTTCAACGGAACACAGCGTCGCTTCGTCGTCGAGCGTAAGCCTCACTCTGCCGCGTCCAATCTGATCGTCAGGGCTGATGGTCAGGAACCAAGCAGGTCGAGAACCGCCGACAGACAGCGGTGTCGGGTCAGGCACTCCTCGCAGCATCGGACGGCCTGGGCCGGCTCCGGGCAATGCTGACGGCGCAATGCCTCCAGTCCCTGAAACAGGACGTGCTTCTTCGCATCCGAGATCACGTCGGTGGCCTGGATCGTTTCGAAAGCGTCCCGCATAGGGTTGGTCGCATCTATGAACATCGCCGTATGCCTCCGTTAACGGCGAATCTATGCCGCACCCTCGGGGAAGTCCATGAATGCGCTGTAATATTGCGGCGGCAAATTGAAACGAGCTGTGGCGCCATTCACCGGCGCGCAACGCATTGACGCGGCAATCGGCGATGGGCAGCATCGGCCCGGTCGATGACGGGGAGGAAACGGAGGCAGGATGGCGCGGGCGCTGGGGACGACGCTGGCCGTCTACGGTGCGGCCGCACTGGCGGAGATCGCCGGCTGCTTCGCCTTCTGGGCCTGGATACGGCTGGGGCGGAGCGCATGGTGGGTGCTGCCCGGATTCGCGAGCCTCTGCCTCTTCGCGTGGCTGCTGACGCGGGCCGACGCCGATTTCGCCGGGCGGGCCTATGCCGCCTATGGCGGCGTCTACATCGCGGCGTCGCTGCTGTGGCTCTGGCTGGTCGAGGGCGCGCGGCCGGACCGCTGGGACGCGGCCGGCGCACTGGTCTGTCTGGCGGGGGCGGCGCTTATTCTTGCCGGCCCGCGCGGGGGCTGAAGGTCGGCGGCCGGTTGACAGAGCGCCGCAGGGCAGGACCATTCACCAGGACGAGGCGGCCGGCGTCGTCCACCCGCAGATAGGCGCCGACGCGCACGGTCCGGCGAAGGATGTCGTCGTTGAGCATGATCTGCGCATCGGCCAGGGACAGCGGAGTGCCCTGGTAGTACGCACGGCCGTCGGCGTGGCTGATCTGGCTGAATGCGTTGGTCATGTCTGAATGCTCCCAATCGATTTCTTGAACCGCGGACCGTTGGCGGACCCGAAGCGACGGCAGCATCCGGCGTGACGCTGGTGGTTCACGCCTGCGGCTGCGGCCATTGTCGGACAAACGCCTGGGACGTCCGGTTTATTCCTCCATCGCGGGCTGTGAGGCGAATTGCTTCCCGTGCGGGGAATGTGTGGAGAGAATCCTGGGGCCAATACCGCCGCAGGTCCAGTCCACTGCGGTGGATGCCACCGAATTGTCGCAGACCACACGCGCAAAAGCTGTGGTGGTGCTGCCGGGCGCGGCCGTTTATTCCCGGAACCGTGCCGCGCATTGAACCATGTCAATCATGTATCGGACTCTAACCGTTAGAGTGCGAATGCATCACGGGCAACGGGTTGCGCAAATCTTTGGCATTTGCGGGATTGCTTGGCGTTGGAAATCAAGCCGGACGGGGTCATAATACCTCCGTCGGGTGTCCGATTCAGCCGCCGGGCGACCGTCGGTGCATCATCAGGCCGCCCTTTCCGGCGGTATCGAGAAAAGCGGATCGTTTCGTGAACCTACAACCGGCGGATCAGATGAACGGTTCCGAAAGCAGCGGTTCCAGCGGGGCGCAAGCCGCCGCGATGCCGCGTGATCCCGCATTTCTGGCCTCTTTGGCCGCCAGCCTGCTGGACGATGGCGGGATGGCGCTGGTCTATCTGGACCGTGACGGCTTGTGCCGCCATGCCGATCCGCATTTCGCGGCGGTTCTGGACCGCTCGCCGGCGGACCTGATCGGCTGCGCGCTGGTCGGCATCGCCCATCCCGTGACCGCGGCGCTGGCCGCTGCCATTGCGACGCTGGACGGTTCGCCGGTGACGACCTCCGCGCCGGTCGATTGCCCGACGGTCGGTTGCGACGGCCGCCGCTCGATCCTCAGCGGCAGCGTGATCGCCCATCGCGATGCCGCCGGGGCGACCGTCGGCTATCTCGGCACCTTTCACCTGACCGGCGATCCCGACCGCATCGCGGAGTTCGTGACCTGCCGGGATTCCTTCATCGCCACCCTGCTGGACGCGGCGGTGGACGGCATCATCGTCTCGGACCGCAGCGGCATCATCCGCTCCATCAACCGCGCCTGCTGCCGGCTGTTCGGCTATGAGGACGGTGAACTGGTCGGGCGGAACATGTCGATCCTGATGCCGCCACCCTTTTCGCGCGACCATGGCCGCTACGTCGACACCTATATGCGGACCGACCGGCCCAAGATCATCGGCATCGGCCGCGAAACGCTGGGTCAGCGCAAGGACGGCACGGTGTTCCCCATCCATCTCAGCGTCGGTCAGGCGCGGCTGGGCGAGGATGTGACCTTCGTCGGCATCATCCGCGACATCTCCGAACGCCTCGCGGCGGAGCAGCGCGCCTCCTACCTCGCGCGGCACGACCCCCTGACCGGCGTCCTGACCCGCACCGCCTTCCTTGAGGAATGCGAGGCTCTGTTCGCCGGCAGCCGCGCCGAGGGGAAAGACGTGGCTTCGGGCGGGAGCCTGTTCGCGCTGTTCTCGCTCGACGTCGACCAGTTCAGCGACGTGAACGAAGCCTTTGGCTTCCATGTCGGCGACGCCGCGCTGAAGGCGATGGTCAGCCGCGTGACGGAGGTGCTGCCGCCCAACACCATCATCTGCCGCATCGCCGCCGACGAATTCGCAGCGCTGTCACGGGTGACCGACGCCGACCATGCGCGCACGCTGGCCGGCGTGCTGCACGACAGGCTGACCGCGTCGATCTACGCCGACCGGCATTGGGTGCGGCTGCGCCTGTCGGTCGGCGCCGCGGTGCAGGACGACACGGTCAGCACGCTGGAGGACCTGAACGCCAAGGCCAAGCTGGCCCTGCAGGCGGTGCAGCACAATGGCGGCAATGCCGTCTGCTTCTACACGCTGGAGATGGCGGCGGCGGCGACGCGGCGGATGATGCTGACCATGCATCTGACCCACGCCATCGAACGCAACGAGTTGCGCCTCGTCTATCAGCCCATCGTCGACAGGGCCGGCCGGATCCGGTCGGCGGAAGCGTTGCTGCGCTGGGATCATCATGCCTTGGGACCGGTCTCGCCCGGCGAGTTCATCCCGGTCGCGGAGGAAAGCGGCCTGATCGTGCCGATCACCGACTGGGTTCTGTCGACCGCGGTCGCCCAGATGGCGGTCTGGGAGGCCGATGGTGTGCTGCCCGACCGCGTCTTCCTTAACATCTCCGGCCAGCAATTCCTGCGCGGCAACCTGACCCTTCGGCTGGAGGAATTGCTGGGCGAGCATGCAACGCTGAGCAGCCATCTGGGATTGGAGATCACCGAACAGGCGGCGGTGCGCGACTTGAAAGTGGCGGTGCGGACGCTGGGCGAACTGGCCGATCTGGGCATCCAGGCGGCCATCGACGATTTCGGATCCGGCTATTCCTCCCTCAGCTATGTGCAGCAGCTGCCGGTGGCGAAGCTGAAGATCGACCGCGCTTTCGTCATCGACGTGCCGGAGAATCCCAAGAGCAACGCGCTTGTCCGTGCCGCCGTCGGCATGGCGCACGGCCTGGGCCTGACCACGGTGGCGGAAGGGGTGGAGACGGCGGAGCAGCGCGATTTCCTGGTGTCGGTCGGCTGCGATCTGATGCAGGGCTATCTGTTCGGCCGCCCGATGCCGCCCGAGGCGCTGGCCGACATGGTGCGCTCCCAAGCCGCACCTGCGATCGCCTGATCCCTCTCCTTGAGGTGAATCCTGTCTCGACAGCGCCAGCTGCAAATGATATCCATTCTCACGAAATTGAGAGCCATTCGCAGTCCGGGAGTGATGGATGTTCATCGACAAGATCGCTGGTGTCGCGTTTGCCGTCGGCGCCTTGACCGCCTTTTCGGTTCAGGCTCAGGAGGTCAATGTCTACAACTCGCGGCACTACAACACCGACCGCGCGATCTATGAAACCTTCACGAAGTCGACCGGCATCAAGGTCAACATCATCGAAGGCAACCATGATGAACTGATTCAGCGCATGAAGTCGGAAGGGCCCAGCAGCCCGGCCGACCTCTTCATCACCGTGGATGCCGGCCGTCTGGCCGCGGCGGCCAAGGAAGGGCTGCTCGCCCCGGTGACCTCGCCGGCGCTGGAAGCGGTCAAGGTTCCGGCCAACCTGCGCGACCCGGCAGGGGCCTGGTGGGGCCTGTCCAGCCGCGCCCGCATCATCGTCTACGCCCGCGACCGGGTGAAGCCGGAGCAGATCAAGGATTACGAGGATCTCGCCAAGCCGGAGTGGAAGCACCGCGTTCTGACCCGCAGCGGCACCCATCCCTACAGCCTGGCCCTGACCGCCTCGATGATCGAAGCTCTGGGCGAGGAAAAGACGGAGGAGTGGGTGAAGGGCCTCGTCGCCAACCTCGCGCGTCCGCCGCAGGGTGGCGACACCGATCAAATCCGGGCGGTCGCGGTGGGCGAGGGCGACGTCGCCATCGCCAACACCTATTACGTCGGCAAGATGATCACTTCGGCCAAGCAGGAGGACCGCGAGGTCGCGTCAAAGGTCGGGGTCATCTTCCCCAACCAAGGCAACCGCGGCACCCATGTGAACCTCAGCGGCGCTGGCGTGGTGAAGACCTCCAAGAACCAGGAGAATGCCCGCAAGCTGCTGGAATATCTGCTGAGCCCGGAGGCACAGCGCCAGTTCGCCGACGGCAATATGGAATATCCGGTCAACCCGGCGGTCCAGCCGCATCCGGAACTGGTGAAGCTCGGCAGCTTCAAGGCGGCCGAGGTGAATGCCGCCTCCTTCGCCGCCCACACGCCGCAGGCGCTGCGCATCATGGACCGTGCCGGCTGGAAGTAAGATGACCGACGCTCCTTCTCCTTCCGTCATCCTGTCCGGCATCACCCACCGCTATGGGCAACTGACCGCGGTCGACGACGTCTCGCTGTCGGTCGCCCCGCGCGAGGTGGTGTGCATCGTCGGTCCGTCCGGCTGCGGCAAGTCAACCCTGCTGCGCCTGATCAGCGGACTGGAGTCGGTTCAGAAGGGCGAGATCGCGGTGGAGGGACTGAGGCTCGCCACCGCGGGCCGGTCTCTGCCGCCGGAAAAGCGGCCGGTCGGCATGATGTTCCAGGACTTCGCGCTGTTCCCGCACCTGACGGTGGCGGGCAACATCGCCTTCGGCCAGACCGACCGCCCGCGGGTCGAACGCAAGCGCCGGGTGGAGGAATTGCTGGAGACCATGGCGCTGGCGCGTTATGCCGACGCCTACCCGCACACTCTGTCGGGCGGCCAGCAGCAGCGGGTGGCGCTGGCCCGCGCCATGGCGCGTGACCCCAAGGTCCTCCTGCTGGACGAGCCCTTCTCTGCCCTGGACGAGCAGCTCCGCCGGTCGGTGCGGGAGGAGGTGGTGCGGATCATCCGCGCCAGCGGCATCGCCACCATCGTCGTCACCCACGACCCGGAAGAGGCGATGGAGATGGGCAACCGCGTGGTGGTGATGGAGGCAGGACGCGTCGTCCAGGCCGACACGCCGGTCAACCTCTACCAGCGCCCGGCCAACAGCTTCGTCGCCCGCCTGTTCGGCGAGGTGAACCGCTTCGAGGCGACGGTGCGCGACGGGCAGATCGTTACCCCGCTCGGCCGGGTCATGGCGCCCGGCCTGCCCGGCGGGACGAAAGTCGAGGTCGCCTGCCGGGTGGAGGATCTGGAACTGGTTCCGCTCGGCGCCCGGCCCGACGCCGTTCCGGTGCGGGTCCGCCATTCCAGCTTCCTGGGACCGGCGACGCGGGTTTGCCTGGACCTGGGTGGGTCGGAGATCCATGCGCGGCTGCCGGGGCATGTGGACGTCCGCGCCGGTGAAGAATTGTCCGCCGCGATGGCCGCCGAGCGGGTGATGGTGTTTCCGGCGGGTTGAGGGGGCGAGGATTCTTGCAACGTTAGACCCCCACCCTAACCTCCCCCGCTGGGCGGGGGAGGGGACAAGTGCTTGTTCGGAAATGCGGCGGCAGTCCCTCCCCCGCCCAGCGGGGGAGGATAGGTGGGGGTCTAACTCCGCCACCTAACTCCTCTCACGCCCCCGCCCGAACCTCATCCTCGCCGAACTGCAGCCGGCACAGCCGCGCATAGGCGCCATCGGCCGCCAGCAGCGCGTCGTGCGTGCCCTGCTCGATGATGCGGCCACCTTCCATCACCACGATGCGATCGGCATTGCGGACGGTCGCCAGACGATGGGCGATCACCAGCGTGGTGCGACCCGCTGTCAGCCGTTCCAGCGCCGCCTGCACCAGACGCTCCGATTCACTGTCCAATGCACTCGTCGCCTCATCCAGCAGCAGGATCGGCGCATCCTTCAGGAAGGCGCGGGCCAGCGCCAGACGCTGGCGTTCGCCGCCCGACAGCTTGACGCCGCGGTCGCCGATCACCGTGTCATAGCCTTCCGGCAGCTTCGATATGAAGTCGTGCGCGGCGGCGGCCTTGGCGGCGGCGATCACGTCATCCATCCCGGCGTCGAGGCGGCCGAAGCAGATGTTCGCCCGCACCGTGTCGTTGAACAGAACCGTGTCCTGGCTGACGATGGAGACTGCGCCGCGCAGGCTGCGCAGGGTGGCGCCGCGCACGTCCTGGCCGTCGATCAGCACCTCGCCGCCCGTCACGTCGTAGAGGCGCGGGATCAGGTTGAACACTGTCGATTTGCCGGCGCCGCTGCGCCCGACCAGCGCCACCGTGCTGCCGGCCGGCACGTCGAGGTCGATGCCCTTCAGCGTCTCGGCACCGGCTTCGTAGAAGAAACGGACGCCGCGCAGCGCGACCGCACCCTTGGAAACCGACAGCGGCTTGGCGCCCGGCTGCTCCAGGATCGTCGGCTGCTGGTCCAGCAGTTCGAAGATGCGCTGGGCGGCGGCCATGCCCTCCTGCAGGGCGGCGTTCAGCGTGCCGATGGCACGCACCGGCTGGGCTGCCATCAGCAGCGCGCCGACGAAGCCGGAGAAGGCGCCGACCGAGCCCTCGCCCAGCGTCATGCGGTATCCGGCGAAGGCGATCACCCCAGCCACCGCGACGCCGCCCAGCACCTCCATCATCGGATCGATGCGCGAACGGGCGCGCACCGCCTTCATGGTCAGCTGGTAATTCTCCTGAAAGGCGCGGCCGGCGCGGGCGCGCTCATAGTCTTCCAGATTGTAGGTCTTAACCATCCGCGCGCCCGACAGGCTTTCGGTCAGCAGCGAGGTCATGTCGCCCATCTGCGCCTGGGTATCGCGCGAGACGCGGCGCAGTCGCTTGCCGATCCGCACGATGGGAACGGCGGCGATGGGGTAGATGATGAAGACGATCAGCGACAGCAGCCAGTCCAGATAGAACATCGACCCGACCAGCGCGATCACCGTCAGGATGTCGCGCACCAGGCCGGTCAGCGTGCGGGTCAGCGCATTGCGGATCAGGTCGACGTCGTTGATGAAGCGGGAGGTCAGCGCACCGGTCGGGGTGGCGTGCAGTTGCGCCATGTCGGCGGTCTGCAGATGCGTGAACATCGCCAGCCGGACGTCGGCGATGACGCGCTGGACGATGTCACTGGTCACCACCGTCTGGGAATAGAGCGACACGCCCTTGATGACCGTCACCGCGATGATCGCCAGCGGGATCGCCAGCAGCATGCCGCGGTCCTGGGCGGAGAACATGGCATAGGAGCGGTCGATCAGCAGCGGATAGGCACCGGTGGTCGCCGCCACGATCGCCATCAGCAGGAAGGACAGCAACAGCTTGCCGCGATAGGGGCGCACCCACTCGCGCCACATCCGGGCCGCCAGCCGTTCGGTCGCCGCATCCAGGCGCAGGGGCTTGCCGCTCTTGTTCGTCACGGTCGCATCCGATCTCTTGTCCGATAGGCTCTTGTCCGATGGGATGGCTTATCCCATGGGCTTCGGCTTTGTCCACCGGTCGACGCGGTTCCGCCGGTGCTGGTTACAGGCTTCCTTTACCGGTTTCGTGCGAAACTGCGGATGATCGGAGCGGCGAACATCGTGCCGCCGGGTGAGAGGGGGAGTGCCCATGCCGAACGGAATTGGCCTCAATGGCGGACTTAATGGCGGCGGTGCGCGGCGTCCGCGCATCGGTCTCGCGCTGGGCGGTGGGGTGGCGCGCGGCTGGGCGCATATCGGCGTGCTGCGGGCGCTGAAGCGTTATGGGATCGAGACCGACATCGTCTGCGGCTCGTCGGTCGGGGCGCTGGTCGGTGGCGTCCATCTGGCGGGAAAGCTCGACACGCTGGAAGAGTGGGTGCGCACGCTGACCCGGATGAAGATCGTCGGCTATCTGGATCTGCGGCTGCGCCAGGGCGGTGGGCTGATCGGTGGTGACCGGCTGCTGGCGGAACTGCGCCTGCATCTGGGCGACGTGCGGATCGAGGAGCTGCCATGCCCCTATGCCGCCGTCACCACCGATCTGGTGACCGGCCACGAGGTGTGGCTGCAGCGGGGCGAACTGGTCGACGCCATGCGGGCGTCCTTCTCGCTGCCGGGCGTGTTTCCGCCGGTGTCGATCGACGGGCGCTGGATGATCGACGGCGCCCTGGTCAACCCGGTGCCGGTGTCGGCCTGCCGGGCGCTGGGCGCGCAGATGGTGATCGCCGTCAATCTGTCCGGCGACATCCTGGGCAAGGCACGCAAGCCGGGCGCCAGCGTGCCGACCGCCGCCGGATTCGACCTGCTGCGGCTGGTGGAGGACGAGGTGCCGGGCCAGCGCCCGCCGAGCGGGATCGGCGCCCTGGCGCGCCGCATCTTCCGCCGCGACTATGAGGGGCCGAGCCTGTTCGGCGTGATGGTCTCGTCGCTGGGAATCGTCACCGACCGCATCACCCGGTCGCGGCTGGCCGGCGACCCGCCGGACGTCCACATCGTGCCGCGGCTGGGTCACATCGGCCTGACCGAATTCGACCGTGCCGACGATTGCATCCGCGAGGGGGAGGCGGCGGTGGAGCGCGTCCTGCCGGATCTACACGACGCGCTCGCCGTCTTCGCCACCGGCCCGCGTGAATCGACGCGCGGGCCGGTGCGGGATTGAGCGCCTTTTTAGTGATCGATCGCCGTGCCCAGCGCCGCGCCACCCAGGCCGCCGATCACGGCGCCGCGAGTGCCGTCCACCGCGTAACCGCCGGCCGCACCGGCCGCACCGCCGACCACGCCGCCAGTCGAGCAGGCGGTGACGGAAAGAAGCGCGAACACCGCACCGATCAGACGCAAACGGGACATCATGCTACCCTCCACATGTTGACTGTTCGGTGTCTAAACACGCGGGATCGCATTTTGCTTCCATCCTCCGCTGATCTTTCGGTCCTGATACTTTTGGGCGGAACCTCTTCCCCCTTCAAGCGTTGACCTGACTTTAACCATGCAACGTTCAATCGGGGGAATGACCATGCGGACGATCATCAATCATTTGCGCACCACCGCCATAGCCGCCACCGCGGCCCTATCGCTGGCCGCCTGCCAGAACCCCAATGGCGGCATCGGCGGGATGAACACATCGGAGACCGTCGGCACGCTGGGCGGCGCCGTGGCCGGCGGCCTGCTCGGTTCCCGTTTTGGTGGCGGGTCGGGCAAGCTGGCGACCACCGCCATCGGGACGCTGCTCGGCGCCTATGCCGGCCAGCAACTCGCCCGGCATTTCAGCCCGGCCGACCAGAACCGGGCGTCGGATGCGGAGGAGCGTGCGGTCGCCAACAACCAGACCATCACCTGGAACAATCCGGAGTCCGGCAACCGCGGTACCATCCAGCCGGTGAAGACCTATCAGGACAACAACGGCCAGACCTGTCGCGATTACAACCATACGGTCGTGATCGACGGCAAAACGGAGGTCGCGCGCGGCACCGCCTGCCGCCAGCCTGACGGCAGCTGGAAGCTGATGTCGTAAGCGTACAGCCTGTCCGAATGACCGCCTCCGGGTCCTACGCCTTGCGGATGTGGAAGGTTGCCGTCAAAATCAACGAGTTCCGCCGGATGGCGGCCTGATGCGAACGGCGTGCGGGGCTTATGGAGGCGGTCAGCTACATCATCCTCATCGGATCCACCCTGCTGATCGTCAGCGTGCTGACCAGCTACCTCGCCTTGCGGGTCGGTGCGCCGTTGCTGCTGATCTTCCTCGGCATCGGCCTGCTGGCCGGCGAGGATGGGATCGGTCAGATCTCCTTCAACGATGCCGGCTCCGCTTTTCTGATCGGGTCGATGGCGCTGGCGGTGATCCTGTTCGAGAGCGGGTTCGACACCAAGCTCGCCAGCTACAAGGCGGCGGCCTGGCCGGCGATGACGCTGGCGACGGTGGGCGTTGCCGTCACCACCGGGGTGGTGGGCGTCGCCGCCCATTATCTGATGGGGCTCGGCTGGGGAGAGGCGCTGCTGGTGGGGGCGGCCTGCAGTTCCACCGACGCGGCGGCGGTGTTCTTCCTGCTGCGGGTCGGCGGCATCACCCTGCGCGACCGTGTCCGCTCCACGCTGGAGATCGAATCGGGCAGCAACGATCCGGTCGCCATCATGCTGACCATCCTGCTGGTGGAGGCGGCGACCCACGGCCTTGCCTCGCCCATCGCCATCGTCGGCGAACTGGTGCTTGCTTTCGCCCTGGGCGGGGTGATGGGGCTGGCCGGCGGCTGGCTGCTGGTGGCCTTCATCAACAAGGCGAATTTCGAATCCGGGCTGAACCCGGTGGTGACGCTGACCTTCGCCCTGTTCATCTTCGCCGTCACCAACGTGCTGGGCGGCAGCGGCTATCTGGCCGTCTACGCCGCCGGCCTCTATGCCGGGAATGTCAGGCTGCGCGGGGCGCTGGACCTGCGGCGTTTCCATTCCGGGCTGACCTGGCTCAGCCAGATCGTCATGTTCGTGATGCTGGGGCTGCTCGCCACGCCGCGGGAGTTCGCCGGCATGATCCTGCCGGCGCTGGGGGTGGCTTTCGTCCTGATCGCGGTCGCCCGTCCGGCCGCGGTGTGGATGTGCCTGCTGCCCTTCCGCTTTTCGGTGCGGGAAACCAGCTTCATCGCCTGGGTCGGCCTGCGCGGGGCGGTGTCGCTTCTGCTGGCGCTGGTGCCCGTGCTGGGTGGGCTTGAGAACGGCCAGCTGATCTTCAACACCGCCTTCGTCGTCGTGGTCGTCTCGCTGCTGGTGCAGGGCTGGACCATCGGCAGCATGGCGCGGGCGCTGGAACTGATCGTTCCGCCGCGCCGCGGTCCGGTGGAGCGCGTGGAGCTTGAGCTTCCCGGCAATGCCGACCAGGAACTGGTGGCCTACACCGTCCATGGCAAGAGCCCGGCCGCGCGCGGCCAGCGCATGCCGCGCTGGGCCAAGCCGTCGCTGGTGATCCGGTCGGGCGCGGTGGTGCCGCTGCACAAGGCGAAGCCCTTGCAGCCTGGCGACCATGTCTATCTGTTCACGCCGCAGCATCGGTTGC
>PJUA01000770.1_pt1 | contig 11496 bp, 7 predicted proteins | sample 1512151 | NCBI WGS metagenome assembly PJUA01 (sample SAMN08177678, study PRJNA422409) | Soil metagenome, whole genome shotgun sequencing project. | isolation source: Soil enriched on filter paper: beechwood xylan treatment | place: USA: Madison | collected 2015-01-15
ACCAGACCACCCATTTCTCGGTGGCGGACAGCCAGGGCAACGTGGTCAGCACCACCTACACGCTGAACCTCAATTTCGGCAGCGGCATCGTCGCCGAGGGCACCGGCATCCTGCTGAACAACGAGATGGACGATTTCTCGGCCAAGCCGGGCGTGCCCAACGCCTTCGGCCTGGTCGGCGGCGACGCCAACGCCGTCCAGCCCTACAAGCGGCCGCTCAGCTCGATGTCGCCGACCATCGTGCTGAAGGACGGCAAGCCCTGGCTGGTCACCGGCAGCCCCGGCGGCAGCCGCATCATCACCACCACGATGGAGACGGTGATCGACCACATCGACTTCAACATGAACCCGGCCGAGGCCGCCGCCCTGCCGCGCGTCCATCACCAGTGGACCCCCGACGAGCTGCGGGTGGAGAAGGGTCTCAGCCCCGACACCGTGCGTCTGCTGGAGCAGATGGGCCACAAGGTGGCGGTGAAGCCGACGATGGGCCGCACCCAGACCATCCAGCTGCGCGACGACGGGCTGTACGGCTATTCCGACCCGCGCAACCCCGACGGCATGACGCTTGGATATTGATGGCGGCTACTGAGGACGGATACTGAGGGAGAGGAGCGACGAGGCGCCCGGCGCAGGTCGGGCGTCACAATTCCCGTATACAAAGAAAAAACAGCGTGCTTTGGTAACCTGCGATCTGCCTTGCCGGACGGCACGCGGCTGCGATGCGCCGTGCCTGTTCGGATAAGGCAACGGAACAGTTGGCTTAAGGCGGGCCGGTCGGTTAGCCTTTGCAGGAGTAAACCGGAGCATTTGCCGTGGACAAGGCCTTGGTCGAGAAGAACCGCGAGTGGACCTATCAGCGTGAAGGAAAGCAGCCCGTCACCATCCGGGTCGCCGATTTCGAGCGCGAGGGGAAGCGCATCGTCGCTTTCCTGGAACAGACCGACATCGCCAAGGCGGCCGGGTCGCCCCAGCCGGCCGTGAATGACTGGCCCCGCATTGCCGAGGCCTATGCGCAGGAACAGGGCGTGTCGCTGAGCGACATCTATTGGTACGAGCTGCACCCGCGCCGCTTCGCCAACGGCCGGCCCAACGTGTCGGAATACCGCCCCGGCATGGCCGAATGGCGGTTCGAGACCAGCATCCCGCTCGCCCGCGCCATCGTGGAGCAGCTGGGCTTCGACCCCGACAATCTGCCGCTCGACATCTGATCGTCCTGCATACCGCCCTCGACCGGGTCTCGCGCGCAGCCCCTGTGATGCGCCGCGGGACCGGTGTATGATGCCTGCCGGAGCCATGCGATCGGCGGGACAGCGGCCTCGCGTCGTGGCGGGAGAGAGATGATGAAGACGGTGCGGAGGGCGGTCGCCCTGGGTGCTGTGATGCTGGCGGCCGTGGCCGCCGCCGCGGTGATGTCGGTTCCGGGAGCGGCGCAGGCGCGCACGTCGGTGTCGGTCGGCATCGGCATCGGGCCGGTTTTCCCGGGCTACGGCTATTACCGCCCCTACCATTATTATGCTCCGCCCCCGCCGGTGGTGCAGTATTACGCGCCGCCGCCGGTCGTCTATGCGCCTCCGCCGGTCCGATACTACGAGCCGCCGCCGGCCGCGCTCGGCGTCGATCCGGCAGGTCCGGTCTATTATTCGCGCAGCGGTCAGCAATGCCGCGAATACCAGAGCCGTGCCATGGTCGGCGGCCGGTCGCAGCCGGTCTACGGCACCGCCTGTCTCCAACCCGACGGCACCTGGCGCATCGTCAACTGAGGGCGTGCCGTCGAGCGGTCCTGCCGGGGCCTCACGCCTCTTCGGGGATGAGCGCCGGCAGCTCGTCGGCGTTCTCGTGGTGGATCCTGCAGACATCGTCCCAGCGCGACAGGAAGGCGTCGAGCAGGGACGGGTCGAAATGCAGGCCACGGTTCTGGACCAGATAGGCGCGCGCCTCCTCCAGCGTCCATGACCGCTTGTAGGGGCGGGTGGAGGTCAGGGCATCGAACACGTCGGCGATGGCGACGATGCGGCCGGACAGCGGGATCGCGGTCCCGGCCACGCCGTTGGGATAGCCCGTTCCGTCAAATTTCTCATGGTGGCTGAGCGCGATTTCCGCCGCCAGACGCAGAAGCGGGATGTCGCTGTTGGCCAGGATGCGATGACCCATGGCGGCATGCTGGCGCATCACTGTCATCTCTTCCGGGGTCAGGCGACCCGGCTTCAGCAGGATCATGTCGGGAATGCCGATCTTGCCGATGTCGTGCATCGGCGCCGCCTTCATCAGCTCCTGGGCATAGGCGCCGCCGCAGCCGGCCGCTTCGGCGATCAGCCGCGAATAGAGCGCCATCCGTTCGATATGGGCGCCGGTTTCGGGATCACGGTATTCGGACGCGCGCGACAGGCGTTTGACCAGCTCCTCCCCCTGGCGCTGGAGCACGGCGGTCACCCGCTCCACCTCGTCGGCCAGCAGGGCGGCGCGGTCGCGCAGCAGGGCGCGGCTCTGGCGCAGGGCCAGCAGGTTGCGCAGCCGCGCCTGCACCTCCGGCACGACGACCGGCTTGGTCAGGAAATCGTTGCAACCCTCGTCCAGCGCCCGCACGCGGATGTCGACCGCCGTGTTGGCGGTGACCATCACCACCGGGACATTGTCCAGCCGCCCATCGTCGCGGATGTGGCGCAGCAGTTCCATGCCGTCCATGTCCGGCATCATCTGGTCCAAAAGGATCAGGTCAGGCTCGTTCCCGCGCAGCCACTCGACGGCGTCGAGCGGGCTTTCCATCGAGACCGGTTCGGCATCGTCCAGCCGCCGGACGATGGCGGCCATGATGAACAGGTTGGTGCGGTCGTCATCGACGATGAGGATGTTCACCCTGCGGCCTCCGCCTCGTGTTCGCCGCTCTTGTGTTCGGCAATCCTGCCTTCCGCCGCCTTGCGGGCGGCGATCAGCCGGCCGGCTTCGGCCAGCAGGGCCTTCAGGTCGACCGGCTTTTCGAAGGCCGCCTCGGCACCCAGCAGCCGGGCCATCCCCGGCAGTTCCATCCGCAGGCGCAGGCTGCCGCCGGTCACCGCGATCAGGGGCGGGCGCGATTTCTGCTCCTTCAGCCGCAGGATCACCTCGTACCCGTCTGCCTCCGGCATGATGATGTCGGTCACCACCAGATCGACCGGATGGACGGCCATGATGGCCAGCGCGGCATTGCCGTTCTCCGCCTCCAGCACGCGGTAGCCGGCGCGGAGGAAGGCGATGCGCGCCATCTCGCGGAAATCGGGATCGTCGTCGACCAGCAGGACGGAACCGGCGGAAGCGGCGGCGGGCGCGGGTTTGGGAGCGGATTTGGGCCGCAGCTCGTAAAGGGTCATGTCCATGGTCGCCGCTTCCGTCTTCCGCCGCACACCGGCTGGTCGTGCCGGATGGAATTCGCTAAGCCTCACCATAGACGTCCACCGGCGCGCGCACCCGCTGTGTCTGGGATAGCGGAGGCGGGAAATGGGATAGTGGGGATATTATCCCGCGATCGGGGAAATAACCGTGCCGGCCGCGGCCGCGGAATATGACTGACGTGAAATATGGCAAAGCCACGAAAACTTAAGATTTCGGACGGCATAACAGGGAGTATTGATACCTTGGGATGAGCGTTGGCCGAGGGCGGCGGAGGCTGGTTGATGAAGATCTTGGTGGCAGACGACCATCCCCTGTTCCGGGACGCGCTCGAGCTGTCGATCCGTCAGGCGTGGCCGGATGCGGAAGTCGGCTGCATCGGTTCGTTATTGGAACTGCCCGTCTTGCGGAACCCGGACGACGATGCCCCCGCCGCGGTCTTCCGGTACGACCTCATCGTTCTCGACTGGCGCATGCCGGGTGCGGAGGGGAGCGACCCGATCAGCGTGCTGCGCCGGTCGGGGGTCCAGGGGCCGGTCGCCGTCGTGACCGGGGCGGAGGATGCGCTGACCGCGCTGGAGGTGCTGCGCTGCGGCGCCGAAGCCTTCCTGCCGAAGACCACGCCGCGCCGCATCCTGGCCCAGGCCCTGCGTCTGGTGGCGGAAGGCGGCAGCTTCGTGCCGAAATGCGTGGCGCTCGACCTGATGCAGATGACCGACCTGTCGCTCGACATCGACGAGGCGGAGGAGGGCGAGGGCCCCTCCCCGGAGGGGGAGGGGGCGCCGTCGTCCCCCCTGACCGACCGGGAACAGCAGGTGCTGTCGATGCTCGCCACCGGTGCCACCAACAAGGAGATCGGGCGGCACCTCAGCCTTCAGGAGGTGACGGTCAAGCTGCACACCCGCCGCATCCTGCGCAAGCTGGGGGCACGCAACCGCACCGACGCCGTGCGCCGCGCCCAGCAGGCCGGCCTGCTGTCGCGCAGCCTGAACGAAGCGTCGACCTGACCCGCCGCCCGTCCGGGCTGCGGTGGATGAGCGGCATGGTCGCATGTGGGGTCGCATAGGGGGCCGTATAGGGGTGGTCCCAGCAGCATGATCCCATCCTTTCTGCTATGGTCACCTCCTGTTCGCTCTGCCCTGGTCGTCCATTTTCGTTCGGCGCCGCAGGGGCGGGCACAACCGCAATGCGGCCGCATTCCGAGTCGCTGCAACCCGAGTCGCTGATGAGCCCATCCGACCATTCCCTGTCCGGGCCGCGAGCGGGCCGAACCGTTCCGGCGGTTCCGGCCGGCGTTTCCGGCAGCGGCATGGCGGCGCCCGCGCCCGCACTCGCCGCGCTGGCCGGAGCGGCGGTGCTTCTGCTGTCCGCGCTCGACCCTGTGCGCGAGGCGTTGCCCTGGCTGCTTCCCCTGATGGCGGCCGGCAGCGGTGCGGCGGGCGGGCTGACGCTTCTGTCGATCCGGAGCGCGCGCCGCCTTGCGGTCGGAGACGAAAGGCCGCAGGCCCATCCCGAACCGCTTCCCTCCGCATCGGCCGACAGGCAGGACGTGCCGGTGGCGGATAGCTCCGCCGCGATTGCGGCACTCGAGGAGGAACTGCGGGAGTGCGGCCGACAGGCCAACCAGCGGCTGCGCAGCCAGCAGATCGCGGCGATGGATGCCCGGGCCGACCTTGCCGGCGCCATCGTCCATGACATGAACAACGCGCTGGGCGCGGTTGCCGGCTATGCCGACTTCCTCGTCTGCGACCTGCCGGAGGGCTCGGCCCAGGCCAACTATGCGGGCCGCGTCGTCGTCGCCGTCGACCGCACCCGCTCCGGCCTCCGCCGGCTGGTGGCGGAAGCCAGGACGGAGCCGGTCAACCTGAAGCCCGAACCGGCCGGGATGGTCCTGGACGAGGCCGCGACGCTCCTGCGCTCGGTGCCGGCGCCGCCGGGCAGCCTTTCCATCCGTCATGACGCCGGTACGCCCGACCCCATCTGCAACGCCGGCCTGCTGGCGCGGACGCTGGCCGGACTGGCGGTGGAGATCCTCGCCGCCACCGGCAGGGGCGGCGACGCCCGGCTCTGCCTGCGCGCTTTCTTCCCGGCGGACGCGGACGATCCGGATGCCGACGCCGCCGTGGCCGGCTGGACCGTCCGCCCGCTGCTGACGCCGCTGCCGGGGCCGCACGCCCTGTTCGAGCTGCGGATCGACGGCCCGCCGCTGGCGGACGAGGTTCTGGCGGGGCTGGCCGATCCCCTGCTGGCCGTCCGCAGCTGCTATCGCCGTGGCCAGACGGCCGGGAAGGAGGATGCCCATTGGCCGGCGGCCCTGCAGACGGCGCGGCGCCACGACGGCGGCCTCAGCCTGCTGACCCACCCGGCGGAGGGCATGGCGGTGCGGCTCCACATCCCCGCCGCATCGCCGGCTCAGTCCCAGTTACCGGCCCCGGCGGCGTCCTTCCCGCGCGCGGCGAAAGCCCCGGCGCGGCACCTTGTCGCGCCGACATACAAGATCCTGGTGGTGGATGCCGATCCGGCATCCGGCGACCGGTTCCAGGCCGGGCTGGAGCGGCAGGGGTTCGAGGTTTCGGTCTGCGAGGATCTCCGCGAAGCGCTGGAGGTCGTCACCGACGAGCCGGGCTTCTTCGATGCGGTGGTGATCGGGCCGGGACTGAGCGCGCTTCCGGCTGGCCGGGCGCTGGCCGGCCGCCTGAAAGCGCTGCGGGCGGATCTGCCCTGCGTCCTCTATGCCGCGGCTGGCCCCGCTTCGGCGGGGCTGGGGGCCGAGGCCGGCGGTCCGGCCGACCTGCTGCTGCCGCTGCCGGTCGATCTGCCGCGGCTGGCGCGCGGGGTGGCGGCGCTCGCCGCGGGCGGTCCGCGGCACGCGGACGATGCAGGCGGTCCGCGGCACGCGGACGATGCAGGCGGTCCGCGGCACGCGGACGATGTGGGAGAGCGGCGCTGATGGGCGGGCGCTTTCATCTGCATGGCTTCATCGCCGCCATCTGGACGGCGACCCTGGTGATCGCCGCCGGGCTGTGGGCGACCGCCCTTGCGCTCGCCCATTACGACAATGCCGAGGCGATGGCGCGGGCGGAGCGCGACAGCGGCAACCTCGCCCGAGTCGTCGCCGAGCAGGCGACCCGGACCATGGCCGAAGCCGACCAGATCCTGCTGTTCCTGATCGACGACTTCCACGAGCATGGCGACAGCTGGAACCCCGGCCTGACCCGCATGCTGCGCCAGGCGGTGGAGCGGTCGGGCATCCTGCTCCAGCTGGCGGTGATCGACGGGCATGGCGACCTCATCCACACCAGCGTGGAGGATGCGCCGGCCCGCGTCCGTCTGGCCGACCGCGAGCATTTCCGCGTCCACGTCAACAACCCGAATGCCGGGCTGTTCATCGGCAAGCCGGTGTTCGGCCGGGCGTCCGGCAAATGGTCGATCCAGCTGACGCGGCGCGTCGAAAACGGCGACGGAAGCTTCGCCGGGGTGCTGGTCGCGTCGATCGACCCCTTCTATTTCAGCCGCTCGCTGGAGGAGCTGGACGTCGGCCCCAACGGGGCGGTGGCGATCATCGGCACCGACGGCATCCTGCGCGCCCGTTTGCAGATGAACGACCGCATCGTCGGCCGGGATGTCGGCGAATCGCCGGTCCTGCTGATGGCGCGCCGCCAGCCCACCGGGTTCCTGCGCGTCGCCAGCGTGATCGACGGCATTCCGCGCCTCCAGTCCTTCCGGACCCTGACGACCTATCCGCTGATCGTCATCGCCGCCTTCGACGAGGCGTCCTTCCTGGCCGACACCAGAACGCGGCAGCGGCTCTATCTGCTGGCGGCGGCGGCCTGCAGCCTCGTGCTGGTCGGCATGGCGCTGCTGGCGACGCGGCAGACGGCGCGGCTCGCCGCACTGGCCCGCCGGTTGGCCCAGAGCGAGGAACGCTTCCGCGATCAGGCGGAGACCGCCTCCGACTGGTTCTGGGAGATGGACGCCGACCTGCGATTCTCCCATCTGGCGGGGCCGCTGGTGCCGCACGTCGCCAACGGCACGCTGCCCATCGGATTGCGGCGGGAGGATGTCGCCCTGCGCGAGCCGGGGGATTCCGCCAGGTGGGAGCGGCACCGCCAGCTGATGGAGCGGCGGGAGCCGTTCCGCAATTTCCGCTACCGGGTGATGACGGCGGCCGGCTTGCGCTATTTCAGCGTCAGCGGCCGTCCGATCTTCGACCAGGACGGCCATTTCCGCGGCTATCGCGGCTCCGCCACCGACGTCACCGAGCGGGAGATGGCCGCCAACCGGCTGGCCTCCAGCGAAGCGCGCTATCGCGCCATGTTCGAGGCGGTCGGCCAGCCGATCGTCACCATCGACGAGCATGGGACCGTCGACGCCTTCAACCGCGCGGCGGAGCGGCTGTTCGGCTACCGCGCCGCCGACGTGGTGGGCGGGCCGATGACCCGGCTGATGCCGAGCGCGGTCGGCGCGGTGCATGACGGGCTGCTGGCCACCTACCGCGGGAGCGACGCCGCGGTCCCGCGGTCGGAAGTGCGGGAGCTGACCGGCCGCCGCAAGGACGGCAGCGAGTTCGCGCTGGAGGTGACGCTGGCCGGCTGGCGCGAGGGCGACCGCCGCTATGTCACCGGCGCTTTGCGCGACGTCACCGCACAGCGCGAGATCGAGGCCAGCCTGCGCCGCGCCAAGGAGGCGGCCGATCAGGCCAACCGCGCCAAGGGCGAGTTCCTGGCGACGATGAGCCACGAGATCCGCACGCCGATGAACGGGGTTCTGGGCGCGCTCGCCCTGGTGGACGGGCCGAACCTGAACGACGACCAGCGCCAGCTGCTGGACGTCGCCAACCGGTCGGGCAACGCGCTGCTGCAGATCATCGACGACATCCTCGACCTGTCCAAGCTGGAGGCCGGCAAGGCGGAGGTCGAGCCGGTCGATTTCGAACTGCGCGCCGTGCTGGGCGACAGCATCGACCTGCTGGAGCCGGCCGCCTGCGGGCGCGGCCTGATCCTGACGCGGGAGGTGGCGCCCGCCGTGCCCGACCGTGTGCGCGCCGACCTGCGCCGCATCCGGCAGGTGCTGGTCAATCTGGTCGGCAACGCGCTGAAATTCACCCACCGCGGCGGCGTCGCCGTGCGGGTCGGGCAGGAGGGGGAGGTGTCGGCGGACGGCACCTTCTTCCTGCGGTTCGAGGTGGCCGACACCGGGATCGGCATCCCGGAGGACGTGCAGCCGACCCTGTTCCGCCGCTTCACCCAGGCCGACAGCTCCACCACCCGGCGCTTCGGCGGCACCGGCCTGGGGCTGGCGATCAGCCGCGAGCTGGTGACGCTGATGGGCGGGCAAATCGGCGTGACCAGCGCCGAGGGCAAGGGCAGCACCTTCTGGTTCACCGTCCGCTGCGAACCCGCCGCCGATCCGTCGGCCGGCGTGCTCTCCGTGCCCTGCGGGCCGGAACCGGTGCCGGCGGAGGGCGGGGCGGCCCCGTTGCCGTCGGCAGCGTCGGCGAGCCTGCATGTGCTGGTGGCCGAGGACAACGAGATCAACCGCGACATCGTCGTCACCATGCTGCGCCGCGCCGGCCATCGCGTGACCGCGGTGGAGGACGGGCTGCAGGCGGTGCGGCTGGTGGAGGAGGGCGGCTTCGACCTCGTCCTGATGGACGTGCAGATGCCGGTGATGGACGGCGTCACCGCCACCCGGCACATCCGTGCCATGCCGGGCGAGGTGTCCCGCCTGCCGATCGTCGCGCTGACCGGCAATGTCATGCCCGGCCACCGCGCCGAATATCTCGCCGCCGGCATGACCGCCTATCTGACGAAGCCCATCGTGTCGGCCGACTTGTATGACGTGCTGAGGACGGCCGCCGCGCCGCGGGCGCAGGAGGATGGGGCGGAGGATGGGGCGGGCGCCGGACCGGACCGGACTGCGCCGCCGCAAGGGGAGCCGGAGCAGTCCTCCCCGGCGCGGACCGCCACCCTGCCGCCGCCCGTCCCGCCACCTGCACCATCCTCCGCGTCATCGCCCGGTGCCTCATCGCCCGGCGCCCCATCGTCCGGCGTTAGGGACCCGGAGCATTGGCGCACGGCGCCGCTGCTGGATGCCCAACAGGCCGACTCGCTGCGCTCGGTGATCGGCGACGAGGCCTGGATCCAGACGGTGACCGCCTTCCGGCGGACGGTGGACGACAGCGTGGCCGCGATTCGCGATGGGGCGGGACGGGGTGGGGCGCCCCTGGTCCGTATGGCCCACACGCTGAAGGGAACCGCGGCCAACGTCGGCGCCGTGCGGCTCAGCCGTCTGGCCTCGCTGCTGGAACAGCGGGTGCAGAGCCTTGGCGGCTGCCCCGACGGCGATCCGCTGGCCGAAGCGCTCGGCACCGTCGCCGATGCCACGCTGGACGCGCTGTCGTCCCATAACCAGCCGGCGGCCGGCAGGGAAGCCGAACATGCGACGGTATGAGGAAATGAAACATCCTGCCGGCGATTACTTTGTTTCAGGATGTGGATGAGGTAATTTCTCAAGGAAAAGCAGCGACCTGCGGTCGCAGATCTTTAGTATTATCAGTGTTATCGGTGACGGGATGGCCTGGAAGGTCTAGAGTGCGTGGTGGTTGGCCGCTGCCGATCATTCGTACTCTTAACCAGTGAAGTCCTCAACATGATCGCTGCCGGCAACATTCTCCACGTCATTTCCATCCGGGCGAAGGTTGTGGCGGTCGCGCTGTTCGTCTTCGCCGCGGTCGGCCTGTCCTCGGTCCTCACCATGCGCGACATGGGGCGGCAGACCGATCGCCTGTCCGACGTCCAGCGCGAGACGCACGAGGTGGTCGGCAGCATCATTCCCCTGGTGTCGCTGGTGGGCGAGATCCGGTTCGACGTGGCGCAGACGCAGCAGTGGCTGACCGACGTGTCGGCCACCCGCGGGCTGGACGGGATGAACGACGGGCCGGAAAAGGCGGCGGATTACGCCCGCCGGTTCGCGGAGCACACGGGCAAGGCCACCGAACTGGCGCGGTCGCTGAAGCTGCCGCAGGTGGTGGCGGAGATCGAGCGCACCCACAAGGCCTTCGGCCCCTATTACGAGATGGGCCGGCGCATGGCGCAGGCCTATGTCGACGGCGGCCCGGCGGCCGGCAACCCGATCATGAGCCAGTTCGATCAGGTCGCCGACGCGATGGGCGACAGCCTGGAGGCGCTGGGCGCCAGCGTGGTCGCCGTCAGTTCGGACCGGCTGACGGAACTGACCGCGGACATCGAGGCGGTGCACGAGTCGGCGGACGGGCTGCGCCGGACCCTGATCGGCGCCGGGCTGGCCATCCTGCTGATGGCCGCGACCTGCGTCGTCTTCCTGGAAGCGGCGATGATCCGCCCGATGGAGCGGCTGCGCCGCGCCATGGTGGCGCTGGCCGGCGGCAACCTGGAGGTCGAGGTCGGCCTGACCGAGCGCCGGGACGAGATCGGTCACATGGCCGACACCGTCCGCGTGTTCCAGCAGGGCGCGCAGGAGAATGCGCGCCTGCGTGCCGCGCAGGAGGAGACCCGCCGCCGCGCCGAGGAGGAGCGGCGCCAGGCGCTGGAGTCGATGGCGGAGAAGGTGGAGCGCGAGACCCGCGTCGCCGTCGACCATGTGGCCGAACGCACCAGCCGCATGAGCAGCAATGCCGGTGCCATGGCGGAATCGGCGGTGCAGGTCAGCGACAACGCCCAGAACGTCGCCGCCGCCGCCCAGCAGGCGCTGAGCAATGCCGAGAACGTCGCCGCCGCGACGGAGGAGCTGTCGGCGTCCATCGGCGACATCGGCATGCAGGTGTCCGCCGCCACGCGGGTGACCGGCCGCGCGGTGGAACGGGCCGGGCTGGCGCGGTCCACCATCGAACGGCTGTCGGCCTCGGTCGAGCGGATCGGCGCGGTCGCCCGTCTGATCGGCGACATCGCCAGCCAGACCAACCTTTTGGCGCTGAACGCCACCATCGAGGCGGCGCGGGCCGGCGAGGCCGGGCGCGGATTCGCCGTCGTGGCGAACGAGGTGAAGAACCTCGCCAGCCAGACCGCGCGGTCGACCGAGGAGATCGGATCGCTGATCGCCGAGGTGGAGTCGGTGACGGCATCGGCCGTCGGCGCCGTCGGCGAGGTGTCGGAAA
>PJUA01000772.1_pt1 | contig 11455 bp, 5 predicted proteins | sample 1512151 | NCBI WGS metagenome assembly PJUA01 (sample SAMN08177678, study PRJNA422409) | Soil metagenome, whole genome shotgun sequencing project. | isolation source: Soil enriched on filter paper: beechwood xylan treatment | place: USA: Madison | collected 2015-01-15
CCTGGAAATGTCCAACCTGGACTGGGTCAAGGCCTTCTTCAGCGATGCACCGCCGGCCAAGCTGGCGCTGTACGCCCCCAATGCCGGGCTGGCCCAGCCGGACGCGCAGCCGGTTGCCGGCCTGAAGCCCTTCGTGGGCCTGTTGCAGTTGAACGATCCGGGCCTGCGCGCCCTGATGAACGACTGGCTCAACCACATCTACATCGCCGACGACACGGCTACCGCCTTTGCCGAACGTTCGAAGCTGCCGCTGGGTGGTCTCTTCGTGACCCGTCAGGGCCATGTGGTGAGCAATTCCAGCGTGCGCTTCTATGCCTCCGATTCGGAGCAGGACGGCATGCTGGCGCGCCAGCAGGAAATCGAGAACATCACCAAGCAGCAGCGTGCCCAGTCCATGCTGGCCGAGGAAGCCAAGGGCCGTGCCGTGCGCGCCGAGGCGGCCTTGTCGGGTGCTTCGCAGCGTCTGCAGGAGCTGCGCCAGCGCGTCAATTCGCTGACCCAGTCGGCGCACAGCCTGCAGATCGAGGTAATGAAGCTGGCCGAGGTGCAGGAGCGCTTCAACCAGCGCAGCACCCAGATCGCCACCGACCTGGAAGAAATCGGCATGCAGGAAGCCGAGCAGCAGCAGGTCCAGGCCGAATCCGAAGCGCGCTTCGAGGAACTCGATATCGAACTGGCCGAGCTGCAGGAGCAGCACGAAAACGGCCAGACCGATTACCTGAACAAGGAGCAGCAGCTCAACGACGCGCGGACCCGCCTGCGCGAGCTGGAGCGTGCGGCCCAGGAGACCGAGTTCGCCGAAAAGTCGCATCGCAACAAGATCGAGGAATTGAAGCGCGGTATCGCCACCGCCCTGGAACAGGCGGCGCAATTGTTCGCCAGCATGCAGCAAGGCTCGCTGGAGCTGGAAAGCCTGGACGATCAGGCTGCCCAGGCCGGCCTGCAGGAGTTGCTGGACCGTCGCAGCGAGCAGGAACGCGCACTGGCCGATGCCCGTCACGAACTGGACCAGCTGTCCCAGCAACTTCGTTCGCATGAAGAAAGCCGCATGCAGGCCGAACGCAGCCTGCAGCCGCAGCGCGACCGCATCACCGAACTGCAGCTGAAGGAACAGGCCGCGCGCCTGAACCAGGAGCAGTTCTCCGAAGCCCTGGCCCAGACCCAGGCTGACGAGGCCGCGCTGTCGGAGAAACTGACCAGCGACATGCGCCCATCCTACCTGCAAGGCGAAGTGACCCGCCTGACCAATGCCATCGCGGCACTGGGCGCGGTCAACCTGGCCGCGCTGGATGAACTGGCCACGGCTTCCGAGCGCAAGCACTTCCTGGATGCGCAGCATGCCGATCTGAACGAAGCCATTACCACCCTGCAGGATGCGATCCACAAGATCGACATGGAGACCCGCGACCTGCTGCAAGACACCTTCGACAAGGTCAATCACCACTTCTCGGAGCTGTTCCCGGGGCTCTCCGGCGACGGCCAGGCCAAGCTCATCATGACTGGCGACGAGATCCTGGATTCCGGCGTGCAGGTCATGGCGCAGCCGCCGGGCAAGAAGAACGCCACCATCCACCTGCTCTCGGGTGGCGAGAAGGCGCTGACGGCGACGGCCCTGGTGTTTTCCATGTTCCAGCTGAACCCGGCGCCGTTCTGCTTGCTCGACGAGGTCGACGCGCCGCTGGACGATGCCAACACCGAACGCTTCGCCAATATGGTCAAGCGCATGTCCGACCATACCCAGTTCCTGTTCATCTCCCACAACAAGATCGCCATGGAAATGGCGCAGCAGCTGATCGGGGTGACCATGCAGGAGCAGGGCGTGTCGCGCATCGTGGCGGTGGACATGGAGTCGGCCGCCAACTTCTCCAGCGCCGAGCAGGCGGCCTGATGTCGGGTGCGGGATGCCTTTTGCTGGCAGTGCCAAGGTCTTTGTCGGCTTGACAAGCAGGGGGCGCGACCGTACCCTGAAAAACTTGTCGACCGGCCCGGTCCGGGCGTCTGCCCAGCCGGTGTCGGGTCGGCGCTGCGTTTGCCGCAGCGTTCGCAGTAGCTTCGATTCTCGGCCCCCACGGGCCATGGAAAAATAACAATATCTTGACCGCGATCTTGCCGTACTCCTTCCGTCCGACGCGCCCGATGTCCGCCTGCCCGGCCGACGCCGATGGCGGCGCAGCAATGCCGAGCGTGGCAGCGACGGACGCGCATGTACCGGCGGCCGCGGTCGGCCTTCTTGGATTGATAGGATTCGGATTTCTTCGATGAGCAGCTTTTCCCAGCCGACCATGCCCTGCGGCGCCCATGATGGCGCCCCCCAGCCAGATAGCCTGAAAGGTCGTGCAGCATGATGATGGATCTCCAGACCAGCCTGATCATTCTCGGCGGCGTCTTCGTCGTCGGTGTCATCTCCTACAACAAATGGCAGGAACACAAGGCGCGCAAGACCGTCGAGCGCGCCTTCTCTTCGTCCCATGACGATGTGCTGATGTCGCCGGATGAGCCCTCGGCCATTGAACCGGTGTTCGCCGCGCCGCAGGGCGAGCGTGCCGCTGCCGGCCCCTCGGCCCTGGCCGAGGAAACCGCCGAGCGCACCGAGCCCTCGCTCTACGATATTCCCGAGCGCAAGCCCGTGCCGGCGCCGGTGAAGGCTTACCAGGACCAGGCCGAGTTCGAGCCGCGTGAGCCCTTCCTGGGCGAGCCGCCGGCCGGCGAGCTGCCCCGCACCGCCGACGAGGCCGTGCTGGACGAGGCCCTGGCCCAAGCCCCGCAATCGACCGTGGCCCAGGTCATCGCCGGTGCCGAAGACCAGTTCGAAGCCGCGCCCGCCTTCACGCCGCCGCCCGAAATGCAGGCGCGCCTGGCGCCGCGCCGCGAACTGCCGGTCGATGAACTCATCGACTGCAACATCCCCATCGCCCTGGACAACCCCCTGCGCGGCGACAAGCTGCTGCCGCTGCTGCAGAACCTGCGCCATGTCGGCAACAAGCCGGTGCACTTCATCGGCCGCACCGCCGAAGGCGACTGGGAAGCCGTGGCCCATGGCGGCATCTACACCGCGTTGCTGGCCGGTGCGCAGCTGGCCAACCGCAGCAACGCCCTCAACGAAATCGAATACTCGGAACTGGTCATGCGCCTGCGTGACCTGACCGATTCGCTCTCGGGCGAACCGGAACTGCCGGACATGCCTGACGTGATCCGTACCGCCCAGGCGCTGCACCAGTTCATCGCCGACCATGATGTCCAGCTGTCGGTGAACGTGCGCTCGCAAGGTGCGCCGTGGAGCCTGGCGACGCTGCTGGCGGCGCTGACCCGTCAGGGCTTCGACCGTCGCACCGAAGGCTTCCTGGTGATGCAGGACGGCGAGGGCGAAGTACTGTTCGCTCTCTCCACCAATGCCACGCCGACCGACGAGACCACCGACCGCCTGACGCTGCTGCTGGATGTGCCGCGGGTGTCGCCGGCACGTGACGGCTATGGCGCCCTGGTGGCCTGCGCCCGTTCGCTGGCCCAGCGCCTGGGTGGCGTGATCGTCGACGACAGCGACCAGCCCCTTTCTGATGAAGCCCTGGCCGATATCGCCGAACAGGTCGCCGCCTTCTACAGCGCCATGGAATCGGCCGAGATCGCAGCAGGCTCCACCCGTGCCTTGCGCCTGTTCAGCTAAGGCCCCGTTCCTACTCCTCCACGATGCAAGCAGATCTGTTTTCCGCCGGCCGGCCCCCGCAAGGGGCGCCGGACTGGCTGGTGCGCGCCTTCGCGCTGCGCGCCGACCTGAATCGCCACAATCACAGCTACTACGTGCTGGACCAGCCGAGCATTCCGGATGCCGAATATGACCGGCTGTTCCAGGAACTGCAGGCGCTGGAAACCGCCCACCCCGAACTGCTCACCCCGGACTCGCCCACCCAGCGCGTCGGGGCAGGCCCTTTGCCGCAATTCGAGCCGGTGCGCCATGAAGTGCCGATGCTGTCGCTGGGCAATGGCTTTTCCGATGAGGATATCGAAGCCTTCGATAAGCGGGTGCGCGACGGGCTCGAAAGCCTGCAGGAAGTGCGCTATGCCACCGAACTGAAGTTCGACGGCCTGGCCATCAGCCTGCGTTACGAAAACGGCGTGCTGGTCCAGGCTGCCACGCGGGGCGATGGCACGACGGGCGAAAACGTCACCGCCAACATCCGCACCGTGCGCGCCATTCCCCTGCGCTTGCATGGCGAACAGGTACCGCAGGTGATCGACGTGCGCGGCGAAGTGCTGATGTACAAGAGCGATTTCGCCCGCCTGAACCAGCGTCAGCGCGATGCCGGGCAGAAGGAGTTTGCCAACCCCCGCAATGCCGCTGCCGGCAGCCTGCGCCAGCTGGATTCGCGCATCACCGCCCAGCGCACGCTGCGCTTCTTCGCCTATGGCATCGGCGTGCTGGAAGGTGCCGAGATGCCGGCTTCGCATTCGGCGCTGCTGGACTGGTACCAGGAACTGGGTCTGCCAGTGTGCAAAGAGCGCGCCGTGGTCACGGGCGCGGCCGGGCTGCTGGATTTCTTCCGCGGCATCGGCGCCAAGCGCGAGAGCCTGCCCTACGAGATCGACGGCTTGGTCTACAAGGTGGACCGCCTGGACCAGCAAAAATACCTGGGCTTTGTTTCGCGCGCGCCGCGCTTTGCGCTGGCCCATAAATTCCCGGCGCAGGAAGCGCTGACGGTGGTGCAGGACATCGAGGTGCAGGTCGGCCGCACCGGTGCCATCACGCCGGTGGCGCGCCTCAATCCGGTCTTCGTGGGCGGCGTCACCGTCACCAATGCCACCCTGCATAACGAGGACGAGGTACGCCGCAAGGACATCCAGATCGGCGACACCGTCATCGTGCGGCGTGCCGGCGACGTGATCCCGGAAGTGGTCGCCTATGTGCCCGAGAAGCGTCCGGCCGACGCCCGTGCCTTCGTCATGCCGACGGCCTGCCCGGTGTGCGGCTCGCCCATCGTGCGTGCCGAGGATGAAGCAGTGGCGCGTTGTTCCGGGGGCTGGCTCAAGTGCGCTGCGCAGCGCAAGGGCGGCCTGCAGCATTTCGCCTCGCGTCGCGCCATGGATATCGAGGGGCTGGGCGAGCAACTGGTGGAACAACTGGTTGATCGCAAGGTAGTCAACACCCCGGCCGATCTCTATCGGCTGGGCCTGTCGGCTCTGTCCGAACTGGATCGCATGGCCGAGAAATCGGCACAGAACGTGCTGGACGCGCTGCAGAAGTCCAAGACCACCACGCTGGCGCGCTTCATCTATGCGCTGGGCATCCGCCACGTGGGCGAGGCCACAGCCAAGGAGCTGGCACGCCATTTCGGCGGCATCGACAAGCTGCTGGTGGCCAGCGAAGAGCAATTGCTGGAAGTGGCCGACATCGGCCCGGTGGTGGCCAGTTCGCTGCGCGCCTTCTTCAGTGATCCGCTCAACGTGGAACTGGTCGAGCAATTGCGTGCAGTCGGCGTACACTGGCCCGAAAGTGCAGGTGTGGAGGCCGGCGCCAAGCATCTGGCCGGCAAGACCTTCGTGTTGACCGGCAGCCTGCCCAATCTCTCCCGCGACCAGGCTTCGCAGTTGATCGAGGCGGCCGGCGGCAAGGTGTCGGGCTCGGTGTCCAAGAAGACCAGCTACGTGGTGGCCGGCGCCGACGCCGGCAGCAAGCTGGCCAAGGCCGAGGAGCTGGGGTTGACCATCCTGGACGAGGATGCCCTGAAGGCATTGTGTGCAGGCGAGGGTGGTGCGGGTGATGCGGACAGTGAAGGCGGCGACGCTGACAACGCTGACAACCCGGCGTAATTACCTTGTCTTTTTATTCATATACAATGCGCCACCATGACATTCCCGTTCAGTCGGGGCTGCTCTGCCAAAGCAGACGATAACGCACTACCAAGACCTATTCCTACCTCGGAGTCATGATGATCAAGAAGATCAAGAAAGCCGTCTTTCCCGTCGCCGGTCTCGGCAGCCGCTTCCTGCCCGCCACCAAGGCGCAGCCCAAGGAAATGCTGCCCATCGTCGACAAGCCGCTGATCCATTACGCTGTCGAAGAAGCGGTGGCCGCTGGCATCACCGAGATGGTGTTCATCACCGGCCGCAACAAGCGCGCCATCGAAGACCACTTCGACAAGGCCTATGAGCTGGAAAGCGAACTGGAAGCGGCCGGCAAGAAGAAGCTGCTGGAAATTGTCCAGAACGTGGTACCCAAGAACGTCAATTGCATCTTCATTCGCCAGTCCGAACCGCTGGGCCTGGGCCACGCCGTGCTGTGCGCGCGTCCGGTGGTGGGCGAGGAACCGTTCGCGGTGCTGCTGGCCGATGACTTCATGGACACCGACGACGGTGTCAAGCCGGTGCTGGCACAGATGACCGACATCTATGCCCGCGAAGGCATGAGCATGCTGGCCGTGCAGGAAGTGCCCAAGAGCGAAACGCGCCAATATGGCATCGTCAGCGCTACGCCTTACCAGCCCGACCTCGAGCGCGTCAATGCCATCGTCGAGAAGCCGGCACCGGAAGAGGCGCCGTCCACGCTGGCGGTGGTGGGTCGCTATGTGCTCAACAGCCGCATCTTCCACTACCTGGAAAACATCCCGCGCGGTGCCGGCGGCGAAATCCAGCTGACCGACGGCATCGCCAAGCTGATGCAGGCCGAGTCGGTACTGGCCTATCGCTATCAGGGGCAGCGTTATGATTGTGGTTCCAAGCTGGGTTACCTGAAGGCCATGGTGGCCATGGGCCTGAAGCATCCGGAAACCGGCCCGGCCTTTTCCGAGTACCTGCAGGAAGTGGCGAACAAGCAGCGCTGAAGATGAGCTCGCATGGCGCGACCATGATGATGCCCTGATGTGCTCACACCCTGACGCCCGGCCCGACCGGGCGTCTTTCATGGAGAAAATGAATGGCGATACGCGAGATTCTCAAGATGGGTGACCCGCGCCTGCTGCGCCAGGCGCAGCCGGTGACCGAGTTCGGCACGCCCGAGCTGGCGCGACTGGTCGATGACATGTTCGAGACCATGCGCGCCGTCAATGGTGCAGGACTGGCGGCGCCACAGATCGGTATCGGTCTGCAGCTGGTGATCTTCGGCTTCGGCCACAACCAGCGCTATCCGGACGCCCCGGCCGTGCCCGAGACGGTACTGATCAACCCCGTCCTGACACCCCTGTCCGACCAGGAAGAGGAGGGCTGGGAGGGCTGCCTGTCGGTGCCCGGCATGCGCGGCGTGGTACCGCGCTGGAGCCGTCTGCGCTACCAGGGCGTGGACCAGAACGGCAACCTGATCGACCGCACCGTCGAGGGCTTCCACGCCCGCGTGGTACAGCACGAGTGCGACCATCTGCAGGGCATCCTGTACCCGATGCGCATTCGCGACTTCCGCCAGTTCGGCTTTACCGAAGTGCTGTTCCCCGAACTGGACCCCAATCAGGACGACTGAGTCCCGGTCTTGCGCTTGAGGCGGTCGTAAAAAAAGCATCCCGGCACGGCGCCGGGATGCTTTTTCGCTTTTTGCATCACCCGCCAGGCGGGTACACGGTTGCGGTCAGTGGCTTTCCTTCACGCGGGCGTCGATGTGCGCCAGCGCTTCTTCCACCTGGTCGATCAGGATCAGGCACAGGTCCCCCGGCTGCAGCGACGCCAGGGCGGTATCGATGGCGATGAATTCGCCGTCGATTTCCTTGATGTCGCTGGTGCGGCTGGCCTTTTCCAGACCCTGGCGCAGCAGGGCGATCACTTCTCCATCTTCACGGCCGCGCTGGCACTGGTCCTGATACAGCACCACCTCGTCGAAGGCATCGCCCAGCAGTTCGGTCTGGCGGGTGATGTCGACATCGCGCCGGTCACCGGCACCGCTGATGACCACCGAACGGCGCTTGGCGGGCATGCTGTCGACAGCCTTGATCAGGGCCTGGATGGCGTCCGGATTGTGGCCATAGTCGGCGATCAGGGTGGCGCCCTTGTAATCGAACAGGTTGAAGCGGCCCGGTGCGGTGCCGCTGTCGCTGATGAAGCTGGCCAGGGCGCCGGTGATCTGCTCCCAGTCCAGGTTCAGGGCCCATGCCGCGCCGACCGAAGCCATCACGTTCTCGACCTGGAAGCCGATGGCGCCGGCACGGGTCAGGGGGATGCCGGCGAGCTTCAGGCGTTTTTCGAAGCTGCCCTGGGCGGCCACGATGGCGTCGCCATCGCGATAGACGATGCGATGGCCCTGGGCGCGATGGGTGGCCATGATGGGGTGGCTGGGATCGAGTGCGAAGAAGGTCACCGAGCCGGGACAGGAAGCGGCCATCTTGGCCACCATCGGATCGGCGGCGTTGAGCACGGCCGTGCCGGTCGGTGCGACGTTCTCGACGATGACGCGCTTGACCACGGCCAGGTCTTCCACGGTGCTGATGTAGGACAGGCCCAGGTGGTCGCCCATGCCGATGTTGGTGACCACGGCCACGGCGCAGCGATCGAAGCCCAGGCCTTCACGCAGCACGCCGCCACGTGCGGTTTCCAGCACGGCCGCATCGACTTCCGGGTGGAACAGCACGTTGCGGGCGCTGCGCGGGCCGCTGCAGTCGCCGGTGTCGGTACGCAGGCCGTCGATATAGACGCCATCTGTATTGGTCATGCCCACGCGCAGGCCGGTCTTGGCCAGCAGATGGGTGATCAGGCGCACGGTGGTGGTCTTGCCGTTGGTACCGGCCACGGCCACCACGGGGATGCGGCCGTCGTCGCCGTCGTCGTACATGGTCGAGACGATGGCTTCGCCGACATCGCGCGCCTTGCCGTAGGAGGGCGAGAGGTGCATGCGCAGGCCTGGCGCGGCATTGACTTCGACGATGCCGCCGCCTTGCTCTTCCAGCGACATGTGTACCGAGTTGCAGACCACGTCCACGCCGCAGATGTCCAGCCCCACCATCTGGGCGGCCGCAATGGCGCGCGCCGCCACGTCGGGATGGACGTCGTCGGTGACATCGGTGGCAGTGCCGCCGGTGGACAGGTTGGCGTTGTTGCGCAGGACCACGCGTACTCCCTGGGCGGGGATGGATTCGGGTTCCAGGTTCTGGCCCGACAGCACCAGCAGGGCGATGTCGTCCAGGCGGATCTTGGTCAGCGAGGTGGCGTGGCCATCGCCGCGCAGCGGGTCGGCGTTGACCTGGTCGATCAACTGGCGGATGGTGTGCACGCCATCACCGATGACTTGCGGCGGGTCGCGGCGGGCCGCCGCCACCAGGGTCTTGCCGATCACCAGCAGGCGGAAGTCGTGGCCGGGCAGGTAGCGCTCGACGATCACTTCATCGCTGATCAGGGCGGCGTTGTTGAAGGCGCGGGTGATCTGTTCCGGGGTGCTGATATTGACCGCCACACCCTTGCCCTGGTTGCCGTCCAGCGGTTTGATGACTACGGCCGAACCGATTTCCTCGGCAGCCTTGAGCGCCTCTTCGGCCGTGGTGACCACGCGGCCGTTGGGCACCGGCACACCAGCGGCGTGCAGCAGCATCTTGGTCAGATCCTTGTCCTGGGCGATGGATTCGGCAATGGCGCTGGTGTTGCTGGTCTCGGCGGCCTGGATGCGCTTCTGACGGCTGCCCCAGCCGAACTGCACCATGCTGCCCTGCGTCAGGCGGCGATAGGGAATGCCACGCTTGATGGCGGCATTGACGATGGAGCCGGTGGAAGGCCCCAGGCGGACATCTTCGTCCAGTTCGCGGATGCGGGTGAGCGCGGCGGTCAGGTCGAAGGGCGCATCAGCCTGGGCCGCCTGCACCAGTTCCAGCGCCAGGTCGAAGGCCAGGCGGCCGACTTCCTCTTCGCTGTATTCCACCACCACCTGGTAGATGCCGGTCTCGACGGTGGACACCGTGCGGCTGAAGGTCACCGGACAGCCGGCCTGCGATTGCAGGGCCAGGGCCGCGGCAGCCAGCGCGTGGGCCATCGACACCACCTGCTTGCCGCCATCGGGTTCGAGGAAGCCGATCTGAGGGAAGCGGGCGCGCAGGCGCAGTTCGAAGCCGGGCATGTCGTCGATGACGCGCTCGTGTTCCGGGCAGGAAACGATGGCTTCGATGGCAGTGTGTCTGCTCCAGAGATTGGGGCCGCGCAGGGCGCGAATGCGGGATACGTCCATGGACAAGTTTTCCTAGGTGTCTCTTGATCTTGAATCTGTCTGTCTTGCAGTGCGGATGCAGTCCAAGCCGATGGCTCAGGCCACCTGGCTCTTGAACTTCAGGCCTTGCTCTTCGGCCCGTTCGGTACCGAAGAGCTCGATGCCGGCGCGGATCACCTCGGGGCTGATACCCAGCGCCCAGGCTGCGCCCACGGCGGCCAGCACGTTCTCGACCTGGTAGGCGACGGCGCCGTTTTCGGTCAGCGGAATGGCATCCACCGAGCTGACCTTGCATTCACGTTCACCGTCGGCCTGGATCAGGTCGCCATCGCGCAGGAACACGGCGCGGCCGCCTTCCTTCAGGTGGCCGGCCAGCAGTTCGGAGGCCGGATCGGTGCCGAAGAAGATCACCTCGCCATCGCACAGCTGGGCCATGTCCGCCACCAGCGGATCGTCGGCATTGAGCACGGCCGCGCCGTCCGGCAGGACCAGGTCCACCTGGGTGCGCTTGACCTTGGTGGCGATCTGTTCGGCATTCTCGATGTAGAACTCGGGCAGGCTGTCGTTGGGGTCGATGTTGGCGACCACGCCCACCAGGCAGCGGTCATAGGCCAGGCCTTCGGCCAGGATGGCGGCGCTGCCGTTTTCGAACACGGCGGCTTCCACCGCACGGTTCAACAGCACGCGGTGCGCGGCATCCCAGTTGGCACGGTTGCCACGCTCGATCTGGCGTTCGGCGAAATACAGGCCATCGCCGCAGGCCAGGCCCACATGCTTGCCCGAGAGGTGCACGATGCGTGCGATCAGGCGCGAGATGGTGGTCTTGCCATGGGTGCCGGTGACGCCGACGATGGGGATGCGGCCGTTTTCTTCCGGGCCGAACAGGTTGTCGATGATGGCTTCGCCGACCGGGCGCGGCTTGCCGTCGGAGGGCTTCAAGTGCATCAGCAGGCCGGGGCCGGCATTGACCTCGACGATGGCACCGCCCTGGTCGGCCAGCGGGCGCGAGATGTCTTCGGCCACGATGTCCACGCCGGCAATGTCCAGGCCGACGATGCGTGCGGCCAGCGAGGCGGCGGCGGCCACGCTGGGGTGGACCAGGTCGGTGATGTCGGAAGAGACGTTGCCGTTGCGCAGCAGCAGGATGCGGCGGCCGGCGGCGGGGACCGACTCGGTGGTCAGGCCCTGGCGTTGCAGTTCCAGCGCGGCGGCCGGTTCGCGTTCCAGTAGCACCGGGTCCAGCAGGTGTTCTTCCAGCAGGCCGCGACGCGGGTCGCGGTTCAGTTCGTCCAGCAGGTCCTGGACGGTGGACTTGCCATCGCCGACGATGAAGATGGGTTCGCCACGGGCGGCGGC
>PJUA01000773.1_pt1 | contig 11429 bp, 8 predicted proteins | sample 1512151 | NCBI WGS metagenome assembly PJUA01 (sample SAMN08177678, study PRJNA422409) | Soil metagenome, whole genome shotgun sequencing project. | isolation source: Soil enriched on filter paper: beechwood xylan treatment | place: USA: Madison | collected 2015-01-15
CCTTATCGACCGGCTCCCATGTGACATCCACGGTGCCGCCGGGTCTATGGCGTCAAGCGGTTCAACTGCTCCAGGGCATCGTCGGGCAAATCCAGCTCGGCCGCCGCCAAATTCTCGCGCAGGTGACCGACCGAAGAGGTGCCCGGAATCAGCAGCACATTGGGCGCCCGCTTCAACAACCAGGCGAGCGCCACCTGCATCGGCGTCGCGCCGAGCCGGCGGGCGACGTCCGACAACTGGTCCGACTGCAGTGGCGAGAAGCCGCCGAGCGGGAAGAACGGCACATAGGCGATCCCCTTGCCGGCGAGGTCGTCGATCAGCGCATCGTCCGCCCGGTGCACGAGGTTGTAGTGGTTCTGCACGCAGACGATCTCGCAGATGCGGCGGCCTTCCTCGACTTGGACTGCGGTGACGTTGCTGAGGCCGATGTGCCGGACCAGCCCCTGCCGCTGCAGGTCGGCCAGCACGCTCAGTTCCCGCTCGATCGACCCTTCGGCCGGCGCGTGGCCATGGTCGCCCCACAGCCGCAGATTGACGACGTCGAGCACGTCCAGGCCGAGATTGCGCAGATTGTCATGCACGGCCTGCCGCAGCTCGTCGGGCGAGGCCGCCGGCAGCCAGGACGCATCGTCGCCGCGCCGGGCGCCGATCTTGGTCACGATCAGCAGATCGTCCTGATAGGGCGCCAGCGCTTCGCGGATCAGCCGGTTGGTGACATGCGGACCGTAGAAGTCGCTGGTGTCGATGTGGTTCACGCCAGCTTCTATCGCGTGGCGAAGCACGGCAATCGCCGCGTCATGGTCCTTCGGCGGGCCGAACACGCCGGGACCGGCAAGCTGCATGGCGCCGTAGCCGAGCCGCCGCACGGTCTTGCCGCCGAGGGTGAAACTGCCGGATTTGTCGAGATTGGACATGATGGCCTCCGTTTTGGTCTCGGCAAATCTAGTCGCCATCGCCCTGCTCGATTAGTCTGCACAGTCGGGACAGCCTGTGCGGATTACCGAACAATGCAGCATGACCTGGGGGACCTGAACGCCTTCGTCGCGGTGGCCCGCGCCCGTGGCTTCCGCGAAGCCGCCCGCGCCAGCAACGCCAGCGCCTCGGCCCTCAGCGAGGCCGTGCGGCGGCTGGAGGCGCAACTGGGCGTGAGGCTGCTCAACCGGACCACGCGCAGCGTGGTGCTGACGGAGGCGGGGGAGCGTCTGCTGGCCCGGCTTGCCCCCGCATTGCGCGAGGTCGATGCTGCGCTCGATGTGGTGAACGGCTTCCGCGACCGGGTGGCGGGAACCCTCCGGCTGAATGTGCCGGTCAGCGTGGCAAGGCTGGTCCTGCCGGGGATCCTGCCGCGCTTTCTCGCCGCCTATCCCGAAATCCGGGTGGAGGTGATGGCGGAGGACAGCTTCGTCGACGTGCTGGCGGCCGGCTGCGACGCCGGCATCCGCTATGACGAGCGGCTGGAGCAGGACATGATCGCGGTTCCCATCGGCCCCCGCCGCCAGCGTTTCGCGACTGCGGCCTCGCCCTCCTATCTCCGCGCAAAGGGCCGGCCGGAACATCCGCGCGACCTGATGGCCCATGCCTGCCTGCGCGGGCGCTTTGCCAGCGGCGCCTTTCCGCTGTGGGAGTTCGAGCGCGACGGGGAGGTGATCCGGCTCGATCCGCCCGGTCCGCTGGTGGTGGGTCCGGGAGGTGGCATGGAACTCGCGATCGACGCGGCGGTGTCCGGCGTCGGCGTGGTCCATCTGTTCGAGCAATGGCTGCGCCCGCAGTTGGACAGCGGCGCGCTGGAGCCCGTTCTTGAACCCTGGTGGCAAAGCTTTTCCGGCCCGTTCCTCTATTATGCCGGGCGCCGTCTGGTGCCGGCTCCGCTCAGGGCCTTCCTCGATTTCATCAGGGCCGGGGACGGCGACCGCTGATGCGCCCCGTATGGACAGCTTTCTTGGAACCGTCAGGACATGCCAGGGTTAAGCTGGAAAGCAATTGCAGGGAGCGAATCACTCATGCCGAACGAAAGGACCCGTGCGCTGCGTCTCGCGGCGATGTTGGGCGGATGCTTGGCTCTGGCCGGCTGCGGCAGCGGGGCGACGGGGCTCGGCCTCAACCTCGTCTCGCAGGAACAGCTCGCCGATCTGGGCAAACAGGACTGGCAACGCCTGGTCTCCTCCACGCCGGCCACCACCAACCAATCCTACCAGCGCCGGGCGGAGGAGGTGTCGGCGCGCCTGCTGCGTGCCGCCGGCCTCGACGCCTCGAAATGGGAGGTTCGCGTCTTCCAAGGTGAGGAGGCCAATGCCTTCGCCCTCCCCGGCCAGAAGATCGGCGTCTATGAAGGGCTGTTCCGCTACGCCAGGAACGACGCACAGCTGGCCGCGGTGGTCGGGCACGAGATCGCCCACAATCTGGATGCCCACGCCGCCGAGCGGGTCAGCACCCAGATGGCGTCGGAGGCGGGAGCCGGCATCGTCGGCGCGGCACTGGGCGCCGGCGGCGTTCCCGGCAGCCAGCAGATCGCCGCGGCGCTCGGCACCGGTGCGCAATACGGCCTGATCCTGCCCTACTCGCGCAACCAGGAGCTGGAGGCCGACCGCGACGGGCTGATGCTGATGGCGCGCGCCGGCTACGACCCGCGCGAGGCCGTGGCGCTGTGGGGCAACATGCGGCAGGCCGGATCGCAACCGCCGGTCTTCCTGTCCACCCACCCCGGCATCGACGACCGCATCGGCCAGATGAACCGCCTGATGCCGGAGGCGCTGAAGCTCTACGCGCCGACGTGACGGCCTCCCCGGCCTGTCACTCCGGCAGGATGGCCGAGAGGCAGTCGGCGATCTGGTGGGGGGTGAAGGGCTTGCGCAGCAGGCGCACCGCCTCCCCGAAGTCCGGCGTGTCGGCATAGCCGGTGACGATCAGCGCCGGTATTCCGGGGCGCAATTGCCGGGCGCCCCGCACCACGGCGGCACCGTTCATGCCGGGCATGGCGAAGTCGGTGACCAGGGCGTCGATCTCCGCCCCGTCGCTGAGAACCGCCAGGGCCTCCTCGCCGCTGTCCGCCTCGATGACCTGATGACCGAGATTCTCCAGCAGCGCCATCGTCCCCATTCGCACGATCGCATCATCCTCCACCAGCAGGATGGTGCGCCCGGCGCCGGGTTCGACGTCGGCAGCGGGCGCATCCGGCATGGCGGTGCCGGTGGAAGTGCTGGGCAGGTACAGGGTGATCGCGGTTCCGGCGCCCGGCGTACTGTCGATGTGGATGCCGCCGCCGGACTGCGTCGCCATGCCATGGACCATCGACAGACCGAGCCCCGATCCCTCGCCGACCGGCTTGGTGGTGAAGAACGGCTCGAAAACGTGCGGCATCACCGTCGGGTCGATCCCGCTGCCGCTATCCTCCACCCGGACCGCCACATAGGTCCCGGGAGCCAGTTCCACCGGCAAATCTCCCCCGCCGTCGCGGCCCGCCGTGGCGACGAATGCCGTCATCGACAGCCGACCACCCGCCGGCATCGCGTCGCGGGCATTGATGACGAGGTTCAGGATGGCGGATTCGAACTGGGCCCGGTCGATCAGCACCGCCGGAAGTCCGGGCGGCACTTCGATCGTGACGGCGATCTGGCCGCCCAGCGTGCGCTCCAGCAGCGGGCCCATGCCGGACAGCAGGTCGCCGAGGTCGGTGGCCTCCGGCATCAGCATCTGGCGCCGCGCGAAGGACAGCAGCGACTGCGTCAGTTTTGCGCCCCGCTCGATCGAACGGTTCGCCGCCTCGAACAGCTGGCGCGGGGTGCCGTCGGACACCGTGGGTTCCAGAACGGCGAGGCAGCTGACGATGCCCTGGAGCAGGTTGTTGAAGTCATGCGCCACGCCGCCGGTCAGCTGCCCGAGCGCCTCCATCTTCTGGGCCTGCAGCAGGGCCGTCTCGGCCCGCCGCCGGTCCGCCATCTCGGCCTGCAAGGCCCGCGTCCGGTCGGCGACCCGCTCCTCCAGGCGGCTGGTGGCCTGGGTGATCTGATCCAGATGGCTGCGGGTCCGGTATTGGCGCGTCCGGCTGCGCAGCGCCGCCTGCGCGGCGCTCTGCAGCGCCTCGCGGTGCAGCGGCCGGTCCAGCAGCGTGACGTTGCCGAGCGACTGGAAGAAGGCTTGACGGCCGCGGCCGGCCAGCCGGCTGCCGCGCGAGGTCAGGATCACGATGGGCAGGTCCGACCAGGGAGGCTGGCCCTCCAGCCACGCCGCCAGAGGCCCGACATCGCCCAGTGCCCCTTCGGAGAGCACCAGCGCCGTGGTTTCGTCACCGAGGCTTCGGCACAGAGCCGCCATATCCAAGCAGGATTGCGTTTCCAGGCCGATCTCGCCGAGGACCGAGCCGATCACCTCGGCATCCCGCCCCTCCGGGGCCAGGACAAGGATGGACGTGCGCATCGGCGTCGTTCACCTGCCCTCTGCATGACCGCGCAGAAGCGGCTCCGCCGGACCGTCATAACGCGGCACTCCCGTCAACACGCCTTGGAATTCCATCAGTTGCGGGCCGACCTGCATGCCGTCCGGGAACAGCCGGAATTCGCGGATCGACACTTCATGGACGCCGGTGCGCTTCTTGACCACCGAAATCGCCTTGCGAACCTCGCCCCCGGCTTCGAAGAAGCGCAGCAGGACCACGGTGTCGCTCATGAAGGAAAGGTCGACGGGGTTCTGCACGTCGCCGATGATGCCCTGCTGCGCCAGGATCAGGATGGTGACCACGCCCTTGTTGTTCAGGTAGGTCAGCAGTTCGTGCATCTGCAGGACAAGCGCCTGCTCCTCCGGCATGGTGCTGAGGTAGGAGTTCAGGCTGTCGATCACCACGATGCGGGCATCGCGATCCTCGACCTCGCGGCGGACCTGCCAGACGAATTGGCCGGGCGACAGGCGGGACGGGTTGGCGCGGTGCCAGCCGACGCGGTTCCGGCGCACGGCCTCGACGATGTCGATCCCCAACGCCGAACTGCGCAGCTCCAACGTCTTGAAGTTCTCGTCGAACGAGAAATAGGTGGCATGCTCGCCACGCTTGACCGCAGCCGCGACATATTGCAGGGCGAGGGACGATTTTCCGGCGCCCGACGGACCGACGAGTATCGTCGTGGTCCCGTGCGTCAGGCCGCCGCCCATCAGTTCGTCCAGGGCCGTCAGTCCGCTTTCCATCTCCTCCGGCTCGAAGTCGCTGCGATGCTCCTCGGCGATCAGGCTGGGGAAGACCAGGACATTGCGTTCGGTGATGGCGAAATCGTGCCAGCCGCTCTGGTACTCGGCTCCGCGCATCTTGGCGATGCGCAGGCGGCGGCGTGCCGCGCCGTAGGAGCGTTCGCTCTGTTCCAGCACGATCACGCTGTGCACCAGACTGTGCAGCTCCGTCGTGCTTTCCTGATGGGTCAGGTCGTCGAGGATCAGCGTGGTGCAGCGGCGGTTCTGCAGGAACTGCTTGAGCGCCAGGACCTGCCGCCGGTAGCTCAGGTGATCCTGGGTGAGCAGCCGCAGTTCCGAAACGGTGTCGATCACCACCACTTCGGGGTTTTCCTCCTCGATGCGGTCGATGATCAGGCGCACGGTCTCGCCCAGTTCCACCTCCGACGGGTAGAGCACGCTCTGCTGGCGATCCAGCCGCGCTTCGATCGGCACGATGTCGAACAGCGCGATGCCGTCCAGCGACCAGCCGTGGCTGGCGGCGGTCGCCTCCAGCTCCGGCGCACTTTCCGACAGCGTGATATAAAGCCCTTTCCTGCCGTCATCGCGCGTCTGCGCCAGAAGTTGCAAGGCGATGGTCGTCTTCCCGGTGCCCGGTGCGCCTTCCAGCAGATGTATTCGGCCGCGCGGCAGTCCTCCACGCAAAATCAGGTCGAATTCCGGAATTCCGGTCTGCACTTTTTCAATCGGGATCGGCTTGGGCACCAATGGCTCCTTCACTTCCATGTCTGCAGACAAACACGGTGCAGGCGAAATGTTCCGTCGGTGCTGATGTGCGGCCCGAAAAATTGACTGGGAGTGTCATTGCCCCCACCGATAACTCAGAGGTCCGCTGACGGTCGACCGGCGCCGTCGGCGACCGCTGTCCGATCTTCGCCATCGCTCCCCGCAAGATGCCGGCTGAGCGCGGCGGCCAGCGTGCGCGGGGTGACCGGCTTGTGCAGCAGGTGGAAGCAGTATCTGAGCGCATCGTTCTGCGGTTCGGTGCCGATCTCCCCGGTGACGATCAGGCCGGGAATGGCCGGATCGTGCATCGCACGGATGCGCAGGATGGCCTCCGTGCCGATGCGCTTGTCCCGCAGGCGATAGTCGACGATGAGGATGTCCGGCCGCCGCCCGTCCCGTTCCAGCCTCTCCACCGCGTGGTCGGTGGAATCGGCGGCGATCACGTCGAATTTCCAGGCGTGAAGGATGCTCTCCATCCCGGCCAGGACGATGGGATCGTCATCCACGACCACCGCCAGCCGCGTCTCCCCCCGCTCCGGCGGTGCCGGCGCCGCCTCGGCGGGCTGGGGCTCCGCGGCGCGGTCTTCGGTGGCGAGCGGCACGGCGATGCTGAACAGCGACCCCTGTCCGGACTGCGAATGCACGGTGACGGGATGATCCAGCAGGTCCGACAGGCGACGGACGATCGCCAGCCCCAGTCCCAGCCCCTGGTTGCGGTCCCGCTCGGGATTCTCGATCTGATACAGCTCTTCGAAGATGCGGTGGATCTGGTCGGCCGGGATGCCGCATCCGCTGTCGCGAACCCCGATCAGCAGATGATCGGCCTGCAGGGTGCATTCGACCGTGACCCCGCCCCGGTCGGTGTAGCGGATGGCATTCTCCACCAGATTGCGCAGCATGCGGCCGAGCAGGACACGGTCGCTGCGGATCGTCGTTTGGCAGGGCACCACCCGCCAGTCCAGCCCCTTTTCCTGGGCGAGCGGCGCATAGGCGTCGTCCAGGCTCCTCAGCAGATCCGACGCCCGGAACTCCTCCAGCTGCGGCGCCACGATTCCGGCGTCCAGGCGGGAGATGTCGAGCAGCCCGTCCAGCAGCCCTTTGAGAATTTCCAGGCCGTGCTGGAGGCGGCCGAGCGCGTCCAGGCCGGGGCCGTCGGTCAGGTGTGGCCGCAGCACCTCGGCGAACAGCAGGATCGACTGCATCGGCTGGCGCAGATCGTGGCTGGCGGCGGCGAGAAAGCGGCTCTTGCTGCGGCCGGCTTCCTCCGCCGCGTCACGGGCGCGGTGGATGTCGTGGATGTCGACCGCGCCGCCATACCAGGCGACGATCCGTCCGCCCTGGTGGATCGGGTGGGTGCGGCTCAGATGCCACCGGTAGGCTCCGTCGGCCCGGCGCAGGCGCAGTTCGTATTCGTGCGGCGCGCCGACGGCGATGGCGCGGGCGCGGATCGCCTGGACATGCCCGACATCGTCCGGATGGAGGTCTTCCATCCGGTTGGCCTCGGTCGTCATGCGGCCGGTGTAGGCGCGGAAGGCGGCGTTGACGAATTCCAGCGTGCCGTCCGGATGGTTCACCCACATCATGTGCGGCGCGTTCTCGACCAGGGCGCGGAGCCGTTCCTCGCTGGCGCGCAGCGCGGCGGACGCCGCCTCGTTGGCTTGCATCTGCCGGTCGAGGTCTTCGGCCAGCGCATCGAACGACAGCCCGAGCCGGCTCATTTCCGGGCCGTCCACCGCGCCGACGCGGGCGGAGCGGTCACCGGAACGCCAGCGTTCGGTCGCGGCGATCAACGCCGTCACCGGCAGATGGATATGGCGTTTGGCGATCAGGTACGCTGCCAGCAGGCCCAGCATCAGCGTGGCGGCGATCCAGATCAGCGACCGCCACAGCGCGTCGTCGATGCCGCGCATCGCCGCATCATGGTCGATGCCGATGGCCACGAAGATATGCCGGACCCCGGCCGACAGCGGAATATAGGCGAAAACCCGCTCGATGCCGTCGATCCCCATCAATCGGGCGGTTCCCACGGCGTCGGCGTCCAGCAGGGGGCGGAACCGTTGCGGAAGCGTGCTGCCGACAAGTCCGGAGCTTGCCGGCACGTGGGCCAGCACGGTGCCGTTGCTGTCGGCCACCAGCAGCGACGCGTTGTCGGGAAGCGGGTGTTCGGAAAGATAGCGTTCGAGCCAGCCGAGATCGATCAGCGCCGTGACCACGCCGATCGGCGGACCGGCGGCGCTGTTGCGGCGGATCGGCAGGCCGAACGGCATGGCGGGCTTGCCGTTGTGACGCTGCCGGATGAACTCGCCGACGGTGAAGCCGCCGCTTTCCAGGGCTGCGCGCACATGCATCCGGTCGGCGATGGTCCGTCCGGCCAGGGCCGCGTTGGTGGAGCAGAGGATGACCCCGTCCGTGCCGGCGAGGTTGATCGACAGATAATCCGCGATCCGCGCGCCCGTGCGCGTCAGCAGCGCCTGGCAGGCCGACGCATCGAGAGTCTGCGCGGCCGACGTCTCGGCCAGCAGTTCCAGCATCTGGCGCACGCCTTCGACGAGGCGCTGCTGCTCGCCGCCGAGCAGGCTGAGAAGCTGCCGGGCATGCTCGTGGATTTCCTCCGAACGCTGGCGGCGCAGGTCGATCTGGTTCCACACCTCCAGGGCGCAGACCGGCACCAGGGCCAGGAACACGAGCAGCAGCAGGCGGGTCAGGAAGCTCATGGCGTCCCGAGTCCGGTCTTGGTGCTGTGGGTTGCGACCGTCATTGCTCCGTCTCCCGTCCGGCCCCGCTCAACCCTTAACCGCCGGGGATTGCCGAACGCTGCGACGCGATCGCCATTTGCGGCCCGGCAGGTTCGTTGGGAAATCGACGAAGCACAACAGATCAGAAGAGGGAGCGAACGGGTTGCCCCGCACACGCGCAGGCCGCCCCCGGCCGTCACCCCGCCGCGATGGCGCTGTTCAGCGAGGCGATCAGGATATGGGCGTCCACCGGCTTGCCCAGCACGTCGCGGGCCCCGCCGCCGATGGCCCGCGCCCGTGTGGTCTCGTCGGCATAGGAGGTCATGAACAGGATCGGCGGATGTCCGCCGCCGTCGGCGTTCAGCCGCTCCTGCATCTCCAGCCCGGACAGGCCGGGCATGCGCACGTCCAGGATGATGCAGTCGATATCGCCGCGGTCGGCGCTGGTCAGGAATTGCGCCAGGAAATCCTCGGCGGAGACGAAGGACCGGCAGCGGAAGCCGACGGACCGCAGCAGGTCGTCCAGCGCCTCGCGGATCGCCTCGTCGTCATCGACCACCGCTATCAGGGGTGCGTTGGACAATTCGTGATGCCTCGACCGGATGGAGGCGCCGTTCCCTGGCGCCACGCGCATCCTAGCCGGACGGGACCGCGGGGAGATACCACACCTAGGTCTATTCCTAGGGGGGATCTACTCCTCCGGGTCCAGCACCTCCGCCTTGCGGACGAGGTCGGCGACCGAGCGCACCTGCATCTTCCGCATCACCTTGCCGCGGTGCAGCTTCACGGTCACCTCGCTGATGCCGAGGTCGCCGGCGATCTGCTTGTTGAGCCGGCCCTTGACCACCTCGGCCATCACCTCGCGCTCCCGCGGGGTCAGGGTCGCGGCCAGCGATTCCACCGTCAGCGCGGCGGCCCGGTCGCGCCGCCTGGACCGGTCGCGGGCGATCGCGGCCTCCACCGCGTCCAGCATGTCCTGGTCGCGGAAGGGCTTGATGAGGAAATCCATCGCTCCCGCCTTCATCGCCCGAACCGACATCGGCACGTCGGCGAAACCGGTCATGAAGACGATGGGCAGCGCGATACCCAGGCTGTCCAGCCTCGTCTGGAACTCCAGCCCGCCCAGGCCGGGAAGCCGCACGTCCAGGATCAGGCAGCCCGGCCGGTCGGGAACCGCCGCCGCCAGAAGTTCGGCCGTGCTGCCGAAGGCGAGGCTTTCGATGCCGACCGACCGCAGCAAATCGACCACCGCCTCCCGCATGCCGGCATCGTCATCCACGACGAGAACCAGCGGGTCGTCCTTCAAAGGGGATGGGGCGGGGCTTTGTGGCATGGCGGTCAGTCCTCTCGTGCCGGCGCCGGCGGAACGGCCGGCGATCCGGAAAACGCGGGCAGCGGCCCGGAAGATGCCGGGGGCTGGGGCAAGGCCGCGGGTATGGTGAACTCGAACACCGCCCCACCTTCCGCATGGTTGTGCGCGGTCAGCGTGCCGCCGCAGGATTCGACGGTGGACCGGCAGATCGACAGCCCCATGCCCATGCCGTCCGGCCGGGTGGTGAAGAAGGGATCGAACAGGCGGGCGCGGCTGGCCTCGTCGATGCCCCGGCCGCGGTCGCGGACAGCCACACTCACCTCGTTGCCGTCCCCCGCAAGCTCGACGGTGATGGTCAACTCGCGGCGCGGGCTCCCCGCCTCCGCCATGGCGTGCAGGCCGTTGGTGACGAGGTTGATCAGCACCTGCTGCAAGCCGACCCGGCTGCCCCGCACCGGCGGCACATCGGGCGCGAAGCCGCTGACCAGCACCGTCGCGGCGGCCGACAGCTCGCGCTCCAGCAGCAGCGCCACCTCCTCCACCAGTTGGCGCAGGTCGATGGTCTCGTCGCAGCGGGTGTCCTTGACCAGCATGCCGCGTGTCCGCTGCACGATGTCCGCGGCGCGCTTGCCGTCGCGGACGATGCGGTCCGCCGCCTTGGCGGCGGTTTCGATGTCCGGCGGGTCACGGCGCAGCCAGCGCAGGCAGGCCTGCGCGTTCAGCACGATGGCGCCCAGCGGCTGGTTCAGCTCATGGGCGATGGAGGCGGACAGGGCACCCAGCGTGGCGGCGCGCGCCGCGCGGGCGAGTTCCGCCTGCGCCGCCAATAGCGCCTCCTGCGTGCGTTCGCGCTGGGTGATGTCCACGACGCCGACCACCACCCGGTCGAAGCCGACGCCGTCGTCCGGAAAGCTGATGCCCAGCAGCACAGTCAGGGTGCGCCCGTCGGCGGCGATCAGCTGCGCCCTCCCCTCGAAGCGGTCGCGCCGGTCCCAAAGCGCCAGAAGTATCTGCGGCAGCGCCGGATCCTCGGCGGGAAGGAAGCGTTCGAGCGGCCCCAGCACCTCCGCCCGGCCGGCGGCGCCCAGCAGTTCCAGGGTGGCGTCGTTGACGTTGGTGGTGACGACCGACGCGCCCATCTCCCGCGCCCAGCCGGGATTGGCCTGCGCATGGGCGGCGATGTCCGTCACCCCGTCCGCCCGCAGCGCGTCGAGCGCCGCCGTCACGGCGGTGAAATCCTGTTCCCACAGCGAAATGCGCGCCTGCTCGAACATGCCGCGATAGCGCCGTTCGCTGCGCGCCAGCGCGTTGTTGGCCCGGACCAGCAGTGCCCGCGAGTCATGGTCCCGCACCAGCAGCGCACCGGTGATGAGGATGGCCGCCAGCGAAACGCCGCAGCGCAGGACCGACGACAGGTCCATGTCGTGCCAGTGCGACAGGAAGAA
>PJUA01000775.1_pt1 | contig 11351 bp, 8 predicted proteins | sample 1512151 | NCBI WGS metagenome assembly PJUA01 (sample SAMN08177678, study PRJNA422409) | Soil metagenome, whole genome shotgun sequencing project. | isolation source: Soil enriched on filter paper: beechwood xylan treatment | place: USA: Madison | collected 2015-01-15
AATGCCTCGTTGCCGACCATGATCGACGGCATGATTTTGGGAATTGGATGTTCAACTTCGGATGACCGGATCAACGGAACGACGACACGGGTTCTGTCGATGCCGACATAATCACCCTGAACGATCAAGAGATAGGGAATGGGGTGAGTCTTCTTTCCCTTCGCCGCCGGGTTGAGACAGACGTCCAGAAATCTCATTCGAAATTCCGGTACTCTTCACCAAAAAGGCCCAGTCGGTCCACCAACGCATCGTAGGCGGCAAACGCCGCCCGATTGTCCTCCATCCATTTCTTCTTTTCGGCTTCGATGGCAGACACACGCGATGCATTTTCCAGCGTATCGGAAACGGGAAGCTCATTCTTCTTGGCTGGATCGATCCTGGACATCGAACGGCTCCCGAACATGCATCACTGAGCTAAGAATAGTGCCGCGGCTCCAGCCTGTCCAGTTCAGGGCCGTCGCAATCAGGAGCGGGAAGGACCTGCGCCCTTCCCGCTTCCGCTCGTCAAGCCGCCGCCTTCTGCTTGCGCAGGATGCCGAGGATGTCGGACGCCGCCTTCGGGATGTTGGTGCCCGGGCCGTAGATCGCCGCGGCGCCGGCCTTGTAGAGGAAGTCGTAGTCCTGCGGCGGGATCACGCCACCGCACACCACCAGAATGTCTCCGGCACCCTGCTTGCGCAGTTCCTCGATCAGCTGCGGCACCAGCGTCTTGTGGCCGGCCGCCTGGGACGACACGCCAATGACGTGGACGTCGTTTTCCACCGCCTGCCGCGCCGCCTCGTCCGGGGTCTGGAACAGCGGGCCGATGTCGACGTCGAAGCCGATGTCGGCGAAGCTGGTGGCGATCACCTTGGCGCCGCGATCGTGGCCGTCCTGGCCCATCTTCACCACCAGGATGCGCGGCCGGCGGCCTTCCTCGGCGGCGAAGGAAGCGACCTCTTCCTGGATGCGCTTGAAGCCCTCGTCGCCCTCATAGGCAGAGCCGTAGACGCCCGACACCGAGCGGATGACGGCGACATGGCGGGTGAAGGCCTTCTCCAGCGCGTCGGAAATCTCGCCGACGGTGGCGCGGGCGCGGGTGGCCTCGACCGACAGGGCCAGCAGGTTGCCGGTCTTCTCCGTCGCGGCCTTGGTCAGGGCAGCCAGAGCCTCCTGGCACTTCGCCTCGTCGCGGCTGGCGCGGATCTGCTTCAGGCGGGCGATCTGCGCCTCGCGGACCGCGGTGTTGTCGATGTCCAGCACGTCCACCCCCTCGGGGTTCTCCGGACGGTACTTGTTGACGCCGACGATCACCTCCTCGCCGCGGTCGATGGCGGCCTGACGGCGGGCGGCGGCCTCCTCGATCAGCAGCTTGGGCATGCCGCTCTCGACCGCCTTGGTCATGCCGCCCATCTCCTCGACGCGGCCGATCAGTTCCAGCGCGGCGTTGGCGAGGCTGTGGGTCAGATGCTCGATGTAGTAGGAGCCGCCGAGCGGATCGACCACCTTGGTCACGCCGGCTTCCTCGGCGATGATCAGCTGGGTGTTGCGGGCGATGCGGGCGGAGAATTTGGTCGGCAGGCCCAGCGCCTCGTCGAAGGCGTTGGTGTGCAGCGACTGGGTGCCGCCCAGCACCGCGGCCATCGCCTCGATGGTGGTGCGGATGACGTTGTTGTAGGGGTCCTGCTCGGTCAGCGAGACGCCGGAGGTTTGGCAGTGGGTGCGCAGAGCCAGAGACCGCGCGTCCTTCGGCTGGAACTTCTCCTGCATCAGGGAGGACCACAGCAGGCGCGCGGCGCGCAGCTTGGCGATCTCCATGAAGAAATTCATGCCGATGGAGAAGAAGAAGGACAGGCGCGGCGCGAACTTGTCGACCGGCAAGCCCTTGGACATCGCCGCGCGGACATACTCAAGACCGTCGGCGATGGTGAAGGCCAGCTCCTGCACCGCCGTCGCCCCGGCCTCCTGCATGTGATAGCCGGAGATCGAGATCGAGTTGAACTTCGGCATGTGCTGTGAGGTGTACTCGATGATGTCGGCGATGATCCGCATCGAGGGTTCGGGCGGGTAGATGTAGGTGTTGCGGACCATGAACTCCTTGAGGATGTCGTTCTGGATGGTCCCGCTCAGCTTGTCCTGGCTGACGCCCTGCTCTTCCGCCGCGACGATGTAGCCGGCCAGGATCGGCAGCACCGCGCCGTTCATGGTCATCGACACCGACATCTTGTCGAGCGGGATGTCGGCGAAGAGAACCTTCATGTCCTCGACGCTGTCGATCGCTACGCCGGCCTTGCCGACATCGCCGACGACGCGCGGATGGTCGCTGTCATAGCCGCGGTGGGTGGCGAGGTCGAAGGCCACCGACAGGCCCATCTGGCCGGCCTTGAGGTTGGCCTTGTAGAAGGCGTTCGACTCTTCGGCGGTGGAGAAGCCGGCATATTGCCGGATGGTCCAGGGCTTCACCGCGTACATCGTGGCGCGCGGGCCGCGGGTGAAGGGCGGGAAGCCGGGCAGCGTGTCCAGCTCCATCCCTTCCAAATCGGCGGCGGTGTAGAGCGCCTTGACGTCCAGCCCTTCCGGGGTCTTCCAAACCAGCTTGGAAAGGTCACCGTCGGCGCCGAGATCCTTGGCGGCCAGCTTGTCCCAATCGGCAAGGGTCTTCTTCGGGAACTCGGTCATCGACGCCTCCTGATGGCTTCTTATGGGCGTGGTGGAGCATTGCCCCCACCCTAACCCTCCCCCGCTGTCGCAGGGGAGGGGATCTCCCCCTCCCCCGCCCAGCGGGGGAGGGTTGGGGTGGGGGCAAGGGGTGGTACGCTTCCTCTCGGTACTGTTCTTCTTATTATACGGTTACGCGAATTCCACGATCTTCTGATCGACCGCCAGGCTGCTGCCCGGGGCTGCGTGGATTTTCGCGACCGTTCCGTCCTGCGCGGCGCGCAGAATGTTTTCCATCTTCATGGCCTCGACCACGGCCAGCACCTCGCCGGCCTTGACCTCCTGCCCTTCCGACACCGCCAGCGACACCAGCAGGCCCGGCATCGGCGACAGCAGGAACTTCGACATGTCCGGCGGTGCCTTGACGGGCATCAGCGCGTCCAGCTTGGCCGCCTTCGGCGTCAGCACCTTGACGATGGCCTGCGAGCCGCTGTGGTGCAGGCGATAGCCGACGCCGACGCGGTCGATCTGGACGCAGACATGCTGGCCGTTGACCGTGCCGCGGAACAGCGGCTCGCCGATCTGCCAATCGCTCCACACCGTGTGGTGCTTGCCGTCGATGTCTACGGTGTAGCCGATGCGCTGCGGGCTGCCGTCGGCCGGGTGCAGATGCACCGGATGCTGGTTGCCGTCCAGCACCACCACCCAGTCGTCGCGCACCGCCACCTTGCTGCCGGGCATCTTGCCGGAGATCTGGATGTCGCGGTCGTTCAGGCTGCGATGGATCACCGCCGCGACCGCGATCAGCACGGCCGGGTCTTCCGGCGGCAGGTCGGAGGCATGGAAGCCGTTCGGATATTCCTCGGCGATGAAGTTGGTGGTCAGCCGCCCGTCGACGAAGCGCTGGTTCGCCATCAGCGAGGCCAGGAACGGGATGTTGTGGCTGACGCCGCGGATGTAATACTGGTCCAGCGCCTCGCGCATGCCGGCGATCGCCGCGTCGCGCGTCGAGCCCCAGGTGCAGAGCTTGGCGATCATCGGATCGTAGTACATCGAGATCTCGCCGCCCTCGAACACGCCGGTGTCGACACGGACATGCGGATCGGCGGCCGGCGGCTGGTAATGGGTCAGGCGGCCGGTGGAGGGCAGGAAGTTGCGGAAGGGATCCTCGGCATAGACGCGCGCCTCGACGGCCCAGCCGGTCAGCTTCACGTCGTCCTGAGTGATCGACAGCTTCTCGCCGTAAGCGACGCGGATCATCTGCTCGACGAGGTCGAGGCCGGTGATCAGCTCGGTGACCGGATGTTCGACCTGAAGACGGGTGTTCATCTCCAGGAAGTAGAAGTTGCGCTCGGCGTCGACGATGAACTCCACCGTGCCGGCCGACTTGTACTGAACCGCGTTGGCCAGGGCCACCGCCTGCTCGCCCATTGCCTTGCGGGTGGCGGCGTCGAGGAAGGGCGACGGGGCCTCTTCGATGACCTTCTGGTGGCGCCGCTGGATCGAGCATTCACGCTCGCCCAGATACAGGCAGGTGCCCTGCCCGTCGGCCAGGACCTGGATTTCGATGTGGCGCGGCTGCTGGATGTACTTCTCGACGAAGACGCGGTCGTCGGCGAAGCTGGAGCGCGCCTCGTTCTGGGCGGACCGGAAGCCCTCGCGCGCCTCCTCGTCGTTCCAGGCGACGCGCATGCCCTTGCCGCCGCCGCCGGCCGACGCCTTGATCATCACCGGATAGCCGATGTCGCGGGCGATGGTCACCGCCTCGCTGTCGTCGGCGATGACGCCGAGATAGCCGGGGACGGTGGAGACGCCGGCCGCCTTAGCCAGCTTCTTCGACTCGATCTTGTCGCCCATGGCCTGGATGGCGTGGGCGTCCGGACCGATGAAGGCGATGCCGGCGGCGGCCAGCGCCTCCTGGAACTCGCGCTTCTCCGACAGGAAGCCGTAGCCGGGGTGGACGGCCTGGGCGCCGGTCTTCTTGCAGGCATCGACGATGCGGTCGACCAGCAGATAGCTCTGGGCCGACGGGGCGGCGCCGATATGGACGGCCTCGTCGGCCATCTCGACATGCAGGGCGTTCTTGTCGGCGTCGGAATAGACCGCGACGGTCTTGATGCCCATGCGGCGTGCCGTGCGGATGACGCGGCAGGCGATCTCGCCACGATTGGCGATGAGGATCTTCTCGAACATGCTGCCGGCCCTCACAGCGGAATGTTGTCGTGCTTGCGCCAGGGGTTCTGGAGCTGCTTGTTCTTGAGCATGGACAGCGCCTTCGTGATGCGGCGGCGGGTGCCGTGCGGCATGATGACGTCGTCGATGTAACCGCGCGAGGCGGCGACGAAGGGATTGGCGAACTTCTGCTTGTACTCTTCCGTACGCGCCTCGATCTTCTCGGCGTCGCCGATGTCGCTGCGGAAGATGATCTCCACCGCGCCCTTGGCGCCCATCACCGCGATTTCAGCCGACGGCCACGCATAGTTCAGGTCGCCGCGCAGATGCTTGGACGACATCACGTCGTACGCGCCGCCGTACGCCTTGCGGGTGATGACGGTCACCTTCGGCACGGTGGCCTCGGCGTACGCGTACAGCAGCTTGGCGCCATGCTTGATGATGCCGCCGTACTCCTGCGACGTGCCGGGCATGAAGCCGGGAACGTCGACCAGGGTCAGGATCGGGATTTCGAAGGCGTCGCAGAAGCGGACGAAGCGCGCCGCCTTCTTGGAGCTGTCGATGTCCAGGCAGCCGGCCAGAACCATCGGCTGGTTGGCGACGATGCCGACCGTGGAGCCGTTCATGCGGGCGAAGCCGATGAGGATGTTCTTGGCGTATTCCGGCTGGAGTTCGAAGAAGTCGCCCTCGTCCACGATCTTGAGGATCAGCTCCTTCATGTCGTAGGGCTTGTTCGGGTTCTCCGGCACCAGCGTGTCGAGAGAGAAGTCCTCGCGGTCGAGCGGGTCGCTGCAGGGGCGGACCGGCGCCTTCTCCCGGTTGGAGGACGGCAGGAAATCGACGAAGCGGCGCAGCTGCAGCAGCGCCTCGACGTCGTTCTCGAAGGCCAGATCGGCCACGCCCGACTTGGTGGAGTGGGTGACGGCGCCGCCCAGCTCTTCCGCGGTCACGACCTCGTGGGTGACGGTCTTCACCACGTCCGGGCCGGTGACGAACATGTAGGAGCTGTCCTTCACCATGAAGATGAAGTCGGTCATGGCCGGCGAGTACACCGCACCGCCGGCGCACGGCCCCATGATGAGGGAAATCTGCGGGATGACGCCCGACGCATCGACATTGCGCTGGAACACCTCGGCATAGCCGCCGAGCGAAGCGACACCTTCCTGGATGCGGGCGCCGCCCGAATCGTTCAGGCCGATGACCGGCGCGCCGACCTTCAGCGCCTGGTCCATGATCTTGCAGATCTTCTCGGCATGCGCTTCGGACAGCGCGCCGCCGAAGACCGTGAAGTCCTGGCTGAAGACGAAGACGAGGCGGCCGTTGACGGTGCCGTGCCCGGTCACCACGCCGTCGCCCGGGACCTTCTGGTTTTCCATGCCGAAGTCGATGCAGCGATGTTCGACGAACATGTCGAACTCCTCGAACGATCCTTCGTCGAGGAACAGGTCGATCCGCTCGCGCGCGGTCAGCTTGCCTTTGGCGTGCTGGCCGGCGATGCGCTTCTCACCGCCGCCCAGCCGCGCCGCGGCGCGCTTGGACTCCAACTTGGCCAGAATGTCTTGCATCGGGCGTTTCCAATCCTTGGCGTCGCAGTGACGGTCCCCGCTCCGGCGGCAAGCGACGCAATCATTCACCGGAACGCCGCGGATTATTCACAAACTTCGCAGCGCTTCAAACAGCCTCTTCGCAAAAACGTGCGAAGTTGCGAAGCCCTTTGCAATTGCGGCTTAGCGCTTGCTAAGATTGCGAAGAACGGCGGATTTCCAAGGCCGTCGCCGGGGCGGGAATTTATACGCATGCAAAAGAAGCTATTCCTTGGCTACAAGCTGCGCCGCCTGCGCGAACAGCGCGGCCTGACCCAGGCGTCGCTGGCCAAGACACTGGAGCTTTCTCCCAGCTATCTCAACCAGTTGGAGAACAACCAGCGCCCGCTGACCCTGCCGGTGCTGATGCGGATCGCCGCCATCTTCGAGCTGGAACTGTCCGCCTTCCTGGAGGACGAGGACAGCCGGCTGGTCTCCGACCTGCGCGAGGCGCTGGCCGATCCGCTGTTCGTCGGCGCGCCGCTGACCGCGGGCGAACTGCGCAGCGTGGTGGGCTCCAGCCCGGAACTGGCCCGCCGGGTGCTCAGCCTGCATCAGGCCTATCAGAAGCTGCATGAGCGGGTGCAGTCGCTGGCCGACAGCCTGTCCAACCGCGAACAGGGCGACAGCTTCGCCGGCCCGCAATTTCCGTATGAAGAGGTGCGGGACTATTTCCACTATTGCAACAACTACATCGGCCCGCTGGACGAGGCGGCGGAACGGCTGTGGGACACCGAGAAGATCCATTCCGGATCGCTGCTGAACGAACTGGCCGCCTATCTGAAGCGCCGCCACGACGTGCGGGTGAAGATCGTCGCCGACGAGGCCGGCGAAACCGCCATGCGCAGCTACGACGCCACCACCGGCACGCTGCGGCTGTCGGCCCTGCTGACCAGTTCCAGCCGCGCCTTCCACATGGCGAACCAGATCGCGCTGCTGGAATTCGGCGACCAGATCGACGAGCTGGTGGATCAGGCGAAATTCTCAAGCGAGGACGCACGGTCGATCTGCCGGGTCGGGCTCGCCAATTACTTCGCCGGGGCGCTGGTCCTGCCATACCGCGCCTTCGCGGCGCAGGCCCGCGCCTTGCGCCACGATGTGGAGCAACTGCAAAGCCGCTTCTCCGCAAGTTTCGAGCAGGTCTGCCACCGGCTGTCCACCCTGCAGCGGCCGGGGGCGCGCGGCCTGCCCTTCTATTTCGTGCGGGTCGACATGGCCGGCAACATCACCAAGCGCCATTCGGCGACTCGCTTCCACTTCGCCCGCTTTGGCGGCGCCTGCCCGCTGTGGAACGTGCACGAGGCCTTCGCCCAACCCGGCAAGATCCTGGTGCAGTTCGCCCAGATGCCGGACCGCACCGCCTATATCAGCATCGCCCGCACGGTGACCAAGCGCGGCGGCGCCTATCTGAAGCCGTCACGGCAGTTCGCCGTCGGGCTGGGTTGCGAGGCGAGCCACGCGCCGGAGCTGGTCTATGCCGCCGGCATCGACATCACCGACATGAAGGCGGCGGTGCCGATCGGCGTGAACTGCCGCCTGTGCGAGCGCACAGATTGCCAGCAGCGCGCCTTCCCGCCGATCGGCAGCGAATTGCGGGTGAACGAGCATCACCGCAGCTTCGTGCCCTATCTGTTCAACCCGCCGGACACACGGTCCGGCTGACTTTCGCGCCGGTCGGGACCGCCTCGCCCCCGTCGCCATCGTCACCCCCGTCGAGAACGACCCGGTCACGCCCTTCGCCCTTGGCCCGGTACAGCGCATTGTCGGCGCGGATCAGCAGGCGGTCGATGCCGTCGCCGTCCCGGAAGCCGGCGACGCCGAAACTGCCGGTCTGCCGGTGGCCGTTGGGGAAGCCATAGGCGCGCATGGTCCGCCGCAATCGTTCGGCAATCGCAAAGGCGGCTTCCAGGCTGGTCTCCGGGCAGAGGATCAGGAATTCCTCGCCACCCCACCGGCCGACCGTATCGGTCGACCGCAGCGCTTCGCGGGCCAGACCGGCGAACTCGACCAGGACCTGATCGCCGAAGACATGGCCGTAGCGGTCGTTGACCTGCTTGAAATGGTCCAGATCGATGAGGATGATCGACATCGGCCTGCCATAGCGGACCGCCCGCTCCATTTCCGAACGGCAGACGTCGTTCAGGTGGCTGCGGTTGGCGAGGCCGGTCAATACGTCGGTGCGCGACTGCACCCGCAGCCGCTCGTTCACCCGCATCAGCTTCAGGATCCAGAACAGGCTGGTCAGAATGACCGCCGCCGGAATGGCCAGCAGCTTCGCCAGCGTCCACGGATCGAGCGGCGACTGGACCTGAATGGCGACATGCCGGTTGGCGATGACGGTACGCTCCGCGGTCGAGATCGTCCGAACCCCGCGGTCGAGGGCGGCCAGCAATTCCGGCTCGTCCCGGCGCACGCCGATCCGCAGCATATTCTCATAACCCGGCAGATGGCCCGCAACCTTCAGGTTGAACCAGCCGGCCGTCTTGATGGTGTAGACGGCGACCGTCAGCGATCTCAGCGTCATGTCGGCCTTGCCGCGGGAAACCATGGCAAATGCCTCGGCCTCGGTACCGACCAGGACGATGCGCAGGTTGGGGAAATCGCGCCGCACCCTCTCTTCGATCGACGTGCCCTTGGGGAGCACCATCGTCTCGCCGCTGACCCCGGCGAGATCGGCGACATAATCGTGACCCTCCCGCGTCACCAGCACATTGGGATCGACGAACAGCGGTTCGGTGAAGGCCAGCCACTCCTCGCGCGTCGGCGTCCGGTTCAGAAAGCTGAGGAAGCGGCAACGCCCATCGCGCGCCGCCGCCATGCTGTCCTCCCAATCACGGGTCGGCAGGACACGCAGGTCCACCCCGGAGCGTTGCGAAACCAGGGACAGCAGGTCCGCGGCGATTCCCTGGTGCTTTCCGTCGGCGGTGATCGATTCGTAGGGCGGCCAGTCCGGATCGGTGCAATAGGGAATCGACTCGCCGCCATGCGCCGCCGCACTGGCCAGCAGCTGTACCGGAACCGCAAGTGCCGCCAGGAGGTGCCGCAGCCGGCCCAACGGTCGCCCGGACATCGATTCTGCCATAGAGCCACTTCTCCGGCGTCGGCCAGCCTACCCAGGTATATCGGCGGCAGGATAACGCGCTTCGTGGATCAGGGCTTGCTAAATGATGCGTCGCTGGCCCGTAACTTGCTGAGAATGTGTCGCAAGATCGGCCGGAGCGCTGACCTCGGTCGTTTTCCGGCCCGATCGCTGCAAGCTGCTTCGCATTTTGCCAATGGCGGGCCATGGACGGTGACAATCTGCATCACGCCCCCAACCGGCGGGGGACGGCCTTCGCTCCCGAAGCGCTGGCCCGCATGCTGTCGGTATCGACCGCGGCCCTGGCCCAGGGACGCGGCATCGCCCTGGACGTGAGCGTGCTGAGCGGCATGCCGCCGCGGCTGGTGGGCGATGCGGAAACCGCAGGCGCGCTGTGCAACGCGCTGGCCGCCAGCGCCATCGCCAATGCCGGCCCCGGACGGCTGGACGTGCGCCTGTCGGCCCTGCCGGCGGGGGATGAGCGCGTGACCCTGCGGGCCGAACTGACCGGACGCTTCGACAGCCATGGCGAGACCGGCTTCGGCCAGGAACTCGCCCGGCGCCTGCTGGCGGCGCTGGGCGCCCAGATGACGGTGGAACACCATGCCGACGGGATGCGGCGGGCGGTGCTGGACATGCCGGTCGCCCTGCCCTCCCGCACCACCGACGCCGAGCGGTTGATGAATTGGGCGCGCGCGCGCGGCGGCCGGCTGCTGGTGGTGGACGACAGCGCCACCAACCGCATGGTGGTCGCCGGGCTGCTCGCCAAAGCCGGATTCTCGGTCGAAACCGCCAATGGCGGAGCGGAAGCGGTGGAGGCCGTCGCCCAGGCGCCGGTTCCGCCCGAAGCGGTGCTGATGGACGTCGCCATGCCCGACATGGACGGGGTGACGGCGACCGCCACCATCCGCCGGCTGGGAGACGGGCGGGGCCGCATCCCGATCATCGCCGTCACCGCCAACGCCCAGCCGGAAGACCGCATCCGCTGCCTGTCCGCCGGGATGAACGACTATCTGACCAAGCCGGTGCGGCGCGCCGACCTGCTGGGCGCCCTGGAACGCTGGCTGGCGCCGCCGCCGGTCTGAAACCTTAAAAGGACGAGTCCGGCTCTTTCAGGAAGGCATCCTCTTCGGGCGTGCTTGCACGGCCGAGGATGGCGTTGCGGTGGGGAAAACGGCCGAAGCGCTGGATGATTTCGCGGTGGCGCCGGGCATAGCGCACAGTCGTCTCATCGCCCACCCGCTCGGTGAACAGGGCGACGGAGCGGTCCTGACTCGCCATGTCCTCGTGATGCTCGAAGGGCAGGTAAAGGAAGATCCGCTCGTCGGTCGTGCATTCCAGATCGAAGCCGTTGGCGACGGCATGGTCGCTGACGGCCCGCGCCTTGCCGTCGGTGGCAAAGGCGCGCGGATCGTTGCGGAACATGTTGCGTGGCACCTGATCCAGCAGCACGCACAGCGCGATGCAGCCGTCGACATCCTCCATCCAATGATCGTACGCGCCGCGCGCCGCCGCCTCGTAATGCGGACCCAGCGTATCGGCGACCGCCCGGTCGAAGCTGGCCGATTTGCGGAACCAATAGGGCTTCATCGCCTCGTCGAACCAGAAATCGACGATCTCGTCGATCAGCTTGTCCACCATCGTTCTCTCCACCCCTGCGTCTGACGCCCGATGAGCTATACCCCCAAACAGGAACAGGGCGCCCAACGGGGCGCCCTGTCCAGGTCTCACATCACCTCACCGAACCGTCGGGCTCAGTGCAGCGTGCTCCACAGCTTGCGCTTGGCGGCGTACATCAGGCCGGCCAGCACCAGCAGGAACAGGATGACCTTGACGCCCATCTGCTTGCGGGCATCCAGGTGCGGTTCCGCGACGAAGGT
>PJUA01000776.1_pt1 | contig 11334 bp, 10 predicted proteins | sample 1512151 | NCBI WGS metagenome assembly PJUA01 (sample SAMN08177678, study PRJNA422409) | Soil metagenome, whole genome shotgun sequencing project. | isolation source: Soil enriched on filter paper: beechwood xylan treatment | place: USA: Madison | collected 2015-01-15
CCTGCAACTGCGCGACCACGGCCTGGCTTTGCGTGGAGTCCATCCGCAGCAGCACTTGGCCGGCCTGCACCAGGTCGCCGTCCTTGACCAGCAGGTCGCGCAGGATTCCGCCCTCCAGATGGGAGACGGTCTTGCGGTGGCTTTCCACCATCACCGTGCCGGCGGCCAGTGCGGCGCTGTCCAGGCTGGCGGTGAAGCCCCAGGTCAGGAAGCCGCCGAATCCGACCAGTACGGCCAGCGCGCCCGCCAGCGCGGTGCCGCGCAGCGACGGTTCGACCGGCGCCATGTCGATGGTGGCGGTCCAGACGGGCTGGGACGACAGAAGGGGTGTATCGCCGGTCATCGCTGTTCTCCGCTGCGGACGAGGCGGGTCACGCCGGCGGGTACGCCGCCCGGCTGCACCAGTTTCAGGACGTCGCTGCGGGCGCCGAAATGCTCGACGGCGCCCTCCTTCATTACCACCAGCTTGTCGGCGATGGCGACGATGGAGGGGCGGTGGGCGATCATCACCACCGTCGTGCCGTCGGCCTTCACCTTGTGAACGGCGTTCAGCAACGCTTGCTCGCCCTCATGGTCGAGGTTGGAGTTGGGCTCGTCCAGCACCAGCAGGCGCGGACGGCCGAACAGGGCGCGGGCCAGTGCGATGCGTTGCCGCTGGCCGCCGGACAGGGAAAAGGCACTGTCGCCCACCGGCGTGTCGTAGCCGAAGGGCAAGCGGCCGATCATCTCGTGCACCCCCGCCAGCCGGGCGGCGCGGACGATCTCCGCCGGATCGGCGCTGGCCATGCGGGCGATGTTCTCGCCGATGGTGCCGTCCAGCAGGGCGACCGACTGCGGCACGTAGCCGACATATCTGCCGAAGCTCTCGCGCTCCCACAGATAGGTGCTGGTGCCGTCCAGATAGATGCCGCCGGCCGTCGGCTGCCAGACGCCGACCAGCAGGCGGGCCAGCGTCGATTTGCCGGCGCCCGACGGGCCGATGACGCCAAGCACCTCCCCCGCCTCGATCGCGAAGGAGACGTTGCGCAGCACCGGGCGGTTCAGCCCGGCCGGCACATGGCTGACGCGGTCGACGGTCAGAGCGCCAGTGGGTTGCGGCAGCGGCATGGTGGAACGGGCCGAAGCGCCGTTGTTCAGCAGGTCGCGGATGCGGCGGTGCGCCTCCAGCGCCTTTACCCATTGGCGCCAGCCGTCCACCAGCTGTTCGAAGGGATGCAGCAGCCGCCCGGTGATGAGGCCGGCCGCCATCATGCTGCCAGGGGTCACCAGATTGTCGATCACCAGCGTCGCACCGGCGGCGATCACGCCGACCTGAAGGATCATCCGAAGCGAGCGGGAGGACGCCGCCAGCCCGCGCGACAGGGTGGCGCCGCGGTCGATCATCCCGGCCGATCCGCTCTGCGCCGCCTGCCAGCGCCGGGCCAGGGCCGGCAGCATGCCCATCGCCTCGATGGCTTCGGCATGGCGGACGGTGCCGGCGATGTCGGCGAAGACGCGGGCCGAGGCCTCGTTCGCCTGGGCCATCGGCCGGCGGGTCAGCATGTCGGTCAGCACGCCCATCACCAGCAGCACCAGCGCCGAGATGATGGCGAGCACGCCATAGACCGGGTGAAGCAGGAACAGGATCGCCAAAAAGATCGGCGCCCAGGCCAGTTCCAGCGGGGCGGTCACGGCGCTGCTGGTCATGAAGCTGCGCAGGTCGTTCAGGTCGCGCATGGTCTGCGCCGCGTTGCGCGGCCCGCCCGACAGCGCGTCGACGATGGAGGCCTCCAGCGCCGGAACGTTGAAGCGGTGCGCGATCACGGCGCTGGTCACCAGGAAGGCGCGGGCGCGGATGAAGTCCAGCACGCCGTACAGCGCCAGCGCCCCCACCGCGATGATCGCCAGCATCGTCAGCGTTTCCAGGCTGCGGCTGCTCATCACCCGGTCGTAGACCTGCATGGTGAAAAGCGGCAGCACCAGCATCAGGACGTTCACGAACAGGCTGAGGACGCCGGCCAGCAACAGGCCCTGTCCGATCTTCCGGTAGGCTTGGGTCAGCAGGGGCCGATCCACGGAACTCATCTTCGATCCTTCCTGATGGAGGACTCGCCGGCTCGCGCGGCGCTTGAAATCGGGAAAACACAAAAAGCTGCCGGCGGCGACGACACGCGGGACAGGAAGCCGGCTGGGGGGATGCCGGATGCGGCCGGCCCGGGAACGGGAGGTCGCCTATGGATGGACAGATCCTGACGCGGGGGGAGGCGTCGGCGGACTTGGCACGGTTAAGCTTTACACCGGGGACATTTTAGAGACGTGTGACAAGTTTCGGCCCGCACTCCTTTCCAGCATCCGAAAAAGGGGTATCTTCGTCTCTCTAAGTCGCTGATAAAAAACGGGAAAACAGCGCTTCACCGAAGGTCTTAGGCCGTTGGTGGCGGTTTTTGCAGCCATCTGGTCAGACGCAGCCGACATCGTGCATGCTGCGACGCGATGAATTTGCGCAAGGCGCCGTGATCCCCCCATCCGGCCTGCCCTGCACCGCCCCCCGCTTTCCTTCCACCATGCCGGCCGCCCGTTTCAGGCTGCGGCCCAAAGACCGGTTCAAGGAAACCCACGCTCCATGACGACCTCGAAAACCATTCTCGTTACCGGCGGCGCCGGCTATGTCGGCAGCCACTGCGTGACGGAGCTTCTCGACCGCGGCCACCGGGTCGTGGTGTTCGACAATCTGCGTCAGGGCCATGCCGCAGCCGTTCCGGCCGAGGCGACCTTCATCCAGGCCGATCTCGCCGACGAGGCGGCGCTGGCCCGTGTGTTCGGGCAGTGGCGCTTCGACGCGGTGTTTCACTTCGCGGCGTTGTCCGTGGTCGGCGAATCGATGCGCGACCCGCACGCCTATCTGCACGGCAATACCGTCACCTCGCTGAACCTGATCCGCGCCGCGGTGAAGGCAGGGGTGATGAAGCTGGTCTTCTCCTCCACCGCGAACCTGTTCGGCTCGCCCAAGCGGATCCCGATCGACGAGGATGAGGCGATCGATCCCGGCAGCCCGTATGGCGAATCGAAGTTCATGATCGAGCGCGCCCTGCATTGGGCCGACCGCTGCCATGGTCTGCGCTCCGCCTGCCTGCGTTACTTCAATGCCGCCGGCGCCCATCCGAACGGGCAACTCGGCGAGGATCACAGCCCGGAGACGCATCTGATCCCGCTGGTGATGGACGCCGCCACCGGCAAGCGTCCGCACATCGAGATCTTCGGCGACGACTATGATACCCGCGACGGAACCTGCATCCGCGACTATATCCATGTCTGCGATCTGGCCGACGCCCATCTGCGGGTGCTGGACGCGCTCGATGAGCGGTCGGTCCGCTACAACCTCGGCAACGGCACCGGCTACAGCGTGCGTGAGGTGATCGCGTCGGTGGAGCGCATCACCGGCCGCACCGTGCCGGTGAAGGTCGGCCCGCGCCGCCCCGGCGACCTGCCGGTGCTGATCGCCTCGTCGGAGCGCATCCGCCGCGACCTCGGCTGGCAGCCGCGCTTCCCGGAACTGGACAGCATCATCGGCAGCGCCTGGGCATGGCGCAGCGCACATCCCAACGGCTTCCGCGGCCTTGCCGCCGCGGCGGAGTGAGTCAGCAGGAAGGACGACGGCAATGGTAGAGCCGGGATCATGGACGCGATGAGCAACCTGAACTGGGACGATGACGACGCGCCCGAACCGGGATCGGACGACAACTCCGGGGACCGGACCGGCGGCAAGCCCGGCGAGGCTCTCGACCTTGCCGACTTCCACGGCATGGCGCGCCTGATCGAGCGGATGCACCGCCGGTACCTCGATGTCGTCCGTGTCGGGCTGTCCAAGCAGGGCATCGAGGACATCGGACCGGTGCAGGCGCTGATGATCATGCTGATCGGCGAGGACGAGCTGTCGGTCCGCGACCTGATGGAGCGCGGCTATTACTTGGGCTCGAACGCGTCCTACAGCCTGAAGATCCTGGTCGACGCCGGATACATCAACCGGGCCGCCAACCAGCGCGACCGCCGCACCGCCCGCCTCCAGCTGACCGACAAGGGGCGGGAGCTGTGGGAGGGGCTGCGGCGGATGGAGCAGGCGCAGGCCGAGGCGCTGGTGCGCAACGAGACCGAGGTCCGCGACCTGAAGGCCAGCTACCGCACGCTCCGCCGGCTCGACCGGCTTTGGGGCGACATGGTCCGCTACTCCTGCCTCGATTTCGATTGAAGGTCTTCCTCCGATGCCGCAGCCGGGTGCCATGATGCCACACGCCGCCGCCCACCCCGACGCCCCCCACCCCAACGGCCTGTCGTCCAAGGACGTGGAGCGGCTGCTCGTCTCGCCGAACGCGGAAACGCGGATCGAGACGATGAACAAGCTGTTCCACGACCTGGAGGCGGGCGCGCTCAGCCCGGCCGAACGGTCGCTGGCGATCGAGGTGGTGCATTGCTTTGCCGGCGACGCCCAGGTGGCGGTACGCGAGGCTGTGGCCTGGCAGCTGCGCAACAGCCCGCTGCTGACCGAGGATCTGGCGGAGCGGCTGGTGCGCGACGTCGGCCGGGTGGCCTTCCCCATCCTGCGCGACGCCGCCGGCCTGACCGACGATCTGCTGCTGGACGTGCTGTCCGATCCCGATGCCGGCAAACATGTGGCGGTCGCCAGCCGCTCCAAGGTTTCGGCCCGTGTCTCCGGAGCGATCGCCGAGCGCGGCAACGTGATCGCGGTGACGGCATTGCTGCGCAATGACGGCGCCGAGGTGCCGGACAGCGCGATGAGCCGCGCGCTCGACCGCTTCGGCCGGGTCCGCATGGTCAGCGAGGCGGCGGCGACCCGTCCCGGCCTGTCGCTGGCGATGGTGGAGCGGGTGGTCGCCTTCGTGTCGGACAGCATGCGCACCACGCTGATGCAGGCGCACGGCCTGTCGCGCGAGCTGGTCGAACGGCTGGTGGAGCGCGGCCGGGAAGCGGCGACCATGCGCATGCTGCGCCCGGTGCTGCGCGGGGCCGAGGATATCGACGCGGTGATCCAGTGGCTGCACACCAACCGCCGTCTGACGCCGGTCCTGCTGTTCCGCGCGCTGTGCGCCGGCGACCTCGGGCTGTTCGTCGCCGGCATGGCGCTGCGCGCCGGCATCCCGCAGGAGAATGCCCGTCGGCTGGCCTGGGATGACGGCGAGCTGGGCATGGCGGCGCTGATGAAGAAGGCGACCGTTGCTCCCGGCCTGACCCACCCGTTCCAGGTCGCGGTCGGCGTCGCCAAGCGCATGGAATATGAGGGCGGCGACGCCCAGCGCGAGGACTTCCAATCGGAGGTCATCAGCGAGCTGTTCACCGCCTGCACGCCCACCAACGACTGGATGGTCGACGACCTGCTGCTGCAGTTGTTCGACCAGAAGTCCGACGAGGTGATCGACCGGGCGCTGGATCAGGCGGGGCTGCCCTTCTCGCCGGTGCGGACGGTGCAGTAATCGGGTCAGCCTCCTCCCGCCGTGGCGCCGGCAGTGACGCCGCGGAGGATGTCGGACATGCTGAGGATGGCCTCCGCCACCTCGATGATGCGCTTGTTCTGGTTCATCGCCGTCTTGCGGATCAGCTTGTAGGCTTCCTCCTCCGACAGGTTGCGGGTGGACATCAGCAGGCCCTTGGCGCGGTCGATCACCTTGCGCTCGTTGAGCGCTGCCTTGGCGGTCTCCAGTTCCAGGCTGACATCGCGCAGGCGCTGGGACTGCGCCTGGACGACGTCGAGGACCGAGCGCATCAGCTTCGGCCGCAGCCCGTCTGGAGCGTAGAGGCCGGAGGCGTCCTGGCCGGAAAGACCGGGATCGGCATCGACCAGCACCATGGCGACCGGCACCACCGCGTCGGGGGTTCGGCCGTCGGCCTGTTCCAGATCTGCACGAGCCTGGGCAAGCTTCGCCTCGCACAGCCGGCGGAGATCCTCGGTCAGGCGGTCCTCCACCGTCTTCAGCAGGTCCATGCGGCGGGTGGAGCGTTCGAACCAGACCTCCGGGGTGATGCCTGACAACTCGCCATGGCGGGCATCGTCGGCGAGCGCCACCGCACGCATCCGCTCCACCTCCACCACCGCAGGGTCGGCCAGGGCGGTGCGGACGGCGGCGGCATGGGCGGGATCGGCGAACTCCGCGAAGATGCGGAAGGCTCGGTTCTGCGCGTCGATCAACTGGGCGAGGCGCGCATGTTCCGCCCCGTCGAAGCGCCCGCGCGAGAAGCCGGCGCTGGCGGTCGCCCGCTCCTGACCGGCGAATTCCTTGCCCTGGACGATGTTGAACAGGGCGACCAGGGCGCGGGAGATCGCCGGGTCGGCAGCGATGTCGGCGGCCTCGAACACCACGGACAACAGATGGCCGATGATGTCGGTGAAGGCCTTCACCGAATCCTGCGGCACCAGCGCCAGCGACGACACCTGACCGCGCAGGGCCGGCAGACCGTCCAGCGCGTGGAGCGCGATGGCGACGCGGCTGTAGAACTGCGCGCCGGAACTGAGGCGGTCGAGCTGTTCGTCCACCAGATCCAGCCGGTCGCGCAGCACCGCCTCCAGCGCCTTGGCGTCGGATTGCCAGCGGGCGCGGTCGTCGGCGAAGCGGCTGCCGCTGGAGCCCAGATAGATGGAGGAGGCGCCGCGTTCCTTCTGCAGGGCGTGGATGAGGGCGCTGAGATCGCGGACCAGGGCGCTGACCACCAGAAGCTGTTCGACGTCGCGGATGCGGCACAGCTTGGCGGCGCGAAGGAATCGCGTCGCGGCGGCGCTGGTCCCGCTTTCGGCCCCGCTTCCCCGACTCTGCTGCTCGATATCCATGCGGCCCGTTCCCCCGACATCGCCCTGCCCCACGGGTCCATACGCAATGGATATGCCAGCTTGAATGCGCCCGCGGACCGGGCGGGAATGCGGCTTTTGCGCGAGAGTCCAGAGGCGTTGCCGGAAAAATGGGCGGACTGTTGGCGCGAAGATGTGCAGCGCAACATCGAAGGGTTCGGCGCTGTTGTAAGAGAGTTTCCCCGTTTCGGAGTCGCTCCCATGATGACCAAGAACCCGTTCATGAGCGCTTGGCTCTCCTGGGCCAACCGCGCCAGCGGCATGTGGACCTCCGCCACAATGTCGGCGGCCAGGCGCAACCAGGCGGCGGCCCAATCGGCGATGATCAAGGCCATGATGACGCCGCCGAAATCCGGGCAAGGCAACTCCGCTTCCAAGCCGAAGCGGAAATCCAAGCCGGCGCGCTGAGCGGCGGGCCGGCCAAAGGGCAGCGTTGCCGCAGCCATGGCTTGACGGTGCGCGGAGGGAATGGCCAAATCCACCCCCTTCCGTTTCACGCGCAACCGTTCGAGACACGCCCCATGACCTCCGTTCGCATGCCTTCGTCGCGGCCGCCGTCGCGCTGGGCGAACCTGTTCACCGACCGGCCCGTCACCTGCATCGAGGATCTGCGGCAGCTGGCGGAATGGCGCGTGCCGCGGATGTTCTACGATTACGCGGATTCCGGCTCCTACACCGAGTCGACCTACCGCGCCAACGAGTCCGACTTCGGCCGGATCAAGCTGCGCCAGCGCGTGGCGGTGGACATGACCAACCGGACGCTGGCCAGCACGATGGTCGGCCAGCCGGTGGCGATGCCGGTGGCGCTGGCCCCGACCGGCCTGACCGGCATGCAGCATGCCGACGGCGAGATCCTGGCAGCGCGCGCCGCCGCCAAGGCTGGCGTGCCCTTCACCCTGTCCACCATGAGCATCTGCTCCATCGAGGACGTGGCGGAGAACACCGACAAGCCCTTCTGGTTTCAGCTCTACGTCATGCGCGACCGCGCCTTCATCGACAAGCTGATCGACCGCGCCAAGGCGGCGGGCTGCTCGGCGCTGGTGCTGACGCTGGACCTGCAGATCCTCGGCCAGCGGCACAAGGACATCAAGAACGGGCTGTCGACCCCGCCGAAGCTGACCATCGGCAACATCCTGGACATGGCGACCAAGCCGCGCTGGTCGATCAACATGCTGCGCACCCACCGCCGTACCTTCCGCAACATCGTCGGTCACGCGACGGGAGTGAGCAACCTGTCGTCGCTGTCCTCCTGGACGGCGGAGCAGTTCGACCCGACGCTGAACTGGGACGACGTGCGCCGCATCCGCGACCGCTGGGGCGGCAAGCTGATCCTGAAGGGCATCCTCGATCCGGAAGACGCGGTGATGGCGGCGGAGACCGGGGCCGACGCGCTGATCGTCTCCAACCATGGCGGCCGGCAGCTGGACGGCGCGATTTCCTCCATCGCGGCGCTGCCGGCCATCGTCGAGGCGGTGGGCGACCGCATCGAGGTGCTGATGGACGGCGGCATCCGCTCCGGCCAGGACGTGGTCAAGGCTCTGGCGCTGGGCGCCAAGGGGACCTTCATCGGCCGCGCCTTCCTCTATGGGCTGGGCGCCGGCGGCGAGGCCGGCGTGGCCCAATGCCTGGAGATCATCCGCAAGGAGATGGACGTGACCATGGCCATGTGCGGCCTGCGCGATATCAAGGACGTGACCTCCAACATCCTGGCCGGGAAGCCGAATTTCGGGGTTTGACCAGGGCGGTTCGGGGGGCAACGTCAGCCCCCCGCAACGCTTCCCGCCCTGCCCTGTTGTACCGGGGCAACGTGCCACACCGGCATGTAACGGGGAGTGGTCCATGAGCGAACTCCGTGAGGGCAGCGCCACCGTCACCGCGGAGGCAGAGGCCTTCTATACCGAGAGCCTGAAGCTGCTGACCCAGTCGGGCATCCCGTTCCTGCTGGGCGGGACATACGCGGTCAGCGCCTATACCGGGATCAACCGGCCGACCAAGGACATCGATGTCTTCTGCTGCGGCGGCGATTTCCCGCGCATCCTCTCCCATTTCCAGGACCATGGCTTCGAGACGGAGATCGAGGACGAACGCTGGATCGGCAAGGTCAAGCATGGCGAGCTGTTCTTCGACGTCATCTTCAATTCCGCCGTCGCCATCAACCCGGTCAACGACCGCTGGTTCAAGGAGGAACACCGCGCGGTGATCTGCGGCGCCGATGTGCGGCTGGTGGCGCCGACGGAGATGATCTTCTCCAAATCATTCGTCCAGATGCGCCACAAGTACGACGGGCCGGACGTGGCCCACATGATTTTGAAACAGCATGACAAGATCGACTGGAAAAGGCTGCTCGCCCACATGGAGCAGTATTGGGAAGTGCTGCTGATCCACCTGCTGAACTTCCGCTTCATCTACCCGACCGAGCGCGACCGCATCCCCGACTGGCTGGTGGCGGAGCTGCTGGAACGGATGCAGGAGCGCGCCAAGCTGCCGGTCGCCCAGACCCGCATCTGCCGGGGCCGGCTGTTCTCGCGCGAGGATTACCTGATCGACGTCACCCAGTGGGGCTTCGCCGACGTGGTCGGGGAGGAGGGCACGAAGGAGAGCCTGAAGGAGAGTGGAAATGGATGAGCGCAGGCTGACCGTCGCCGCCATCGGCGACATCCATGTCGGCGAGACCACGCAGTATCCCTATCGCGATCTGTTCCAGGAGATCGCCGGCAAGGCCGACGTGCTGGCGCTGTGCGGCGACCTGACCAACCACGGCAAACCGCGCGAGGCGGAGATCCTCGCCGACGCCCTGCGCTCCATCGGCATCCCGGTGGTCGCGGTGTTCGGCAACCACGATTACGAATGCGGCCATCTGGAGGAGATCGAGCATATCCTGGCACAGGCCGGGGTGCGGTTCCTCGACGGCGCGCCGCAGGAGATCGGCGGGGTCGGCTTCGCCGGGGTGAAGGGTTTCGGCGGCGGCTTCGGCAACCGGATGCTCGACAGCTTTGGCGAGCCGGCGATCAAGCAGTTCGTCCATGAGGCGGTGAACGAGGCGATGCGGCTGGAAAGCGCGCTGCGGCAGCTCGACACCGAACGGGTGTTCGTCGTGCTGCATTACGCCCCCATCGCCGCGACGGTGGAGGGGGAGCCGACGGAGATCTTCCCGTTCCTGGGATCGTCGCGGCTGGCCGAGACCATCGACCGGTTCGACAATGTGCGGGCGGTGGCGCATGGGCATGCGCATCACGGCAGCTATCACGGGACCACGCTGCGGGGGACGCCGGTCTACAACGTGGCCCAGACCATCCCCAAGGAGACCGGGCGGCCCTATGCGCTGATCGAGGTTTGAGGCCGGCGGGAACATGCCGCTTCGGAAAAGGCATTCCCCCGGAGCCGACAGGTCGGGCTTCAAGCCGATGCGAAATCGGTCGATAGCGAAACCCCGCGCCAGTTGTCGAGGATCGCCCGGTCGGCGGCGTGCTTGGCCTCGATTGCCGCGACGGTGTCGCTGCCGAGCGGCAGCCTGACCGGCGGCTCGGCGACATCGGCGAAGCGGACGAGCACATCGACGACCGTGACATGGATGCCGAGCGGCGCCGGTTCGGCGTGCAGCGCTTCCGACAGCCCTTCGACCGCGAATTTGGCGGAGCTGTGGACGCCGAAGCCGGCAGCGCCGCGATAGCCGCCGATGGAGGAGATGTTCAGGATGCGGCCGGACCGCGCCTTGCGCATCTGCGGCAGCACCACGCGGGTGACGTGAAGCCGGTGCGGCTGCGGCATATGGCCTTGACCGGTCGCCGCAGCCGTGGTTCTCAGCTCGTTGCGCCCGTCCGCCGGACGGCCAGCTCGGTTCCCGCCTTGAGGAGATCGGCGTGTAGATAACGGGCCGCCGCGAGGTAGTGGAAGACCGCCCAGAGGCCGGTGAGCGTTCCGGCGACCAGCACGTAGCGCAGCGACTGCTGCGGATCGGCCACCCGCGTCTCCAGCCAGTCGGACGCCCAGCCGATGACCTGCGGGGCGACGGCAAGATTGGCGATGTTGGCGACGAACAGCAGGATGGCGATGATCTGGGCCCGCATCGACGGCAGGACCGCGTTCTGCACCAGAGCAAGCGTCGGTCCGATATAGACGTAGGCGATCGGCACGAACACCCAAAGCATGATCTCGGCGACGAAGCGGGACTCCGTCAGGTAGGCGGCCGCGGATGCCCCGGTGCCGGCGAGGGCGGTAACGGCGACGACCCAGATTTGCCAGCGCGCATCGCGGCCGGCGCTCCAGTGCATCACCCAGGCCGTCAGCAGGATGGCCGCGGCCCCTCCGATCCCGTGCATCGGGCCGAGCAACGCCCCCGCCTCGCCGACGGACAGATGGTGGGAGCGGACCAGGAAGGACGGGGTCCACCAGATCAGGCCCCAGCCCCAGAAGGTGATCACCGTGGCGCCGGCCAGAATATGCAGCAAGGCCTTCTGCGTGCGAACGAAGCGCAGGGTGTCGCCGAGGCTCGACGTCGCGGC
>PJUA01000777.1_pt1 | contig 11324 bp, 11 predicted proteins | sample 1512151 | NCBI WGS metagenome assembly PJUA01 (sample SAMN08177678, study PRJNA422409) | Soil metagenome, whole genome shotgun sequencing project. | isolation source: Soil enriched on filter paper: beechwood xylan treatment | place: USA: Madison | collected 2015-01-15
CTATTTTCATATATGCGCTGACTGACGAATGCCCCCACCCTGAATGCCGAACCGGCCCCGCCACCCAATGACTGACGATGGTCTCCGCCTGGGCCGGCGGGATCTCCGGATGGTGATAGCGATAGACCGTCACCGCCGCCTCCAGCGCATAGCGCTCCGGCTGGCCGCAGCGGCACAGGCCGGAATAGCAGCGCTGCACGGCGTCGCGGCAGGCAATGGCGTCGGCGATGGAATGATCGGCCTCAAGGAAACGGGGATCGGTCATGGACGCTCCTCCTCATCCTGGGCGTCGTCACCCGCGTCATCCAGCGGGACGCCATAGATTTCCAGCCGGTGGCCGACGATCTTGTAGCCGAGTTCGTGGGCGATCCGCTCCTTCATCGCCTCCAACTCCGGACTGGCGAACTCGATGATCCGGCCGGTGCGGGTGTCGATCAGGTGATGGTGGTGGTCGGCCGTCGCCTCTTCGTAGCGCGCACGCCCGTCGCCCAGATCGACGCGCTCGATCACCTGCGCGTCCTCCAGCAGCCGCATGGTGCGGTAGACGGTGGCGATGGAGATGCGCGGGTCGATCTGCACGGCGCGACGATGCACCTCCTCGACGTCGGGATGGTCATCCGCCTCCGACAACACCTGAGAGATGACGCGGCGCTGCCCGGTCATCTTCAGCCCCTTCTCCATGCACAATGCTTCCAGACGCGACGTCATAACCCCAACCCTGGTCTTTGCTTGCCGAGACCCCATCATACTGAAAACCGTTCGCAATCCCAGAGCGGTTTCGTAGCGACGCAAAGTCGCGAACCCGCCGGCGGCATCCCGCGCGCCGGCAATCACGGAGGACCCACCGGAATGTCGTGCACCCCGCCCCGCCATCTGCGTCGCCATCTGGCCCTTGCCCCGGCCCTGCTGCTCGCCGGCCTGTCGCTGGCGGCCGCTCCGGCTCTCGCCCAGCAATCCGTCCCGGCGCCCGCTCCGGCCGCCCAGGCCGCCATCGTCGATGCGCAAGGCAAGCCGCTGGGCACCGTCACCTTCACCAAGTTCCCGCACGGCATCCTGGTGCATGGCCAGTTGGAAGGGCTGCCGCCGGGCTGGCACGGCATCCACATCCATGAAAACGGCGCCTGCACCCCCGATTTCAAGGCCGCCGGCGGCCATTTCGGCGCCCAGGGCTCCAAGCACGGGCTGGAGGCCGAGCACATGCATTACGGCGAGCTTCCCAACATCTGGGCCAACGAAGCCGGCAAGGCCGGGTTCGAGGCGATCACCCACATGGTCAGCCTGACCGACGGCGCCGACGGCCTGTTCAAGCAGGGCGGCACCGCGATCATCATCCACGCTCAGCCCGACGATTACCTCAGCCAGCCGGCCGGCAACTCCGGCGACCGCCTCGCTTGCGGCATCATCAAGAAGCCGTAAGCGCCGACGGACGGCACCGGGGCGCGACCATTTGCCGCGGCTTCGCGGCGCAGGCTCGCGCCCCTTCCCCTCCCGCCACGTCTCCGCTTGCCCCCACGCAACACTCCGCGCACCCCTGCCGCGCGACGAGTTTGCTTGCCAAATCAAGCCACCGGCCCTATCTGTCCGGGGTCGGACGGCGCCCGGCGCCGCGCAAATCCGCGCAGGCACCTGATCGCCCGCCGCCCGACGGCTCCGCGCCAACCCGCCGCGGAGCGCGCAAGCCCGGCCGCTCCCTCCTGGCGCGGCCCCCATTCTGGTGACCAGGACCATCGCTTCCATGACCGAATTTTCCGGCCTCGGCCTGATCGAGCCTCTTCTGCGCGCCGTCGCGGAGGAGGGATACTCCACGGCCACGCCGATCCAGGCCGGCGCCATCCCGCTTCTGCTGGCCGGCCGCGACGTGCTGGGCCTCGCCCAGACCGGCACCGGCAAGACTGCCGCCTTCACGCTGCCGATGCTGCAGCGGCTGTTCCAGAACAAGAAGCGCGTGGCCGCCAAGTCGCCGCGCGCCCTGATCCTGACCCCGACGCGTGAACTGGCGCTGCAGATCGGCGACAGCTTCACCACCTACGGTCGCCATCTGCCGATCCGTCGCACCGTCATCCATGGCGGCGTCGGCCAGAGCCCGCAGGTCGCCGCCATCGCCCGCGGGACGGAGGTGCTGATCGCCACCCCCGGCCGCCTGCTCGACCTGATGGCGCAGAACCACGTCAATCTCGGCGGCATCGAGCTGTTCGTGCTGGACGAGGCCGACCGCATGCTCGACATGGGCTTCATCCGCGACGTGCGGAAGGTGGTGGCTGTGCTGCCGAAGGAACGGCAGACCCTGCTGTTCTCCGCCACCATGCCCGACGCGGTGGTCGACCTTGCGAACAGCATCTTGACCGATGCCGAGCGCATCGAGGTGACGCCGCAGTCGACGACGGTGGAGCGCATCAACCAGCGCGTCCTCTTCGTCGAGCGCAGCGACAAGCGCCGTCTGCTGGCCGACCTGCTGGAAGACAGCGCGATGGCCCGCACCATCGTCTTCGCCCGCACCAAGCATGGCGCCGACCGCATCGCCGACCATCTGAAGAAGGCCGGCATCGCCGCCGACGCCATCCATGGCGACAAGTCGCAGTCGGCCCGCGTCCGCGCGCTGGAAAGCTTCCGCGCCGGCGAATTGCGGGCGCTGGTGGCCACCGACATCGCCGCGCGCGGCATCGACATCGACGGCATCAGCCACGTCATCAACTTCGACCTGCCGAACGAGCCGGAAAGCTACGTCCACCGCATCGGCCGCACCGCGCGCGCCGGCACCGACGGCAGCGCGGTGTCCTTCTGCGACCATGAAGAGGTCGGCTATCTGAAGGACATCGAGAAGACGATCCGCCAGCCGATTCCGTCCGACACCACCCACCCCTACCATGCGGTGGACGTGGCGCAGATCCACGCTTCGTCCAAGCCGCCGCCCCGCCCCAAGGCACCGGGCAGCAACCGCAACCAGAACAACCGCAACCAGCAGCAGGCCCGCCCGGCGAACGCGGCGCCGAAGGCAGCCCCGAAGGCGGCGCAGCAGCCTGCCAAGGCTCCGCAGGCTGCCAAGACCCCGCAGAAGCCCGGCAAGCCGGCCGGTGCGCCGCGTCCGGACGCCGCTCGCAACGACCAGAACCGCCACGACCGCCGCCCGGCTCCGCATGCCGTGTCGCACGGCAACAGCCAGGGCAACGGCAAGCAGGCGCCGCGCGCCGCCGGTACCCCCGGCGGCAACACCCCGCTGCGCCGCAAGCCCAGCGCCGCCTGATCCGCGCGACGCCGACAAAGAAAAAGGCCCCGCCTCACCGAGACGGGGCCTTCTTTTTTATTCCGACCGGCCGGCCGTCAGCCTTGGGCTTCGGCGGCGTGCGCCGCCTGCACCGCCGGACGGGCGGCGACGCGCTCGGCGAAGGCCGTCAGGTTCGGCCAGGGCGACAGGTCGAAGCCGATGCGCGGCATCCAGCTCAACACCGTATAGGCATAGGCGTCGGCGACGGTGAAGACCTCGCCGGTCAGATAGGCCTTGCCCTCCAACTGCTGGTTCAACACCGACAGCTTGGCCCCCAGCACCTTGGCGGCGAAGTCGCGATAGCTGTCAGGCACCACCTCCTTCAGCATCGGGAACAGCGGGACGACGCCCTTGTGCAGTTCCGACCCGATGAAGTTCAGCAGTTCCTGCACGCGGTAGCGCTCCATCGTGCCGGCCGCCGGGACCAGACCGCTGTCCGGCACCTTGTCGGCGATGTACTGCACGATCACGGCACCCTCGGTCAGGATGCCGCCCTCGTCGAGCGCCAGCGTCGGCACCTGGCCCTTCGGGTTCACCGCACGGAAATCGCTGCCGTCGGCCAGCGTCTTGGTGACGAGATCGACCTTGACCAGGTCGAAGGGCAGCCCGGCCTCGCGCAGGACGATGTGCGGCGACAGCGAGCAGGCGCCGGGCTTGTAATAGAGCTTCATGTCTCCGAAACCCTCTTTGGGTGGTTTAGACCATCATGGCTACCCCAAAGAGGCCGGCACCGCCAGCGTCGCGGCCGGGGTCAGACCGCCTGCGCCGCCAGCTTCCTGGCCTGACGGTCGATGAACCACCACGCCCCGCGTGAGGCGACGCTGCACAGCCGGGTGTGCGGCTTCAGCCCACAAGCCTTGAACACCATGGCGATGGCGCGGTCGACATGCTTGCGGCGATAGCGGCCGAAGGCGCGGCGCTTGTAGGCGGCGTTGTAGAGCTTGTGCTCGTACGCGGCGTCGGCCGGGGCGTTGGCGGCATAGTAGGCGTAGGCCAGCTCGTCGTCCTCGGACTCGCCGATGCGCGACAGCGCCACCTTCAGCCGCTGCACCTTGTTCAACCCTTCGCGGTCCAGATACTTCTTGGCGTAGGTGTAGAAGATCTTGTAGTGGCGCAGCTCATCGGCGGCGATGTTGCGGCAGATCTCCTTCAGCACCGGCTCGTCGGTCGAATCGCCGATGGCGGCGTAGTAGGAGCTGGTGCCGGTCTCCACCATGCAGCGGGCGATCATCTCGCCGGTGCGCGAGCCGCGGACCGAGGCGTCGAGGTCGATCGGCACGCGGTAGCCGGCGCGGAAGCGCTCGACCGCCGCGCGGAAGTCGAAGGTCGGATCGACCAGCTCGGCCCAGCGGCCCAGCGCCTCGCCATGCTGGACCTCCTCGATCGCCCAGCCGCGGGCGGCCTCCTGGAACTCCGGATCGTCCTTGAAGACGTTGCACAGATAGGCTGTGTAGTCGTCGGCGTTGAATTCCACCAGGGCCGCCGCCTTGATCAGCGGGACCAGATCGGAGTCGATCTTGCCGGCGTCGAAACGGTCCCAGGGAAGCTCGTCGATCCGCCAATGCGCACGCGCCATGTCCGCTCTACCGCCTCGTTCGGGGCCGCGCTGCCGTTGCGGCCGGTTCATATCGGGAAAGGGTCCGTCGCTCCCATGCCCCGCCTTTATGCCGTCGGGTACGGCGGGGTTCACGGTTCAGGCCTTCGAATGTAATCGCTCTTTTTCGCCATGCAACCAAGTCGCAACGCGAACGGGCGGCCTGGATGCCCAAGCCGCCCGTTTGACCGAAGGGATATATGCCGTTGGCTCCAGGATCCCGCACAGACGGGAACCGGGCCAACGGCCTCCGCTCAGTGAGCGGAGGTCTGGGTCAGCGCGTCCAGCTTGGCGCGCGCGACGGCCAGCTTGGACTCGGCGGCAGCGCGCTCGGCGTCCGACTTGCTGTCGTCCACGTCCTCGGACAGATCCTTGATCTGCTTCTCGACCGTGGCGCGGTCCAGGTCGGTCAGCGCCACCGCTTCCTCGGCCAGCACGGTGCAGCGGGCCTCGGTGACCTCGGCGAAGCCGCCGGCGACGAAGACGCGGTCGACCACGCGGTCGCCCTCATAGACGTCGATGACACCCGGACGCACGGTCGAGATCATCGGCGAATGACCGGCGAGCACGCCGAAATCGCCTTCCGAACCCGGCACCACGACCATGTCCACGGGCTGCGACTTCAGCAGCTTTTCCGGCGAGACCAGCTCGAATTCGACTTTATCGGCCATGGGTTTCCTGGTGCCTCTTCATAGGAACCCCCTCCCCCGATGACGGGGGGAGGGGGTGTGCTGATGTCGATTTCCGCCCGGCTTTCTCAGGCCCCATCACAAGGCCGATGGAGCCGGGTCGGAATGCCGCAATCCCGGATGGGGATCAGGCGGCGGCCAGCTTCTTGGCCTTGGCGATCGCCTCGTCGATGGTGCCGACCATGTAGAAGGCGGCCTCCGGCAGGTGATCGTAGTCGCCGTTCACGATGCCCTTGAAGCCCTTGATGGTGTCTTCCAGGCTGACCAGCACGCCCGGCGTGCCGGTGAACACCTCGGCGACGTGGAACGGCTGCGACAGGAAGCGCTGGATCTTGCGGGCGCGGGCCACGACCAGCTTGTCCTCTTCCGACAGCTCGTCCATGCCCAGGATGGCGATGATGTCCTGCAGCGACTTGTAGGTCTGCAGAACCTTCTGGACCGAACGGGCGACCTGGTAGTGCTCCTCACCGACGACGCGCGGGTCGAGGATGCGGCTGGTCGAGTCGAGCGGGTCCACGGCCGGGAAGATGGCCATTTCGGCGATCGAGCGCGACAGCACCGTGGTGGCGTCCAGGTGGGCGAAGGAGGCGGCCGGGGCCGGGTCGGTCAGATCGTCGGCGGGCACGTAAATGGCCTGCACCGAGGTGATCGAACCCTTCTTCGTCGAGGTGATGCGCTCCTGCAGGGCGCCCATGTCGGTGCCCAGCGTCGGCTGATAACCCACCGCCGACGGGATGCGGCCCAGCAGAGCCGACACTTCCGAACCGGCCTGGGTGAAGCGGAAGATGTTGTCCACGAAGAACAGCACGTCCTGGCCTTCCTCGTCGCGGAAGTATTCCGCGAGCGTCAGGCCGCTCAGCGCGACGCGGGCGCGGGCGCCCGGCGGCTCGTTCATCTGGCCGTACACCAGGGCCACCTTGGAACCCGGGCCGTCGAGCTTGATGACGCCCGACTCGATCATCTCGTGGTAGAGGTCGTTGCCCTCACGGGTACGCTCGCCCACGCCGGCGAACACCGACACGCCGCCGTGCGCCTTGGCGACGTTGTTGATCAGCTCCATGATCGTCACGGTCTTGCCGACGCCGGCGCCGCCGAACAGGCCGATCTTGCCGCCCTTGGCGTAGGGAGCCAGCAGGTCGATGACCTTGATGCCGGTGATCAGCACTTCGGCGTCCGTCGACTGGTCGACGAAGTCCGGAGCCTGACGGTGGATCGGCAGCGAGCGGGCGGCGTTGACCGCGCCGCGCTCGTCGATCGGCTCGCCGATGACGTTGATGATGCGGCCCAGGGTCTCAGGGCCGACCGGCACGGCGATCGGGGCGCCGGTGTCCGACACCTCGGCGCCACGCACCAGACCGTCGGTGCTGTCCATGGCGATGGTGCGGACCGTGCTCTCGCCCAGGTGCTGCGCCACTTCCAGAACGAGGGTCTTGCCGTCGTTCTGGGTGTGCAGCGCGTTCAGGATCGCCGGCAGGTCGCCGTCGAACTGCACGTCCACGACGGCGCCCGTGACCTGCGTGATCTTGCCGACAGAATTGGTGGTGGCCATGGAGTAAAGCTCCCTAGGAACTCGGTAAGTGTCGGTATGCCGTCGCCGGCGCAAATAGGCTGGACGCTACGTGTCGGATGCGGCCGTTACAGGGCCTCGGCACCGGAGATGATCTCGATCAGCTCCTTGGTGATGTAGGCTTGGCGCGTCCGGTTGTAGGTGATCGTCAGCTTGTTGATCATGTCGCCGGCGTTGCGCGTCGCATTGTCCATCGCGGTCATCCGGGCGCCCTGCTCGGACGCGGCGCTCTCCAGGAGGGCGCGGTAGATCTGGATGGACAGGTTGCGCGGCAGCAGTTCGGCGAGGATCTGCTCCTCGTCCGGCTCGAACTCGTACATCGCCTTGGCTTCCGCGCCGGCGGCCTCGGCGGCCTCGGTGGCGACGGCGAAGGGGATGAGCTGCTGAACCGTGACGACCTGCGAGATCGCCGACTTGAACTTGTTGAAGATGACCGAGCAGACGTCGAACTCGCCGGCGTCGAACATCGACAGCACCTTCGTCGCCACCATGTCGGCGTCGCTGAAGCCGAGCCGGCGGCGGCCGACATCCTCATAGCTCTCGACGATCAGGGAGGCGAACTCGCGCTTCAGCTGGTCGCGGCCCTTGCGGCCGACGGTCAGCAGCTTCACGGTCTTGCCCTCGCCCTGCAGGCGGACGATCTGGCGCTTGGCCTCGCGGACGATGGAGCCGTTGAAGGCGCCGCACAGACCGCGGTCGGAGCTGATGACGACCAGCAGATGCACCTGATCGGCGCCCGTTCCGGTCATCAGCTTCGGGCCGTTGCCGCTGTCCTGCACGTTGGCGGCCAGGGAGGACAGCATGCGGCCCATACGCTCCGCGTAGGGACCGCTGGCTTCCGCCTGCTCCTGAGCGCGGCGCAGCTTGGAAGCCGCGACCATCTTCATGGCCGAGGTGATCTTGCGCGTCGACTGGACGCTCGCGATCCGGTTCTTTAGGTCCTTGAGGTTAGGCATGCCGGCCCTTCAATTCCGCTCGAGGTCGTTCCGTGCCCGTCTCTACAAGACGGTGGGGGGCGGTTTCCCGCCCCCGCGCGCGGTCGGTCAGGCGAAGACCTTGGCGAAGCCGTCGAGGAACGCCTTCAGCTTCTCTTCGGTCGCCGAGGTGATCTGCTTGTCGGTGCGGATCGCCGCCAGGATATCGGCGCCCTTGGCGCGGATTTCCGACAGGAACTTGGCCTCGAAGCGGTTCACGTCCTCGACGCGGATGGCGTCCAGGTAGCCCTTCACGCCGGCGAAGATCGACACGACCTGCTCTTCGACGGGCAGCGGCTGGAACTGGCCCTGCTTCAGCAGCTCGGTCAGACGGGCGCCGCGGGCCAGCAGGCGCTGGGTCGAGGCGTCGAGATCCGAGGCGAACTGGGCGAAGGCGGCCATCTCGCGGTACTGCGCGAGTTCCATCTTGATGGTGCCGGCGACCTGCTTCATCGCCTTGATCTGGGCGGCGGAGCCGACGCGGCTCACCGACAGACCGACGTTGATGGCGGGACGGATGCCCTTATAGAACAGGCCGGTTTCCAGGAAGATCTGACCGTCGGTGATCGAGATCACGTTGGTCGGGATGTAGGCGGACACGTCGCCGGCCTGGGTCTCGATGACCGGCAGGGCGGTCAGCGAGCCGTTGCCATGGGCGTCGCCCATCTTGGCGGCGCGCTCCAGCAGGCGGCTGTGGAGGTAGAACACGTCGCCCGGATAGGCTTCGCGGCCCGGCGGACGGCGGAGCAGCAGCGACATCTGGCGGTAGGCGACGGCCTGCTTGGACAGATCGTCGTACACGATCAGGGCGTGCATGCCGTTGTCGCGGAAATACTCGCCCATCGTGCAGCCGGTGTACGGCGCCAGGAACTGCAGCGGAGCCGGCTCCGACGCGGTGGCGGCGACGACGATGGAGTATTCCATGGCGCCGGCGTCTTCCAGGGTCTTGACGATCTGGGCGACGGTGGAGCGCTTCTGGCCGACGGCGACGTAGATGCAGTAGAGCTTCTTGCTCTCGTCGTCGCCCTGGTTGATCGGCTTCTGGTTCAGGAAGGTGTCGATGACGACGGCGGTCTTGCCGGTCTGACGGTCACCGATGATCAGCTCGCGCTGGCCGCGCCCGATCGGAACCAGGCTGTCGACGGCCTTCAGGCCGGTCTGCATCGGCTCGTGCACCGACTTGCGCGGGATGATGCCGGGGGCCTTCACCTCGACGCGCTTGCGCTCGACGTCGACCAGCGGACCCTTGCCGTCGATCGGGTTGCCGAGGCCGTCGACCACGCGGCCCAGCAGGCCACGGCCGACCGGAACGTCGACGATGGTGCCGGTGCGCTTGACGGTGTCGCCTTCCTTGATGCCGCGGTCGTCGCCGAAGATCACGATACCGACATTGTCGGTCTCGAGGTTCAGCGCCATGCCCTGCAGGCCACCCGGGAACTCGACCATTTCGCCGGCGCGGACGTTGTCCAGGCCGTGCACGCGGGCGACGCCGTCACCCACCGACAGGACCTGACCAACCTCGGCGACATCCGCCTCGGTCCCGAAATTCGCGATCTGCTGCTTGAGGATCGCAGAGATTTCTGCGGCGCGGATATCCATCAGACTGATCCCCCTGAGGCCTTCATGGCGAGTTGCAATTTGTTCAGCTTCGTGCGCACCGAGGTATCGACCATGCGCGAGCCGAACTTAACGATCATGCCGCCGATCAGCTCCGGATCGACGGAGGTGTTCACCAACACCTTGGAACCGATGGACGCCTTGAGCGCGTCGATGACGGCGTCGCGCTGGGCGTCGTTCAGCGGCTGGGCCGTCGTGACCTGCGCCGTGACCTCGCCGCGGCGCCGGGCCAGCTCGGCCAGGAAGCCTTCGATCATCCCGTCGATCGAGAACAGGCGGCGGTTGGCCGCCACCAGCCCGATGAAGCGCTTGGTCAGATCGGACACGCCGGCGCTGTCCAGGACAGCGGCCATGGCCTTGCCCTGATCGGCGCGGCTGATGACGGGGCTGCGGACGAGGCGACGGAGGTCAGCGCTCTCGGCCAGGATCTGCTTCAGCGTGGCCAGATCGCTCGCGACCGTGTCCAACGCCTGATTTTCGTCCGCAAGCTCGAACAGCGCGGTGGAGTAACGCGCGGCGAGTTCGGATACGCCTGTTCCTTCGGATGCCACCTGATCCCTCGAATTGAGTTCGGTAGACGGTGAATTCGGCGGCCTTATAGGGTGTCAACCCGAGGCACAAACACCCCGGCCGCGAAAGCGAGCGGTCCAATATCACAGGAATCGCCACCACGCAACGGGGTCTGGACAATTTGGCTGCGGCGTTTTGAGCAACTGCGGAATCATTGGTCGCAACTGCGTTCGCCGAGGACTCGGGCAACGCTCGACTGGTCATACCGGCTGTGACTTCGATGTGGCCCTATTCCCGGTTTAATTCAAGGTTAACCAATCTGATCCACGGTCGGCCGGAACCGTGCGGGCGGCCGATCCGACCTTGGGATTCCTGTCGTTTTGCCCCGCCGCAGCCGGTCCCGAGAGACCAGAGGCCTTATCCGCCATGACCATCCTGCCGACGACCGACACCCCTGCGGACACCGACGCCGGCGCCGGCTCCCGGCTGGAGGAGCGCGCGCCCAACGTCATCCAGTTCAGCCGCGCCCGCTTTACCCCGGACGATCTGGACGCCTTCGCCGCCGTGGCCGAACCGAAGATTCGCGACGGGCATTGGGTCGGCGTGCTGCGCGAGTCGGGGCGCACCCACGACCGGCTTCTGGTGCTGCTGCCGGAGGTCGACCGCCCGGTCTTCCGCTTCGAACGCGACGCCAAGGGCCGCTACAGCCTGTCCTTCCACGACCGCTCGGGCTGGTACGGCATCGGGGCCGGTGACAACGCCGCCGAATGCCTGTCGATCTGGCGCCCGCGCCGGCCGCGGTCGCCCTGACCTTCCTCGGAATTGGCCCCGTGGATTTGGCCGCTGCAATTTTCACCATGTAAAAAAGCGACCTGCGGCATCCCGCCGCAGCAGTTTCATAAAAGCCTCAACGATAGACGCCGACCGCCAGCATGTAGGGCTTGCCGTTCAGAACCAGACGGCGGGCGTGCATCGTCTTGCGCGCGACTTGGCCCGTAAGCGGGTCGATCCATTGATAGGTGACGTCGGTGCGGCCGGCGCGCGCCACCCCGTCCAGCGCCTCGCGGATGAAGGGCTTGCCGTCGACGTCGCGCAGCTCCTTCAGGTTCGA
>PJUA01000778.1_pt1 | contig 11310 bp, 10 predicted proteins | sample 1512151 | NCBI WGS metagenome assembly PJUA01 (sample SAMN08177678, study PRJNA422409) | Soil metagenome, whole genome shotgun sequencing project. | isolation source: Soil enriched on filter paper: beechwood xylan treatment | place: USA: Madison | collected 2015-01-15
CATCCCTGTCCAAGATGTATAACAAATGATGTCCGGCTAGCTTTATACCATGAAACCATGAGCTCTCCGTCATAAGTCAAACCAGAAAGATGTTCGTCCGGTAAAATGCCCGCTTGTTCCGCGCCAGGCAAAAACTTCCGGGCCAAGCGCGAGAAGCAGGCCCCTGGCGGGCCTGTCGCCTCGCCGCATGCGTTGCCTGTCATTTGCCCACCGTCATCAGCCTACCCCGACATCATGCCAAGACCGATCGTTGCCTCCATCAGCCTTTCCGCTCTTCAACACAATCTGGCCGTTGCCCGCGCCCATGCTCCCGCAGCCAAGGTCTGGGGCGTCGTGAAGGCCAATGGCTATGGTCACGGACTGGAGCGCGTCATGCGCGGATTTGCAGCCGCCGATGGCCTGGCACTGGTGGAACCCGACTATGCGGTGCGCCTGCGCGAACTCGGCTGGACCAAGCCCATCCTGCTGCTGGAAGGCTTTTTCGATGCGGATGACCTGCCGGTGCTGGCGCGTCACGACATCCAGTTCGCCGTCCATTGCGAAGAACAGATCACCTTGCTGGAGGCCTACGCGGGTGAAGCCAACTGGCATGTCCACCTGAAGATGAACAGCGGCATGAACCGCCTGGGTTTCCAGCCCGATGTCTTCCGCGCTGCCTATGCACGCCTGCAGAAGATCGCCGCGGTGCGCAGCATCACCATGATGACCCACTTCGCCAATGCCGATGACGCCGGCAACCCGGCGCTGCCGTTGAAAGAGCAGGTGCGGCGCTTCCAGGCTGCCACGGAGGGCCTGGCTGGTGCCAGGAGCCTGTGCAATTCGGCGGCCGACCTGATGCATGGCGAACTCGCGCATGACTGGATCCGGCCGGGCGTCATGCTCTATGGCGGTACCCCGGGTGGCGGCACGGCAGCCGATTTCGGACTGCGCGCAGCCATGACGCTGGAAAGCCGGATCATCGGCGTACAGGATGTCCAGCCCGGCGAGGCGGTCGGCTACGGCAGCCGCTTCGTGGCCGACAAGCCGATGAGGCTGGGCGTGGTGGCCTGCGGTTATGCCGATGGCTATCCGCGCCACGCACCCACGGGTACACCGATACTGGTCGATGGCGTGAAGACGACCACGGTGGGCCGGGTATCGATGGATATGCTGGAAGTCGACTTGACCGCTATCCCCGGTGCGGGCGTGGGCAGCCATGTCGAGCTGTGGGGGCAAGGCCTGCCCATCGACGAGGTGGCGTTTTCTGCGGGCACCATCGGTTACGAGTTGATGTGCGCGCTGGCCCCCCGCGTGGCCGTGCGCGAAGTGGAGTAAGCCGGGAACAGGCCGCGAATAGACCGGGAATAGACCGGGGAAAAGCCGAGACGGGTGCCCGGGACGCAATAAGGAACAGCAAGGCGACAATGGCGAAGCTCAAGACCAACTACACCTGCACGGAATGCGGCGGGATCAGCAACAAATGGGCCGGCCAGTGCCCGGCCTGCGGACAGTGGAACACCCTGGTCGAGACCCTGGTGGAGCCGGCCGGTGGCAACCGTTATTCCTCGACGCCGCAAAGCCTGGCGCAGACCGCCCCGGTGCTCAGCCTGGCCGACATCGAGGCCATCGACGTGCCACGTTTCGGCACCGGCATCGAGGAATTCGACCGGGTGCTGGGCGGCGGCCTGGTGCCGGGTGGGGTGGCCCTGATCGGTGGCGATCCCGGCATCGGCAAGTCGACCCTGCTGCTGCAGGCGCTGGCCAATATCTCCAAGCTGAAGAAGGTGCTCTACGTCAGCGGCGAAGAATCCGGTTCGCAGATCGCCCTGCGCGCCAAGCGACTGGCGGTGGATGCGCGCGAGCTGCAACTGCAGGCCGAGATCCAGCTCGAAAAGATCCTTGCCACCCTGGCCGAACACAAGCCGGAAGTGGCCGTGATCGACTCCATCCAGACCGTGTATTCGGATGCGCTGACGTCGGCGCCGGGCTCGGTGGCGCAGGTGCGCGAATGCGCGGCGCAGTTGACGCGGGTTGCCAAGACCTCCGGCATCACCATCATCATGGTCGGCCACGTGACCAAGGAAGGTGCACTGGCCGGCCCCCGCGTGCTGGAACACATCGTGGATACGGTGCTGTATTTCGAGGGCGATACCCATTCCAGTTTCCGCCTGGTGCGTGCCTTCAAGAATCGCTTCGGCGCGGTCAACGAACTGGGTGTGTTCGCGATGACAGAGAAGGGCTTGAAGGGCGTATCCAACCCGTCCGCCCTGTTCCTCTCCCAGCACGAGAACCAGGTCCCTGGCTCCTGCGTGATGGTGACCCAGGAAGGTACACGTCCACTGTTGGTGGAGATCCAGGCCCTGGTCGACAGTTCGCATGTGCCCAACGCCCGCCGTCTCTCGGTGGGCCTGGAGCAGAACCGGCTGGCCATGTTGCTGGCCGTGCTGCACCGTCATGCGGGAGTTGCAGCGTTTGACCAGGATGTGTTCATCAATGCGGTGGGTGGCGTGAAGATTACTGAGCCCGCGGCCGATCTGGCGGTGCTGCTGGCGATCAATTCATCGATGCGCAACAAACCCCTGCCTCGGGGCCTGGTGGTCTTTGGCGAGGTAGGGCTGGCCGGCGAAATCCGTCCGGCACCGCGTGGTCAGGAACGCTTGCGCGAGGCCGCCAAGCTGGGCTTCTCGATCGCCGTCATTCCCAAGGCCAACGCACCCAAGCAGCCTATCGAGGGCTTGAAGGTGATTGCGGTGGAACGCATCGACGATGCTTTGCAGAAGGCACGCGAGATCGACGATCTGGCTGCCTGAGTCGCTTGCTCAGTCCGATAAGGCGGCGCTCAGCGGGGAATATCGAAGGTCACGATGACCTGGTTGACCTCGCCCTTGACCGGCGCTTCGCCGGTGCGCGTGCTGCCGCGTACGCCGTAGTAGAGCTGGAAAGGCAGGCTGGCATCGCGCCCGTTGAAGAAGTCGGTGCTGCCGCTGTCGGCATGGCTGACGTCCCAGCACAGGGCGGCATCCTTCCAGCAGAGACGGGCTTCAAAGCCGGCCGGCTTGCGCGCTACGGTGTAACGCCAGCTGACCTTGCTGATGGTGGCGCCCGGCGGGATCTGACCCACCACCTTGAACTGCGTGAGATAGTCGGCATTGCGGGCGCGGATGTCCGGACCCGCTTCGTCCGAGGCGTAGGCGCCGCTGGGGCCATTCTTGGCGGCGGCCGGTGCTGCGGGTAAGGGCGCTGCCGGCGTGACGGGCGATACGATGATGATGGGGCGGCGGTTTTCCGTGCCGCCCTGCGGCAGGCTCAGGTTGCGATCGGCATAGCTCTGGGCCGGTGCCAGGGCAGGGAGCAGGGCGCTACCGGCCAGCAGCATCATGCCGGCCAGCCCGGCGCGCTCACGCATGGCGACGATGCCCCTTCAGCGGCAGCGTGATCTGCACCAGCAGGCCGCCACGGGTTTCTTCATGACCCTTCAAGCTCAGCTTGCCATTGTGCTTGAGCACGATGCGGTTGACGATCGCAAGGCCCAGTCCGGAACCGTTGGCCTGTCCGCGCGCGGTATCGAGCCGCGTAAACGGGCGCAGTAGGCGCTCGCATTCATTCTCCGGCACGCCCGGGCCATGATCGAACACGTCCACCACCACGTGATGTCCTTCGATGCGACTGCGCAGATGGATCTCCGCGCAATCGGTGCCCGGCGTCTTGCCGTAGCGGCGGGCATTTTCCACCAGGTTGCTGAAGACCCGCGCCAGCTCGGTGCCATTGCCGGCGACTTCGGTGGCCGGGGTGATCTGGGTGGTGATCTTCACGTCGGACAGCCGGCCGGAGTTGCTGGCAACGTCCTCCAGCAGGCTGGCCAGGTCGATGGTTTCCAGGTTGCTGGTGTCGAAAGGTTTGGCGTAGTCGAGGAACTGCCCGATGATGCTATCCATCTGCGCCAGATCCGAATGCATGCCGTCGCGCGATTCGTCGGAGAGGTTGGCCATCTCCACTTCCAGCTGCATGCGTGCCAGCGGGGTGCGCAGGTCGTGCGAGATGCCGGCCAGGATCAGGGCGCGGTCGGACTCGATGCGATTGAGGTCGGCCACCATCTGGTTGAAGCTGCGGTTGGCTTCCTCGATCTCGGTCGGTCCGGACTCGGGCAGCGGCTCCGGTTGCCGCCCCTTGGCGATGGCGCGGGCGGCAGCCGTCAGGCGCGCCAGCGGCTGGTTGATCAGGGTCGAGATGAAGACCGCGCCGATCAGCGACAGGAACAGCGCAATCGAGCCCCAGCCCAGCCATTGCAGGCTGGAGGTGCGGTCCAGGCGGCCGCGGTCGAGCATCAGCCAGTACTGGTCGTCATCGATGTTGAAGCTGATCCAGAACCCTTCGACGTCGTTCACGCTGGAGGCGAAGGTGGTGTTCTCATCCAGCGACTGACGCACGTAGTACTCCAGTTCGGGGACGATGGGCGTGTCTTCCGGTGGGACGATGCGGTCGGTCTTTTCCAGCGGATAGATGCGGATACCTTCATTGCTGGCCAGGTCGAACAAGAGTTCGCGTCGCATCTCCGGCGCCGAGTGGGTCAGCGCAGCGCGGGTGATGGTCACGACCGAGACGATCTGGGCGGCCAGCTGCTCCGCACGCGGGCCGCGTTCGACCATACGGAAACTGGCCACCCAGGCCACCATGCTGGCGGTGATCAGGAAGGTCAGGAGGAAGAAGGTACGCCAGAACAGGCCGTTGCTGAACCATCCTGATTGGGGTCGGGCTTTCATCGGCAAACGGCCTGCAGGTCAGGGGTGAAGCGGGCGATCAGCGCGGTTTCCCTTCCGGGATGAAGACATAGCCCAAGCCCCAGACGGTCTGGATGTACAAGGGATTGGCCGGATCCGGCTCGATCAGCTTGCGCAGGCGCGAAATCTGCACGTCCAGGCTGCGATCGAAGACTTCATATTCACGGCCGCGCGCCATTTCCATCAGCTTTTCACGCGACAGCGGCTGGCGGGCGTTACGGGCAAAGACCTTCAGTACCGAGAATTCGCCGGTGGTAAGGGAAATCGTTTCGCCGTTCTTTTTCAGGGTACGGGTCCCCAGATCAAGGATGAAATCGCCGAATTCAAAGGTTTCCGGGGTTTCCGAAGGCGCACCCGGCAGTTCATCCGGGCCCTTGCGGCGCAGCACCGCGTTGATACGGGCCACCAGCTCACGCGGATTGAACGGTTTGGGCAGGTAGTCATCCGCACCCATTTCCAGGCCGATGATGCGGTCCACGTCCTCGCCCTTGGCAGTGAGCATGATGATCGGGGTCTGGTCGCCGGCGCCGCGCAGGCGGCGGCAGATCGCCAGGCCATCTTCGCCGGGCAGCATCAGGTCCAGTACCAGCAGGTCGTAGCGCTCACGGATCCAGAGCTTGTTCATGGCCTGGGAGTTTTCGGCCGTGACCACGTTGAAACCCTGCTCGGTCAGATAGCGGCGCAGCAGGTCGCGCAGACGGATATCGTCATCCACCACCAATACTTTGAATTGATTGGCGGATGTTGTCGTATTACTATTGTTGCCAGTAGTTGTATTCATGTTGCCTATGGTAGCGTCTTGGCGATTTTGAGCAAGTCGGAGCGGATGATCCATTACAAACTGTTACATACCTTACCTTAATCATCTTATACCATCGCGGCCTGCGGCCTACACTGGAATCAAGCAAGAAAGCCATGTCCTCAGTGCTTTCCCCTTTGATTCTCTGTCCTCGGAAAATACGCACATTATGAAGATTGCAGTCGTCAACAAGCTATGTCTGGCAGTGATGCTGGCGCTCGGTGTGGGAGCGGCCGCGTCGGCAGCCCCACCCCAGGGTGGCCGGCCGATGCCGGGGCAGCCGGGCGACTTCCGTCAGCACGCGGGTGATTTCAACCCGCAGGATCATCGCAACCAGATCGCCAGCGATCAGGATCAGCGCCGCAACGGCAAGCTCAGCGCCGATGAACGGCGCGAACTGCGGCGCCAGATCAACGAAGTCGGTCAGGACATCTACCGCGTCAAACGCTAGCGCTGATTACTGATTCATGGATGTCGTCGGCGCGGAAAGATTCCCACCCCGATCCACAAATGCGAAAAGCCCGGATGCACAACACATCCGGGCTTTTTCACGTTCACTGACCGCAGTGGTCGCTGCGCCTGCGCAAGACTTCGCCCGACCTATATCTGGTGCGCCTTGCCCAGTTTCTTTTCCAGACGATGTTGCAGGGCCTCGAAACACAGGCTGAGCATCCAGTAGATCGCCGCTGCCGCCAGATAGAGCGGTAGCGGGCGGAAGGTCACGGCGATCACTTCCTTGGTGGCCAGCATCAGTTCCGTGACGGTAATGACGGAAACCAGCGAGGTATCCTTGATCAGGCTGATCAGGGTGTTGCTCATCGAGGGGACGGCGATGCGCACCGCCTGCGGCACGATGATGTAGCGCAAGGTCTGGAAATAGGTCAGCCCGACGCTGTAGGAGGCGTTCCACTGACCTCGGGTAACGCCCAGGATGGCACCGCGCAGGCTTTCAGACAGGTAAGCCCCGGCGTTCAGGCTCAGGGTCAGGACGCCGGCCGTCAGCGGCGAGAACTCGATGCCGATCCCCGGCAGGCCGTAATACACCACGAAGATCTGCACCAGCAAGGGCGTGCCGCGCATCATGCTGACGTAGAGCGCAGCCGGCCAGTGGATCGGGCGCCAGGGAACGATGCGCGCCACGGCCAGCACGAAACCCAGCACCAGTCCGCCCACCATCGACGCCAGTGCAAAAAGCAGGGTATAGCCCACGCCCTTGGCCAGGGTGGGGGCGGCTTGCTGTAGCAGTTCCAGGATTTCCATAGGCATTCGATATAAAAAATTATCCCCGCAATGCGGGGATAAGTCGGTCCGCCCGGTCAGTGCCGGGCGGCATGGAGCGCCGGTGAGCGCGCCTTATTGTGCTTTCGGCGCCTGGCTCACGTCAATGCCGAACCACTTCTCGGAAGCGGCCTTGAAGCTGCCGTCGGCCTTGATGTCGGCCAGGGCCTTGTTCAGCGCGGCCTTGAATTCCGGGTTGCCCTTGCGGAAGGGGATACCGATCTTGTCGACCGTGCCAATGGGACTGCCGGCCTTCAAGGGCAGGTTGGTCGACTTCAGGATGTAGCCGACCAGCAGGCTGTCGTTCAGGGCAGCGTCAATGCGACCGGCGGCCAGGTCAGCCAGGTATTCCGGCGAACCCGGATAGGTGCGCACATCGATGCCTGGCACGGCCTTGGCCTTCTGTTCGAAGTTGGTGCCCTGGCCCAGGCCGAGCTTCTTGCCCTTCAGGTCTTCCAGATTCTTGAATTCGCGCTTTTCATCCTTGCGCACGATCAACTGGGCGCTGGAGAGGGTGTAGGGATCGGAAAAGTCGAAGGCCTTCTGGCGTTCGTCGGTAATGCCCACCTGGTTGATGATGACGTCATACTTGCCGGCGCCCAAGCCCGCCAGGATGCCGCTCCATTCGGTGGTGGTGAAGACGGGTTTCACGCCCAGCTTGGCCGCCAGCAGCTTGGCCACATCGACTTCGAAACCGGTCAGCTCGCCGGTCTTGGCGTCCTTGAAGTTGAACGGCGGGTAGTTGCCTTCCAGTGCCACCTTCAGGGTGCCGCTGCTCTTGACCGATTCCAGCAGGTCAGCTGCGGAAACGTTCAGGGAAGAGGCCAGCAGTGCAGCGCCAACGCCAGCCAGCAGCCATTGCTTGATGTTCTTGTTCATTTGTCGATTTCCTTTCGAAAACAATCGCCACGAAAATGCAGCCAGGTCGCCATGATGCCTTCGTTTTGCCGAACTGCAAGGGCAGGCTTAAGACTTTGATGTAGAAAGCTTATGCCGGTCCCGAGCCAGGCGGCATCAGGCCTGCAGCTGCTCCAGCGCTTCCTGCTGCTCCAGCCATTCGTTCTCCAGCTGTTCGAGCTCCTTGCTGCAATAGGCCTGGTCGGTGATGAGCGTCTTCAGTTCTTCCTTGTTGGCCGCATCGTAGATATCGGCGCTTCCCAGCCGCGCATCGATGTCAGCCTTGCGCGCATTGAGCTTGGCGATCTGTTCATCCAGCCGCTTGATGCGCGTCTCGATGGGCTTCTTCAGCGCCGACATCTTCTGGCGCTGCTCGGCTTCCAGTCGCTTCTGCTCCTTGCGGTCCACGTTGCTGGCCGATGAAGCAGCATCCACCACCTGGCTGGCCGTGGGCAGGGGCGCTGTGGCAGCCGCATCATTGCGTGCGGCCAGCTTGGTCTTGAAGAGCCAGTCCTTGTAGTCGTCCAGGTCGCCGTCGAAGTCTTGCAGCTTGCCCTCGGCCACGATCAGGAACTGGTCGGTGGTGGCACGCAACAGGTGACGATCGTGGGACACCAGGACCAGCGTGCCTTCGAACTGCGCCAGGGCCATGGTCAGGGCTTCGCGGGTTTCCAGGTCGAGGTGGTTGGTCGGTTCGTCCAGCAGCAGGAGGTTGGGGCGCTGCCAGACGATCAGCGCCAGCGCCAGTCTCGCCTTTTCACCGCCAGAGAAGGGCGCGATGGAGGAAGACGCCATGGTGCCGTTGAAGTTGAAGCTGCCCAGGAAGTTGCGCAACTCCTGCTCGCGCACATCCGGCGCCAGTCGCGTCAGGTGCCACAGCGGCGATTCGTCATGGCGCAGCATCTCCACCTGGTGCTGGGCGAAGTAACCGATCACCAGCCCCTTGCCCAGGCGGGCCGTGCCCGACAGCGGATCGATCTCGCCTGCCACCGTCTTGATCAGCGTGGACTTGCCGGCGCCGTTGACGCCCAACAGGCCGATGCGCTGGCCGTTCTGCAGCGAGAAGTCGATGCCGTGCACGATGATCTTGTCTTCATCCGGTGCGCCGTTCTTGCCCTCGATGTGGTAGCCGGCGTTGACCTTTTCCATCACCAGCAAGGGGTTGGGCGCCGACAGCGGTTCGCGGAACTCGAAGGAGAATTCGGCCGCCGCCCGCAGCGGCGCCAGCTCCTCCATCTTGGAGAGTGCCTTCATGCGGCTCTGCGCCTGGCGCGCCTTGGTGGCCTTGGCCTTGAAGCGGTCGATGAAGGATTGCAGGTGGGCGCGCTGGCGCTGCTGCTTCTCGATCATGCCGGCCATCAGTTCCAACTGCGCCGCGCGTTGGCGCTCGAAGGCGCTGTAGTTGCCGGAATAACGCTTGAGCTTGCGATCATCGATATGGACGATGACATTGACCACGCCATCCAGGAAGTCGCGATCGTGAGAAATGATCAGCAGGGTGCCCGGGTAGCGCTTCAACCAATCTTCCAGCCAGATGATGGCGTCCAGGTCCAGGTGGTTGGTCGGTTCATCCAGCAGCAGCAGGTCGGACGGGCACATCAGCGCCTGCGCCAGGTTCAGGCGCATGCGCCAGCCACCCGAGAAGCTGGCCACCGGCCGCGCCATCTGCTCCAGCGAAAAGCCCAGGCCCAGCAGCAACTGCTCGGCACGCGAGCGCACCGTATAGGCATCGGCATCGGCCAGGGCGGTGTGCAATTCGGCGATGTGGTTGCCGTCGTGCTTGTCATCGGGCTGCGCTTCGGCGCGGGCCAGATCGGCTTCCAGCTGGCGCAGGTGGGCGTCGCCATCGATGGCGTATTCGATGGCCGGACGGTCCAGCGCCGGCGTTTCCTGCGCCACGTAGGCCATGCGCCAGCGTGCCGGGAAATCGATATTGCCCTGGTCGGCGTGCAATTCGCCACGCAGCATGGCGAACAGGCTGGACTTGCCGGCGCCATTGGCGCCGATCAGGCCGATCTTGTCGCCCGGGTTGAGCGTCAGGTCGACATTCTCCAGCAGCGGCTTGACGCCGCGCTGGAGGGAGACTTGCTGGAAACGGATCATCGGTGATTCACAATCAGTGGAACGCGGTGGAGCAGGGCGGGCCTGGCAGTTCAGCCCAGTTGCAGTTGTTCGGCCGTGACCAGGAACACCATGTCGTCACCGGCGCTGGTGGTCAGCCAGGTCAGTTCCAGTTCCGGGAAGGCGGCTTCGGCAAAGGCGCGTTCGTTGCCGATCTCGACCACCAGCACGCCTTCGGGCGTGAGACGTTCAGCGGCGCCAGCGACGATCTTGCGCACCAGGTCCATGCCATCCTCGCCACCGGCCAGCGCCAGTTGCGGCTCGCGCAGGTATTCCTGCGGCAGCTTGGCCATGGAACCGGAATTCACATACGGCGGATTGCTGATGATCAGGTCGTACTTGCGGGCCGGCAGCTGGGTGTAAAGATCGGATTCGACCAGGTTGATACGCTCCTGCAGCTGGTACTCGTCCACGTTTTTGCGCGCCACCGCCAGGGCGTCGGCGGAGATGTCGACGGCATCGATCTGCGCATTGGGGAAGGCGTCGGCCAGCAAGACCGGCAGACAGCCCGAACCGGTGCACAGGTCCAGCGCATTCACGATGGCTTCCGGGTCCTGGATCCACGGCGAGAAATGCTGCGGAATCAATTCGGCGATGAAGGAACGCGGCACGATCACGCGCTCATCGACGTAGAAGCGATAGGCACCCAGCCAGGCTTCGTTGGTGATGTAGGCGGCCGGCACGCGGTCCTTGCTGCGACGCTCGATCACGCGCATGACGGAGGCAATTTCCTCGGGCAGCAGACGCGCATCGAGGAAGGGATCGAGCTGGTCCAGCGGCAGCTTCAGCGTATGCAGGATCAGGTAGGCTGCCTCGTCCAGCGCATTGCTGCTGCCGTGACCGAAGAACAGTTGCTCGGTGTTGAAACGGGTCACGGCGTAGCGCAGCAGGTCGCGCACGGTGGAGAAATTGTTGGGGGTCATGATGTTCTCTTCAATGCCGGGCACTCAGGCCAGCAGGTTTTCCAGCGTCTTGCGGTAGATGTTCTTCAGGGGATCGATATAGCGCACCTCGATGTGCTCGTCGATCTTGTGGATGCTGTCGTTGGGCGGCCCGAACTCGATCACCTGCGGGCAGATCTGGGCGATGAAGCGGCCATCGGAGGTGCCGCCGGTGGTCGACAGTTCGGTCTCCAGCCCGGTCTCGTCCTTGATGGCCTTGGCCAGCGCGTCCGAGAGGTCGCCGCGCGGGGTCAGGAAGGGCAGGCCGCCGACCGTCCACTTCAGGTCGTATTCCAGGCCATGCTTGTCCAGGATGGCATGCACGCGCTGCTGCAGGCCTTCCACGGTGCTGGCGGTGGAGAAGCGGAAGTTGAAGTCGATCACCACTTCACCCGGGATCACATTGGAGGCACCCGTGCCGCCATGGATGTTGGAGACCTGCCAGGACGTCGGCAGGTAGTATTCATTGCCCGCATCCCACTGTTCGGCGACCAGCTCGGCCAGTGCCGGCGCGGCC
>PJUA01000779.1_pt1 | contig 11289 bp, 8 predicted proteins | sample 1512151 | NCBI WGS metagenome assembly PJUA01 (sample SAMN08177678, study PRJNA422409) | Soil metagenome, whole genome shotgun sequencing project. | isolation source: Soil enriched on filter paper: beechwood xylan treatment | place: USA: Madison | collected 2015-01-15
AGTAGTTGACGCGGTCGGCGTCCAGCAGGTTGCCGGCCAGACCGATCTTCTGCTTCCAGCCCGGGCCGAATTCCGGGAACAGCCGGCGGATGGCGTTGTCGCGCCGTTCGTAGCAGCCCAGCGCCTCCAGCGGGCCAGTGATGTTCTCCATGACCGGGGTGACGCCGAGATGCTCGCAGAGCAGGGTGCCGAGGCGGGTGCTCTTCGGCGAATTTTCCTTTTCCGGCATCAGGATGCACTGCACGCGCTCTGGCCCCAGGGCGCGGACGGCCAGCGTGGCGCAGACCGAGCTGTCGATGCCGCCGGACACGCCGAGCACGATGCCCTGGCGGCGCAGATCATGGGCGACGATGCGTTGGATGGCGTCTTCGATCTCGCGCGCCGCGGACGCGCAATCCAGATCGAGGGCCTTGGAGTCGAACGAGGACAGGGCGTTCAGCATGGTCACGGTTCCCGATGGGGGTTGATGCATCGTCGGTCGGAAAGAATCGCGGCGGTCAGGCCGCGGTGGGCTGGGCAATGGGCTGTGGTGTGGCGGTCCGGGCGTCGCCGGTCAGGTCCTCCAACGTTTGGTCCTCCAGCACGTGAATTTCGGCACGATCCAGGGCGGCCCGCTGGTCGCGGATGCGCTGGGGCAATTCGTCGTGGACGTAGTGGGCGAGGATCTGCAGGGTCAGCGTGCCGACCAGCGCCATCTCCTCCCGCTCGCCGGCCATGCGGCCGTTCTGGCGGTGGGCCTTGTCGGCCAGCGCCGAGACGGCGTCGATGTCGGTCAGCCCGTAGCGGGTGAGCGCTTCCGGCGACAGCAGGTCGCGGACATAGTCCGGGGCGTCGTCGCCGAACAGGGCTGTGGTCATCGGTGCGCGATAGGGCCGCTTCGGCCGCTGGAAGATCTCGGCCGGCAGATGGCGGGCGGCCAGCCGGCGCAGGGCCAGCTTGTCGCGCAGCCCCAGCATCTTCACCCGGTCCGGCAGGGCGGCGCACAGGTCGTCCACCGCCGGGTCGAGGAAGGGATAGCGGACCTCGATGCTGTTTGCCATGGCGACCCGGTCACCCTGGGCCGACAGCAGATAGGGGGTCATGAAGGTGGCGATCTCCGCCCACTGGCTGCGCGCCAGCGGCGACCAGCGCGACCAGCCGTCCGGCAGATGGGCCGCCACATGCGCCTCGAAGGCCGCATCGTCGGCGGTCGCCTGGACATCGGCCGACAGCAGGCGCTGCGACCATGCGGTGTTCCGCCAGCGGGTGCGGTGGGCGTAGAAGGTCTCGTCGGTGTCCAACATCCCGCGCTTGAAGAAGGCCTGCCACAGCGGGCTGTCCTTCTGGCCGTTGACGGCGGCGAAGGGATGGACGCGGCCCAGCAGCTTCGGCCGCGCCTTGCTGCCGGGCTGGCGCGCCCAGAAGCGGCGGACCTTGTCTTCCTTGAAGATGTCGTAGCCGGCCAGCCACTCGTCGGCACCCTCGCCGGACAGCACGACGCGGATGCCGCTCTCGCGCACCAGACGCGACAGCAGGAACAGCGGGGCGGGAGCGGTGCGGACCAGCGGCGCCTCGCCGTGGCGGATGACGTCGGGCAGGGCTGCCTGGATGTCCTGCGGGCTGCACAGGATGTCGTGATGGTCGGTCCCGACATGGCCGGCGACCAGCCGCTGCTGCGGCGTCTCGTCGAAGCCGGCATCGGTGAAGCGGACGCCGAAGCTGTGCATGTGGGTGGTGTCGAGCTTGCGGGCCAGCGCCGCGATCACCGAGCTGTCCAATCCGCCGCTGATGTAGACGCCGACCGGCACGTCGGCGCGCAGCCGCAGGCGGATGGCGTCAAGCAGCTTCTCCTCCAGCCGGTCGGCTGCCTCGTCCAGCGACAGGTTGGCCAATGACGGGTCGGTGACGAAATCGGGCTGCCAATAGCGGTCGACATGCAGCGCCAGCGTCGAGTCGACGCGGATGGCGGTGGCCGCCGGCACGCTCTCCACCCCGGCGAAGACGCTGCCGTGCGGCGCGGTGCTCCAGTGGGTGAAGACCTGGGCGAGGCTGGCCGGATCGAAGGCAGGCGTCACCCGGCCGCCGCCGAACAGGGATTTGGCCTCCGACGCGAAGACCAGATGGTCACCGCGGCGGGCGTAGAACAGCGGCAGGATGCCGAGCCGGTCGCGGACCAGCCACAGTTCGCGCCGGGTGGTGTCCCACAGGCAGATGGCAAACTGGCCGTTCAGCTTGGCCCAGGTGGCGGGGCCGTATTCCTCGAAGGCGTGGACGATCACCTCGGTGTCGGTCTGGGTGTAGAAGCGGTGGCCGCGCGCCTCCAACTCCCGCCGCAGTTCGACATGGTTGAAGATCTCACCGTTGAAGCTGATCCAGAGGGTGCGGTCCTCATTGTGGATCGGCTGGAAGCCGCCGGCCAGACCGACGATGCTGAGCCGTGCATGGGCGAGCCCGATCCGGTCGTCACGGTAGAAGCCGTAACCGTCCGGGCCGCGGTGCCCCAGCATGGCGATCATGCGCTTCAGCTCGTCCAGACCGGCGGGTTCGGCACGCGATCCTGCGAGAACTCCGGCGACACCACACATGAGCGTGCTCTCTGTCCTGGGGTGGGTGTTCTGGTGGTGGTGTTCGGGGGTGGGAAGGCTTTGCCCCCTCCCTAACCCTCCCCCGCTGCGCGGGACAGGGGACTGCTGCTGCTGTCGGACGCGCGGACCTCCTCCACCAACTCTGCTCGCCGGATCTTCCCGGAGTCGGTCTTGGGCAGGCTGTCGCGGAACTCGATGAATTTCGGGACGAGGTGGCTCTCCAACCGGCCGCGGCAATGCTGCCGGATGGCCGCCTCGGAGATGGCAGCACCCTCGCGGGGAACGAGGAACGCCTTGACCGCCAAGCCGTCGGCCTCGTCGGGGACGCCGATGACGCAGGCCTCCAGCACGCCGTCCAACTCGTACAGCGCGTTCTCGACCTCCTTGGGGCTGACCTTCTCGCCGCGGCACTTGAACACGTCGTCCTTGCGGCTGACGAAGTACAGGTGCCCCTCTGCATCCTGGGTGAACAGGTCGCCGGTGAACAGCAGGGTCTCGCCTTGCGGACCACGACGCAGGCGCCGGGCGGTTTCCTCCGGCCGGTTCCAATAGCCGCGCATCACGTTGGCGCCGCGTACCACCAACTCGCCCACCTGGCCGGGGGGAAGGCGGTTGCCCTCCTCGTCGGCGACGAAGGCTTCGCAATTCGGGATGGAACGGCCCACCGAGGTCGGCTTCAGGTCCAGATCGGCGGGGTCGAGCGTGCTGATGCGGGTGCAGCACTCGGTCATGCCGTACATGGAATGGAAGACGGCATGCGGGAAGCGCTCGCGCAGCCGGCGGAGATGAGCGGCCGGCAGCGGGGCGGCGGCGTTGGTCAGATAGCGCAGGCTGTCGAGGTCGGCGGTCTTCGCCGCCTCCAGCCCCAGCAGGGTGGAGAAGACGGTCGGGACGCCGGGCAGGCCGGTGACCCGGTGCTGCACCATGCGTTTCAGCGTCTCCATCGGGAAGGCGAAGGAGCGCTCCAGCACCAGGGTGAAGCCGACGCGGGCGCCGGTCAGCACCTGGGACAGGCCGTAACCGAAGGTCAGCGGCAGCACGCACATCACCACGTCGTCGGGGGTGTTCCCCAGATAGGTCGAGATCGACCAACTGGTGTTGACGTAGTTGGCGTGCGTCAGCATCACGCCCTTCGGCCGGCCGGTGGTGCCGGACGTGTACATGATCGCCGCCAGATCCTGGTCGATCAGACCGGGGTCGACCGGCTGGCGATGCGGAGCAGCCAGGGCATCGGCATAGAGCAGACCGGTGGCACCGCCGGGCAGCCCGGCGCCGACCCACAGAACCGCCGGCGGCGTTTCCACCGCCTCTAGCGCCGGCAGGACCTGCCGGGCCAGCGCCGCCGGGGCAATCAGGACCCGGACGCCGGCATCGGCCAGCAGGTAGGTCAGCTTGTCGGCCTTGGTCGAGGGGTTGACGGGCACGAACACGCCGCCGGCCTTCAGCGTGCCGAACAGGCCGGCGACATATTCAATCGAGTTCTCCAGCATCACCGCCACGCGGTCGCCGCGGGCGATCCCGGCCGACTGGAGCGCACAGGCGACGGCGTCGCTCTCGCGGTCCAGCTCGGCGAAGCTGCGGCGGACATCCCCGGCGATCAGCGCGGTGCGGGAGGGATCCCGCCCGGCCGTCTCGCTGAGGTACTGGTGAACCAGATGGGCCATGGAACTGTCCTTCTTGCCGTCGCCCGGCTTTTGGCCGTATCCGCCGTCGCTGGTCCCGCAGGATCAGGCGGCGTTGCGGAGTTCCTGCTTGCGGTCGACGAAGCTGGCGATGCGGTCGACAGACTCCAGGTTGTCGGCGATCATGTCGTCATCGTCGACCGCGATGCCGAAGCGCTCTTCCAGGAAGGCGACGACGTGCATGATGCCGGTGCTGTCGATGATCCCCGACTCCAGCAGGGATTCGCTGTTGTCGAAGCCGGAGTCCTTGCCGAGCAGGAAATTCTCCACGATGAAGGCGCGGATTTCCGGCAGGGCGGGAGCGGTCAGGGTCGTGTCGGTCAGGGTGGCGGTCCGCATGTCTCTGAAAACTCCTGCTGGGTTCGGTCGACGTGGGTTCGGTCGAAACGATGTCTAACGAGGTCTGTCGAAATGGGGTCGGCGTGAACGGGGCCGGGTGGCTCGCGGGGACGATCTCAGGGGTATGGGGGCGTGGGTCCGGCCATCCCTTGTCATGTGTCCCGCGGTGGATCGGCTCCTTGTTTTCGCATTCGCGTGATATGCAATTTTATTGTGATGGAGGCGGTGGTTTGCGAGGGCTCAAAGGATAGGAGTGGATTGAAGTCTGTGGTTAGCCACTCTGTTGTCCGGTAATAGGGCTTGTCGCTTGCCTCTAGACATTAGGCTTGGCGCGGCCGGTCGCGGTCATACGCCCGCCGACTTGGGTTTTGCCATCGAGCCTGCCCATTCGGGCGTCACCCCGCCGGCCGGGCTGTCGGCGGCGGCCTTGCGCTTGCGCAGCCAGGCCGGGATGCCGGTCAGCTGGACGCTGAGCCAGTCCACCGTCGCGTCGTCGGACACCGGGAAAGCCTTCAGGCGCAGCGGGTCGGTGGAGGCGTCGTTCCAGCCGGGGTCGATGGTGCGGGCGGTGCGGTATCCGGCACGCCGGATCTCCTCCACCTCGCGGTCGCTGAAATCGCCGTTGGGGAAGGCGAAATGGCGACAGGGCCGGCCCAGCGCCTCCTCCAGTTCGCTGCGGCACAGCGCGATCTCGTCGGCACAGCGGCCGTCGTCGCATTGCAGCAGGATCGGGTGGGTGCGGGTGTGGGCGCCGTAATCGGCGACATCGGTCATCCGCGCGATCTCGTCCCAGGTCATCGCCTGACGGTCGGCACCGTCGCTGTCGGGATCGTCGCCGGCCTCCGCCAGCAGGCGGCGGCGTTCGGGATCGGGCACCCGTTTCAGCCGCTCCACCCCGATGCCGTCGGCGGCGGCGGTCTTCCACCAATAGGGGCGGGCGGTGCCGACGATCTGGCTGCAGAGATAGATCGTCGGCCGCAAATCGAACTCGCGGAACAAGGACGCCAGCGCCGTGTTGTTCCGATGCCCGTCGTCGAAGGTGATGACCAGCGGATAGGCCGGCAGCTTGTCCCAGCGGCCGGTTTCCATCGCGGTGGCCACGGCATCCAACGTGGTGAAGCCGTAATGCTTGGTGTACCAGCGCAGATGCTCGCGCAGCACCTCAGGGGCCGGGTCGTGATAGACGACGATGGTGACGGCGTGCCGCGCCTTCAGGAAACGCTGCATCGCACCGAATCCCGACCAGCGCACCAGATTGGCAATGGCGTTTTTCATGGTGCCCCCTCCTTCATGTCGATGCTCCCGGTCCCGGCCGCGAGCGGTCCGAACCGGAAGCGGCCTGCCGTGTCCGCGTCAGCCAGTCGTGCTTTTCGTATGGCCCGCCGGTCCGGAGGCCGGCACCGGTCCGGCGGGAACGGCAGGCTTCGTGGTCAGGTTGCCGCGGGCGTTGCGGCGGTAGATCTCCAGCAGACGTTCGCGGAAGACGGCGACGTCGAACTGGCGCTCCCACCGTGCGCGGGCGCCGGCGCTCAGATTGCGGCGCAGGTTGCGGTCGTCGATCACGCGGGCCAGCGTGTCGGCCAGCGCGGCGACATCGCCCGGCGGCACCAGCAGCCCGGTCTCGCCGTCGGCGATGGCGTCCGGAACGCTGCCGACCGGGGTGGCGACGATGGTCAGTCCCTCCGCCATCGCCTCCAGCACCGACATCGGCAGTCCTTCGAACATCGAGGGCTGGACCAGAACATGGGCGTTGGCCAGCTCGCGCCGGCAGCCGGCCTGATCGAGCCAGCCGGTGAAGCGTACGCGGTCGGCGATGCCGAGATCCGTGGCGAGGCCGCGGTAGGTCTCCAGATCGCCGTCGCCGGCGATGGTGACCTGCCAGTTCCGGTCGCGGCAGGCGGGGGAGGCGAGCGCGTTCAGCAGGACATCGATGCCCTTCAGCTTGATCAGCCGGCCGAGGAACAGCAGGCGCACCGGACCGGCGAAGCCTTCCTCCGCATCGTCGCGCACCGGCGGGGAGACCGGACCGGGCACGGCGTTGTGCAGCAGGGTGGTGCGCTGCCGCGTCTCCGGCCCGAAGGCCTCCGCCACCCAGTCGCGCCAGAATTCGCCCAGAACGACGATCTCGCTGGTCATCGCCATCATGCGGCGGATCGCCCAGCGCATCAGCGGGCTGCTGTCCTTGAAGTGTTTCGGGAAGCGTCCGCCATGCAGGTGCAGGACGACCGGCACGCCGAAGCTGCGGGCCATGGCGATCAGGATGCCCTTGCGCAGGACACTGCCATATTCCGCCATATGGATGTGGACGAGGTCGGCCTTGCCGGCGGCGAAGCAGCCGGCGAGACGGGCGGTCGCCCGTGCGAAATAGAGGGGCATCAGGTGGAATTTGCCGGGACCGTAGCTGTCGACCACCTCGAACTTCACGTCCGGGCAATTCTGCCTCAGGTCGGTCGTGAAGTTGTCGACCACACGTCCCATTCCGCCTTTCTCCTGCGTGCCGCCGGGGGAGACGATATAGATCATGTCCGCTCCTGATCCTTTCCCTGCCCGCCGTTCCTGCGTTGCGCCCCGGCTTTTACCGTGTGACGACCGTCCTTCGACGGCTGCGGCGGGCTTGTTATGCTTTTGGCGTCGGTCCCTTATCGGCTCGTTCTTCATGCCGTACAGGGAGACGCTTGGTGATGCGGCCGGTCGACCGCCGCCGTCTGGATCATGCCGCTGCCGAAGGCCGGGCGACGTCCACGAGCAAGTTTACGCGATACGTCACCCGCACGCTGTGGAGCGACCGAACGGGTTGGCTTGCCGGTATGGTTACCCAACCTGTGCATGTACACCTTCCTTACGGTCATACCCGCCATGATTGTTTTCCAGACCGATCATCGAGGTGGCCATGACTTTGGATCATCGCCGTTTGGAGGCGGTGGCGGCCGATCCGGCCAGCTTGTCCAGCTCCCCCGACAACTCGGCGCCGCTGCGGTCCAACTCCTGGTAGATCGCCAGCAGGGACTTGGCGTAGGCGTCGATGACGAACTGCTTCAGGAACAGGCGCCGGCCGTTTTCCGCAAGGCGGCGGTAGAGAGCCGGGTCGTGACCGACCTGTATGACGGCATCGGCCAGCGCCTGCGGATCGTTCACCGGGATGATCCGGGCGGTCTCACCGTCGGTCAGCACCTCCGGGATCGAGCCGACCGGCGTGGTGATGACCGGCAGTTGCGCCGACAGCGCCTCCAGGATCACCATCGGCAGCCCTTCATGGGTGGAGGGCAGCAGCAGCATGTCGTGCGAACGGATGTGCGCATGCGCCTCCTCCCGGCCGATCCAGCCCAGGAAGCTGCAGTTCTCCGCGATCCCCAGTTCGGCCGCCATCGCGCGATAGCCGTCGACGTCGCCGCCGCCGCCGATGGTGATCCGGAAGGGCTGTCCGCGCTCCTTCAGCAGCGCGCCGGCGCGCAGCAGCGTGCCGATGCCCTTGCGCTCCGACAGGTTCGCGAGCACCAGCAGGGACAGGACGGCGCCCGGCTCCGGCGGCGCGGGCGGGCCGAGGTCGGCGCCGACATCGGGCACGGCGTTGTAGAGCACCCGGATCTTGTGGGGGTCGGTGTGGACCGACTGGACCAGGAAATCGCGCCAATTGTCGCCCAGCACCACCACCCGGCCGCAGCGGTTGAACAGCCAGCGGCTGATGGCGCGGGCGAAGATGCCGCCCTCGAAGAATTCGACGAAGGACGCGCCGTGCAGGTGGACCACCGTCGGGCAGGACATCAGCCCCGCCACCGCCTGGACCGCCGCCTTGCGCAGGAAGCTCGCCCGCTCGGACACGTTGATGTGCACGACGGAGGCTTTGCGACGCGCCAGGATCCAGGCCATGCGCGTCAGGGTCATGCCGAGATATAAGGGTGACAGCAGAACGCTACCGGTGCCGCGTGTATCGAGGATGATGGATCGGGTCGTGCCCGACTTGTCGAACTGGTCGACCACGTAACCCGTCATGCGGCCGATGCCGCCGCCGCCGTCGAGTGCACCCGGCGTCGCGAACACGATCGCGATCCGGTGGGATGCATCCGGCAGGCTTGCGGGGATACGGCTGTCGTTTGTGCTGTCCATAAGCGTCTGGGTCCTTTTTCGTGCTCAGGCGGCGTCGGACGCGGAGAACAAGGCTTGCCGCAGGCGGCGGCGCAGACCGACCGGCATCAGCGAATGCATGGTGAAGGTGGCGAGCGCCATCGGCGTCGGCTGCCCGTCGCGCAGCGCGGAATTCAGGATGCGCCAGCGCGTGCCGGCGGTCCGGGCCGCCTGCTCGCCGCCGGTCGCCTGCAGCAGCAGGCTGGCATAGGCGCGCGGCGACAGGTGGTCGCGCATCGACTCCGCCCATTCCAGGGCGTGGTTGATGTTGTGGCAGGTCGAAAGCGTGACGCGGTTGTTCTCGGTGTAATGGACGGCCATCACCTCGGGGATGTGGACCAGGGCCACGCCGTCGATCCGGCCGCAGGTGATCAGCCATTCCCAGTCGTCGAACCGGGATTCGGGAATGGGGTTGCGCAGCAGCAGCGCCTTGGGCGCCAGCAGCGTCGTGGTGGGGGCGAAGGTCTCGCCCTTGAACAGGCCGCGGCGGACGAACAGGTAATCGCCGATGGCATCGGCCGGGGTGGCGAGCCGCCGCGGCCAGGCGAAGGTGCCGCGGGCGGTCACCACCTGGCAGCGGCAGCTGACGATGGGAAGGCGGATGCCGGCCGGGCGGGCGGCCATCTGCAGCGCCACCTTTTCCGGCATCCAATGGTCGTCGTCGTCGAGGAAGGCGATCCAGTCGCCCTGCGCGCTGCGCACCCCGATGTTGCGCGCCTCCGCGGCGCCGTGGTTCGTCTCGAGCTCCATCACGGTCAGCCGTGGATCGGCCAGCGTCGCCAGATGGGAGGCGGTGGCCGGATCCGGCCCGTCGATCACCACGACGACGTCCAGGTCCCGATAGGTCTGGTCGAGAGCGCTGCGCACCGCCCGCATCACCATGTCCGGGCGATTGCGGGTGGGGATCACGACGGTAACCTTTTCATTGCTCGCCGGGTGGTAACTGTTCGCCGGTTCTTTCTTCGGGCTCATGGGTCTGCCTTCGGTCGAAGCAAAATGGGAAGGGTCGCTGGGAAAGGGGCCGGGGGCCCGAAATCGATGGTCGTCAGGTCCGTGGCTAGAGCGCACGGCTCTGGCCGGCATAGGCGGGGGCGACGCCGGCGGGCGCATGCCGCCGCAGCCGATGCTGCTCCTCCGCCCGGTCGTTCAGCAGGCGCTGCCAGCGGCTTTGCTGGATCAGACGGACGACGGCGATGGTGGCGATCACCCAATTCATGGAATGGCGCTCGGCGAACACGCTTTCCGACACCGAAACCGCCAGCAGGGCGCAGCCGACGGCGAAAGCCCAGGCGGCCTCGGCCCGGCTGCTGCCGTAGCGGGCGGCGAAGAAGCCCTGGAACAGCATGCGGCTCAGCACCACCAGCACCAGCGCCACGCCGACGAGGCCGAGGTCGAGCGTCAGCTCCAGCCAGCCGCTGTGGGCCGAGGTGATGCCCCAGTCGCGGGTGAAGCTGGCGCCCGGTCCATTGAAGCCGAACCAGTAGGCGGCATAGCCGTAGCCCAGCAGCGGCCGTTCGGTGACGGACTGGACGATGTGCTGCCACAGCACGGTGCGGCCGGTCAGGGTCGGGTCGCGGCCCAGCGCATAGAGCACGTCGTACCAGAAGGTGGCGCCGGCCGTGACCATGATGACCAGGAGGGCCGTCAACAGGGCCATGGTCGGGGCGAAGTTGCGGATGCTGCCGCGCAGCATCGTGGTGGACAGCAGGGCCACCGACACCAGGACCGAGGTGACCAGACCGGTGCCGGAGCGGCTCATCACGATCAGCAGCATCGCCAGCAGGATCAGCGGCCGGGTGACCCAGCGGCTCTGCTCCTTCTGCCAGTCCAGCCAGACCAGTGCCAGCACCAGCCACACCATCATGCGGCCGGTCACGTTCTTCTGGAAGAACACGCCCTTCCAGGCGCCGACATGCTGGGTGCTGTCCAGCCCGATCGTGGGCATCGCGAAGATCATGAAGAAGGACACGAACATCAGGAACGACAGCCCGACCACCAGCAGCCGCATGATCTCCGGGAAGCGGAAACGCAGGGCGAGCCAGATGCCGAACACCGTCGTGAACATGAAGGCGATCGACCGGCGCAGCGTCACGTCCGGAAACAGCGACCACAGCGCGGTCAGGAAGGCGAAGGCCATCATCGCCGTCAGCGCCGGGCTGGCGAAGGGAATCTGGAAGGCGATGCCGGGCCTGAGCGCGATGGCGGCGAGCACCAGCAGATAGAGGCCGCCATAGAGGACGGTGACGCCGGCGGACTCAAGATCGCCGGCCAGAGGGTCGCCGCCGGTCAGCATCAGCGGAAGCACGGAGCCTCCGAAAGCGATGATGCCGATGACGGCGATGCTCTTTTCCAGAAAATCCAGGACTTTCATCGGCTTTCCCTTGCTGCCGTACCGCGTTCGGCTGTGCAGACCTGAAGATGCGGTTGGCACCCCCCTTCTCGTAGGCGGGCGGTGGCATTAGACCGAAGGAGGCCGGACCCGAAAGGGGTAGCCGCTTTCGCCCGCCCCCCTTCCTTTGCCGGCCGGAAAAAGGAATGGAGCCGAATGGCCCCAATAAGAAGACCCCCGCGCGGGTGCGCGG
>PJUA01000780.1_pt1 | contig 11111 bp, 9 predicted proteins | sample 1512151 | NCBI WGS metagenome assembly PJUA01 (sample SAMN08177678, study PRJNA422409) | Soil metagenome, whole genome shotgun sequencing project. | isolation source: Soil enriched on filter paper: beechwood xylan treatment | place: USA: Madison | collected 2015-01-15
CTCACCGAGCACACGACCGTCGTCGTGACGTCCGGCAACCACGACTCCGCGACCCGACTCGGGTTCGGGTCGGCCCTCATGCGCGAGCGGGTGCGGCTGCGCACCCGGGTCGCCGAGCTCGACGAGCCCGTCGTGCTGCCCGACGACGCGGGCGACGTCCTCGTCTACGGGCTGCCGTACCTCGACCCCGACACCGTGCGTGCGGCGCTCGCGGAGCCCGGGCAGGACCCCGACGAGGAGCCGGTCGTGCCGGCCCGGTCGCACGAGGCCGTCGTCGGCGCCGCCCTGCGCCGGGTCCGGGCTGACCTCGCCGCGCGGTCGTCGCGGTCCAGCGGGTCCGAGCGGAGGCCGCGCAGCGTCGTCGCCGCGCACGCGTTCGTCGTCGGCGGGCTCGCGAGCGAGTCCGAGCGGGACCTGCGCGTCGGCGGCGTCGAGCACGTGCCCGCCGGGGTCTTCTCGGGGGTCGACTATGTCGCGCTCGGGCACCTGCACGGCCCGCAGCGGATCAGCGGCCCCGACGGGACGACCCTGCGGTACTCGGGCTCGCCGCTCGCCTACTCCTTCTCCGAGGTGCGGCACGCCAAGTCCACCGCGCTCGTCGACCTGTCCGGCGACGAGCCGGCCGTCGAGCTGCTGCCCGCCCCCGTCCCCCGCCGCCTCGCCGAGGTCACCGGCACGCTCGACGACCTGCTCGGCGCGGCCGGCGAGCCGCACGTCGCGGACTGGGTGCGGGTCACCGTGACCGACGTGCATCGTCCCGCCGACCTGTACCGCCGGGTCACGCAGCGGTTCCCGCACGCGCTCGTCGTGCAGCACCGCGCGCCCGAGCAGACCCGCACGGCCCGGCCCGCCGTCGTCACCGCCGCGCTCGACCCTGTGGAGGTCGGCGCCGACTTCGTGCGGCACGTCACCGGCACCGCGGCGACCGCCGTCGAGATCGACGTCCTGCGTCGCGCCTACGAGGACGTCCTCGCCGCGGAGCGGAGCGCCTGATGCAGCTGCGCACCCTCACCCTCCAGGCCGTCGGTCCGTTCGCCGGCCGGCACACCGTCGACTTCGCCGCCCTGGCCGCGTCCGGGCTGTTCCTCCTCGAGGGCCCGACGGGCTCCGGCAAGTCCACGATCATCGACGCCGTCGTCTTCGCGCTCTACGGCAAGGTCGCCTCCGCCGACGCGTCGGAGGACCGCCTGCGGTCCGCGTACGCCGCCGACGACGTCGCCACGGTCGTCGACCTGACCTTCGAGGTCGCGTCGGGCGTCTACCGGGTCCGGCGCACCCCCGGGTACGACCGGCCCAAGAAGCGCGGCACCGGCACCGTCAAGCAGCAGCCGTCGATCACGCTGTGGCGGCTGTCCGGCGAGGACGCGACCGGCGACACCACGCCCGACGACCCGGACCGTCTGCCGGTCGGCGAGGTCCTGTCGACCCGGCTCGACGAGGCCGGCGCGGAGATCCAGCGCGTCGTCGGGCTCGACCGGACGCAGTTCGTCCAGACGATCGTCCTGCCGCAGGGCGAGTTCGCACGGTTCCTGCGCGCCAACCCCGAGGACCGACGCGTGCTGCTGCAGAAGATCTTCGGCACCGAGGTGTACGACCGGATCGGCCGCCGGCTCGCCGAGATGCGCCGCGACTCGGCCGCAGCCGTCGAGACGGCCCGCACCGCGCTCGGTGCGTCCGCCGCGCACCTCGTCGGCGCTGCCCGCCTCGGGGCCGACGACGCCGAGTCGCTCCGCGCCGACCTCGACGCGGTGACGGTCGACGCCGTGACGGTCGACGCCGTGCGCGACGTCGTGGGGGCGCTCACGGGGTCGGTCCGCGCCACGGCCGACGCGGCGCGGGAAGCGGCCGACGCGGCCGAGGCGGTGAGGTCGGCCGCCCGGCTGGAGCTCGACGACGTGACGCGTACGTCCGAGCTCCTGCGTCGTCGCGACGCCCTCCGCGCCGAACGTGCCGCCCTGGACGAGGCCGAGCCGGTGCACCGGGAGGCGCAGGCGCGCGTCACGGCCGCCGTGGCCGCCCAGGTCGTCCGGCCCCTCCTGCGCCGGGCCGACGAGGCGGTCGTGACACTGGAGTCGGCGACCAAGTCGCTCGACGCCGCCGTGGACGCCGCGCCCGCGGACCTCGCCGACCTGGCCCGCCCCGCGGGAAGCGCTGGACCCGACCCTGATGCCGTCGGGCCCGTCGGGCGCGCCGCGCTGGACGCGGCCCGTGAGGAGGCCGTCGGGCTGACCGCCGCCGTCGAGCGGCTGGTCACGGTCGAGGCCGGGCTCGAGGCCCGTCGGCAGGAGGTCCGGACCGCGCGAGCAGTCGTCGACGACGTCCTGGCCGAGATCGCGACCCACGAGACGTGGCTCGCCGAGCGCCCGGCGGAGCGGACCGTCCTCGTCACCGGGCTGGAGACGGCCCGGGCGCTCGCCGGGACGGCCGGCGAGCGTCGCGCCGCGGTCGACGCGCTCGAGGTGACCGCCACGGCCCTCGTCGCGCTCGACGCCGCCCGCACCGAGCACACCGAGGCGGAGACACGCCGCACCGCAGCCGGCCGCAGCGCCGCCACCGCGGTCGCGCACGAGGCGGCCCTGCGCACGGCCCGGATCGCCGGGCTCGCGGGCGAGCTCGCCGCCGCGCTCGGCGACGGCGACGCCTGCCCGGTCTGCGGTGCCGTCGAGCACCCCGCGAAGGCCGGGATCGGTGTCGACCACGTCGCCGCGGACGCCGTGCAGGACGCGGAGGACGCGCGGGTCGCGGCCGAGCGGGCGCTGCGCGACGCGGACACCACCGTCGCGCGCTGCACCGAGCGGGTCGAGGCGCTGAGCCGGCAGGTCGGCGACGCGACCGCGCAGGACGTCGCGACGCGGCTCGCCGCCGCCCGGTCCGCCCGGGACGCCGCCCTCGCCGCCGCCGCAGACGTCGACCGGCTCGTCCGGGCGATCGACGCCCACGACGCCGCGACCCGGCAGCGCACCGACCAGCGCGAGGCTGCGCGCACCGCCCTCGCCGCCGCCGAGGTCCGGGCGGAGGCGCTCGTCCAGCAGCTCGCCGCCGCCGAGGCCGAGGTCGAGGGCGCTCGCGACGGGTTCCCCACGGTCGCCGCCCGGCACGCCGCTCTGCGGGCCCGGGTGCTCGCGGCCGGGGCCCTCGTCGACGCGCTCCTCACCGTCGAGCAGGCACGCCTCGCGGCCACGACCCGCACGACCGAGCTCACCGACGGCTTGGCCACCCACGGCTTCGGGTCCGCCGCCGACGCGCGCGCCGCCCTCGTCGAGCCGGCCGTCCTCGCCGAGCTCACCGCGACCGTCGAGGCGTACACCGCCGCCGTCGCCGGTGTGCGCGCCGGGCTCGCCGACGCCGCCGTCGTGGCACTGCCCGACGACCTCCACGTCGACCTGCACGCGACGCAGGACGCCGAGCGGCGGGCCCGCGCGGCAGCCGACGAGGCCGCGGGGGCCGCGCGCGTGGCGCTCGAGCGGGCCACGGCGGTCGACGCCGCCGCGACGGGCGTCCTCACCGCCGCCCAGGTGCTCGCGGAGCGCGTGGCGGAGCACGCCCCCGTGGCCCGCCTCGCGGGGATCGCCGGCGGCACAGGCGGCGACAACGCCCAGGCGCTCTCGCTCGCCACGTTCGTCCTGACCCGCCGGTTCGAGGACGTCGTCGCCGCCGCCAACGACCGCCTGCTCGGCATGTCGGACGGCCGGTACGAGCTCGTCCGCAGCGACCGCAAGGAGGACGTCAGCAGCCGCCGCACGGGCCTCTCGATGCGGGTCGTCGACCACCGCACGGGGCACGAGCGCGACCCGCGCACCCTGTCCGGCGGGGAGACGTTCTACGTGTCGCTGTGCCTCGCGCTCGGCATGGCCGACGTCGTCACGGCCGAGGCGGGCGGCATCGACCTCGGCACGCTGTTCGTCGACGAGGGGTTCGGCTCGCTCGACCCGCACACGCTCGAGCAGGTCCTCGCCGAGCTCGGCCGGCTGCGCGCCGGCGGGCGGGTCGTCGGGGTCGTGTCCCACGTCGAGACGCTCAAGCAGTCGATCGCCGACCGCATCGAGGTGCGACCGACGGCCGACGGACCGAGCACCCTCACGGTCCGCGCAGGCTGACGAGGCACGCGCCGGGCGACACGTCACGACCCCTGTCCCGTCGGGACGTCGGGACAGGGGTCGCCCGGTCCAGGCGCGCTCGGTGCGTCAGGCCCGGGTCGCTGGTCGGGGTGTCACCACGTCCAGCCGCGGGAGGCGAGCTCGACCTCTTCGCGGAAGCGCTCCGCAGGGTCGCCCTTCGGGCGGGGCTGGACCTCGATACCGGCAAGCTGGCACGCCTCGGCGAGCAGCTGGTCGTAGGCGAGCTGCGACGCGATGATGCGCTCGGCGCGCGCGAACGTGCGGGGGTCGAGCTCCAACGACCGCACGTGGTCGGCGACCGCGCCCAGGCGCTCCTGGACGCGCAGCGCGTCGAAGGGGTCAGGCGGGCGCCGACGCTCGGGGCGGAGGTGGTGCGCCCACGCCTCCAGCCGGTCGGCCAGCACGACTCGCCACCTCGGCGGCTCGTCGACCCCCGGGAACAACGACCAGAAGGCGCTGAAGACGAGCGCCGGGACGAGGAAGACTCCCGCCAGCAATACCCACGACATCGTGAGGTCCTTCGTCGGAGCGCGTTGCTCCCAGGCTAAGTCGCGGGTGTGACGCGCGCCACAGGTTCCGCCGACTCGATCCGCTCCGTCTCACGCCCGTCCCTGGCCGGTCGGCAGCGGCCGTCGACCGGATGCGGCTCATCGGATGTGCGGACGCGGTCCGGCACCTACGGTGGGCGCGTGACCTCCACGCGCACCGGACGACCGACAGCGGCAGGCGACGCGTGAGCGGGCGCGCGGTCGCCGTCACCGTCTCGGTGGTGCTGGTCTTGGGCGCAGGCGTCGTGGTGGCCGACCGCGTCGCGGCGTCGATGGCGGAGCGTCGTGCGGTCGAGGCCGTCCAGGAGAACCTGGACGTCACCGGGACGCCGTCGCTGAGCATCGAGGGGTTCCCGTTCCTCACACAGGTGCTGGCCGGGTCGCTCGACGAGGTGTCGGGCAGCGTCGACGGTGTCACGCTCGACGGCGGCATCACCGCGACCGACGTGACGTTCGACGCGCAGGGCGTCCAGACGAGCGAGCCGTACACGGTCTCGACAGGAACGGTCAGCGCGACCCTGCCGACCGCGACGCTCGAGCAGGTCATCGCGGAGCAGACGGACCTCGACGTCGACGTGAGCGTCGAGGGCGAGCGGCTCGTCGCGTCCGGCGCGGTCCTCGGCGTCGACCTCTCGGCCGCGCTGACGCCCCGCGTCGAGGACGGGCGGCTGCTGGTGGACGTCGGGCAGATGAGCCTCGGCGGCCTGACGATCACCGTCGACGACCTGCCCGACCGGATCGCGAGCCGGCTCACCGATCTGGAGGTCCCCGTCAGCGGCCTCCCCGAGGGCCTCACCCTCACGTCCGTCGCGGTCGTCCCTGACGGTGCTCGGATCACGGCGACCGGGCAGGACGTCACGCTCGCCGTCGCGCCCTGAGCCGAGACCCCAGCCCTGCTCGCGGCTCTACCTCTGACCTGGCCGGTCGTGCCGACGCCGGATCGCGCCGTGCGGTCGCGGTGGCGCCGGTAGGGTCCACCTGCGCGTCGGCGACTTCCGGGCCGGGCGTCGGACGACGAGGAGCATCGTGGACTGGTGGAACGAGACGTGGCAGTCGGTCACGACACCGCTGCCCGTCCCCGGGACGACGGTCGTGGTCCTCACCGCCGCTGCGGTCCTGCTGTGCCTGGTCGTGCCGGTGCTGTGGCACGTCGCCCGGCACGGGCTGACGATCATCCACGAGGCCGGCCACGCAGCCGTCGCCGTCCTGGTCGGCCGTCGCCTGTCCGGCATCCGGGTTCACTCCGACACGTCGGGGCTGACCGTGTCCGTGGGCAAGCCCCGCGGTCCCGGGATGGTCGCGACGGCCGCCGCGGGCTACCCGGCGCCGGCGCTGCTCGGCCTCGGCGCGGCGTGGCTGCTGTCCCGCGGGTACGCGGTGGCGCTGCTGTGGCTCCTCGTCGTCGTGGTCGCGCTGGTCCTCGTGCAGATCCGCAACTGGTACGGGCTGTGGGCGGTGCTCGTGAGTGCGGCCATCCTCGTCGGCGTGACGATCTGGGGCTCGGCCGTCGTGCAGTCGACGTTCGCCTACCTGGTCACGTGGTTCTTCCTCCTCGGTGCGCCGCGAGCGGTCCTCGAGATGCAGGCCGGACGCCGCCGGATGCGGCAGCGCGGCACCCAGGACGTCTCCGACGCGGGAATGCTGGGCCGCCTCACGCACCTGCCCGGCCTCCTGTGGGTCGGCATCCTGCTGCTCGCGTGCCTGGCGTGCCTCGCGGTCGGCGGTGCCTGGCTGGTCGGCCTGCAGCTCGGCTGACGCGGCCCGCACCCGCTCCCCCCGTCGTTGCCGGCGGCACCCTGACCACGCGTGTGTCGCCGACGCCCACGCCGCGGCGCAGCCGTCGAGGTCACCACGCCCCGGCGGAGGTCGGGGTCAGCGCGCGACGACGCAGCCGTCGAGCGCGCGGTCGAGCGCGCGCCGCTCGTCACGCGTGACCGAGAGCCCGTACGCGAACTTCACACGCACCTGGCGGACGGCGTAGGCGCACCGGTAGCCCGTCTCCGGCGGCAGCCAGCCGGACGCGTCGGCGGCGCCCTTGTCCTGGTTCGCGGGCCCGTCGACCGCGAGCAGGTTCGCGGGGTCGTTGGCGAACCGCTCGCGCTCGCGGGCCGTCCACGCCCAGGCGCCCGACCGCCACGCGTCCCCCAGCGCGACGACGTGGTCGACCTGGACGTCGCCCGACGTCGGCCCGCGCGCGAACGGGACGGGCCGGCCGGTGTACGGGTCGTCGAGGGTGCCGGTGAGGACGACGCACCCGCGGGTGCGCGGGTCGAGCGCGGTGTCGCGGAGGTCGCGGCGCAGGACGTCGTTGCGGGTGTCGCAGCCGTTGCGGTCGGTGTCGGCCCACGCCTGGCCGAACTCCTCGCGGGCGTAGGGGACCGCTGGTGCGGTGCGGGTCGTGGCGAGGGTGTCGAGCGCGGCGTGCGCGCGGTCCAGGTCGTCGGGAGCGACGGGGTAGCGGGCGGAAGCGCGTGCCTGCGACCAGAGGGGTAGACCGGCTCCTGCCAGGACGCAGAGGAGGAGGACGACGAGCGCGGCCCTGCGCTCGGCGAGGTGGGCGGCGACGGTGGCCGGCGTGAGCGGGACGGGTCTGCGCCACCAGCGGAGCCCGGGTCGGTCGTCCATCGGGCCACGGTCGCGCACGGGAAGGGACGTCGAGGGGCGTCGGGCGGCGTCCTGTGGACGAGCACCGTGCGGCAAGGGCTGTGGACGTCTCACGAGGCACGAGGCCCGAGTCCTTGCCGGGCGCCGAGCAGGCATTGACTTCGAGTGCACTCGAAGAGCGATCATCGGCCCATGAGCGTCCTCGCCGCACCCGCCCTCAGCATCGCCGAGGCCGCGGAGGCCACCGGCCTCACCACCCACACCCTGCGCTACTACGAGCGCGACGGGCTGCTGCTCGACGCGGTCGAGCGCGCGACGTCGGGCCACCGCCGCTACACCGAGGCGGACCTGGGGTGGATCCGGCTCGTCACCAAGCTCCGCGCGACGGGGATGCCGATCCGCGAGATCCGGCAGTACGCGGAGCTCGTCCGGGACGGCGACGGCAACGAGGGCGCCCGCCTCGCGCTGCTGCGCGCCCACCGGGACCGCGTGCGCCTCCAGCTCGCGGAGGTCGCGACCCACCTGGAGGCGATCGAGAACAAGATCGCCGTGTACGAGGGCACGTCGGACACCTGCACGTCGGCCTGACACCGGGCGCCCGCGGGCCGTCACCGGTCCGTCGAGGAGCCCGCACGGGCTCTCCACACGGACCCGGGATGCCGCGCGGCGCCGCGCTCTAGGGTCGACGCGTGCCGGACCGCTCGCGCCCCCTCGTCGCCCTCGCGGCGCTCGTGGTGGTGGCGTCGGGCCTGCTCGTCGCGACGCGCGCGGACGGCCTTCTCGCGGACCCATTGGGCGACGCCCTGTACGCGGCGCTGGTCTACGCGCTGGTCGTCCTGGTCGCGCCCCGGACGGGCGCGGTGCGGGCCGCGGTCGTCGCCGCGGGGCTGTGCGCGGTCGTCGAGCTCGCGCAGCTGACGGGCGTCCCGGCCGCGCTCGTGCAGCACCTGCCCGCCGCACGGTTCGTCGTGGGGACGACGTTCGTGCCGGTCGACCTCGTCGCGTACGCGACCGGGGCGGCCCTGGCGGCGCTCGCGGACGTCGGGATCCGGCGGGGTGCGGCGCGCGAGGCACGGCGGGCCGTCGAGCCGGACTGACCCGCGCTGTTCGACCTGCGCCGTGTGACCTGCGCCGCTGCCGGCATCGAGCTGTCCACAGCCCTTAGCGCCTCGCACCGTGCCCCGCGAGGACCAAGGTCGGGGTGCCGACGCCGCCCAGGACCGGCATGCTCGGTCCGAGGTCAGGGCACGCCGACGAAGGGGCACGAACGATGGCGGCACCGACGAGCATCTTCCGGCGCAAGTCCGTCGAGGACTCGCTCGCCTCCACGGACGATCCCGACCGCCACCTGCGCCGCAGCCTGTCGGCGTGGGACCTCGCGGTCCTCGGCGTCGCCGTCGCGGTGGGTGCCGGCATCTTCTCCGTCGGCGCGACGGCGGCGGCGAACTACGCGGGACCGTCCGTCATCCTCTCGTTCGTCATCGCCTCGATCGTCTGCGGCCTCGCGATCATGTGCTACGCCGAGTTCGCCTCGACGCTGCCCGTCGCGGGGTCGGCGTACACGTTCTCCTACGCGTCGATGGGCGAGTTCGTCGCCTGGATCATCGGCTGGGACCTCATCCTCGAGATGCTCCTCGCCGCCGCGGTCATCGCGAAGTTCTGGGGCGTCTACCTGTCGGACGCGTTCGGCCTGTTCGGCGTCGACATCCCGACGACGCTCGAGCTCGGGCCGGTCGACGTCGAGTGGGGCCCGGTCGTCATCGTCGCGGTGTTCACGACGCTGCTCGCGATCGGCACGAAGCTCAGCACGCGCGTGAACAGCGTGTTCACGATCATCAAGGTCGGCATCACGCTGTTCGTGATCATCGCCGGGTTCTTCTACGTCGACGCCAAGAACTACACGCCGTTCATCCCGCCGTCGCAGCCCGCCGAGGGCGCGACGTCGCTCGACCAGCCGCTGTCGGCCTTCCTGCTCGGGTTCGAGCCCACGACGTACGGCGTCATCGGCATCCTGTCCGGCGCCGCGCTCGTGTTCTTCGCGTTCATCGGCTTCGACGTCGTCGCGACGACGGCGGAGGAGGCGCACGAGCCGCAGCGCACCGTGCCGCGCGGCATCCTCGGCGGCCTGGCCGTCGTGACCGTGCTCTACATCCTCGTGACGATCGTCGTCACCGGCATGGTGTCCTACACCGACCTCGCGGCATCCGGGTCACCGTCGCTGACGACCGCGTTCGTGCTGGTCGGCGCCGACTGGGCCGGACGGATCATCAGCGTTGGCATCCTGGTCGGCCTGACGTCCGTCCTCATGGTGCTGCTGCTCGGCCTGACCCGCGTCGTGTTCGCGATGAGCCGCGACGGCCTGCTGCCGCGCGGCATGTCGAAGACGTCGCCGAAGTACCGGACGCCCGTGCGGCTGCAGGTCGGCGCCGGCATCGTCGTGGCGCTCATCGCCGGGCTCTCGGAGGTCGAGCTGCTCGAGGAGATGATCAACATCGGCACGCTGTCGGCGTTCGTGCTCGTGAGCTTCGGCGTCCCCGTGCTCCGCCGCCGCCGACCCGACCTGACCCGCGGCTTCACCGTCCCGTGGTCGCCCGCGCTGCCGATCATCGCCGGTGTCTCCTGCCTCTGGCTCATGCTCAACCTCACGACCCTCACCTGGCTGCGGTTCGCGGTGTGGTTGGCCCTCGGCGTCGTCATCTATGCGGTGTACTCGTACCGCCACTCGCTCGCCGGGCGGGCGGAACCGACCGCACCGGCCGTCGCGAACGACAACGCCTGACCGGCCCGCGCGGCCGGCGGCCACCAGAGAGGGAGTCGATTGGACCCGTCCTACGACCTGTGGGTGCGAGCGTGCTGCGAGTTCATCGGGACCGCGATCCTCATCATCCTCGGCAACGGCACCGTCGCGAACGTGCACCTCAAGGGGTCCAAGGGGTACCGGGGCGGCTGGTCCCTCATCGCGATGGGGTACGGGTTCGGCGTCATGATCCCCGCGGTCATGTTCGGTGGGATCAGCGGCAGCCAGATCAACCCGGCCTTCACGCTCGGCCTCGCCGCGTGGGGGATGTTCCCGTGGGCCGAGGTGCCGGTCTACATCACGGCGCAGATGCTCGGCGCGATGGCGGGGCAGCTCGCGATCGTCGTCACCCACAAGCCCTACTACGACCTGACGACCGACGCCGACGACATCCTCGCGACGTTCTCGACCGTCAACGCCGCACGGTCCCGCGTCAACGGCTTCGCGAACGAGCTGCTCGGGTCGGTCGTGCTGTTCTCCTGCGCGCTCGGGCTCGTGAACTCGCCGCTCACCGCGAGCGAGCCCGGCGTCGCGCACGTGACGATCGGGTTCCTCGTGTGGGGGCTCGTCGCCGGGCTCGGCGGGCCCACCGGCCCCGCCCTCAACCCCGCGCGTGACCTCGGCCCGCGCATCGTGCACGCCCTGCTGCCGCTCAAGCACAAGGGCGGGTCGGACTGGCGGTACTCGTGGGTGCCCGTCGCCGCGCCGATCGTGGGTGGGCTCGTGGGTGTCGGCGGCTGGAACCTGCTGCTCGGCTGAGCGGACCGACGAGGCGGCACGCCGCCCGGGACGTGCGGGCGTGACCCGGGTCCGCGGCTCAGACGTGCGTGCGGCGGCGACGGTGTCCGCCGCCCAGCCGTGCGTGCGGGCACGACCCGGGTCGCCGCTCAGACGTGCGTGCGGCGACCCGGAGGTTCTCGTGCGTCAGGCGTCGAGGGGTGTGAGGACGAAGACGGGGATCAGGCGGTCGGTCTTCGTCTGGTACCCGGCGTACGCCGGCCACACCTCGAGGGCCCGCGCCCACCACTCGTCGCGCTCGGCGCC
>PJUA01000781.1_pt1 | contig 11045 bp, 8 predicted proteins | sample 1512151 | NCBI WGS metagenome assembly PJUA01 (sample SAMN08177678, study PRJNA422409) | Soil metagenome, whole genome shotgun sequencing project. | isolation source: Soil enriched on filter paper: beechwood xylan treatment | place: USA: Madison | collected 2015-01-15
ACGGCAAGTTCCGCGCCTCCAACGGCAAGCTGGCGATGGTGGTGCCGGGCTCCGGCCTGGTCAAGGAACAGGCCGAGCGCGAAGGCCTGGACAAGATCTTCCGCGACGCCGGTTTCGAGTGGCGTGAACCGGGCTGCTCCATGTGCCTGGCCATGAACGCCGACCGCCTGGAACCGGGCGAACGCTGCGCCTCGACCTCGAACCGCAACTTCGAAGGTCGCCAGGGTGCCGGTGGTCGTACCCATCTGGTGAGCCCGGCCATGGCCGCGGCGGCCGGCATTGCCGGTCACTTCGTGGATGTGCGCTCGCTGTAAGCGCCGGAAGCGGGCCATGTGGCCCGTAGCTTCAGTTTTTGAACAGAAATCAGGAAGGACTGGGCGGCTGGATCGCCCGTCCGACCCAAGGTCAAGACCATGAATAAATTTATCCTGCACGAAGGACTGGTGGCGCCGCTGGATCGCGCCAACGTCGATACCGATGCGATCATCCCCAAGCAGTTCCTGAAGTCGATCAAGCGCAGCGGCTTCGGCCCCAACCTGTTCGACGAATGGCGTTACCTGGATCATGGCGAGCCGGGCATGGACAACAGCAAGCGCCCGCTGAACCCGGACTTCGTGCTCAACCAGGAGCGCTATCAGGGCGCTTCGATCCTGCTCTCGCGCAAGAACTTCGGTTGCGGTTCCTCGCGCGAGCACGCGCCGTGGGCGCTGGACCAGTTCGGCTTCCGCGCGGTGATCGCGCCCAGCTTCGCCGACATCTTCTTCAACAACTGCTACAAGAACGGTCTGCTGCCCATCGTCCTGACCGAGCAACAGGTCGATCACCTGTTCAATGAAGTCAAGGCCTTCCCGGGTTACCGCCTGGTCATCGACCTGGAAAAGCAGGTCGTCAGCACCACCAACGGCAGCCAGGCCTTCCCGTTCGAGATCAGCGAGTTCCGCAAGTACTGCCTGCTCAACGGTTTCGACGACATTGGCCTGACCCTACGCAAAGCCGACACCATTCGTGCCTACGAAGAGAAACACCTGCACGAACAGCCCTGGCTGAGCAACACGATCTGACAGGATCGTTGAAACAACAGCAAAGGGCGGTCAGATGACCGCCCTTGTCATTGATAACCCGAATTCGCTGCATAACTGAGAAAGAGAAGCCATGAAGATTGCTATCCTGCCGGGCGACGGCATCGGTCCTGAAATCGTCGATGAAGCCGTGCGTGTGCTCAATGCACTGGACGAGAAGTTCGAGATGGAATCGGCCCCGGTCGGCGGCGCCGGCTACGAGGCCCACGGCCACCCGCTGCCGGATGGCACCCTGAAGCTGGCCAAGGAAGCCGACGCCATCCTCTTCGGCGCAGTCGGCGACTGGAAGTACGACAAGCTGGAGCGCGCCCTGCGTCCGGAGCAGGCCATCCTGGGCCTGCGCAAGCACCTGCAGCTGTTCGCCAACTTCCGTCCCGCGATCTGCTATCCGGAACTGACAGGTGCATCGTCGTTGAAGCCCGAGCTGGTGGCCAACCTGGACATCCTGATCGTGCGCGAACTGAACGGCGACATCTATTTCGGCCAGCCGCGTGGCATGCGCGAAGCGCCGGATGGTCCTTTCAAGGGGGCGCGTGAAGGATTTGATACCATGCGCTATTCGGAACCGGAAATCCGCCGTATCGCCCATGTCGCCTTCCAGGCCGCGGCCAAGCGCGGCAAGCGCCTGTGCAGCGTGGACAAGGCCAACGTGCTGGAAACCTTCCAATTCTGGAAAGACATCGTCACCGAAGTGGGCAAGGAATACCCGGACGTGGAGCTGTCGCACATGTACGTGGACAACGCCGCCATGCAACTGGTGAAGGCACCGAAGAACTTCGACGTCATTGTCACCGGCAACATGTTCGGCGACATCCTCTCCGACGCTGCGGCCATGCTGACCGGTTCCATCGGCATGCTGCCCTCGGCTTCGCTGGATGCCAACAACAAGGGCCTGTACGAGCCCTCGCACGGCTCCGCTCCGGACATCGCTGGCAAGGGTATCGCCAATCCGCTGGCGACCATCCTGTCGGCGGCGATGATGCTGCGTTTCTCGCTGAACCGTGCCGAACAGGCCGACCGCATCGAGAACGCCGTGAAGAAAGTGCTTGCGCAAGGTCTGCGCACCGCCGATATTTATGAAGAAGGCTGCACCAAGGTCAATACCCAGCAGATGGGTGAGGCCGTGGTCAAGGCCCTCGCGTAGGCTCGGTGCCTCGTCCGCCCGCACAAGCCGGGCAGGGCGGGGCGCCTGGAATGCCGGATGGTCCGGCGCATATGTGTTCAATCTGAGTTGTTCACCATGGATGTTCTAAATAGGGAAAGATGATGAAACTGGTTGGTTTGGTTGGCTGGCGTGGAATGGTGGGTTCGGTCCTGATGCAACGCATGCAGGACGAGGGTGATTTCGATCACATCGAACCGGTATTTTTCTCGACTTCGAATGCGGGCGGCAAAGCGCCGTCGTTTGCCAAAACGGCAACGACGCTCAAAGACGCCAACAGCATCGATGAGCTGAAGAAATGCGACATCATCATTACCGCACAGGGTGGCGACTACACCAACGAGATCTTCCCCAAGCTGCGTGCAGCCGGCTGGGACGGCTACTGGATCGACGCCGCCTCCTCGCTGCGCATGAAGGATGATGCCGTGATCGTGCTGGACCCGGTCAACAACAACGTCATCAAGGACGCACTGGCCAAGGGCGTGAAGAACTACATCGGTGGCAACTGCACCAACTCCATCCTGTTGATGGGCGTGGGTGGCCTGTTCAAGGAAGGCCTGGTCGAGTGGGTCAGCTCCATGACCTACCAGGCAGCCTCCGGTGGCGGCGCCAACCACATGCGCGAACTGTTGAAGGGCATGGGCGTCATCAACGCCGCTGTGGCTGAAGAGCTGGCCACGCCGTCCTCGGCCATCCTGGACATCGACCGCAAGGTCGCCAAGACCATCCGTGAAGACGTGCCCACCGAGTTCTTCGGCGCACCGCTGGCCGGCGGCCTGATCCCCTGGATCGACGCCCAGCTGGAAAACGGCCAGTCCAAGGAAGAATGGAAGGGCCAGGCCGAAGTCAACAAGATCCTCGGCAACGAGAAGATCATCCCCGTCGACGGCCTGTGCGTGCGTATCGGTGCCATGCGTTGCCATAGCCTGGCGCTGACCATCAAGTTGAAGCGCGACCTGCCCCTGGCCGAGATCGAGTCCATCATCCGTGCTGGCAACCCCTGGGTGAAGTGGGTTCCCAATGACCGCGCCATCACGGTCAAGGAACTGACCCCGGCAGCCATCACCGGCGGCCTGGAAATCGGCGTGGGCCGCGTGCGCAAGCTGAACCAGGGTCCGGAATACATTTCCGCCTTCGTCATCGGCGACCAGTTGCTGTGGGGCGCGGCCGAGCCGCTGCGCCGCATGCTGCGCATCATCCTGGGCAACCTGGAGTAATGCGACGGCCGGAAAAATATCCGGCCGGCAACTGCCGTGCGTTGCTGCAATGCGAATAGGGCTTGCCTATCCCGTTGTCAGTCTGCAACAATAGCCCGCCAGCTTTTCCCCAGGGAGAAGCTGGCGGGTTTTTCTCATCTTGAGAACTTAAGTACACTTGCGGGTGTAAGTTCTTGATGTTAATTTGAAAAGCCCATTCATTTCATGAAAACCAACATGGCAGCGCCATCGCCGGGCGCCTGCTGGATTTGATGAAATGGATCTGCATTTCCGTTCCCTGAGCTGCAAAACAATGCTTTCAAGACAGCAAGGGCTGCAGGGACAGGAGCAGCGACGGCCCACAGCAAGGCTGCGCGGCACATGCCCCATTCACGGCTTCCACCGGGTAGAACGCGAGCGTGACGGGTTTCAAGCGGAACGTTTCTCTAAGCCATATAAAACATGCCTCTGAATACTAACAAGAAGCTTCCCCTGTCCCAGATGAAGACCCTGAGCGCCGCCGTTGCGCTGGCCCTGGCCTTGCCGCTGGGCGCGCAGGCGGCCGGACTGGGCAAGCTGACCGTGCTGTCCTCGCTGGGCCAGCCGTTGCGGGCCGAGATCGAGGTCACTTCCGTGAGCGCCGACGAGGCCGGCAAGCTGTCGGCCCGCCTGGCACCGGCCGAGGCCTTCCGCCGCGCCAACATGGACTACAACCCGGTACTGGGTTCGCTGTCCTTCGTGGTTGAACAGCGCCAGGGGCGTCACTTCATCCGTATCAGCTCTTCCCAGCCGGTCAGTGATCCGTTTGTCGACCTCCTGATGGAATTGAGCGCGGGCGATTCCCGCCTGCTGCGTGAATATACCTTCCTGCTTGATCCACCTGACAGCAAGGCACCGCGCAACGCCCAGGTGGCACCGCTGACGCCGGGTAATGCCAGCGCCACCAATGGTTCGGCTGCCCGTAGCGAGGCTGCAGCAAGCGCTGCGGCCGCCCCCACAGCCCCTGCTGCGGCGACCACGCCTGCTGCCCCGGCTGCCCCGGCTGCCGATTCTGAACCAACCGCTGCTCAGGCTGCACCGGCCGCCACTGCCGCGCCGACCCCCGCCCCTGCACCAGCACCAGCACAGGCTGCCGTACCCGCTGCCACTCCTGCCGCCAGCAGCACCCCGATCCCGGTCAGCGGCGAAGAGCCTGCGACCACCATCGTCCAGCGGCCTGCACCATCGGCCCTGGCCGAGGAACTGATCCGTCGCCAGCAGGCATCGCCTGCCGATACCCCGGCCTCGGCCAGCCCGGACGCGCTTGCCGCTTCCCGTCCGGCGACGCAAAGCGCCACGGGGACGGTGGCCCAGCCGGCCGCGTCTAATCCGTCAGCGGCCGCTGCGCCGGCTGCTGCCGGCAAGAGCGCCGACTACCGCGTCAAGCAGGGCGATACCCTGGGCGCGATTGCCGCCCGCAACCAGCCGGCCAATGTCTCGCTGGACCAGATGCTCATCGCCCTGTATCGCGCCAATCCCGACGCCTTCCAGGGCAACAACATCAACCGCCTGCGCGCCGGCAGGATCCTCAGCATTCCCGATCAGCCCACCGCCGCCGCCGTCGACCGCGATGAGGCACGCGGCATGGTCGTGGCGCAGGCGCAGGACTTCAACGCCTACCGCAACAAGCTGGCCGGCCAGGTCGCCAACGCACCGGCCGGCAAGCCCGGCACCAGCCGCCAGAGTGGCGGCGGCAAGATCACCACGCGGGTGGAAGAACGTTCCGGCACCCAGTCGGCGCGTGATCGCCTGGAGCTGTCCCGCGCCAACAAGGGCAATGGCAAGACCGGCAGCGCCGGCGCTGCCGCCGAAGACAAGGCCGCCAGCGAGCGCGCGCTGGCCGAGGCCAATGACCGCGTCAAGGACCTGGAAAAGAACGTCGACAACCTCCAGAAACTGCTGGAGCTGAAGAACAAGACCATCGCCGAACTGAGCGCGCAACAGCCGAAGGAGGGCGAAGCCGCCAAGCCGGTCGCCGACGCCGCCGCACCCAAGGTCGAGGACAAGCCGGCCGATGCGCCCGCCACCCCTGCGCCTGAACCTGCAACGGCTCCGGCACCGGCGCCGGCTGCGGCAGTCGCTTCGTCGACTACGCCGCCGGCAGCCAGCGCCAAACCGGCAGACAAGAACGGTGGCAGCTTCATCGACAAGGTGAAGGAAAATCCCGCCTTCCTGATCGGTGCCGGCGTGCTGGTCGCGCTGCTGGCCGCCGGTGGCGGTGTGCTGGCCATGCGTCGTCGCAAGAAGAAGTCCGAGGAAGGCGCCGTCGAACCTGCCGTCGAACCCGAGCCTGCTTCGCCTGCACCTGCAGCAGCGGCTGCGGCTGCGGTGGCTGCAACGGAGCCTGAAGCAGAACCCGAGGTTCCGGCGACCGTAGCGGTCGTCGCGCCCGTGGTCGAGGAGGCAGCTCCGGTGGCCGCCGTGGTTCCGGAAGAGCCGGTCGATCCGATCTCCGAAGCCGACATGTACATCGCCTATGGCCGTGACGAGCAGGCCGAGGACATTCTCAAGCTGGCCCTGCAGACAACGCCTGAGCGCCAGGCGCTGCACGCCAAGCTGCTGGAAATCTATGCCAAGCGCGGCGACGTGGCGAACTTCAACAAGGTCGCGCTCGACCTGCATCAGCTCAGCGGTGGTCTCAACGAAACCTGGGTCAAGGCCGCCGCCCTGGGCCTGGAAGTCGATCCCTCCAATCCGCTGTACGGTGGGGTCCCGGCCGAAGAGGAACCGATCCTCGGCAGCGAGGAAGAGCAGGGCATGGAGTTCGACCTCAGCGACTTCAAGGGCGCCGAGCTGCAAGCCACGTCGACCCCACCGGCAGGCGCGGCCATGGACCTGGGCAAGGACATCGATTTCGACCTGGACCTGGAGAACGGCGCCAAGCCCGACGTCAACGAGCCCATCCTGCCGGCGTCGAGCGGCGCCGCCTCGGCATCGACGCTGCTGGACAGCCTGGATGAAGCGCCCGCTTCACCTGCTCCCGCTCCCGCTACGGATCTGGCCGATCTGGACCTGAGCCTGCCGGAGGAGGACGCAGCGCCGGCGCCCACCAACCTGCTGGAAGAAGATGAAGAGTCCGCCTTCGAGGCCGAGATGACCACCAAGCTCGACCTGGCCGCCGCCTATGAGGAAATCGGCGACAAGGAAGGTGCTCGCGAATTGCTCGAAGAAGTCATGCGCGGCGGCAACGATGCCCAGATCGCACGTGCCAAGCAAATGATGGCCGCCCTGGGCTGAAGCCCACGGCCACAGCGATTACAATAGCTTCATCTCGCGGGCAGCTCGCATGAGCTGCCCGTTTGTTTTCATCGTGCCGCCTGAGCCTGGCAAGCAGCGCAAGGGCGGCCTGCAGTGATCACCATGACAGACATTCCCCCCCAGGCCGACGGCCTGCGCCGCGTGGTATTGGGCGTGCAATACGACGGCGCCTGCTGGCAGGGCTGGCAGACCCAGCCGCACCGCCAGACCGTGCAGGATCAGCTGGAAGCGGCCCTGCTGCGCTTCAGCACCCAGCCCATCGCCACCACCTGTGCCGGCCGCACCGACTCCGGCGTGCATGCACTGGAGCAGGTGGTCCATTTCGACACCGCCATCGCCCGCGACAGCTTTTCCTGGGTGCGCGGCACCAACGCCTTCCTGCCGCCGACGATTGCGGTGCGCTGGGCTTGCGAGCTGCCTTACGTGGATGACGCGGCCATTGCCAACGCCAGCGCCGGTGCCGGTGTCGGTGTCGGCACTGGCGAGGTCGCCGCGCTGCATGGCGCCGAGCGCGAAGGGGCGGCACAGCTGGCGCAGTTCGGCTTCCATGCGCGCTTTTCGGCCATCGCCCGCACCTATCACTACGTGCTCTACAACCATGCGGTCCGTTCGCCGCTGCTGGCCGGCAAGGCCGGCTGGACCTTCCGCCCGCTGGACGCGGACCGCATGCACCGCGCCGCCCAGCACCTGATCGGCGAACATGATTTCACCAGCTTCCGGGCCGTGGAGTGCCAGGCCAAGTCGCCGGTGCGCAAGATGGAAAGCATCGCCGTGCGTCGCCATGGCGACATGATCGTCTTCACGCTCAAGGCCAATGCCTTCCTGCATCACATGGTGCGCAACATCGTCGGCTCGCTGATCGTGGTCGGCAGCGGCAAGCAGGGGCCGGAGTGGATAGGGCAGGTACTGGCCCTGCGCGACCGCAGCCGGGCCGCCCCGACCTTCATGCCGGACGGCCTCTACCTGGCGCGGGTAGACTATCCGGATGCCTGGGCGCTGCCGCAGGAGAACCGCTCCTGGCCCTGGCTGTAGCGCGTTGGGCCGCTGCGCGCACCCCTGAAATTCTTGCAAAAAGGCAATATCGATGAGCTTGCGTACCCGTATCAAGATCTGTGGACTGACCCGCGAAGAGGATGTCCGCGCCACCGTGGCCGCTGGCGCAGATGCGCTGGGCCTGGTGTTCTATCCAAAAAGCCCGCGCTACGTCACGCCGCAACGTGCCGGCGAGCTGGCGCGGGCGGTGCCGCCGCTGGTGAGCATCGTCGGCCTGTTTGTCAACCCGACCCTGGAAGAGGTGCAGCAGGTGCTGGCCGAGGCGCCCCTGACGATATTGCAGTTCCACGGCGACGAAACGCCCGAGCACTGCGCCGCGATCGCCCGCGCCGTTGTCAGACCCTTCATGCGCGCGGCCAGAATAGGAAGTTCGACGCAGCCCTCGGATTTGTTAGAATATGAACAGGCATATCGCTCCGCCAGTCCGTTTTTCACCGGACTGCTGCTCGACACCCTGGTCGAGGAGTACGGCGGCAGTGGAAAGGTTTTCGATTGGTCTCTCATTCCAAAAGAACTCGCGCCTCGGGCCGTTTTGAGTGGTGGCTTGAGCGTACACAACGTCACTGAGGCGGTGACCCGCGTTCGTCCCTACGCGGTCGATATCAGCAGTGGTGTCGAAGCCGCCAAGGGCATCAAGGATGCCGCCAGGATCGAGGCCTTCATCAGCGCCGTCCGCCTGGCGGACGCTACCCCGGCGTAGCACTCCCCATACAGTACGCAGTACGAGATTCAGAGGAAACCCATGAAAGAATTGAACCCCCTCGGCAGCTTTGCCGAGCGCCAGGCCGTTCCCGTCGCCGCCCTGCACCAGTCGGCCCACTACAACCTGCCGGACGCGCGTGGCCACTTCGGCCCCTACGGCGGCAGCTTCGTCTCCGAAACCCTGACCCTGGCCCTGAACGAGCTGCGCGAGGCCTATGCCCGTTACCAGCACGATGAACAGTTCCTCGCCGAATTCCACACCGAACTGAAGCATTTCGTCGGCCGTCCCAGCCCCGTGTACCACGCCAAGCGCTGGTCCGAGCAGGCCGGCGGTGCGCAGATCTACTTCAAGCGCGAAGACCTCAACCACACCGGCGCCCACAAGATCAACAACGTGATCGGCCAGGCATTGCTGGCCAAGCGCATGGGCAAGAAGCGCATCATCGCCGAGACCGGCGCCGGCCAGCACGGCGTGGCCACGGCCACCATCTGTGCGCGTTTCGGCATGGAATGCATCGTCTACATGGGCGCGGAAGACGTGAAGCGCCAGCTGCAGAACGTCTATCGCATGAACCTGCTGGGCGCCAAGGTGGTGCCGGTGGAATCCGGCTCCAAGACCCTGAAGGATGCGCTCAACGAAGCCATGCGTGACTGGGTCACCAATGTCGAGACCACCTTCTACATCATCGGCACCGTGGCCGGCCCGCACCCCTACCCGATGATGGTGCGCGACTTCCAGTCGGTGATCGGCAACGAGTGCATCCAGCAGATGCCCGAGATCGCCTCGCGCCAGCCGGACTACGTGGTGGCGGCCGTCGGTGGCGGCTCCAATGCCATGGGTATCTTCTATCCCTACATCGACTATGCCGATGTGAAGCTGGTCGGGGTGGAAGCCGCCGGTGACGGGCTTGATACCGGTCGCCATTCGGCCTCGCTGACCCTGGGCTCGCCCGGTGTGCTGCACGGCAACCGCACCTACCTGCTGCAGGATGCCAACGGCCAGATCATCGAGACCCACTCGGTCTCGGCCGGCCTGGATTATCCGGGCGTGGGGCCGGAACACGCATGGCTCAAGGACAGCGGTCGCGCCAGCTATGCCTGCATCACCGATGAGGAGGCACTGCAGGCCTTCAACACCTGCTGCCGCATCGAAGGCATCATCCCGGCGCTGGAGTCCAGCCATGCCCTGGCCCATGCGGCCAAGCTGGCGGCGACCCTGCCCCGGGACCAGATCGTGCTGGTCAACCTGTCCGGCCGTGGGGACAAGGACATGCATACCGTGCAACAGCGCCAGGGCTGATCGCCGATCCTGCCTGACGCGTGCCGGCTGCCCGACGGGTGGCCGGCTGGTTCGACAAAATACTTCACCATCATGTCCAGAATCCAGACTACCTTTTCCCAACTGGCCGAGCAGAAGCGCAAGGCCCTGATCACCTTCATCACTGCCGGCGACCCGGCCCCCGAGCTGACCGTGCCGCTGCTGCACGCGCTGGTGGCCGGCGGCGTCGATATCCTCGAACTGGGCGTGCCGTTCTCCGACCCCATGGCCGAAGGCCCGGTGATCCAGCGCGCCTGCGAGCGGGCCCTGAAGTTCGGCATCAGCACCCATGATGTGCTGGGCTATGTGCGCGAATTCCGCAAGACCAATACCCATACCCCCATCGTATTGATGGGTTATGCCAACCCCATCGAACGCTTCGGCGTGGATGCCTTCATCGCCGCTGCCAGCGAGGCGGGCGTGGACGGCACCATCGTGGTGGACTATCCGCCCGAGGAATGTGAAGAATTCGCCCAGAAGATGCAGGCCAAGGGCATGGACCCGATCTTCCTGCTGGCCCCGACCTCGTCGGAAGAGCGCATCCGCCAGGTGGCGGCCGTGAGCAGTGGTTTCTGCTATTACGTCTCCCTCAAGGGCGTGACCGGTGCCGGCCATATCGACACCGCCGAAGTGGCCGAGCGCATCGCCGCCATCCGCCAGCACGTCAAGCTGCCCATCGCCGTGGGCTTCGGCATCCGCGACGGCGCCACCGCCCGCACCGTGGGCAGCGTGGCCGACGCGGTCGTGATCGGCAGCCGCATCATCGCCGAGCTGGAAAATACCCCGCAGGAGAAAGCCTGCGAGGCGGTGCAGACCTTCGTCACCGGCATTCGCCAGGCGCTCGATGCCTGAGCCTGGCCGGCAGGAGTAATCGGACAGAAGGCCTCCGGGGGGCACCGAACTGCGCCCGGAGGCTTTGTCTTTTGATAAGACGCAAGCCGCCGGCCCTTCATTTCTTGCTGGATGGAAAGCATGACCGTGCTTTACGTCCCGCCCCGGTCGGCTCTGGTACAATGCGCGCCACCGGAAAAATCTATGAGGTATCTATGAGCTGGCTCGAGAAGTTACTGCCACCCCAGATTCAACGCGGCTCCACCAGCCGCAAGGCCATCCCGGAAGGTTTGTGGGTCAAATGCCCCTCCTGCGAGGCCGTGCTGTACCGTACCGACCTGGAGTCCAACCTCCACGTCTGCCCCAAATGCAGCCACCACATGCGCATCCGCGCCCGCGCTCGTCTC